>Ga0075435_100000393_pt1 | contig 26815 bp, 30 predicted proteins | sample RhiMethybrSRZTD4_FD_75302 | JGI IMG/M metagenome (GOLD analysis project Ga0075435, IMG submission 75302) | Populus rhizosphere microbial communities from Tennessee, USA - Rhizosphere MetaG P. TD hybrid SRZTD4 | ecosystem: Host-associated > Plants > Roots > Rhizosphere > Soil | place: USA...
TTCATGTCGTAGACTTCGCCGTTTGAGCTGCGACGGTTGTGGTACGGAGCTCCGTACCAACTGGCGAGACCGGTTTCGACGGAAATGGGTTTGGCATCGGGAGGAACCGACACTGAGGCTGGAGCTTCTGGCGATTCTGCTGATTGCTGCTGGGTCTTTGAGCTTGCGGCAGGCGCGCGCACTTGCGGAGTTGGCGGTGTTTGAGACTGCGCGCGAGAGTCGCTGATCGGGGGTGGAGGGACGGGAACGACACGGGCGCGTTTTTTTTCTGTGCATGCAGTCAATAGAACCAGCAGGAAAACAATGGAGAGAACGCGCAGGGCCGAAAGCCTGTTTATTTGCGCTGAGCTTGAGCCTGGTCGAGGTAGTCGGCTAATCGTTGCATCTTTTCCGCCGCTACACGCAGGGCCTTGGTGGAGTGCTGGCGCACCGCGGGCACGACTTCGTTGTTCAGGTAGGCAATAAGATCTGCGGTTTCCTTCTCGAGGCGCTCGGCGGCGTCGGCGACGGACTTGTTCACGCGCGCGGAAGTCTCCTCGACCTTGCGGTTGAAGTCGCTCATGCGGGACCTCGGAATGTCTGGACCAGAGAACAGACACGCGTCATTTGCGGACGCCAGGCTCGCACATTATTCCGCGCTTCGCAGCGCGGGTCAACGGGGGGCATCGGGAGGTACAACTGCTCGTGTCAAACGCTGATTTAGAATTCCGAGCATGGGCGTTATTCGTTGGCCGGCGCTTCTGGTATGCGCTCTCATGCTCAGCGGCTGCACTCTGTGGCGTGAACATCCGGTGAGCAAGTGGGCGGATGCCACGGGCGGTGAAGGACTTGAACGCAGCTTTTGGAACGAAGTGAAGGCGAAAAACTGGAGCGCACTGGAACGCCACATGGCGGCGAACTATATCGGCACGACCCCTCAGGGACGACTGGATCGAAGCACGGCGTTGGAACACCTGCGGCAACTGGAGTTGAGCGACTATTTCCTCGGGGAAGTTCAGGTCGAGTTGGATGGGAACACCATAGTGGTGACTTACAGCATCAGCTTGCGGGCATCCGGGAACGGAATGGGAGTACCGACCGCGCCTATGCGAATGATGACCGTCTGGCAGCAGCAGAAGATGGGATGGACTGTGATCGCGCAAGCGGTGAGTCCCCAGTAGCCCTGAAAGGTCTCGGTTTTGAACTTGGTATTACCCCTCCCCCGTGAAACGTAAAATATTCCGGCCAAAGGACTAAGTGGCACATCGCGCAGCTCGGATGGCTGGGCCGGGCGAGGAGCATTGCTCTGCTGGGAGGACCTGAAATCGGCGACCACTAAGGTGACTTCTTCGAGCTTTGATCCTTAGAATCCAGGATTAACTTACCTTCTTCTGTGATGGACAAGCATCCGGCTGCCCGTTCCGAGATAAGAATTAGGGTTCCGTTAATGCCAGCGCGAGGTGAAGTTCGTCTGGACCGCAGACTTGTTGAATTCCGAAGCCCAACCGACGTCGGAATCAGAGACTGGCAAATCCAGCGGCTCGGCCAGCACGCCATAGGAGTCGGGTGGCAAGCCGGTGATGGTGTAGCTGCCGTCCGGCAGGGTGAGCGTACCGATCGGAGTTTTGCGGACATTCGAGAAGGGCGTAGCGGAGGTTGTGGAATTGGCAAAAACATGTGCGCCGAAGACGGGTGATCCGTTCAGCGTGACTTTGCCAGAGATGGCGCCGGTTGCGACATCGGGAGGGCTCTTTGGATAAAGAGAAGAGATGCCGGCCACGTCGTCGTAGCTCAGGATGGTGAGTTGGTTGGGCGCAAAGGGGTACATGATGGCGCGCGTGATGGCGGAATGATCCAAGCCGAAGAAATGTCCGATCTCGTGGGTGGCGACGGTCTGGAGGTCCTGGCCGCTGCCGCCTCCAGTGTCAAACTGCACGCCGGGGTTGAAGGCAATGTCGGCGCGAATGATCTGGCCGGCGAATTGCGCGGTGCCGCCATGACCGTCGGACTGGCCGGCAGAGTCGGCTGTAGTGGTGACCGTGATGGCGAGGGTCTCATCGCCGCCGAACGAAACATCTGTGCAGATAAAGCAGATCAGGTTATCGGCGCTGGGAGCAGAGGATCCTTTATTGGCGTTGGAGTCGGGTCCGCGGGCGATTGTGAGATCGGTATTTGGAGCGGAGGTCCAGGTGTTGAACGACGCTTGAATTACGTCCGCGACACTGCGATCGCCGGTAATCTTTGCGCCCTTGGTGCTCGGGTTGAGATCCCATTGCACTGGAAAGGCAGTCAGGCTCCAGTGATCGGGTTTGGAGGAGGTGAGAAGGGGAAGGAAAGAGTAAGCGGGTGCGACGTAGAGAATGCTTGCCGCGATGAGCAAGAGCGCAGTTGCTGTGAGCGCTAGCGGCTTCATCGCTCTGCCGCCTGGCGTACGCGGGATTCGAAATCCTGCAGCCGCATTCCGCCTCCTCGAAATGTCGTCAATCCGCCTGAGGACGCCTGATAGGACGAAACGCCCTGCACGCCATTGCTGACCAGGCTTTCGCCGCTTGAGGAGATGCGAATTCTGAAGTTGCCTTGCATCAGTCCGGTGACTTCAAAGCTGCCATCGCCTTCTGGGCTGGGACGCAGGAACAGGACTGCCTGCTCGCCGGGACGCCAGCCGCGCACGCCGGCAACTTTTTGTGTGTAGCCTTCAGCGGATCCTCCCAGTTGTTTCACGATGAGCGTTGAAGCAGGAGTTCCCTTCAGTGAAGCGGTGACTTGGAAGCGGGTGTAGGTATAGATGAAGGTACGCTGTGGGTTCCACCGCGACCAGGATTCGGCGGCAACGGCTTCGACCACATGACTGGAGTCCCGAGTGAGCTGTTCTACGGAAACGCGGATGACAGTTGTGGCGGAAATGACAGAAGCGAAAGCGAGGACGAGGCACGCGCTCTTCACGGGACTACCTCTAATCCACCCGCGTAGGCGGTGATATCGTTTTTCGGGTTCTGCAGAACTACGGTGCGCGCGCCGAGGGCGGCGTCGCTTGCGATCGTCGCCGTAAAAGTGATTCCGGGGGTTCCGTCGGTTGCGGTGACTGCCTGGGGATTGCTGATCTGGATGTCATTCGGTCCAGTAAGAGAAACTTTCATGCTGCCGATAAGGCCGTGACCGAACAGGATGATGGTTGGGCTGCTGCTACGCGATACGGTGATGCCGGTGTTGGTGGCAGAAGTTCCGACTCCGAGGCTCTCCGCGTTAGGGGCTGAACTGGATGCCGGGGTTGCGACCGCTATGTTGGTTCCCGAGCTGGTTTGCGCTGCCGACACGGTTACAGGCGTCGGAGTAGTGGCGCCATTAGCGCCGGAATTGCTGGTGGCCGTAGCAGTGGCACGTCCTGTTCCCCCGCCGCAGCCTGCACTCAGGAGCACCGAAATTACTGCCGAGAAAAGAAGTCCGAATTTACACATTGCAACCTTGATTTTGGAGTTCGATGCTGAGCTGCCGGTAGCGGGTTTGCTGTACCGGTAAGGCCTTTATCAGAGCCCCGTTCGCGTATTGCGCGGTAAATCCTGTGTGCTGCTACACTCCCTTTCTAAACTTGGCGATTGCCGGAGTTCACTTTGAATGCCTGATGACCACACACCGACACCCCGCACGCGAGTGGTGCGCGAACCGCATCGCGGGATTTACGACCGCGCCACGGCCTACGAGATTCTCGATGAAGGTCTGATCTGCCACGTTGGTTTCACAGTTGATGGGCAGCCATTTGTCATCCCAACCGGATATGGCAGAAAAGAAGACAGTCTGTATATTCACGGCTCCGCCGCAAGCCGTATGTTGCGCAACCTGGACCAGGACATTCCCGTCTGCGTAACCGTGACCTTGCTGGATGGGCTGGTCCTCGCGCGATCGATTTTCAATCATTCGATGAATTATCGATCTGTGGTTGTGCTGGGGAATGCAGTTGCGGTACAGGAGAGGAAGGAGAAGCTGGAGGCGTTACACTCAATTTCGGAACACATTCTTCCCGGCAGGTGGGACGATGTTCGCCAACCGAACGAGCGTGAACTGAAGGCGACGCTGGTCATGCGGCTGTCGATTGAAGAGTTCTCGGCAAAGGTGCGGACAGGCCCTCCCATTGACGACGAAGAAGACTATGCGTTTCCGACCTGGGCCGGAGTGATTCCCTTGGAGTTGGCGGCTGGCGCCCCGGTCCCGGACCCACGCCTCACTATGCAGACGCTGGTTCCCGAATACGCGCGCAATTACTCACGGGGCCGCAAGTAAGTTCCACGCGTGAGTTGATTATGCTGCTCTCGCGCTACTGGCGCATTCCGCATGATTGCAGTTGCAAGCACCGGAACTCTGGCCTCTGCTTGTTGAATCGGCACAGGCCTGGCTGCAATACTGGCCTTCGCTCGCGGGACAAGTGCACTGTGGATGCGCACATTTGTTCTGTGTATTCGCGGTTGCCATGTTTCTCCTCCATTTCCAAAATGAGCCTTGTTTCGATGCGGATGGAGTCCGAACAGTTACCGGCAGAAAAGCTTTTCCAGACTGACAGCTTTTGGGCAGTCGCTTGCCACATTCCTGTCGATGCTCTCGGCCGCTGGAGTAGGAGCATGGTTTTGTCGGTCTTACTTATTTTGGTTGTCACAAGTTTTGGTCGGGAGTACTATGCCCGGCTGTTCAAAGGTAATGACAGCAAACCAGTATTCTGAATTGACCCATCAAAATCGTGAGGGTACGATTTGTTAGCGTGCGGTCGGGGACTCTGGCTCGTAAGCCACAGAAAACATAGTGATTAACAAACTCTATCCTGGTTTTCTCGTACTTATAGCGGCGATGTTGGTGAATACCGCCTGCCAGACGGCTCAGCGACCGGCTTCTCTTTTACCTGCCCCGCAAGCCATTGCGGCAGGCAGAAGTCGGCCGGCAGATCCTCCTCCGACGAGCCATCAATCCGAGCCGGCTCAAGCGCCTCAGATAGCTCAAGCGCAACTCAAGACTGGGGAGCAAAAGTCGTCCCCAAAGCAGATTTCGATCCCTGATCTGATCAGCGAAGTCGATCAGGAGTACCGACTCGGCCAGGAAAACTATCAGGCGGGGCGGCTGGATGCTGCGCGGCAAAATTTCGAGCGCGCCTTGGACTTGCTGGGTAACACGGAATACGTCCTGTCAGACGAGCGCCTTCAGCCCGAATTCGATAAAGTGCTGGCGGCTCTGAATAGTCCTGGGCTGCAACCCACACGCGAGGAAGACGAAGGGGCTCAAAAAGCGGAACCGGCGCCGATTGACGAAGTGAATGAGGTCACGCCGCCGGTGGATCCGAACGTAAAGGCGAAAGCCGAAGCAGATGTTCGCACGACGCGTTCCGACCTGCCTCTCATGCTCACCGATCCGGTTGCCGGATACATCAATTATTTCTCCAGTCGGGGAAGGGGTACGCTGGAGCGCGCCTTGGCCCGGTCGGGACGTTACCGCGAGATGATCCAGAACGTCCTCAGGCAGCAAGGTGTACCCCAGGATCTTATCTTCCTGGCGCAGGCTGAATCGGGATTTTATCCGCAGGCGCTTTCGCGGGCAGGCGCCCGAGGCATGTGGCAGTTCATGTCCAGCCGGGCGCGGGGGTACGGTCTTCAGCGAAATTACTGGATCGATGAACGCCTGGATCCTGAAAAAGCTACTCGGGCTGCAGCCCGACACCTGAAGGATCTCTACAACCAGTTCGGCGACTGGTACCTGGCGATGGCAGCTTACAACTCGGGTCCCGGTACGGTGCAGCAAGCGGTCAGGCGCACGGGTTACGCCGATTACTGGGAACTTTATAAGCGGAGCGTTCTACCCAAAGAAACGCGCAATTATGTGCCGATCATTCTGGCCATGACCATCATGACCAAGAATCCGGCCCAATACGGTCTCGATGAAGTCATCCCGGAACGCCCGGTTCTCTATGACACCGTGAAACTGGACTATGCGGCGGACCTTCGACTGGTAGCGCAATGCGTGGATGTCCCCGTGTCTACGTTGCTGGATCTAAATCCTACGCTGCTGCGCTATGTAACCCCAAAGGATCAGGAATTCGAACTCCATCTGCCGTCAGGGACCAAGACTGCTTATCTCAGTGCTATAGAGCCTATTCCGCCGGAGATGCGGGTCTGGTGGCGCTACCATAAGGTTGCGCCGGGAGATACTCTCAGTTCGATCGCGCGCCTTTACCGCACGTCGCCAAAGGCTATTGCGCAGGAGAATAATCTGCAGGCGGAGAATGATTTTGATGGGGAGAGCAAACTCATTATCCCAATCACTCCTGGCAAACATGCCGCCAGCGAAGATGGGGCCACTTATGCGCGACGGGCCACACGTTACAAGGTCCGCAAAGGTGACACCGTGCAATCAGTGGCAGATACTTTCGCCGTGCCGCCCACGATGGTGCGCCGCTGGAATCATTTAAGAGGCGACAGTCTGCGAGGGCGCCGGGTCGTGTATATCCACCTTCCGGTGGCGCCGAGCGGCGTGGAACAACCGGGGGAGACTTCAGCTAAGTCTCGCACAAAGAATAAGTTAACCAGCTCGAGAAGCACCCTCGTGCATACAGGGTCAAGCAGGGAGAGACGCTGAACTCGATTGCCTGTGCACACCACACAAGGGTCGCGGCATTGAAACGCGATAACGGAGAACTTGCCACTCTACGGCCGGGAATGATCCTGCTCATTCGCGATCTGGATTGACAGATCGGTCTCCACCCTCTACATAGTACTGTGTACTAGGTTGCGGGTTGCAGCGCGGTGTAATATGCAACGGACGGTGTCGCAGAGTAGCCTTGATCGTACGTGAAAGCGACCGTGCTATAATCACGCGCCGTTTGATCAGCCGTTTCGTTATCTTTAGTTTTTTCCTTTAGCGCACGCAGCGCTTGCGCGATGTCCCGGCGAGGAGCGCAGCCCCAGATCAGGAGGAGAAATGAGTTTCGACGAGACCCTCTATGCAGGTGATGATGAGATGGATGAATTCGGTGAAAGCGGCGCTTACGGCGACTCGCTAGAAGAAGATTACGAAGACGAAGAGGAGGAAGAAGAAGCGGAGATGCCCGGGGGCGGTGAATCGCACGCCGAACCGGAGCCCGCGCCCGCTTCCCAACCCGCCGGCGGTGGCGGTGGCTCGAAACCAGCACGAAAGCCTCCGAAGAAAAAAGTGGCGAAGAAGACCTCCAAGAAGAAAGCGCCGAAAAAGAAAGCGGCACGCAAGCCGCCAGCGAGGAAAGCTGCGAAGAGAAAGGCTGTGAAGAAGAAGTCTGCAGGTAAAGCGAAGAAATCATCGCGTAAAGGCGGCCGCCGCCGTCGGTAGAGATTTTCTGCGCATCAAGAAGTTTTGAGAGCCGCGGCGATCGCCGCGGCTTTTTATGGAGCGAAAGTAGACTCGAGTGTGCCTATTTCCTGCCCTGCACTGCTGTGAGGCATTTCCCGTACAACTCTAATAAATGGGCAGCGTATTCCTCAGGCTTCAGCGCGGCGCCTCCACCTTGGAACCCGACTCCTGAACTCGTTCGGCCATAGCCAGTAGTCATGGCAATGAACTTCATCATATCGAGCGCAATATCTTCATTGCGCCGGGCTCCAACAGTATGAGTGGGTAGATCGTTCATGAATGCCTCCGCTGGGACAGAAACGCTTGCGAATTCGTGGTCCATCCGGTCGGAATTATCAGTCGGAATTATCAGCACGAGAACTCCGATAATAGCAGAACGCCTTAGCCGCCAAACGCTGCGCTGGCAAGCTGATCGGTTCTGCGTTTTACGAATCTTTACTTCCCGTTTACCAACTCTTTACTTCCGATGCTGGTTGAACGTGTTCCATATAAGAAGACGAATCCGGAAGGACGGAAGGACGTGCTTTTCGGAAAACATAAATTCTGGAGATTGCATACATGCGCAGTTCAGCTACTCACGTTTCGAAGGGCGGGTCTCAGTCCGAGTTTTTCATGTCAGTGATTCTTGGCCTGCTCATTTTTCTGTGCGCCGGCCTGACCACCGCCTTCGCTCAGGACACGCAAGAACAGCCCAGCCCGTCAGGGCAAGAAATGGGGCATCCCATGGGGGGCCGCCACGGCATGCCCAGTGCCGAGGATCAACTCAAGCACCTGAGCAAGAAATTGAACCTCAGTGATGACCAGCAGGCAAAGCTGAAGCCCATTTTGGAAGATCAGCACAAACAGATGCAACAGCTTTGGAGTGACAACTCAATGTCGCGGCAGGACCGCTTCAGCAAAATGCGGGAGCTCCGCGAAAACGCCGATGCGCAAGTCAAGGGCATTCTCAACGACGAACAGCAGAAAAAGTTTGATCAGATGCGCGAAGAACAGCGCAGCCACATGCGCCATCGCAGGGGTAGAGAGCAGCCCGGAGGTGACGGATCAGATAAGCAGGAATAGACGTCAGAAGTCTGACCTCCAGTTTCTCCCCAGCCTCTGAACTGGGATGGCGCAAGCGTTGCCCACTCCCGGTTCAGAGGCCGCTTTTGTGTCACGGCCCGACGCAGCCCTGAAACGTCGCCTGGATTGCTGAAACTACTAGCCCGAGCGCGGTACTTCGCTCATCAAGCCAAGCAGGTTCTGCTCCGTGTCCCGAAAGAACGCCATCCACAAATCGTGGCCAGGCATTCTGGCAATGATGTGGGGTTGGTCCTCAAAGTGAACTCCGGCTTTCAACATACGCTGGTGCGCTGCAGCGATGTCAGCTACTCTAAAGTGCAGAATCGAGCTCGGATGATCGAATTCCGGTTTCTCCGGCCGGGTGAGCATGAGCCGGACACCGCCGCAATCGAAGAACGTCAGTTCGCCGGCGCTGAAGAGGAGTGGCGATTTGCCCAAGGCCCGAAATCCCAGGCTTCAGGGCGTCGCTGTCTGATTCAGGCTGCAGTGGCATCTAATTCAAAAATCCAGGGCAATTCACCGCGACACGGGTTCAAAGAATAATATTCCGGTTGTTACAACGACAATAGCAATCTTGAGCGATGGGCTAAAATAACCCCGGGCGATGGAGTTCGCCATTAACCGCCGCTAAGGCTGATGACTCCTACTACCTCTTCAGTAGGAGATCGTCATGTTAGCAAGCATCTTGTGCGTAGCAGTGGGAGCTGTTTTAGGCGCGCTAGCCCGTTTTTTTTGTCACCCACTTCTCTTCAGAACTCTCTCACCATCACGGTTTCCCGTACGGGACGCTAATCGTAAACGCCGTAGGGTGCGTCATCGTGGGCTATGTGCTCACCTGGACCGCCGATCACGAGCATGATCGCTGGCGCCTGTTTATGGCAACTGGCTTCTGCGGAGCATTTACCACCTTCTCTGCCTTCGCCTACGAGAGCCTGGCCTATTGGCACGGAGGACAGGTTGGAGCCTTCATTTTTAACGTGCTGACGAACAACGTCCTCAGCCTGGGCGGGGTCATTGTCGGAATCCGGCTTCATCGCGGGTAGCGCCGGATCTACTCTGGTCGGCAATTGTTGGGAGCAATTGTGCGCCAGCTACTCGCAAAACGTCGGGCTTGCGCTCATTTCCAACCTCGCAGCGTCGCATCCTACGCGCACCTGCCACTTTGTGCAGGAATTCTGCTGCGAGGAGAAGTTTATGGCACGCACTTCAGCATCAGCCCGCGTCTTGACTGACCACGACAAGATCCGCCGATGGGCAGAAGAGCGCGGAGCAAAGCCTGCCGGGGTGAGGGACACTGGTGGACGCGACGACGTGGGGAATGATTCGGCTCGATTTTCCAGGCTACAACGGCGCAGAGTCGCTGGAGGAACGAATCGCGCAGGAGAGCCGCGTAGGGATTCGCCAACTCTGCGAGGTTCTGGGGATCGTATCGCTGCCTCCAGCGATGGAAGGTCTGCGAGTGGTACTCTTGGGTCCGCTTGCAGCGGATGGATTTTTTGTCCCTCGCGCCAAACTGGGGAAACACGGCTCGCGAGGCATCTCCTCTGCGTGATCAGACATACCGCGGAGGGGGATTTTTTGCGGGAGGAACCCGGGCACCAGACGAGTCTTTCTAGCAAATGGGAGGGCGGGTTGGTCAAACGCGTGAATACCGCTGTCGACCGGCGGCCGAACGCCGCACGAACAATAGCAGCGACCATCATCAATGATCCACCGTCAAACGGGGTACTGGGACAACACGGCCCAAAGCCAGATCCGAGCGCGAGCACAAGAGCACCGAGGCCGACGCTAAAGGAAGGGACGCCGTACTTTGCCAAAGTCTTTGGCGTCATTTTGGTACGAGGAAGCTTACCCTCAACTCACTGGTTCATCAATGTCGGGCAAGGTCCGAGTCGTTAAAAAAGCCCTTGACCTCTCCCCCCTTTCCTCGCTAGAGTACAGAGTTCCGCGGACATGGGTGGTCAAGGTAGTTCCGAGACCTCCGCCAACAAACCGAATCAATCCTGGAAAGAAGAAACTTTCGGCCACAGCGGAGCATCTATACCTGGTAGGCAGTGCTTTTCCCGTACAACTCACTTGAAATGAGCCATTTACGTTTGCTAAACGGAACTGCCTTGGGCGGCGAAGTTAGGCAATCACAACTTCCCGGGTTAGGAGAAAGGCGAAAATGAAGCGCTCTGATCGTGTTTTTGATGCTTTGCATACTTTGCGGAATCGTTATATGCTTTGTCAGCTTGCTTCCAAGGCTACCCGCAAGTTTCACAAGCCCAACACTAGAATCCAGGAAACAATGAACGAAGTGCTGGACCGGATTGCAAGCTCGGAGCGGCAGTCTGTTCTTGCCGAGCCGGAACATTTTGTTGAGGCACAACGGCGGGCTGCATAATCGGCCCGCCCGCCCTGCCCGGAAGTAAGTACTTCTCTTTCGCATCCTCCCTAGAATCTCCTCGCAGGTGAACCGATGACCATCGCAGAACTCAAAGAAAAAAACATAACCGAGCTGACCAAGATCGCCCGATCTCTGGATCTGCCCGGGGCCAGCGGCCTGCGCAAGCAGGATCTGATCTTCAAGATCCTGCAGGCGCAGAGCGAAAAAGAAGGCCACATTTTTGCCGAGGGCGTGCTGGAAATTTTGCCCGATGGCTATGGCTTCCTCCGCTCGCCCGACTACAACTACTTGCCCGGCCCCGACGACATCTATGTCTCGCCCTCCCAAATTCGCAAATTCGACCTTAAGACCGGCGACACCATCAGCGGCCAGGTACGCCCGCCGCACGAGGGCGAGAAGTATTTCGCGCTGGTCAAGATTGAAGCGGTCAACTTTGAGTCGCCCGACGAAGCGCGGAACAAGATCCTGTTTGACAATCTGACGCCGCTGTATCCGCAGGAGCGGGTTAAGCTCGAAACCGCACGCGACAATGTAAGCGCGCGCGTAATGGACTTGCTCACGCCTCTTGGCAAAGGCCAGCGCGGATTGATCGTTTCGCCGCCCCGCGCCGGCAAGACGATGCTGTTGCAGAATGTGGCGAACTCGATCACTACCAATCACCCCGAAGTCGTGCTGATGGTGCTGCTGATCGATGAGCGCCCGGAAGAAGTTACTGATATGCAGCGCTCAGTGAAGGGTGAGGTAATTTCGTCGACCTTCGACGAGCCTGCCGCCCGCCACGTGCAGGTTGCGGAAATGGTGATTGAGAAGGCCAAGCGGCTGGTAGAGCACAAGCGCGACGTGGTCATCCTGCTCGATTCCATCACCCGCCTGGCTCGCGCCTACAACACCATTGTTCCGCCCAGTGGCAAGGTGCTCTCCGGCGGTGTGGACTCCAATGCTTTGCAGCGTCCGAAGCGGTTTTTCGGTTCGGCGCGTAACATTGAAGAAGGCGGCTCTCTGACCATCATTGCGACGGCCCTCATCGACACCGGTTCCCGCATGGACGATGTGATCTTTGAAGAATTCAAAGGCACCGGCAACAGCGAAATCATCCTTGAGCGCAAGCTGGTCGACAAGCGCGTATTCCCGGCCATCGACATTCAGCGCTCCGGCACCCGTAAAGAGGAGCTGCTGATTCCCAAGGAAGACCTGTCCCGCATTTGGGTGCTACGAAAGGTGCTGAACCCGCTCTCGCCCGTAGAAGCGATGGAACTCCTCATCGACAAGCTCAGCAAGACCAAGTCGAACGGGGAGTTCCTGGCGAATATGAGTTCGCTGTGAGGGCGTCAGGTATGGCGAATCGTCCTGCTGGCGATCATTGCGAACTAAGGCGTTCCGCTCGGGGCGCCTGCAATCTGCCACGAAAAAGCCAGGGATGACGACGCCGTCAGGTCAATCGCCGGTTCGACGGTCGAGAACGACTGGACAAAGTCCTTGTACACGGCTTTGCCGTTGAATTGCGCGAAAACGTCGACTCCGTCCACCGGGCAAGCGAGCATCCCGCTCAGTGTTCCCCTGGTGGCAATCCCGTTTGGTCCTTCCACCGCCGCGCCCGCAAGCACGGGAGACGATCCGTCCAGAGAACCGGCGAGATTGGCTACCTGGTGCTGCATGCAGTGCGGGAATGTCGTCCCGTTGCCAACAATGAGCGCGGTGCCCCAAGCGTTGGCTCCCAGAATGTTCGCCAGCCAGCGATGGGCATTGGGAGCGTACGTGTTGGTGCCGGTCAGGAAGCCGTACTCAGCGGCCATCACCGAAAGCCCGGCGCCATGGGACGTCGTGTCGTACACATTCCAGGGGAAACCGAAGCCAAAGGGGTCGGTGTTACCCTGCGCCACCGCTTTGTCTAGTTGTTTTTTCAAATCTGCCAGAAGCGCTGCCCGATTGGTTTCGAGGCCTGACGGATTTCCAGCCAGCGTCAACGCCCTGTACAAATCGAAGTGGGCGAAGCCGGTTACGTCGTAAAGGTTAAGAGTGTCGGTGGCATCATTCGGGCCAGTGATGTAGGCATTCGCCCAATGTGCCGCCTGCTGCAAATAGAAATTGGGATCGGTATGCGGAAGGCCCATCGGCAATCCGCTTCCAGCTTGCAAGGCGAAGTACAGTTCTACGGCTCCCAGCTCCATGTCATCGCGCCATTCGTTTTCGGGATAGAAGCTGAAAGGAATGACAGTCAGAAGATTTCCACTCGGAGCAGTGTTGGCGTGATCAAAAATGTGCTCAGCCGACAACAGGCACTGATTGGCGTAAGTGGGCTGGCTGGTCTGATACAGGTGATAGCAGATGGCGAAGGCCGCCGCCATACGTCCCGCGAGATTCGGGCTGATCGACGCCCCGGCGCCGCCCGCGGCATTGATGAATGCGGGACGGTGACAGATATAACGGTAGTTAGAAGAGCATCCCTGGTAAGTGTCATCGGCCTGGGGCAAGCGCCAGATGTCGTGATCGCTCACCGTTTGTGAGTTGCCGTTTCCGATCCCCACTTGGTAGTAAAACGTCTGAGTGCTGTCATTCCACATCTTCAAGAGCCAGTCCAGACCGAACTTGGCTTCCGCCGTGAAGTTAGAGCTTGCGGAGCCGGGGCCCATCTGATTGGGAAAATCACGCACACCGGCCAGCATGAGATCGACCGTGTAGCTGGTAGTCTGAACAAACTTCAAGTAGTCTCCAGCGTCCCACCAGCCGCCGGAAGCGTCGATGACCGCGCCTGTAGGCGTGAGGTCGCCGGAAAAGCGGCCACTGCCCGCGTTGTAGTTCGGCGTGAGATAAACCTTCGCGCTCTGGTCGTTCAAGTGAGCGGCGGCAGTCCGCAGAGGGCTGGCGATGAAGTTCGGACCGTCACGCTCATCCTGATAGAAAAACAAAGTATTTGCGAGTGGAGTTGCGTACAGGTTTGTCGGGGTATCGATCCGAAAGCTCGGAGAGGACGCCGCAACCGGACCACTCACTGAAATAGAGTAGGTCCCGGCAGTAGTCAACGTATCGAAATCCAGCGCGTAAACATTCGGATAGCTCCGGCTCCAGGAACCGAGCCAGGCTCCGATCGCAGCGGAAAACACCGTTGTGCTTCCGGATCTCACGCTGAACGTGGCGCCCGACTCCGAACTTGGAGACATTAGATACGCGCGCTTCGGTCCGCCGGAAACATAACCAACCTGATTCACGCGCACGAAGGCAGCCTGAGCAAATGACGAGCCGACGAGCAAGAGCACGGCGGGAATCAAGTTAGAAATCGTTTTAATGAATCGTTTCAGAATCGCGGAGAGGAGGGTGGGCATAGCGGCTCCTTTTCGGAAAGTGCGGAAGATCTAGGCCAGAGAACGATGTGTTGTGAAAGCCGGAAGAAACATGACTACGAACCTTAAATCTGGGCAGGCTCCATTCTGGTATGGGCTTTTCGACCTGTCAAGAAATTTTAGCGGGCTTGGTCATCGCTTAGCCTGAAGAAATCACGACGCCTGCATGCCCTGATCCATGACATACACTTTGCCCGGCCCCGCTGTCTGCACGTTCTGCTGATGGAAGCAGTCCTTAATTCGTCTGCGTAATTCCCGGCTCACCGCATACTGCTTGTTGGGCCGGGTCTTTACCAGCATCAGATACTCGGCCTCGCCATTGCCCACGCGGTCGATCCCGGGCACCTGAATCTCGCCCACGATGTCGTCCGCGAAATTGGGGTCGTGTCTCAGTTCCTCTCCCACTTCCTGCAGCAGTTTCACGATGCGCTCGCTGGGTTCGCTATACGCCACCACGACCTTCAAGGCCAGTTGCGACCAGTCGCGGGTCATGTTGGAGACGATGCTGATCTGGTTGTTCGGGACGGTGTGAACCGTGCCGTCATCGTCGCGGAGCGTGGTGTGGCGCAGGCTCATGCCTTCCACCACTCCTTTGACGCCCGCGATGCGCACGCTGTCGCCAATGTCGTATTGGTTTTCAAGCAGAATGAAGAATCCGTTGATGAAATCTTTGACTAGTGTCTGCGCTCCAAATCCAATTGCCAGACCGGCGATCCCAGCGCTCGCCAGCAACGGCCGCAGGTCCAGGTTGAACAGCGGAAGCGCCTGCAGGATCGCGCCGAACAGAATCACGAAAACGCCCACGCTGGTAATGACGCTGGCCACCGTGCGCACTTGCTGCGCTCGCAGGCCCGGAGGCAACTTCCTTTCCTGCAAACTCGCAATACGGCGCACGACCGCACGCCACACGCGCATCACCACGAATGCCCCGACCACAATCACCACCAGTTTGGGCAGGCTATGATGCAGGAACCCCAGCGCGTCCTGGCGCCAATCGCGAAACAGGGCGGGAAAATTCTCCGTCTCGAACACGGTTAAATGCAGACTAAGACTCATGATTTAGCCGCGATTATAACAAGCGAGTCGCGCGCATTTTGCTGCATCGTCCCGAACGTATAATGTGTCCCAAACCTGCATTGTGAGGTGAACGTGCCACTGCACCGGCTTTCGTGGATTCTTCTGCTTGTTCTTGCAGTTGAAACTCGCGCCATGGGCCCGCAGGCCCAACAACAGCCCTCTGTCGTCCCCCCATTCGGGGAGAAGACCGCCACCGTAGAAAAAGAGCGGGTCAAGATGGAGAGGGAGGCGTTGAAGAGGGCTAACCAACAGCGCCAGTCCGATCTAAAGCGCGATACCGAGAAACTTTTCAACCTGGCGACCGAACTCAAGAACTCGGTCGAAAAAACCAACACCGGCATCCTCTCAGTTGAAGTGGTTAGAAAAGCGGAACAGATTGAAAAGCTCGCCCATAGCGTAAAAGAGAAAATGAAGAACAGCTATTGATCTCAGGAGATGTACTCGCGAATGTACTCGTCCTTCGAATGGGCTAGTTCCTGAGCGTCGCCGTCAAAGATCACTTTACCATCACGCAGAATTAGGAAGCTCATTGGAACTTCGCCCCGCGCCCCTGGAGGCAGCCGCCGCATCTGGTTGGCCTGACGATCGAAGTAGTGTGACGCCATCACAAACGCGTCCTGAAGACGATGCGTCACCATCAGCGAGCTAGTCTTGTAGACATCGCGTTGTTTCACGATGAGTTCAACAATGGTCGTAGAGGTGACCGGATCGAGCCCCGCGGTTGGCGAATCATAAAGCAAAATTTCTGGCTCGGTGATGATGGCGCGCGCAATGGCTACTCGCCGCCGCATGCCTCCGGAAAGTTCCGCGGGAAATTTGTCCAGCGTATGTTCCAATTCAACAAAGCTCAACACCTCGCGGACACGGCGTTCGATTTCTTCGTCGCTGATGTCACCTTCCTCGATGAGCCGAAACGCAACGTTTTCTCGCACGCTGAGTGAATCGAATAGAGCGCTCTCCTGGAAGACGATTCCGACCTTACGGCGAAGGTCGAACAATTCCTCTTCGCTCATTTGTGTTATGTCGTTGCCGAGGACGTAGATGGAACCGGCGTCGGGCTTCAGCAGACCCAGGGCGAGCTTCAACATGGTGCTCTTTCCCGACCCGGCAACGCCAAATACCGCCTTGGTTTCTCCCCGGGGAAGATGAAAAGAAATCCCGTCCAGAACCGCCTTGTCCTCAAATGCAATCGAGACATTCTCAAACTTGATGACCGGGGCGGTGGAACTGGCTACGGAATCAAGCCGTTCCTCGACCGCATTGGGAGGGGCAGCCATGAGATTAGCGATATCCGAAAACTGTCATCAAAAGCCTGGTCACAACCGTGTCGACGACCACCACCAGGAGCGAAGACGCAACCACAGCCTGCGTGGTAGCCCGTCCCACTCCTTGCGTCCCGCCGCGCGCCGACATTCCGTAATAGCAGCCGACGGTGGCGATGATAAAACCGAAGAGCACGGGTTTAACCAACCCGGTGAAAACGTCCTGAAAAACCAGGATTTGCCAACCGGAGCTCCAATATTGGTGCCAATCAATGCCAAAACTGAGAGTAGATAAAACGGCGCCGCCGAAAAGGCCCAGCAGATCCGCGAGAATGGTCAGAAAGAACAGCATGAACACCGTGGCAATCACTCGCGGCGTAACCAACTTCTTCACCGGATCGGTGCCCAGAGCACGCATGGCATCAATCTGCTCGGTTACGACCATGGAGCCGATCTCGCTCGCCATGCCGGACGCATTACGCCCTGCAACCATCAGCGCCGTAAGCACCGGCCCCAGTTCGCGCACCATGCTGACGGAAACGAGCTGTGCGATTAACGTCAGCGATCCAAATCGCTGCAGGGTGTTGGCGCTATTCAGCGCCAGTGCCGCGCCTGTGAAAAAACCGGTAAGCAGGACAATCGATAACGATCCCACGCCAATCAGGTCGGCTTGCTGAATCATGTCCGCGACGTAAAGCGGCCGCCGGAACAGATTCACCACGGCGCGCGCAGATAGCAGGGCGTAGTCTTGAACCGCCTGGATTTTCTCTTTGGCGAATTGCGAAGGAGAGATTAGTTCGATATTGCTAAGCAGGTCTCCAGCGGCCATAGCTCGCTCCGTTCTCCCGAACTATAGCAGAGAGAAAGATGCGTTATTCGCAGGCGGACAATAATGGCATTCGGAGGTTGCACTGAGGGTTGCTGTGGCCGCTATTCCCGGCTCTTCTTCTTGATCTCAATATTCAGACGCTTGATTTTCTGATTGAGGGTAGAGAGCGGAACATGGAATTGTTCCGCGGCATCGGTCTGGTTCCAGTGACACTTCTCCAACATATCGACAATGATGTGGCGTTCGCAGTCTTCCATGATGTCGAACAGCGACGCATCGCCGCGGTGATCGAGCATAGGAAAGGCCGTCCCGCGCCCTGCAATTTGATCGGGAAGCAACTCGGGGCCGATATCGGTCGACGAAGAGAGCACGACCGCACGCTCGATGACATTTTCCAGTTCACGCACATTGCCCGGCCAGGAATAGGTCATCAATGCGCGAAGAGTTTCAGGGCTCATGTGCCGGCGCGGCCGTTCATTTTCTTCCGAATATTTGGAGAGGAAAAATTCCACTAGAAGTGGGATATCTTCCTTGCGCTGCCGCAAAGGCGGGAGATCAACCGTAATGACGTTCAGCCGATAAAAGAGATCTTCGCGGAACCGACCGTCGCGCACCTGCTGTTTGAGATCCACATTGGTGGCAGCGATGATGCGCACGTCAACCTGAATCTCGTGCACTCCGCCCAGATGCATGAATTTACGGTCCTGGAGCACACGCAAAATCTTGCTTTGCGTCTCGATGCTCATGGTGCCGATCTCGTCGAGAAACAAGGTGCCGCGGTCGGCAATCTCAAACAGTCCTTTCTTGGAGGCGATCGCGCTGGTGAAGGCGCCTTTCACATGCCCGAATAGGGTCGATTCCAGCAGGTCAGGCGGCATTGAACCGGTATTCACTGGGACAAATGCCCGGTCACGCCGCGGCGAGTTCAGATGTATGGCTTTCGCGATGAGCTCCTTGCCGGTGCCGCTTTCGCCTTGCAGAAGCACGGTCGAACGGCTGGCTGCCACCTGCGCAACCAAATCAAAAATGCGGAGCATGGGCTCGCTCTTGCCCACGATGTTCTCGAAGTTGTAGCGCTGCTTCAGAGCGCGCTTGAGCTGGATGTTCTCCTCTTCCGCGCGGTGCCGGCCAACGGCAGCTCGCACATCCGCCAGCAGCTTCTCGTTATCCCAAGGTTTTTGAACGAAGTTGGTGGCACCCGCCTGCATCGCCGAGACCGCCTTCTCCACAGTCCCGTAGGCGGTAATCATGATCACCGGCAACTGTGCATGATGTGCCCGAATCTCGGTCAACACATCAATGCCATTGCGATCCGGGAGCGCGAGATCGAGCAGGACGAGATCAAACGCGCGCTCGTCCAGGCGGCTCAAGCCCTCCTCACCGCTCGCCGCCGATTCCACGTGGTAGCCCTCGAACTCCAGCAAGGTCTGCAGCGACTCCCGGATGCCGGCTTCGTCATCGATGATTAACACCAACCCGCCGGCCGGGGCCGAAGCTTCCGGAGGGCGATGCGGAATCATCACTGCTTCAGACATTGACAGCTTTCCTCATCAGAGGGAAATCAAGATAGAACGTCGTGCCCTCGCCCGGGCGGCTTTCCACGCGAATCTTGCCAGCGTGCTCCTGAATAATGCCATAGGTCACCGACAGTCCTAATCCGGTGCCCTTCCCCTGCCCTTCGCGAGGGGCCGCCTTGGTGGTGAAAAATGGATCATAAATACGATGGATATGTTCCTGCGGAATTCCGGCTCCCGTGTCGGAAATCGCCACGCTCACGCCATCTCCGTTCGAGGTTGTGACTCGTAGCGTCCCACCACCCGGCATCGCATCGCGGGCGTTCAAGAACAAATTCAGGAAAACCTGCTGCAAACGTCCGGGATTCCCGCTGATTAGCGGCAGGTGCTCGCTCAATTCGTCCTGAACGCGAATCTTCGTGGTCTTGAACGGGTGTTCCAGAAGCGTCAGCGTCTCCAGGATGATTTTGTTGATATCAACTTCGGTGAACTCCGTGCCCCCGGTGCGCGAGAAATTCAGGAGGTTGTTGACAATCTCCGAAGCCCTGAAGGTCTGCCGCGTTATTTTTTCCATCAGGCTACTGCGTTGAGGATCTCCCTGCAGCTGTTTGGAGAGCATTTGCGCGTACGACGAAATGACGGCCAGCGGCGTATTCACTTCGTGCGCAACGCCGGCAGCCAGCAATCCGATGGAGGAAAGCTTGTCTGCTTGCGAGAGCTGGGACTCCAGGTCCACACGCTCGGTGATGTCATCCATGATGATGAGCCGCCCGATCACGTTGAACTTCCTCGTGACCAGCGGCGCAATGGCGGCATTGATAATGCGGGTTTCTCCCGCCGGTGTCGCTAGCCGGAACTTATACAGATTGTGAATGCCTGAATTCTGCCGCACGCGGTAGAACTCCTCCACAAACTCTGGCGGGAAGACTTCGCTGAGAGGACGGGTCAGCGCCTGCCACCGGGGCAGCGCATACATGACCTCCATCTGCGAGTTCCAGGATTCAATGCGGTCTGCCAGGTCGACCGCCAGCACACCCACGTTGATCGATTCGACGATGTTCTCGTTGAAATCCTTCAGCCGCTCGTACTGCGCAACCTTCTGCTCGAGCGAAGAGTACAGCCGCGCGTTTTGAATCGCGATGCCTATGTAGCCGGATAGCGTCTCAAGAAGTTCCACATCTTCACTGGAAAGAAAATCGCCCTCAACCGTCTTGCCCAAACCGAGGAATGCGATTGTCCGCTGCTGCGCTCGGCAGGGAATGTAGTAATTCAGTTCCAGTTTCGCGATCGTGGCCTGAGCAGCCGGAGCCTCGCGCGGAACGAGATGCGTATTATCGAAGAAGAAATGCCCGGCATTCGATTCGGGCCGGGGCGTACTCAGGAAACTCAGGTCCATATCCCCGTCCGGTGACATGCCATAAGATTTCGCGAGCTTGAATTGCTGTGGAACTTCGCTGTCACTGAGGAAGATAGCCATCCGGTCCACAAGCAAGGTTCGGGACAAGCGGTCCACCACCGAACCCAGCATCTTGTTGAGATCGGTTTCAGAACTAAGCTCACGCCCAAATGCCACCAGCGTTTTGCGATAGTCGTAGCGCGTGCGATAGAAAAACTGATCCGCCCGCTCCTGTATCCACTTTCGAACCGGATCGAAGAGCAACGCGGTTACCACAATGGCCAGCACCATTCCCACCGGGCCCGAGCTTGGCACGCGCGTATGGACCAGCTCAGCAATGATGGCGATCAGCGCGAAGTAGCCGCCGGCAATTGCCGCCGCCGCCAAGGTGTAAACCATCCCTCTCTTGAAGATGAGGTCCACATCCATCAGCCGGTAACGGAAAATGGCGTAACCCAACGTCAGCGGCAGCAGCCCGAGACATAACACGGACAGCTGCTTTACTGGATTGGTTGATAAAGCTCCCGCAAGGTTTGGGATCAAGTAAAAGAAGATGAAAGGTGTGATCGCAAGGATTGTGCCCCGCGTCACCCACTTCAACTGCTGCCGCAAAATCGGCTTACCCGCGTGGCGGTAGCTATAGAGCAGCACTCCGGCGGCAGCGATGTAGAACGTCGCGAGGTACGCCATCTCCAGGCGATCCAGGTTCCAGCGCAGTCTCTCCGTCGCCCGGAGCAACGTGAGCACGGAAACGTGAATCGCGAGCAGCAAAAGCCCGGGCAGATAGAGCGCGGGTATGGCGACGCGATGTCGGCCGATGAACTCCCGCTTTTCCGGGAAGCTCAAAACGAAATGCAAGAACAAAGCCGGTTGCAGCAGCGACGCAACCACATTGCCCCAATAAATTGTCCAGTCGAACTGGTTCAGCTTCCCGGTGTAGTGGAACGAGTACAAGACAAACGACACCAGGCAGAAGATGTAAAAGTGCAACGAGCTCGGAGCGGTCCAGCGGCGCAGCAGGACGTATAGTCCGATGGCCAGGTAAACCACGCCGATCATCCGCAGCCAATCGTTCAGCGACCTTTCGGCCGGTATCAGAATGACCGTCGAGTCTAGCGGGACGGATTGCCGCACCAGTGAGTAGGTCGCTTTGGACCAGGGACCTGCATGGTAGAGCTGGCGTTGCAGCGCGGCCATATCCCCCAAATCGCGCTGATTGATTCTTACTAGCCGATCACCCTGTTTGATTCCCGCCTTGTCGCCAGGGCCATTTGCTTCTACTCTGTCGGCAACCAGGGAAGCGTTGTGCTCTACCCACCAGACCCCGTCATAGGGGACCGGAAATTGGCCCTCCACTTTGAAATTGACGACCCCGAGCCACACGGAGCCCAAAGTCAGGATGACCAGAAGCCCGACCGTAAAGCGGGTTTGGAATTCCCGGTTCATGGAACTTGATGGCTCGCTGGAGCGGGTGAGTAAGCCAGTCCAACGTAAGTTTTGCACGTTCGGTGCCACGGCGAAGGACATGGGAGCCTAACAACTGGCACAAAGAAAGGACTTCTACGATTATAGTGGGGTCGGGCTGTCGCTGGTATGTTTTTTGGAATGAGAGATGTGGTATTTGGTAAGTGCCTGTAGAACCGAAATTTACTGCAATCCCCAATCACGGCATGGGGAAAGACCCGATTCCAAAGCGGCTTGGACGTTTAAGCGAAGGCAAGCCCACGACTCACGATCCACAGCTTCAAGCCCCGTTTCCGGAACATTTGTTCCGCAGAGGGCCCCCCATTCATTTCTGTTAATTCAAGGGGGAGACTCTCCATTACAAATCGAGCGCTTCTAAATACCCGGCGCAAAAAAACAGGGGAGCCGCAGCTCCCCTACACAGAAGCGACAGAGGCGATATCACTTACATAGAGTGCTGCCGACTTGCAAAAGTTGTCCGCTGCTGAAAAGAATACGCGGTGAAAATGATTTCCCGTCCCCATTCCGCAGGAGCGCGTACGCAGAAAATTGATGAGCAACGGGTCTCGATGGACAACTCGCGCATGCGCTACCTGCGTACGGGTTCCGGGCCAGCGCTGTTGCTCGTACACGGATTGCTCGGATATTCGTTCTCCTGGCGCTTCACAATGCCGGGAATCAAGGAGCGTACGATTTACGCCGTGGACATGCTAGGCACCGGCTACTCCGATCGTCCCCCAAAGCTTGATTGCAGCCTGCGAGCGAGTGCGGAACGCCTGCTGCGCTTCCTTGACGCAGTCGGCATGAGTTCCTGTGATCTGCTCGGCACCTCCCATGGCGGAGCTGTTGCCATGATGGCGGCGGCGCTCGGCACGGAGCGCTTTAAGCGCCTGATTCTGGTTGCACCCGCCAATCCCTGGTCAGTCTATGGCAAGGGACTGGCGCGCTTGCTGACGAGCCCCCTGGTGAAGCCCTGGTTTTTTCGGTTAGCACCTCACCTTGAGCCGGTGCACGGATTGCTCCTGCGTCGCATGTATGGCGATCCCCGGCGAATTCGTCCCGGCACATTGGAGGGCTACTCCGCGCCATTCAGAATTCCCGGGTCGTTGCGCTATGGTTTATCCGTGCTGCACTCGTGGAACACCGACCTGAAAGAGCTGGAAAAGGCCTTGCCCAGGATTTTCCACCTTCCGACCTTGCTCATCTGGGGCAGCAGGGATACGGCAGTAAGCTTAGCCTCCGCAGATCGACTGCGTGAGCAGTTCCGCCACTGTGAGCTGATGGTGTTCGATGGCGTGGGCCACCTTCCCTATGAAGAGGTACCGGAACAGTTCAACCAGGCAGTGGTGCAATTCCTGAGCGCGCCAGGAAATTCCTGATATGCCGCATCACTTGTTTCACGTTCTCGGCGCTTACCTGGCTCGCTACGGCTACTGGACGGTTGCAGTCGTACTCCTCTTAGAGAACTCCGGTCTACCGCTTCCCGGCGAAACTATACTTCTGATGGCCAGCATCGCTGCCTATTCCCAACACAATCTGCGTTTGTCCTACATCATCTTGGTGGGCATCTGTGCGGCGACCATTGGCGACAACCTCGGTTTCCTGATAGGACACTACGGCGGCCGGGCACTGCTGCACCGTTATGGTAAGACTCTGCACATTCGCGAAGCAGCCATTCGCCGCGGCGAGAATTTGTTCGCTCGTTACGGTGCAGCCACCATCTTCGTGGCACGCTTCATCGCGGGTATGCGAGTAATCGCCGGTCCATTGGCGGGCGTGCTGGGCATGAACTGGGGCACATTTGCGATCTTTAATTTTCTGGGCGCAGCCCTCTGGGTCACTGTCATTGCCAGTGTCGGGTACTTTTTTGGACGGCACTGGTATGCGCTATTCCGCATCGTAAAGAGCTTTAATTTGTTAGTTCTGGCGGCGGGAGCCGCGGCTCTGACAATCTTCTGGCTGAGACGGAGTCGCAGTCGCAAAGCCCAATGACCGCCTCTTTTGCAGAAGGTTCTGCGAGCTCCAGTCGGTCAGGCTTGTCAGGCGGCGGAGTAGTTGTATCATAGGTTTTCTTAGTCGGGCACTGTTTGTTTGTACGGCCACCGATTCAAGCCGAAACTGAATCCCGGTGCCCCAACGTGCGTATGAAACACGTCATTCAGAACGCACTCCATCATTTCGGTTACGCCATTCACAGGACTCAGCAGGTTCCCAAAAGATTACCGAACAGAGGCATTCCGATCGGCGAGCTTCCGTCGGTGAGTCCCATTTGGCCTCTTCCTCGGCATCCAGGAGGGCTTTCCGACGATCAGATTCGCGAGGAATTTGCAAAATACGATTTCTGGCATTACTCGTACGAGTTTGAGGGAGGTCTCTCATTTCCGATTCGATATGAAAATTCCCGCGCAGTGATCAATCCGCAGCGTGCACGGCAGCGCTTCATGCATTTTTTCCCGCACCTTGTGGCTCTCCAGGGCGGTTCTCTTCGAGGAAAGCGGGTGCTCGATATTGCCTGTAACTCCGGCTTCTGGTCCATCCAGTGCGCCTTGCTCGGCGCGGAAGTCGTTGGCTTTGATGGCCGCCCTGAGCTTATTCAACAGGCGGAACTGATCAAGTCGATTGTCGGAGTACCTAACGTCGAGTTCAAAGTACTCGATTTCTGGGACATGAGTTCGCAAGCGTTGGGTACCTTCGATATTGTTCTGAATCTCGGTATCCTTTATCACCTGACTAACCCACTCGAAGCCTTGCGGCTTACAAAATCAATGGCACGAAAGCACATCGTGCTGGATACAGAGGTGTATCCATCACGTGAACCTGTCCTCAAGTTGGTGTGGGAAGAGTCCACTGATTTTCGAACTGCTACCACGTCCGGCATCGTTACGAACCCGAGTAAGAGTAGCATCGATCTAATGCTGAGACACATTGGTGCTGATAGATGGTTCGAAATTCCTTTGCGCAGTACTGACATGCCGCGGGACTATCTTGATAATAGACGTGCATCGTGGCTGATCGAGGCCGCATGACACTCGAGTCTAGGCCTCGGATCGGTTGCAAATTCGTGGCCCGGGATTTGCCGCCATTGTGACTCGAAATGTCAAACGCTTGCTGATCCTGGTTGTTGGCTGGATTTTCGTCTTATTTGGAATAGTTGGATTGTTTTTACCGGTCCTGCAGGGAATACTGTTCATTCTCATCGGACTGACAATCTTGTCCACCGAGTACGCGTGGGCACATCATCTCCTGGCCAAACTGCGGCAGCGCTTTCCCAAGATTGCGCACGCTGCCGATCACGCCAGCGCCAAGGCCGCGGGCTGGCTGCGTTTCCTCTCTCGCCAACGTTCTGCCGATTGATGCCTCAGCGTGGCAGTGCTAACCTTAACTTCAGAGCACGACGGATGCTTCTGCGCCGGACAGCCGGTGCATCACAACTGAAAGTTCTCTTTCGCGCATAGCTTTGAATCTCATGAGGTGAATTACAGATGAGCCGCAGAGTTTCCTTTCTCCTTCGTGCAGTGCTGCCATTTTTGGTCGCGTCAGTCACGTCTCCACAAGCGCTGGCTCAGAAAGCGACCGAAATTCCCGCCGGCACCAGTATCAAAGTGCGCATGATCGACAAGCTGAGCAGCGAGGAGAACCAGTCTGGCGACACCTTCCATGGAACGCTCGAAGAACCAATTGAAGTCGCTGGGAAGACTCTCTATCCCAAGGGCGCGGATGTCATGGGCCGGATCACCGACGTCCATCCTTCCGGCAGGCTAAGCGAACCCGGCGAACTGGACCTGGCTCTCGTGACTGTGGGTGCCGGGCACGTTGCCGAGTCCATCCGCGTACAGCCACTGGTGATTAAAGGAGAGTCCCACAGCAAGAGCAACGCCACCAAGATCGGGGGCGGCGCCGTGCTGGGCGCCATCATTGGTGGAATCGCCGGAGGTGGCAAAGGCGCAGCCATCGGAACCGTAGCGGGCGGAGCGGCGGGCACCGGAGCGGCGGCCGCTACCGGCAAACGTGCCGCGATTGTAGATTCCGAGGCTGTGTTGACCTTCACAACGTCTACAGCTTCAACCGCAGCTCCGATGAGCGAGAATGAGAACAACGCCTCGGCAGGCCCCCCACCGCCGAAACCCCGTTCAACCCGGCCCCAGGTGAACGAGAACACGGAGCCTGCTCCGCCGCCGAACGACGATTCCGCCCCGCTCTTCACCCTTCGCGATCGTCGGACCATTCGCAACTGCATGGCCGACCACGCCTCGGAATTGGCCCCGAATTCAACCCAGCGCCCTGAACTCCCTTCAGGTTCGGAGCGCCAGGTGCGCCGCGGCGAGGTACTGCCTTCAGAAGTCCAAAAACAGGCCCAATCCCTCCCACTGCCATGCGAGGATGAGTTGCCCAAATTGCCTCCCGACTTCGAACGCGTGGTTTATAACGGCCGGGTACTCCTCGTGGACGCGAAGGGCCGGGTTGCGGACCTGTTCTATGTGGACGAGAACCAATAACTTTCCTTATTCCAGAGGGTTATAACGGCTGCATTCCTTCATCGGCTCTTCTCTCGGGGCTCGTTTCGTCATATACTTCCCTCCGCCCGAAGCGTTCCTGGCTTCGGCATTGAGCATCTTAGGTTAGGGGGTGGACCGTGAGAATTTGCGATTTGATCAAAGACCAGGACACCTACCACGCCCAGGCCGATCAGCTTGTGCTGGAAGTCGCACAGGCCATGGTTGCACGCAATATCGGTGCTGTGCCGGTGCTTCGACAAGGTGTTCTCGTGGGCATCTTCTCGGAACGCGATCTGATGAAACGAGTGGTTGTGGAGGGCCGCGATCCCGCCGACACCCGGGTCGAGGCAGTAATGACCGCCGATCCTCGTACTGTAGGACCACAGGAAGAGATCCAGACCTGCCTGCTTCTGATGCGCCGCCACGGCTTTCGCCATTTACCCATCTGCGATGGCAAGCTACTCAAAGGGGTCATTTCTCTGCGCGACCTGTTGTTACACGACCTCAACGAAAAAGATGATGAGGTCCGGATGATGCGAGCCTACATCCAAGCGCCTCCGCAACTGTAGCGGCATCCGCCACTGCTGGCCCCACGCTTCATTGCAAGCCCTGCATTTCCCCTTGTCTTTCAATGTGAGTAGTAACCATTACTG
>Ga0075435_100000400_pt1 | contig 26551 bp, 23 predicted proteins | sample RhiMethybrSRZTD4_FD_75302 | JGI IMG/M metagenome (GOLD analysis project Ga0075435, IMG submission 75302) | Populus rhizosphere microbial communities from Tennessee, USA - Rhizosphere MetaG P. TD hybrid SRZTD4 | ecosystem: Host-associated > Plants > Roots > Rhizosphere > Soil | place: USA...
AGATCTCCGCGCGATCCTTGATGCCGACGCCGAAGGTGCCCGCGAAGTCGCCGACGTTGGTGTAGCCCTGGATCCAGTTCGTCCCGCGGCGGTACGCGCTCGCGGACCACTTACCGCCGGCGAGGACCTCCGCGGTCGGCACATACCACAACCCAGTGTCGCCGAAGAACGTCGTCGTCGCCGGACGTGTTTCCTCGGCCGCGGGCGTCGACGAGGACGGTGGTTGGGTAGCTTGCGTACTCTGCCCCGTGGATGTCCCTGAAGACCCGGACTGCGCGCTCGCGCTCGCCGCCACTGCGAGCGCTATCACGCAGGCCACGGCCACGCGTCTTGCCATTGTTAGTCGCCTCCAAAGCGTCTGCGCCGCCGGGTCGATTACTCTGCACGGGTGGCCGTCGCCCCTTCGGTAGCGGCTGCAGGCGCCGGTGCAGATTCCGGCGGTACGATCAGACGTCCGCGGCCGCCGCGGCTCACCTGGCCGCCCTTGCGTCCCGCGTTGCGCGCCTCGTCGGCGGTCCACTCGTGCGCGGTCCCCTTCTCGTGCGCCGCCCGCCCGCCCTTGCTGGCGATCTCGCGCTGCTTCTCCGGGGACATCGACGCGAAGCCTCGTCGTTCCTTACGCTCTGTACTCACCGGTCGGCCCTCCGTCTCTTTACCACCCCCGCGTGCGGACCGTGTACGGTCCTTGGTGCTCGTTTGGCGGCGGGGGTTCCTGGATGCGCGGGGGACGCGGTTCGTCGGGCGGCGTCTCCGGCGCTTCGTCGGGGTCCTGGTCGCGCGGATCGGGGGTGTCTGGATCCGGCTGGAACCCGTACGATCGATGCACGCTGCTCCAGTGCATTGCCACCGGACCCCAGCGTTATCAAAGTCTGTGCCCCGCGCCTGGGGCGGCGGCAATTCGTTAAGTCGTTGATTTTGTTATGAGTTGGCTGAGCCGGCTCTCCGGGCGGCTCATAACGAGTTGCAGTGGATTGCTACAGTAGGGCTGGAACCTAGTAGCGATTGACTGCGGAGCTGGCGCGCCGGACCGGCTTGAAGTACTCGCAATTCGAGCAGTTGCGGACGTCGAACTGGCGGCCGACGACCGGGAACCACATGGGGTGGGCGCAGAACAGGAGGTGGCCGTCCTCGATGGTGTGAAACCCGATGTCGGTCGGGATCTCGGGGGTCCGGCGGCTGTACCAGCAGGCGCGGTGGAGCGCCTCGGGCGGCAGCGGATCCGCCTCGTTCACTTCGTCTGCTGCGGCACGTAGCCGGGCGGCAGCGCCGCGCCCTCGCCGAAGAAGAAATCTTCCATGTGCTTGGCGACGAGATCCTGCGCCTCCTTCTGCCACGGCATCAGGCGGTACTCGTTCAGGATCATCTTCATCCGCTCTTCCCAGAGCTTCCAGGCGTCCTTCGACACGTGCTCGTAGATGCGCTGCCCGAGCTCGCCGGGCCACGGCGGCTCGTCGAGCCCTGCGAGCTCCTTCTGGAATTTCACGCACATCACCTTGCGGCCGCTCTTGTTGGTGGCCGGCGCGGCGGCGGGCGTCGAGTGTCCGCAGGAATCAGCCATGGCGTCGATTGTAGTTGATTTGCGCGGAGGTGAGCAGCGGGAATTCCGGTTCGATCCGGAACGCGAGGCGCGCATGCGCGTTGCGCAGCGCGCGTTCGACGAGGGATGGATCGGCGGCGCGCGCGAAGATGAACCCGAGATAGCTCGCGCCCTCGGGCAGCGGCACGAGCAGCTGATCCGCCTTCGCGGTGATCCGCACGTCCTCGACATGCGGCACGGCGCGCGCCTCGTCGATCCCGTCCACGCCGCGGAAGATGCCGCGCTCGGGAATCGGAATCATCATCACGCCGCTCGCGTCGCGCTCGCGATCCCACGCGGCGAGGTCGTCACCGAGCGCGTGGCGCAGCAGCAGCTCCTCGAACGACAAGGGGATTGGGGATTGGGGATTGGGGATTGCGGATGGGGGATTGGGGCTTGCGGATTCATTGGGGATTGCGGATTCGAAGCGGAGCGCGCGTGCGCACAGGCCGCCGATCGGACGCGCGGCGGCTTCGAGCACGTACACGACGCCGTCCGGCGCGACGCGGCACTCGGCGTGGACCGGCCCGTGGCGAAGGCCGATCGCCGCTGCGGCGCGCGCGATCGCGTCGACGATCGCGCGCTGCTCGTCGCCGCGCGCCGTCGACGGCGTGACGTAGATCGTCTCCTCGAAGAACGGTCCGTCGAGCGGATCGGGCTTGTCGAAGATCGCGAGCGCGCGCAGCGAGCCGCGATGCATGAGCGCCTCGACGGCGTACTCGCGGCCCGGGATGAACTGCTCGATGAGCGCCGTGTCGTGCGCGTCGTTGCGTTCGGCCCGGACCTCCGGCGAGCGCATCAGCGCGCGCAGCCGGTCGAGCGCCGCCGCGAGCTGCCCGGGATCGTCGGCGCGCATCACGCCGCGGCTGCCCGAGAGCGCCACCGGCTTGACGACGCACGGAAAGGGCGGGGATTGGGGGTTGGGGATTGGGGATTCGGCAGTCGGGGATTGGTCGGTGGGTGGGGATTGGTTCGACAACGAGATCGACGTGAACGAGGGCGTCGGCAGGCCTGCGTCGCGCAGCCGTTCACGCATCCGCTGCTTGTGGCGCGCGATCGCGGCCGCCGCCGGCGGATGCCACGGCAGGCCCAGCGCCTCGGCAACGCGCGCGGCGATCACCGTCGGACGATCGCCGACGACGAGGACGCCGTCGAGCGGGCGGTCGGCGGCGGCCTGGAGAATCGCCGCCACCGACGCGTCCTCGTCGTAGAAGCGGATCGCGACGGCGCCGTCCTGCCAGGGATCCTCGATGAGATGGCAGCGATCGGTGGCGAACACGAGCTCCACGCCGAGGCGCGAGGCCGCGTCGCCAAACGCGCGCGTCTGGTAGCCGGTCGTCGTCGCAAGAATAAGAACGCGCATGCGGTGTCGCTGTCGGGGCTAGGGGCTCTGGGCTAGCCGAATCACTGCGGGGACGCGAATTCCACCCGTGACGGCTAGCCCCGGGGCCCCAGCCCCGAGCCCCTTCACGATTCAGATCAGAGCGACCTGCTCTGCATTCGGTTCCGCTCAACAGTACCAGGGTTCGTTCAGATACGGCACCGTCGCGCGATCGCGCGCCGGTTTCGAACGGTTGCGCCGCACGCCCGCGCGCTCGTGCGCGAGCGCGCTGACGGCGTCGAACACCGCCTCCCGATTCGCGGTCAACCGCGCGCCGACGATCGCCATCACGTCCTCGTGCAGCGCGTCGACGCGCGGATCGGGATGCGTCCACCGGTGCGTGAGCGTCGCGGGATCGAACGCGCCCAGATGCGGCCGCATCTCGGGCCGCGTCAGCAGCCGCGACCGTTCGGGGACGAGCAGCCGGATCGCGAGCTGGATCGGCGCGACGTGATCGACCAGGTCGAGCGATTCGATCGTGTCGACGAGATCGCAGTACCCCCTCAGCGTGAGCCACGGGTGGAACGCCACGAAGGTCGGGACGAGCGTGAGGCCGGCGCCGCGGCACAGCGCCACGGCCTCGACGAAGTCGGCGCGCGTGTGCCCCTTGTCGAAGATCGCGAGCGCCGCATCGTCTATCGACTCGACGGCGCTGGTGACGAACGCGCAGCCGGTGGCCGCGAGCCGCGGCACGAGATCCCGGTGCGCCAGCAGGTGCTCGATCTTGATCGTCGCGTCGTAGGTGACCTCGGGGTGCGACGCGTGCAGCGCGTCCACGATGCGCATCGCGTGCGTCGGGCCGTTGAAGAAGTCCGGATCGCCGAAGGTGATGTGCGACGCGCCCGCCGCCACCTGCGCGTCGATGTCGGCGAGCACGACCTCCGGCTGCACGACGCGGAAGCGTCCCTCGTAAATCGGCACGACCGGACAGTGGCGGCACAGATGCCGGCAGCCGCGGCTCGCTTCCGTGTAGCCCACCGTCCGGCGCGTGCCGTCCGGCATCTGCAGCGACGCGTAATTCGAGAGCGGCGGCAACCCGCGCCGATCGGGCACCAGAAAATGAATGCGCGGCAGCGGACTTCTTCGCTCTCTCTGCGAGCTCTGCGAGCTCTGCGTTCTCTGCGCGCTCGGCGCGGACCGAGCCGCGTAAGCGGCGAGGTCCGACTCGAATTCGCCGCCGAAGATCGCGTCGACGCCGAGCGAACGCAGCCATTCCTCGTTGAGCGGGGCGTACAGCCCGAACGCCGCAATGCGCGCGCGCGGGTTGACGCGGCGGGCCGCCGCGACGATCGGGCCCGCGAGGCGCGTCGCAGTGTGCATCGGCAGATGAAAGCCGACGAGATCCGCGGTCCGCAGGTGCTCCGCGGTCAGCTTCTCCTTGGCGGCGTCGATCGCCTCGACGCGCCATCCGCCGGCGCGCAGCCACGCCGCCGCCGACGCGAGGCCGAACGGCTGACGGCCCATCTCGTACGTGCTCACGAGCAGCGCGCGCATCTCCACGTGATCATTCTGTCATGTCTGCTAGACTCGCGCCGATGACGACCGTTCGCGCGCGGGCCGCGCACCCACCCGGGCTCTACGTGCTGTTCTTCACCGAGCTGTGGGAGCGCTACAGCTTCTACTCGATGGTGTCGATCCTCGTGCTCTACATGAACGAGTCGCTGCGGTTCGACTCGGCGCGGGCCGGCAGCGTCTACGGGTGGTACACCGCGGGCGTGTACTTCCTGCCGCTGTTCGGCGGCCTGATTGCCGACCGCTGGCTCGGATTCAGCCGCAGCATCCTGATCGGCGGCACGCTGATGATGCTCGGCCACCTGGTGCTCGGCGTCGAGCAGATGGCGTTCTTCTACGGCGGGCTCGTGCTGCTCGCCTGCGGCACCGGCCTGCTCAAGCCGAACATCTCGACCATGGTCGGCAACCTGTATCGCGAGCGCCCCGAGCTGCGGGACCAGGCGTTCAACATCTTTTACATGGGCATCAACATCGGCTCGTTCATGGCGCCGATCGGCGTCTCGTACGTGCGCGCGCGCTACGGCTGGGGACCCGCCTTCATGTCGGCGGCGATCGCCATGTTCATCTCGCTGGTGATCTTCGCCACCTTCCGCCATCACGTCGCGAGCGCGAACGTGCGCGGCGACGACGCGGCGTCGGCCGCCGACGATGTCCCCGCCTCCGACGTCCGTGATCGATTGATCACGCTGATGATCGTCTTCGCCATCTCGTTCGTGTTCTGGTCGGCCTGGTACCAGGAATTCTTCACGTTCACGCTCTGGGCGCGCGACAACACCGCGACCACCATTCCGCCCGAGCGGTTTTCGTCGTTCGAGGCGCTGGCGGTGATCGTCCTCTCGCCCACTGCGGCATGGCTGTGGGCCGTGCTCAACCGCCAGGGACGTGAACCGTCGACGCCGACCAAGATGCTGATGGGGATCGGCTTCCTCGTGATCGCCTTCGGCGCGCTGGCGTATGCCGCCATGACGGGCGGCGACAGCGGGCGGGTCTCGGTGATCTGGCTGATTGGCGCGAACGTGCTGCTCGCCGTTGGCGAGGTCGCGCTGAGCCCGATGGGCATGTCGCTCGTCAATCGCCTCGCGCCGGCGCGGTGGCGCGGCATGATGATGGGCGGCTGGTTTGCAAGCCTCGCCGCCGGCGGCAAGATGTCCGGATACGTCGGCGGCTACTGGGATTCGGTGCCGCACAGCCGGTTCTTCGGCGCGACCGCTGCCGTGCTCGCCGTCGGCGGCATCGTGCTCAGCATGACGATGCCGCGCATCAAACGCACCATCCGCGGCGCGGAGATGCGCCGTAGCCCCGTCGGCCACTGATCACATGGCACTCGAAGAATACAAACGGAAGCGCAACTTCCAGAAGACGCCCGAGCCCGAGCCAAAGGTGGCGCCGAAGCGCCCGGAGCTGTTCTTCTGCGTGCAGAAACATCTCGCGAGCCACCTGCACTACGACTTCCGCCTCGAGCACAACGGCGTGCTGCTGTCGTGGGCGGTGCCCAAGGGCCCATCGCTCGATCCGAAGACGAAGCGGCTGGCGATGCACGTCGAGGATCATCCGGTGGCGTACGGCGACTTCGAGGGGGTGATCCCCGAAGGCTACGGCGCGGGGATCGTGATGCTGTGGGATCGCGGCACGTGGACGCCGGAGGCCGCCGACGTCGACGCGGCGCTGAAGAAGGGCGATCTGAAGTTCACGCTGAACGGCTACAAGCTGAAAGGATCGTGGGTGCTCGTGCGCACCGGGGGCCGATATCCCGGCGCGCGCGGCGGCGGCGATCGCAGCTGGCTCCTCATCAAGCACAAGGACGAGTGGGCGGGCGACCTCGACATCACCGAGTTCGCGCCGCGCAGCGTGAAGAGCGACGGCGACTTCGAGGACATCCTCGCCGAGGACACGCCCGCCGTCTGGCAGTCGCATCGGCCGGCCAAGGGTGGCGAAGCGGGCGCGATGCTCGCAACGATCATCGAGCGTGCGGCGGCGTTGAAGGCCGCGCGCTCCAAGTCGACGCGGGCGCCTCGCGCGACGGCGGCTTCCAAACCAAAGACCGCGAAGAAACCGTCCGCGTCCAGAAAAAAGTAGCTCCGCGTGCTCCGCGGTCTCTGCGTTGATCGTCGTCGGGGCGCCGTCGCGGCGATCGGGGCGGCGTGTCTCGTGGCGCTCGCCGCGCAGGAACCGCCGGCGACGCGCGAGGTCGAGGTCACGCTCACCGAGGGGACCTCGCTGTCGGCAGCCGCGTCGCCCGACCGCCGCTGGATTGCCATCGATCTGGTCGGCGCGCTGTGGCTGCTGCCGATGCGCGGCGGCGAGGCGCGCCGCCTGACGCCCGACACGCTCGAGGCGCGGCAGCCGACGTGGTCGCCCGACAGCGAATCGATCGCGTTTCAGGGTTACGGCGCCGACGGCATCTGGCACGTCTACGTCGTGCCGCGCGGCGGCGGGGACGCGAAGCCGCTCACGAAGGGCGAGTTCGACGATCGCGAGCCGGCATGGTCGCACGACGGATCGCGCGTCGCCTTCTCCTCCGATCGCTACGGCGGCATGCCGACGATCTGGGAGCTCACGCTCGCCACGGGCGACGTCCGCCGGCGCAGCACGCGCGACGGGGTGATGCCCGCCTGGTCGCCCGACGATCGCGAGATCGCCTTCATGTCGAGCGACCGCCCGCTTGCGCCGGCCGAGTCGCCGAACCGCCTGCCCGGGGCGTACGCCGTCGACTTCGCCGGCCGCGAACGCCTCGTAAGCAGCGCGCCCGGCAGTGGCGCGCCGTCGTGGAGCCCCGACGGATCGCAGCTCGCGCTCGTCCTCGGCGATCGCACGCTCGCCGCCGTTCCCGCGTACACGATCCCGCTCGACGCGCCGGCGAACCGGCACTCGCTGCCCGACGACGTGACGACGGTCGCGCGCGGCGAGGACGTGTTCCCGATCCGCACGCAGTGGCTGTCGCGCGGCGAGCTGCTCTACGTCTCCGACGGACATCTCAAGCGGCGCTCGATCGCCGGCGGCACGGCGGCGACGATCGCGTTCACCGCGAAGGTGACGCTCAACCGCGACAGCTACACGATCGCGCACCGCGCGCTCGAGCCGGCCGAGCCGCAGGCGCTCAAGGGCATCGTGTCGCCGGCGATCTCGCCGAACGGACGGGCGGTCGCGTTCGCGGCGCTCGGCGATCTGTGGGTGATGCCGCTCGGCGGCGTACCCGCGCGGATCACGAACGACGCGGCCGTCGATCTCGATCCCGCGTGGTCGCCCGACAGCGGGCGGCTCGCGTTCGTCAGCGATCGCGGCGGCCGCATGGACGTCTGGGTGCACGATTTCGCCGCGAACGCCGACACGCAGATCACGCACGAGCGCGGCGGCGCCGCGGCGCCCGCGTGGTCGCCCGACGCGTCGCAGATCGCGTACGTCGCCGACGGCCGGCGCATCCGCACCGCGCGCCTCTTCAACGGCCGCTGCCCCTCGGCCGATGCGCAGCCGCCGACGCCGCACGAGATCGGCCGGCCGTCGTGGTCGCCCGACTGCAAGTCGATCGCGATCGGCGCGCTCTTTCCGTACTCGAACCGGTTTCGCGAAGGATTGAACCAGCTGCTCGTCTACGCGATCGATCTGCACACGTGGTCGGAGTCGCTGCTCTTCGCGCAGCACAACGCCGGCAACCGGCAGGACACCGGACCCATCTGGTCGCCCGACGGGAATGAGATGGCGTTCGTCACCGAAGGGCACCTCTGGACCGTGGCGATGGACGGCGGCGGCGGCGCGACCGCCCCGCCGCGCGACATCGCGAGCGATCATCCCGAGTCGCCGCGATGGGAAGGCGACTCGCAGCATCTCGTCTATCAAACGCCGCTCGGCCTGCGGCGTGTGCCGGCCGAGGGCGGCCCGCCGGATCCGATCGCGCTCGATCTGCGCTGGGCGCCGAGCGTGCCGCCGCAGCGCGTCGTCGTCCACGCGGGCCATGTGCTCGACCTGACCATCGAAGGGCTGCGCTCCGAGTCGGACATCGTCGTCGAGCGCGGGATCATCCGCAGCATCGAGCCGCACCGCGACGAGCTGCACGTCGGCACGGTGGTGGACGCGCGCGACGAGTTCGTGATCCCGGGCCTCATCGAGATGCACGCGCACCTCGATCAGAGCTACGGATCGCGGTTCGGGCGCATCTGGCTCGCCTACGGGATCACGTCGGTGCGGCTGCCGGCGGTGAATGCGTACGCCGGCCTCGAGCAGCGCGAAGCGATCGAGTCGGGACGGCGCCCGGGGCCGCGGCTGTTCATCGCGGGCGATCCGTTCGACGGCGTGCGCTCGTTCTATCCGGGCGGCGTCGCGGTGACGTCGGACGCGGAGCTCGAGTCGGCGCTCGATCGCGCGTCGGCCCTCGGCGTCGATTTCTTCAAGACCTACGTGCGGCTGCCCGACGCGTTCCAGAAGCGCATCGTCGAGTACGCGCACGCGCGCGGCAAGCCGGTGACGTCGCACGAGCTCTTTCCCGCCGTCGCGTTCGGCGTCGACGGCATCGAGCACCTCGCGGGCACGAGCCGGCGCGGCTACACGCCGAAGCAGAGCGCGGCGGCGCGCGCGTACCGCGACGTGATCGATCTCGTCGCGCGCGCCGGCGCGACGCTCACGCCGACAATCGGGCTGGAGGGCGCGTACCGGGCGCGGGTCGCCGGCGACAAATCGCTGCTCTACGATCCGCGGCTCGCGCTGTTTCCGCTTCCGCTCGTGGCGGATCTGAGCGACGCGGCGAACGCGCGGGCGGGCGGCCGGTTCGATTTCGCGATCCGGCCGTACGAGGCGAACCTCAAAGCGATGGCCGCCGCCGGCGTGAAGATCATCGCCGGCACCGATGCGCCGCTCGTCCCGTACGGCCTCGGCCTGCACGTGGAGCTCGAGTCGTACGTCCACGCGGGGCTGACGCCGTTTCAGGCGCTGCAGACCGCCACGGTGAACGCCGCGCAGACGCTCGGCCTCGGCGACGAGCTCGGCACAATCGAGATCGGCAAGGTGGCGGATCTGACGTTCATCGGCGGCGATCCGCTGCTCGACATCCGGAACACGCGCGACGTGAAGCGCGTGATGAAAGGCGGCCGCATGTATACGGTGGTGGACCTGTTGCGACGGTAGGTCGCGTGGGTCAGGTGGGTCAGGCAGGTTGAAGGAGGGGACGGCCTTCAGGCCGTCCCGCGGTCAGCAGTCGACGAGCAACCTGCGCGACAAGACACTCCAAACCGCGTAGGCGAGCCGCGGCCGATCGTGTCGCGCGATGTCGCTCGTCCAGAATTCGCCGCCGACCAGCTCCGCGTGCGCCGGCAGCTGGCCGGTCGCGAGCGGCTCCTTGTGCTCCTGCGCGTAGCGCGCGAGCACCTCGTCCGACGGCCATTTCATGTTGGCGATGACGACGTCGACCTGCCGGTGCGTCGCCTCCTCGATGCGCGCGACGGCGTCGGCGGCAGTGAAGCCGACCATGCCGCGTCCTTCGGTGAGCAGGTTCGCGATCAGGATGATCGGGCCCTTCATCTTCGCCAGCGCGTCGGAGACGCCGCGCACGAGAAAGATCGGCATCAGGCTCGTGTAGAAGCTGCCGGGGCCGATGATCACCGCGTCGAACTCGGTGATCGCCTTCGCGACCGCCGGATGGATCGCGACCGGCGGCTCGAGCCAGATCCGCCGCACGAACTGCCCTGAGGTCTGCCCCGCGTCCACTTCGACTTCACCGCGCGTCGTCTTGCCGTCGCCGTACTCGGCGCAGACCGACGCCGCCTGCACGCTCACCGGCCAGACGCGGCCGCGGCAGCCGAGCAGCGCGCGCAGGCCGTCGATCGCGTCGAGGAAGTCGCCGCTGTAGCGCTGCATCATCGAGAGGAGCAGGTTGCCGCCGGTGTGGCCGCCGAGGCGCGCGTGCTCGAGCGTCGGCAGCCGCGCGAGCAGCACGCGCCGCGCCTCGCGCGAGTTGCGCGCGAGCGCGAGCGCGCACTTCAGGATGTCGCCCGGCGGCAGCACGCCGAGCTCGTCGCGCAGCTGCCCAGAGCTGCCGCCGCTGTCGAACATCGTGACGACGGCGTTGAGGTGCAGCCAGGGATTGTGCTTCAGCCCGCCGAGCAGGCTCGGCAATCCCGTGCCGCCGCCGAAGCATCCGATGTTCAGCTGCCGCAGACGCATGCGTCACATTCTATACAATGGGCCATGACCATCCCCGACGCCGTGCGCGCGCTCGAGCGCGATCTGCGCGGCATCTTCGGCAGCCGCCTCCAGGCGCTCGCGCTGTACGGCGAGCGCGAGGCGGCCCACGCGCGCGGCGATCGCCACGCGCACGGATCGCACGCGACGAACCATCACGGTCCGCCCACGCGCACGCTCGCCGTCGTCGACCAGGTGACGCGCGACGATCTGCGCGCGGCCGCGGCGCGTGTCGAGTCGTGGCACGACGCGGGCCTCGCGACGCCGCTGCTGCTCGAGGCGCGCGAGTTCGCGCAGTCGCTCGACGCCTTTCCGCTCGAGTTCGGCGCGATTCTCGCCGACCACGTCGTCGTCTCCGGCGACAACCCGTTCGCGTCGCTGCGCATCGACGTCGCCGACCTGCGGCGCGCCGTCGAAGTGCAGGCGCGCAGCCATCTGCTGCACCTGCGCGAGGGCTATCTCGAGACGCGCGGCCGCGCCGACGCGCTGTCGGTGCTGATCCTGCAGTCGGCGCCGGCCTTTGCGGCGCTCGTGTCGAGCATCGCGCGCCTCGAGGGGCGCGCGGACGCCGATCCCGCCGCGGCGGCGCGGCACGTCGAGCGCATCGTCGGCGAGGCGGGCGGCGCCGCGGCGCCGGAGCAGAGCACGATCTCTCGCGTCGTGGCGCTCGCGCACGCGCACGATCTCGCGTCGGCGGACGCGGAGCAGCTGCTGGCGCCGTATCTCGAGGCGGCCGAGCGCATCGTCTCCTACGTGGACGGCTGGAGCGCGCGGCGATGAACGGCGATCGATGGCGGCGGCGGCGCACACGCGCCGCCGCCGCGTGGATCCTCGCGTCGGCGCTCGGTCTCGCCGCGGCCGCGGATCTTCCCGAGCTCACCGAGCCGGTCAACGACTTCGCGCACGTCGTCGATCCCGCGAGCGCGCGCGCGATGGAGGACACGATCCGCGCGCTGCAGGCGAAGACCGGCGACGTTGTCGTCGTCGCGACCGTGCAGACGATCGAGCCGTACGGCGACATCGCCGAGTACGCCGTCAAGCAGTTCGAGAATCACGGCCGGGGAATCGGGCAGAAGGGCAAGGACAACGGGCTGCTGATCGTGCTCGCGCTGAAGGAGCGGCGCGTCAAGGTCGAGGTGGGCTACGACCTCGAGCAGTTCGTCACCGATGGCTACGCCGGCGAGACGAGCCGGATGATGGCGCCCGAGTTCGCCGCCGGCCGCTACGGACAGGGCCTTCGGCTGATGGTCGAGCGCATCGTCGCGCGAATCGCGCAAGGGCGCGGCGTCACGCTCGACGGCGTGCGCCTCCCGCAGCCGGCCGCGCCCGCTCGCGACACCACGCCGCCGTCGCTCTCGACGATCTTCTGGATCTTCATCGCGATCCTGATCATCAGCCGCATCGCCGGCGGCCCGGGACGGCGCCGGCGCTTCTGGGGCGGCGGCCCGTGGAGCGGCTGGTCGAGCGGCGTCGGTCCGTTTGGCGGCGGCTGGACCGGCGGCGGCTTCGGCGGCGGCGGCTCCGGCGGGGGCGGATTCGGCGGCGGCTTCGGCGGCTTCGGCGGCGGCAGCAGCGGCGGCGGCGGCGGCGGCGCGAGCTGGTAGCAACAACCAGGTTCCAACCAGGTTAGAACCAGGTTGAAACCAGGTTGAAACCAGGTTGAAACCAGGTTGAAACCAGGTTGAAAACGCGATCGAGAGCGTCGGGGGAAGCAGTTGCTAGAATGGGGCGTATGACGATGACGCGCAGAGCTGTGATGCAGATCACGTTGGCGGTTGGCCTCGCCCTGCCGCTCTCGGGCTGCTCCTACAACAAGTTCGTCAGCCAGGAAGAGAACGTCAAGGCGCAGTGGGCGCAGGTGCAGAACCAGCTCCAGCGCCGCAACGATCTGATCCCGAATCTCGTCGAGACGACCAAGGGCTTCGCGCAGCACGAGGAGAGCGTCTTCAAGGACATCGCGGACGCGCGATCGCAGCTCCTCAGCGCCAAGTCCCCCGAGGAAACGATCAACGCCGCGAACCGCCAGACCTCCGCCCTCGGACGCCTCCTCGCGGTCGTCGAGAACTACCCGCAGCTCAAAGCGAACGAGCAGTTCAATCGGCTGATGGACGAGCTCTCCGGAACGGAGAATCGCCTCGCGGTCGCGCGGCAGCGCTACAACGAGGCGGTGCAGCAGTACAACACCTCGCGGCGCCAGTTTCCGGCCAACATCACCGCGAAGCTGTTCAGCTTCAAGGACTATCCGTTCTTCGAGGCACCGCCCGACGCGCGGCAGGCGCCGAAGGTGAACTTCACGAAGCAGCCGTCGTAGGCGGCGGCGGTGGGGCTCATGCGCCGGGATCTCGGCGACGCCCTTCCCTGGGAGCGCCTGCTGTGGAGCGGGCGGCCGTGGCAGCTCGCGCGGCGTCTGCGCGGGGAACGCTATCTCCTCACCGATTTCCGGCTGGTCGCCGCAACGCGCACCGGTGTCGCCGAGATCGCGCTGGACGATGCCGGCGACGTCCAGCGCACGGAGACGCGCCTCGAGCGCCTCACCGGCGCCTCGACGATCACCGTTCAGTCGACGGCCGGCGGCGTCGCGCTCTCGCTCCATTCGATCCGCCGCGGCGCGCAGCTGGCCGCGCTCATCGAGCTCCTCGCCGGCGATCCGCAGGCGCCGCGCGACGCCGCCGCGGTGCGCGCCGCGCTCGACTGGAACCCGCGCCAGCCGTCGTTCGCGCTTCGCAGCGCGCTCGGCGGTTTCCTCGCCGTCCTCGTCGCGATCTTCGCGGTCGTCATCGGCCTGCACGGCAAGACCGTCGCGACCACGTACGCAGACGACGACGCGATCGCGCCCAACGGCGAGAAGCGCGACGAAGCAGAGATCATCCGCTTCATGGAGCGCGACGTGATGCCGTGGGCGCGCCAGGCGCTCGGGCGGCTCAAGGGCGGACCGGACAAGGTGACGTGCGCGACGTGCCACGGTGCGGACGCCGCCGCGCGAGGCTGGACGATGCCGGCCGTGTCCGCGCTGCCGCAGCCGGACGTCCGCGATCGCGGCTGGGAGACCTATTCGACGACGATGGACGCGCAGATGCGCAACGCGATCTACGGCTATCTCGCCGAGTCGGAGAATCAGGCGAAGGCCGCCTACATGCGCGAGATCGTCGTCCCCGGAATGTCGCGGCTGCTTCGTCGGCCGCCGTACGACTTCACGAAGTCGTACGAATACAACCGCTCGCAGCGCGCGCTCGGCTGCTATCATTGCCACCAGGTCCAGTGACGCCTTCCTCCGGCGACACCTCCGAGGTTCACGTGCCGGACGCGAGCGTGCTCGCGTCGTGGAGCGCCCACGACTGGAGCGGCGGCGTGGACGTCGACGATCTCGCGGCGCTCGATCGGCTCGTCGTCAGAACGCACAACAGCACGTACGAGATCGTCCTCGTCGCGGCCGTCGGCGCGCAGATCCTCGTGCGCGGCGGCGCGTTCTTCCCGGTCTTCACGCCGGCGCGGCTCGCCGGCAGCTCGCTCGGCGGCGCGTTCCTGAAGCTGCGGAGCGTCCACGTCGGGTTCCGGCTCGAGATCGCCACCGAGCGCGGGTTCGTCGTCACGAGCCCGGTGCGCAGCGTCGAGCGCGCCGCCCCGCCCACCGACATCATGTAGCGCGGCATGTCGCGCCTGCGGGGCCTCGCATGTCTCGCGCTCGTCGCGCTCCTGGTGCCTGGCACCGGCGCGGCGCCGCCGGCGCCGATCCTCGTGCTCGTCTCGTTCGACGGCTGGCGCTTCGACTACATCGATCGCGACGACACGCCGCGGCTGCGCGCGCTCGCGGCGCGCGGCGTCCGCGCCCGCGCCCTCATCCCGTCGTTCCCGGTGCTCACGTTCCCCAATCACTACACGATCGTCACCGGCCTCTATCCCGCGCACCACGGCATCGTCGCCAACACGATGCAGGATCCGGCGATGCCGGAGCGATTCAGCATGTCCGCGGAAACCGCCAGGGATGCCGCGTGGTGGCACGGCGAGCCGCTGTGGGCGACCGCGATTCGCCAGCGGCGCCGCGCCGCGACGATGTTCTGGCCGGGAACCGAGGCGGCAATCGGCGGCGTGCGGCCGAGCGAGTGGCGGGCGTACGACAAGAGCGTCCCGACGCCGGCGCGCGTGACGCAGGCGCTCGAATGGCTCGCGCGGCCGGACGATGCGCGCCCCGCATTCGTGAGCCTGTATTTCGAGGAGGTCGACACCGCGAGCCACGATCACGGCCTCGATTCGCCCGAGTTCGCCGCGGCGATTGCGCACCTCGATGCCGCGCTCGGGCAGGTCGTCGACGGCATCGCACGCCTCGGCCTCGACGATCGCACCACGATCGTCGTCGTCTCGGATCACGGGATGGCGCCGCTCTCTCCGGATCGCGTCGTCTATCTCGACGACTACGTGGATCCGGCGGCGATCGACATCACCGAAACCGGCGGTCTCGTCGCAGCGGCGCCGAGGGACGGCGATGTCGGCGCGCTCTACCGCGCGCTTCACGGCAAGCATCCGGCGCTCGCCGTGTATCGGCGCGAGGAGGTCCCCGCGCGCCTGCACTATCGCGGCAACCCACGCATCGCGCCGATCATCGGGATTCCGAAGGAAGGCTGGGCGGTGACGACCCGCGCGCGCGTCGCGGAGAAGCCGCTGCAGGCGGCGACGCACGGCTTCGAGCCGCGCGACCGGTTGATGGGCGCGCTGTTCGTCGCCGCGGGACCGCGAATCCGCCGGGGCGTCGTCCTGCCGCCGTTCGAGAACGTCGAGATCTACGACTTCCTCTGCGACGTGCTCGGTCTGACGCCTGCCGCCAACGATGGCCATCGCGCGTTCCTGAGCCCGCGCGTGCTCGTCGACTGAGGGCGGGCGTCAGCGCGGGGGCGCGAGCACCAGCGTCGTCTCGGCGGCGCGCTCGACGGCGGCGCCGCTGAACGCGAGCGTGATTGATTCGCCCGCGGCCCAGAGCCGCGCGAGATCCGCGTAGTGCGCGCTGTCGGGCGATTCCGATTGGCCCGGCGCCGCGATCGCCGTCGAACGATCCCAGTCGGACGGATCGAACGCGATCGCAAACGCATCGCGCGGCGACGAGGGCGTCAGCGGACCGATATCGAAGCGCCGCCGTGCCGCCGCGCTGATCGCGAGCGGGTGGACGAACACGACGGGCGACGCCGCCGCGGCGTCCAGGCGCGCCGCATCGGCGAGCGCCCGATCGACGATCGCGCGCTCGGCCGCGAATCGGCCGGCGGCCGGCGCGGCGGGAAGGCGCCGCAGCTCGGCGATCAAGGCGTCGGCGCGATCGGGATGGCGCCGCGCGAGCCGCGCCAGCGGTCCTTGTTCGCCCGCGGCGGAGGAGCGCTCCCACCCGACCCAATCGTTCGCGCCGTCCCACGCCGGCGCCGGCAGCGATCCGTTCGAGCCGCGCCGCACCGGCACGAGGCCGGCGATCTCCATGCCGCGATCGCCGGCGACGTCGACGTACGACACACGCCGCGGCGGCGTGCGCCAGCTCTCGATTGCGGCGCGGATGTCGCCCGACGAAGCTGCGCGGAGAAACGCGAGCCCCTCGAGGCCGGCGGCAGCGCCCGCTTCGACGCCGCTCCAGCGGACGACGAACGCGAGGTGCCGCTCGCGATCCACGGCGACGACGACGCCGTGGCGCGTGTGCTCGCGATCGAACGGAAACGGCGCCGCGCGCCCGCGGATGCGCAGTACGTCCTTCACGATCGTCGTGTCGGCCCAGCGGCCGTCGTCGTCCACCTGGTGCGCGTTCGCCGGATTCAGCCTCTCGACGTAGACGTCCTGCGTGTCGGCGAATGCCGGCTCGACCTTCCACGCCGCGCGCGCGTTGTGCCCGGCAACGATGCCCGGCAGCCACGGCAGCGTGGCGCCGACCGCGTCGAGGCCGGGCGCCGAGAGGTGCACGAGATAGCGGCTCGACGGAATCGGCAGCGTGCGCGCATCGAGCGGCACGTCGCGATCGAGCGGAGCGGGAGGCGCGCCGCGAACCGCCCTGGCAAGCCCGAGAAAGAACGGCGGCGCGCCGACGCTGCGGATCGCGTCGGCGACGACCGGGCTGAGCGTCGCCGGATCGAGGCCGCGCGGCACGCCGCCGACGCGATCGTCGGGCGCGAGCGATCGCGCGGCGGGGAGGCCGACCGCGTCGACCAGCCGCGCGCGAAAGATCTCCTCCACGGCGTCGCGGCTCGCGACGAACGCATCGGTGCGGTTCAGCAGATCGTCCGGCGACCAGAGGTCCGGCTTCCAGCCGGCGAGCGCGAACGCCTCGGGCGGCGCCGCCCGCGCGCGGGCGACCCACGTGTTGATGCCGCGCACGAAGGCGCGCGCGATCGCGTGCGCCTCTGGATCGGCGCGCGCCCACTCGGAGGCGGGATCGACGCGCGCCTGCAGGCGCCGCGTCATCGCGTCGCGCTCCGCGAAGTTCGGGCCGAGCACTTCGGCCAGACGTCCCAGAACCGACCGCCGCCAGAGATCCATCTGGAACAGGCGGTCCTGCGCCTGAACGAAGCCCTGCGCCAAGAACAGATCGTCGCGGCTCTGCGCGTAGATGTGCGGGATGCCGGCGCGATCACGCACGACGCGCACCGGCGCCGACAGCCCGAAGATCTGCAGCGTCCCCGACGTCTCGGCGACGAGCGGCGGCGGCGGCGCGTCGGCGTGGCGGCATGCGCTCAGTGACCCGGCGGCGACGACGAGAACGCAAAGGAGGGAACGGAATAGACTACGGCGATGACGATCAAAGACGGTCTGCTCGCCGACTTCGATCACGAGATGGGGACGACGCGCCGGCTGCTCGAGCGGCTGCCGGACGACCGGCTCGGATGGAAGCCGCATCCGCGATCGGTGACGCTCGGCGGCCTCGCGACGCACCTGAGCACGATCCCGTCGTGGGGCGGACGCATCCTGAACGATGCGTCTTTCGATCTGGCCGGCGCGCCGCCGCAGGCCGCGGAGAAAACCTCGCGCGCCGACATCCTGCGCACGTTCGACGATGTATGCCGCGAGACGCGCGCGGCGATGGACAAGACCGACGGCGAGTACCAGTCGATCTGGACGCTCGAGCGCGGCGGCCACCAGGTGTTCTCGGTTCCGCGCGTCGCCGCGTTTCGCAGCTTGGTGCTGCACCACATGATTCACCACCGCGGCCAGTTGAGCCTCTACCTGCGGCTCAACGACGTGCCCGTGCCGGCGATCTACGGCCCGTCGGCGGACGAGGCCTGGTAGGCCGGGTGGGTCTGGTGGGTCGGGTAAGTCACAAAGGATTCTCTGTGACCCACCTGACCTAGCTGACCCACCTGACCCACCTGACCCACCTGACCTACCTGACCGCCTGACCTACCGCCCGGCCGTCGTCGGCCGGCCGGCGGGCGTCAGCGCCGTGCGCTCCTCGGTCACCGATTCGATCTTGCCGCGCGTGTAGAAGATCGGGAAGTAGCGGCCGCGCGACCAGATCTCGAACAGGTCGCGGTAGTGCGGGCTCGCCGGATCGCCAGACTGCCCGGGGTTGTTCAGGCCGAGCGAGTTGTCCCAGTTCTCCGTGTCCGCGATGATCTTCAGCGAGCCGCCGGAGGTCTGGTTGTCGGCGTTGCCGGTCGCGCTCACCGTGTAGCTGTCGCCGCCGCGCGGGAACGGGCCGACGTTCAACCGCGCGCGCACGTCGGCCGGGACGACGTCGGCCAGCGGATGGCGGATGAGCGCGTGGTGATACTTCTCCTGTCCCCACTTCCACGCCGCCGTCTCCGGACCGAGCTTCTTCGAGAGCTCGGCCATCGCCTCGGTGAGGCTGCGCGCGAGGAGCTCGTCGCGTCCCTTCGCGGGATCGGCGCCGAAGCGGCCATCGGGCGCGTTCAGCCAGTCGATCACGCGCTTCATGCTCGGCTGGCCCATGAACGACTGCGCCTCCTTCGGCACGAGGAGATTCCTCACGTTGGCCGTCAGCCGCCGTTGCCACATCTCGTAGACGCCGGCGGTGACCGAGTCGGCGTCGACGCTGAAGTCCCACGAGAGCAGCAGATCGCGCGCCTTCAGCGCGTCGCCGCTCACGGCCGCGCCGCGAAGCAGCGGCACGAGGCTGCGCGCCGGCAGCGACACGTTGTCGTTCTGCAGCCGCATCATGTCGGCCACCGTGTGCAGGCGGCCGGAGCCGAGTACCTCGCTGATGCGCGACACACGATACGGATCGGCGCCCGTGTAGTGCAAGGCCTCCTTGTAGGGGAAATCGGGCGGGAACAAATAGTTGTTCGCCGTCGCGAAGTATCCCTTCGGCGGATCGGCGACGTGCGGCAGCGCGTTGATCGGCAGGTAGCCGTTCCACTCGTAGCGGCCGTCGCCCGGCACCGGCACGAGCCCGGACCAGTTCGGCCGCAGCGGCGTGATCGCGACGGCCTGGTAGCCGATGTGGCCGGCGCGATCGGCCCACACCATGTTCTCCGACGGGATGCGGCTGTAGGTGCACGCCCGGACGAACTCGTCCCACGACTTCGCCTGATCCATCCGCAGGCTCGCCAGATACGGCGCCGCGCCGGTTTCCATCCACGCGGCCCGCAGCGCGTACGCCTTGTGATGCGCCGGATCCTCGGACAGCACCGGACCGTGTCGCGTGAACTTCAGATCGACCGCGGCCGGCGACTCGCCTTTCACCGGGATCGTGTCCTTCACGACGCGCATGTCTTCCCACACGCCGCGATAGCGGTACTGAGTGGGGTTCGCCGGGTTGGTGTCGTAGACGTAGAGATCTTCGGTGTCGGACCCGAAGATCGTCAGGCCCCACGCGCCGTACTCGTTGTGGCCGATCGAGACGCCCGGCAGCACCGGCTCGCCGCCGCCGATCACGTTCCAGCCGGGCGCGACCAGGTGCACCCAGTAACGCAGCGACGGCGCGCCCTGCGTGCGGTGCGGGTCGTTCATCATCATCGGGTAGCCGCTCTGCGTCAGACGCCCGCTCACCACCCAGTTGTTGCTGCCGATGTCCTCGCGCCGCTCGCTCAGCTCCAGCGCCGACGGCGGCTCGGGCGCGGCGCCGCCGAACACGATTGGCCGCCGGAACGCGTTGTACAGATCGAGAATCGACGAGTTGATGAGCGACAGATCGATCGCCGGGTCGGGCGTGATGTTCGGATCGCCGCCCTGGAAGTACTCGAGATCCTTCACGGCATCGGCGCCCAGCACGCGCACCGCCTGCGCGAGGTTCACCTCCTCGCCGATGTTCGAGAGCAGCCCGTTGTGCCGCGAGACGACGACGTCGGGCGTCCACGGCGCCGGCTTGATGCCGAGGATCGAGAACTCCACCGGCAGCGCCTCCGGCTTCTTGAGCGCCTCGGCGATGTACGCGTTCACGCCGCGCACGTAGCTCGTGATGATCGCCTCGCCGTGCGGGTGGTACCAGTTCAGCTCGGCTTTCAGATCGCCGCGGAAGCGGTGCAGCCGCGCGCCGACGTCGCGCTTCAGCTCCTTGCGGCCGAGAATCTCGGCGACGGTGCCGGTCGCCTGGCGCCGCCACATCTCGAACTGGAACAACCGATCGCGCGCCGCGGCGTAGCCCTGCGCGAAGAACAGGTCGTCCTCGTTCGCGGCGTAGATGTGATTGACGCCCCAGCGATCGCGGAGCATGTCGACTGGCTCGCGCAGCCCGTCGACGACGAGCGGACGCGCGGCGGGAGCGGCGGGCGCGGCGCCGATGGCGGCCGCCGCGGACGCGAGCGAGATGACGAGGACGACGGTGTGTCGCATCCGCGGATGCTAACACCGAATGAGTCGGGGCTAGGGGCCTGGGGGCTAGCCGTTGCACTACTGGGCTAGCCCCGAGCCCCCAGCCCCGATGCGCTACGGCTGCGGCTGCGTCGCGACTACAGGCCGATCCACGACGACGCCGAAGAACCCGATCATCATCTCTTCCCACGTCTGGTCGCCCCAGCGGACGTCCTTCGACGGATCGGGATTGAACTTGTTGCTCGGCGAGTTGTCGTAGTGCGCGATCACTTCGACCTCGGTGCCCTTCGGCAAGATCTTCGGCTTCGCGAGCTCGTAGGTGATCTGCCAGTTGAAGTCGTACCTCGGCACCGCCAGCAGCGTCTCGGAGGTCCCGTCCGCATAGTGCGCGATGTAGGTCATGTCCTTCCCGCGCACGTGCATGTGCGGCGTGAGCGTCGTCACGACGGTGTCGCGCTGCAGCTTCGTCGTCCCCTTCACCTCCGCGTTGCCGTCGTAGGCCGGGATGACGAAGCGCGGCTGCAGCACCATGCCGCCGGCGGCGAGCTTCGACGGCGGCTGCGCCGCGTAGATGATCCCGACGCGCGTGCGATCGGTCGTCGCCTTGCCGTTCGTCGTGTAGTGCATCTGCAGGATGATGTCGGAGTTGCCCCGCAGGAGCCGCGCCACGCCGTCGGGATAGCGGATGCCCGGCTTGTTCGGCGTCGTGCCGCCGATGTTCGTCGGCCCGAGGACGCCGTTCTGTGAAATCGGCGCGCCCGCGGGTTGTGTGAAGGCGATCACGTGGTGCACCTGCGCCGCGGCGCCGGGGCGAATCTCGAGCGCCTGAATCCACTTGTCCTCGGCGAGGTGCGTCGGCACGCGCAGGTACTGATACGGGATCGCCCCATCGGCCGGAATCTGGAACTCCTCTTCCATCGTGAAGACGGCGTCCGGCTTGCCGATCGTCCAGCCCTCGGCGAACTGCGGCGCCGCCGGCAGATCCTTGTCGTCGCCCCGCGGCGCGCCCGCGTCCACCCAGCGCGCGATCGTGTCGATCTCCTCGCCGGTGAGCGTCGGATCGTTCTTGAAGACGCCGCGCGGCGCATCGGCGCCCCACGGCGGCATCGCGCGCGCGACGACGCGCTGCTTGATCGAGCGCGCCCACGGCCGCGCCTCGTCGTAGGTGACGAGCGACATCGGCGCGAACATCGTCGGACGATGGCACTCGACGCAGCTCTTGTAGAAGATCGGCGCGACGTCCTTCGCGAAGGTCGGCGCGGGCTTGTCGTCGGCGGCGCGCGCCGAAACGGCAGCCAACAGACCGGCCGCGGCGAGGACGGCGGGAATCGTCGCTGATCGCATGAACTCTCCTTGAGCTAGAGATGCCTAGTGTAACAGGGAACCGGTCGGGTCAAATCCACGAAACCTTTTCCGAGCGGGCGGCATTCATTCCGGGCGTCGCGCATTTCGCCCCGGAACTGCACAGGCATTTCGATTGCACCCGCGCCGGCATGAGCGCAGGTTCGACGGCGCTGCGACGCCTTCTTCACCGCCCCGATCTGGCGTTTCTGATGGAAGCGCACGAGGCGCTCAGCGCACGCATCGCGTGCGAAGCGGGGTTCGAGGCCGTGTGGGCGAGCAGCCTCACCATCTCCGCGTCCCTTGGCGTACGCGACGCCAACGAAGCGTCGTGGACGCAGGTGCTCGAGGTGGTCGAATTCATGGCCGACGCGATCGACGCCCCCGTTCTCCTGGACGGCGATACGGGTTACGGGAATTTCAACAACGTCCGGCGCCTGGTGGCGAAGCTCGAATCACGCGGGGTCGCCGGCGTCTGCCTCGAGGACAAGCTGTTTCCGAAAACGAACAGCCTTCTCCACGGCCCCTCCCAGCCGCTTGCCGACGTCGATGAGTTCTGCGGACGGATCCGCGCCGCCAAGGACGCCCAGCGCGACGCCGATTTCGTGGTGGTCGCCCGCACCGAGGCGTTCATCGCGGGCCGCGGCCTGACGACGGCGCTCGTCCGTGCGAACGCGTACGCCGAGGCGGGCGCCGACGCGATCCTCGTCCACAGCAAGAAGTCGAGTCCCGCCGACATCATCGCCTTCATGCGTGCGTGGGACGGGCGGCTGCCGGTGCTCGCCGTGCCAACGACGTACTGCCATACGCCGACCGACGTGTTTCGCGATCATGGCGTGTCGGCGCTGATCTGGGCCAACCACCTCCTCCGCGCGAGCATCGTCGCCATGCAGGCGGCGGCCGCGCAGGTGTTCGCCGAGCAGTCCGTCAGCGCGATTGACTCAGCCGTCGCGCCAGTGTCCGAGATATTCCGCCTCCAGCGCGTCGACGAGCTCGAGTCGGCCGAGCAGTGGTATCTCGGGCCGGCCGCCACGCTGGCCCCAGCAGCGACGCGATGACGCTGGCGAGGCTGCGCGACGAACCCTGCTTCAGGGTCACGATCGACGGGAGCCGCGTCGAGACGAGCGGGCCGCCGCGCTTCCACCGCGGCCACACGATCGCGGTCGGCGACGGAACGCTCGACGGCGCGTTCGGCGAGTGGTCGTGGAACGGGCGCCGGCTCACCATCCGAACCGACCGTTACGGCGCCGCGCCGCTCTTCTACGCGCAGGACGGGAACACGTTCCTCGTCTCGCCGTCGATCGTGAAGCTCGTCGAAGCCGGCGCGCCAACCGACTTCGACGAACCGGGCCTCGCGCTGTTTCTGCGCCTCGGATTCTTTGTCGGCGACGACACGCCGTTTCGCGCAATTCGCGCCATGCCGCCGAACGGCACGGTCGTCTGGGACGCCGGCCGCGTGTCGGTGTCGGGCGGATACCGGACGGTCGCGGCGCAGCGCGTCACGCGCGGCGCGGCCATCGACGGCTTCGTCGAACTGTTCCGCCGCGCGCTCGCACGGCGGCCGCCGACGCAGGGCGACGCGATCGTCCCGCTCAGCGCCGGCCGCGATTCGCGGCACATCCTCATCGAGCTCTGTCGCACCGGGCGGAAGCCGCGACACGCGGTGACGCTGCCGCACTACCCGCCGCGCGCGGCGGAAGACGAGCGCCTCGCGCCCGTGATGGCGCGGGAGCTCGGCGTGTCGCACGTCCTGCTGCCGCAGACCGAGTCGAGTTTCGTGCCGGAGGTGCGGAAAAACTGGGAGACGCACCTCTGCGCCGACGAGCACGCGTGGTTCATCGGTCTGGTCGACTATCTGGAACGCCACGCCGGCACGGTGTACGACGGCCTCGGCGGCGGCCTGTCGGTGTCGAACCGCTTCTATGGTTGTGACGCGACGCGGCTGATGGGTGAGGGTCGCTGCCGCGAGCTCGCGGCGCGCCTGCTGCAGACGCTGTCGCGCTCGGGAGAGCGTTTCCTGCAGCACATCGTGCAGCAGCCGATGCGCGCGGCGCTGTCGTTCGACCGCGCCGTCGACAGGCTGGCCGACGAGCTCGCGCGCCACCGTGACGCCGCCGACCCGATGAAGTCGTTCAACTTCTGGAACCGCATCCGCCGCGAGCTCGCCTTGACGCCGTACGCGCTGATGCGGCGCATCCCGATGGTGTACAGCCCGTATCTGGATTACGAGCTGTTCGACTTCCTCATGTCGCTGCCGCCGGACGTGACGACGCCGACGCTGTCGCCGGGCGACAAGTCATTCCACAGCGCGGCGATCACGCGCGGCTATCCAGCGATGGCCCACGTCCCGTTCGAGGACTCGCGGGCGCCGACACGCGACTGTCGACGCTATAACGCGTGCCTCGTCGGCGACGCCGGCGGCCATCTCGTGAGGCACGGCACGTCGCCCACGCGGCTGCTGAACAAAGCGTACGTGCTGCCGCGGCTTGTCTGCGGGATCGTGAACCGCGCCTACCGCGAGGCGATCGGGTGGCTGCCGAACGTCGCGCTCTATCTGTTCCAGGTCGACGCGCTCGCCGAGCGGCGGCACGCGGAGATCGACGTTCGTTGATGCACCGCCTGCGCGTCAGCGCACGGTCGGATACTTGATCCCGAGCTGCTCCAGGTAATTCTTGTATTTCGTCGGGTCGTAGTAATACTTCCGCATCTCCGGCCGGTATTTCGCCATCGTCTGCTGGTTCAGCCAGATGGCCGGCTTGTCCTCGGGCCGCATCAGCGGGATGTATTTCGTCGTCTTCGTCTGCACGTTGCGGAAGTAGTCCCACGCCTGCGCGACGAGCTCGGGCTTCATCAGGAAATCGATGACCGTCAGCGCGACGACCTTGGCGCCGGCCTGGATGCCTTTGTGCGCGATCGGCGTCGCCATCGAGATCGCGTTCGCCCAGTTGTGGCCCGGCCCCGCGGCCATGTTGGACGGATAGCGCAGCGTCACCGTCGGCACGTTCCACGAGATGTCGCCGATGTCGTCCGAGCCGCCGCCGCGCTTTTCCTCGTCGGGGATCGACTCGCGGCCGCGCAGGGGCTGCAGCTTCGTGGCCATGCCGACCTCCGGCACCTTCAGCTCGCGCTGCAGCGATTTGGCGAGCGTCTGATCGGCCTCGGTCCACTGCGGCAGCCCGACCTTCTCGATGTTCGCGTGCATCACCTCGGCGATCGTCTTGTTGAAATGGCCCGGCCACGCGGAGCCGAGGATCCGCATCGACACGTCCGTGTCGGTCATCATCGCCGCCGCCTTCGCCATGCGGTCGCCGATCTCGTTCATCTCCTTGATGTGCGCGTAGTCGGTCTCGCGGAAGTAGTACCAGACCGACGCGTTCGGCGGCACGACGTTCGGTTGATCGCCGCCGTTGGTGACGACGTAGTGCGAGCGCTGCTGGATGCGAAGGTGCTCGCGGCGGAAGTTCCAGCCGACGTCCATCAGCTCCACGGCGTCGAGCGCCGAGTGTCCGCGCCAGGGCGCCGCGGCGGCGTGCGCGCTCTCGCCCTTGAAGCTGTACTCCACCGACACGAGGCCGTTCTGCGTGCCGTCGCCCCACGACACGCCGAGGTTCTCGCCGACGTGCGCGAAGATCGAGATGTCGACGTCCTTGAAGAGGCCGGCGCGCACGTAGTACGCCTTCGTGCCGACGAGCTCTTCCGCGATGCCGGGCCAGAGCATCAGCGTGCCCTGCAGATGCTGCTGCTCCATTACCTTCTTGACCGCGAGGGCCGCGGCGATCTGGAGCGGCATGCCGGAGTTGTGGCCTTCGCCGTGCCCGGGCGCGCCTTCGATGATCGGATCGTGGTACGCGACGCCCGGCTTCTGCGACGCCTGCGGAATGCAGTCCACGTCGGAGCCGAGCGCGATCACCGGCTTGCCCGATCCCCAGCGCGCGGTCCACGCGGTCGGGATGCCGGCGACGCCTTCCTGCACCGTGAAGCCGTTCTGCCGGAGGATCGCGGTGAGATACTTCGACGTCTCGAACTCCTGGAACCCCAGCTCGCCGAAGCTGAAGACCGAGTCGTTCCACTTCTGGATGTTCTCCTGCATCGCGTCGACCTCGAGGCCGACGTTCTGCTTGTACTCCAGCGCCTCGGGCGTCGTCGCGCCGGTCGCGACCGGCCCGGCGGGCGCGGCGTCCGCCGGGGGCTGGCGGCGCTGCGCGCCGAGCGTCGAGGTCGCAATCGCAAACGCCGCGGACAGAGCAATCCATCGATTCATGTCATCAACCCCGCGAGGGACGGCCTGAAGGCCGTCCCCTACGAATACTCTTCTTCCGTCCTCTGTGACCCGCCCGACCCGCCTGACCCGTGCGACCCGCCCGGGCTATTGCTGCGACTTCGTCGCCGGCTTCTCCGTCGTCGGGTACTTGATGCCGAGCTGTTCGAGATAGTTCTTGTACTTCGTCGGGTCGTAGTAGTACTTGCGCATCTCTGGCCGGTACTTCTCCATCCGCTCCTTGTTCAACCAGATCGCCGGCTGATCCTCCGCGCGGATGAGCGGCGTGTATTTCCGGTCCTTCGTCTGGACGTTCTTGAAGTAGTCCCACGCCTGCGTGACGAGCTCGGGCCGCGTGACGAGATCGAGGACCGTCAGCGCGACGACCTTCGCGCCGTACTGGATGCCCTTGTGCGCGATCGGCGTCGCCATCGAGATCGCGTTCGCCCAGTTGTGGCCCGGTCCGGCCTGGAAGTTCGACGGGTAGTTCAGCGTCACCGTCGGCACGTTCCACGAGATGTCGCCGATGTCGTCCGAGCCGCCGCCGCGCTTCTCCTCGTCGGGGATCGACTCGCGGCCGCGC
>Ga0075435_100000409_pt1 | contig 26383 bp, 28 predicted proteins | sample RhiMethybrSRZTD4_FD_75302 | JGI IMG/M metagenome (GOLD analysis project Ga0075435, IMG submission 75302) | Populus rhizosphere microbial communities from Tennessee, USA - Rhizosphere MetaG P. TD hybrid SRZTD4 | ecosystem: Host-associated > Plants > Roots > Rhizosphere > Soil | place: USA...
GAGAATGCGACGGCTTCCTTGCGCTTGTCGGTGATGGTGACGGCACCCATGGCGGCGTCACACTTCCGTGCTGCAAATACCGCGCCGGAAGTCTGGGATGCGAAGTCCACGTCGAAGATCTCCTGGGTGACGCCCAGCTTCTTGGCGACCAGGTCCATCAAGTCGACATCGAATCCAACCACCTTGTTGGAGCTGTCCTTGAACTCGAACGGCTTGTAGGACAGGTGAGTACAGACGGTGAGCTTCCCCGGCGTCACCAACGAGACCTGTCCGGGGCTGGCGCCGCCGGCCGGTGAGGACGATGACGAAGGGGTTTGGGTGGGGGCGCAGGCGGCCAGAACGATTGTCATTAGCGCTGCAACCGCAACAATAACCTGGCGGACTCTTTTGAGCCGGGTGGTAATCACAGGAATTTCCTTTGCTGGATTAAATTTCTCGAATTCTGGCATGGCACCTAGCCCTACGCAATAAGCAGCGTTTCGCGACCGCCGTACTAACCCAGCCACTCCAAATCCCGCCGATCATGACCGCGGCCGGCGTCAGGGTGGAGTCAGCACCACGAGGTTCGCCGGGTCGACGGTGGCGATTCTGGTCGCCCAGGACCAGGACACGAGCGGTCTCGAGGTTTGAGCTCCAGCCGAGATGGCCGCAATGCGTCTGGTCGCAGCTGGCATGATGTGGCCGACCGCGACGGCCAATCCATGATCAACAGCGATCTTGAGAGATACGCTGGCCCCCACGCATTTGTTCGAAGATCGGTCGCTATTTGAGGAGGGTGCGGCCTCATCCCATAACCATGATGATCAACTGCCCGGGCCCCACACGGGCCCCGACTCCTTTACAAAGGCCACCAATACGGGCCTTAAACCGTGACGTCTGAGCCTAAAGCCGCCCCCGAGTAAATGGATTCACCGGCTTCCCAAGCTGACAGTGCGGGTTGGATTCCCGTCATCCGCTCCAAACCGAAACAGCTGGTCAGCCGCCCAGATCGAACGCCACGTACCCTGCATAGAAGCGGCTTACTGTCAGGTGAGCAGCGCCACGAGCTCCGGAAGCCGGTCGAACATGTCGGGGAGGCCCCGTACGCCGTTGCGCGCGGACTCATGCGACAGAGCGAGGTCAGGGCCGCTCCTTGCCTCCACGGCGGCGAGGCAGCGGAGGATGTTCCACCTCGTGTGCCCAAGCCAGCCGCCGATCATGAACAGGAACCAGCTTGGACCCGACGGCGGCAGCCTTCCGCCCCCTGCGACGTAGCCCTCGAGGACCGAGCGGAAGATGGCGGGCTCGATATGGTCGAAGCCACGTTCCTTCGCAAGGCTCAGCGCGGTCGAGCCGAGCTCGCCGGCCAGGTCGAGCATCCCCGAGAGTTCCCAGTCGAGCACTACCGGCCGACCGTCTCGAGCGAGCAGGTTCCACGGTTGTATGTCCTTGTGGGTCAGCACAACGGGGCCTGGCCGTTCGCAGGTGTCAACGAAGTCGGCAATTGCGAGGAACGTCTCGACGTGGGCCGCGAGTTCGTCGGCCCACGGTTGTCCGGTCGCCGCTGCCCGCTCAGCGAGTTGGGGCCAGTCCCGTGGCGTCGGGTCCTCAATCGACATGTGGGTCCACTCCACGTCGAGCGCGTGGATGCGCGCAAGGATCTCACCGATCTCGAAGGCGTACGCCGCCGACACCGGCGCTTCGGGCAGTTCCTCTCCCTCGACCCACCGGTGGACCAGCGTGTGCGGGCTAGCCGAGATCGGCTCTGGCATCGGTATGCCGGCGGCGAAGGCCGCCCGCTCGAACTTGTACACGTCTTCGACGCGGTAGGTCCAGCGGCGGTCTCCTAGGTTCAACTCTTTCACCGCGAACGACCCCTGGTCGGTGTCGAGCCGGTACATCCGGTTGGCGAACCCGCCGTGGACGCGAATCATCGGCCCGATCGGCGCGCCAAGATGCGAAAGGTTCATCCAGCGCAATCTAGGTCTCGTGCCCTAGGGATCAGACCAGCGCGGCCATGAGGATCGGCTCGCCGACGGCGTCGGCTAGGCGGCGTCGCCTCGCCAACTGGGCCAGCCGACTAGCCGGTGTCGCTCGGCACCCAGGCCCTGGTGTCGGAGCCGATCTCAGCGTCGAGGAGCGCTTCGAGGTGCGTCGAGAGCTCGTTCAGACACCGGCATTTCTCATCTCAAGCTGGCTAACGGGCGTCTGATCAGGCTCTTCGCCCCTCTTTTTCCGTCCCGAGGCGGCAAACGTTGCCTGTGACCTGACACTGCGAAGGGCCAACGCGGGGCGCCGCTGACGACAGGTGGACGAGCCCGAGCTGCCGCATCTGAGCGCAGTGACAATGGGGAATGTGACGCTCCGGCCCGTGAAGGCGCGAACCCGGCTTTGGATAGCAGCGGCGCTGTTGATCATCGGCATTGCCGTGGTCCTCAGCGTTGCGGTTCGTACTGACTCCGCCGCCGGCAATCTGCGGACGTTGAAGGTGATGACTCGAAACATCTACCTCGGCGGGGATATCACTCGACCTATCCGCGCGGCACTTGACCGGACGGGCCAGGACGGAGCACTTGCCCTCGGCCACGCGAATCACGAATTACGCGAGGTGGTTGACCGGACTGGGTTTGCGACGCGCAGCAGGCTGCTAGCTCAGGAGATCGCTGCGACTCAACCGGATCTGGTCGGGTTGCAAGAGGTTGCGCTCTGGCGCCACGGACCAATGCAGCTCGATAGCGTCGGTCGACCAGACGCCACGCAGGTCGATTACGACTTTCTCGCCATTCTGCTGGCCGACTTGGCCAAGCGCGGCATCCGCTATCAGACCGTCTACATACAGCAGGAGTCTGATGTCGAGGCGCCCGCATTCACTGGTAACCCGTTTGCCGGTACCGTCGGCTCAGCAGAGGACGTACGCCTCACAGACCGTGATGTCATCTTGGTGCGCAGTGCAGCCAGGATCAACGTTGAGGGCAGCGGAGGCGGGCACTACCGTCCGCAGTTGGCCGTCAAGCTCGGAGACACGACATTCCGGTTCGTACGGGGCTATGCCTGGGCTGACGTTGAGATTGGATCAACACCAGTGCGGTTCATCACAACGCAGCTTGAGTCACAGAGTTCCAAGCTGGCGCGGGCGCAAGCCGAAGAGCTTCTCAACGGGCCGGCTGGAAACACCGGCCTATCCACGATCATCGTCTGCGACTGCAACTCCAATCCGTCCAGCCCGGCGGCACATTCTCCGATTCCTGTTGGATCCGGCGGTGCCTACCGGATGATCACCAATGATCATGGATTCAGTGATCTTTGGCTCCAGCGGCCGGAGCGCGGTAGTCGAGGCAACACAGCATCGTTGGGCGAGTTAGTGAACGACAAGACCGCCGACTTTGAGCGTCGCATTGATCTGGCACTCGCCCGGCCGGCGCCGACTGCTCAGATCGCAGTCAGCGGAGCAGAGGTGACTGGAGACGAGCTGAACGATCGCGACCCGGTCAGCAAGCTCTGGCCCTCGGATCATGCCGGCGTCGTCGTAGAGCTCCGGATCGGCTGAATATCGTGCTTGACGCGCTGTCGCCACAACGACGACGTCTCGTGTTCGGCGCCGGGGCCATCGGCCTCTTACTGATCATGACACTCGTCGTGATCGGCATCGTCCGGGTCACAACCTCCGTCGAGCCTGTGTCGCAATACGATCCCGGTCCAGTTCTTTTAGTGCCCGGATATGGAGGCAACGTGCAATCGCTTCAGCCACTCGCGGCTGCCGTGCGCTCGGCCGGCCGCAATGCCGTCATCGTCGAACCAGTTGGCGATGGTACAGATGATCTTCGGAAGCAAGCCGAACATCTAGCGGAGGTAGCCAACCGGGTACGCGACGATGCCGGTGCCGCCTCAGTGGATGTGATCGGCTATTCCGCAGGCGGCGTCGTCGCTCGATTGTGGGTACGAGATGACGGCGGCGCCGAGGTGGCGCGCCGAGTCCTAACGCTGGGCTCGCCCCATCATGGAACCAGCCAGGCTGCGCTTGGCGCGGACCTTGCCGGCGGATGTCCCAGGGCGTGTGAGCAGCTGATCCCAGACAGCGACTTGTTGCGGAGCTTGAACGCTGGTGACGAGACTCCGGCAGGGCCGTTATGGGCGACCATCCGGTCGACAGGCGACCAGGTCGTCACACCGGTGGATTCCGCCGCCTTGTCGGGCGCCCTGAACATCGTCGTGCAGGATGTGTGCCCGGACTCAACCACGGCTCACGGTGATCTTCCGAGCAATCCGGTCGTGGTAGCGGCTCTTGGCTCAGTGCTCGGCACCGGGCTCCCGCAGGTACCAATCCATGTCGCCTGCTGATCTCACTCATCAATATCTTTGGTGCCAAAGTTCGCCCAGGCAGCCAAGGTGAACACCGTCAGATAACCCAGCTGAACCAGCAGCCCGCGTACGACATCCCGCCACAAGATCGGATCCCGGAACAAGTCGACGAACGCAAGCCAGTAGCGAGTCGGCAGAAATGGATGCAATGCCTCGGCGGCATCGAGTCCGAGCAGTACGGTCGATGCCACGAGGACACCAATGGTGCCGAGCGCGGCGCCGATTGCGGACCTGGTCAAGGTTGAGAAGAACAGGGCAACTGCGGCGACGCCGAGCATGCAGATGATCACGTAGCCAAGCGCCAGCGCCGTTCGCCAGCTGAGCTCCTGCTGGCTGAGCGATGAGCCACTCAGGCTCACAGTGCCAGTAGCCGGAGCCTGTCCCAGCAACAGGCGACCTTCGGCGTACGAAACTCCCGCGACGACCAGAACCGCAAGTAGCACGAACGCTACGACGGTCACGAGCTTGGCAAGCAGTAGGTGCGTCCGCCCCACCGGCCGCACCAGTAGATAGCGCAGCGTGCCGGTCTGACTCTCCCCAGCAATCGCATCGCCACCCAGGACGGCGACGGCGATCGGTAACAGCAACGGGAGTACGACGCCGAGTGCCGCGAGCGGGAACAACGTCCCGTCGTTAAGCACCGCGGAGAGGAACGGCGGGCCTGTGCCGGGTCGAGGCCCCAGATCAGTGATCGAAAGCAGGATGGCAACCAGAGTTGGAAGGGCAATGAGCATCCCAATGATCAACCAGGTCCGCGGCCGGCAGATCATCTTGATCAATTCGACGACGATCATGCTCGAGCCTCTGCCTCGAGAACGATCTCTTCCAGAGTACGGCGGTAGGGGCCGATCTCGTCCACGCGTATGCCTTCACCGACCAGATAGGCGTTGAGACTTCGCGGACTCTCGGCTCGGACGAGCAGCCGGTCATCCATGACGGATGCTACGACGGCGCCGAGCAGTTCGGTGCAACGTTCGATATCCGGCGTCTGCACCGCTACCAGGCCAGTCGGCCGCAACAGCGTCTCCAACTGCTCTTGCAAGATCAGCCGGCCATCGCGCAGCACGCCGACGTGGGTGCACATCTGCTCGATCTCGGCAAGCAAGTGGCTGGACAGAAAGATCGTTGTACCTTGGTCGTTCAGCTGCAGCAGCAGTCGCCGGATTTCTTGAATGCCCTGTGGATCCAGCCCATTGCTCGGCTCATCCAAGATCAGCAGCTTCGGCTGCCGCATTAGGGCGGCCGCCAGCCCGAGCCGCTGGCGCATGCCTTGCGAATAGGTGCGGACCGGTCGGCGATCAGCAGGATCCAGCCCTACTTGTTCTAAGGCATTGCCAATCTTGGTTCGGCGCTCGGATCGCCGACTGCGATCCGACCCGGTGGCATCGAGCAAGGCGAGGTTCGCCCGGCCGGAGAGGTGAGGGTAGGCCGCAGGGCGCTCCACCAGGGAGCCGACGTGCGGCAACACTCTCCGGCGGGCGTTCGGCATCGCCATTCCCAGCACTTCCGCTTCGCCGGAGGTTGGCAGCACCAGTCCCAAGAGCATCCGGACAGTTGTCGTCTTGCCGGAGCCGTTCGCCCCAAGAAAGCCGTAGACGTCACCTGTCCCGACTTCCAGGTTCACGTCATCGACGGCCCGCAGCTCGCCGTACCGCTTGGTCAAGGCCCTAGTTCTGATGACGTGGCCGTTGGTCAGAGCGGCGCTCGTCATTGCCGCTCCAGCAGTTCTGATGCGGCGCGCCGGAGAGTCTCGTCTGTCACAGTGCCTGCCAGCAGGAAGGCGCCGCCACGTCCTCGGGGGGTGATCAACAACCCAACGGGCCCCACAGGGGCGAGGGTGCCGACCACGGTCAGCTGTGCGTTGCCGCGATCCTGCAGCTGCCGACGCAGCGGTCCAGCAACCTGGCCGCGTAGCGGCAGAGCGATCAAGGTCGTCGGCCCACGTCCATAGATTCCGACAGCGCCAGGGTCCACACCGTTGCGGGAGCCCAAACCGGCCAGGGAAGCCGGCAGGTCGTACGGCTCGAACGCATTCGCCGCGGCAGCTACGTCGACCGATGGCTCATAGACGACTCGTACGCCTTCAGCCAGCGTGAATCTGGTAGCCGTATCGGGGGGTGCGCCGAATGTGAATTCACGAAGCGTCGTAGTGAGCACGGGACGCTCCTCGCCGACGCCGTACACCTGAACCTCGAGTGGCAGCCCGCTTGCAGGGTCGGCCCAGATATTGACATGGCCGATGGTCGTCGCCTGCTCTTTGGGTGTAAGCCGCAGACCGGGTGCGTCGCGGCCCGCGATCCGCCGCGTGGGCAGCTGGCTCAATTCATCTTCGCGTACCCCATCCAGCAGCGACCGCCCGAAGGTTGGCGGCAGCAAGTCGGAGGCATCAGGCAATCTGATCTTGGAGACCGGTGAATACGTCGCGGTGTCAGACTCGAAGACCCAGCGGACCGTACCTGCACCCTGTCGAAAGAGGTCCGTCTCACCGGTGCTGCGGATCCGATCGACGCGCCAGTCGCTGGCGTTGCGCCACCAGACGCGAAGCTCGGTGTTCTCTCCGAGCAGTTGCGACAGTGTCGCGAATGATTCATTGTCGGGAACCTGGAGCGTTCCAACGGTCTCGGCATATCCGGACCAGCCGACATCAGCGGACTGCCGGATCCGGCCGGCCAGCTCGGTGGCGGAGATGTCGGAAGGTTTGGCAGGCGCGGCACTAATCAGCAGAGGCGTAGCGACGAACGCAACCGCCGTCAAAAGCACGACGAGCCAGCGTGCCGACATGGCGCCACTGTAGGTCGGTCGCAGAAGCGCCGACTCATCGAGCGTGGTTCAGAAGCTCGGAGGAGCACAAGCCGAGCACCTTCACGAGAGAGTGGTGAGAGGCGACGCGCAGCTCGCCGATTTCGATGTCGTCTCCAACCACTTCTGGCAAACCCGGGACAGCCGGGGCTAGTCCTCTGAGACCTCTTCCAGAACCTGTCCAACGACCTCGTTCGGGAGTGACCGGGCCACGTCGGCCTGAGCCACGATGCCGATAAGTTGATGCCCGTCGATGACCGGCAGCCGGCGCACCTGATACTTCGCCATTGTCCGTAGCGTCTCTTCAGCTGAATCGTCGGCGCCGATCGTCACTGGCTTGCCCTGGGCGAGGTCTGTCGCCCTCACAGTGTTGGGATCCTTGCCCTCAGCAATGCACTTCACGACGATGTCGCGATCGGTCAGCATGCCCTTGAGTCGCTGATCCTCACCACAGATCGGCAGCGCGCCGACATCAAGGTCACGCATCTTCCGGGCCGCTTCGACCAAGGTCTCGGTTGAGTTGACGCACTCGGCGCCCTGGGCCATGAGTTCTCGGGCGGTTGCCATAGCAGACTTCCTTGAGTGTGGGTTCGTCATTCCGTACCCCATGTCGAGGGTCGCAAACGGGTCTGCTGCGCCAGTCATGTCTCGGTCCCGCAGCCCCGGCAACAGTGCTCGCTAGATGATCATCGTGGCTGTGGCGACAAGCCGTTCAGGTCGGTGTCTCGACCTTCGGTCAGCGGCCGTTGCAATCTCATGGGCGATCTGGAGACCCACGAAAAAGATCTTGTGGAAGTTCGCAATGAATCAACAGTGGGCCGCTGTTACCCGTCACAAAGTGTCCATATCCGTGAAAACGGGCTTTGGCGCATCCCGACGGCTTCGGTAAAGTACCACGGAATTCGCGAGCAAGCATTTAGCCCCGAGATGCGGCCGCACCAGTGTCGTTGACCCTATCGACGCCAGTCGCCATTTGCTTCAGGAAAACGTAATGCCGCAAGCTGCACCACCAAGATCGCAACAGAGTTATCGGCATGAGGCGTTCATCTGGCGGGATGCAGATGACTATGCCTCAGTCCTTACGCCATTCGTGGAAGACGGTCTGGCCGCTGGAGAGGCAGTCATGATCGCCGTCGTGCGACGCCATGCCAACTGGCTGCGTGAGAGCCTGGGCCCTCAGGCCCGTAAGGTGAAATTCGTTGATATGGCCAAGCTCGGCCGTAATCCCGCGCGAATCATTCCTGCTTGGCAAAAGTTTGTTGATCAACACTCGGGTTATGGCCGTCCGGTTCGCGGTGTCGGCGAGCCGATTTGGGCGGGCCGGCGGCCCGAGGAGATCCTGGAGTGCCAACTGGATGAGGCGTTGCTGAACGTGGCGGTCGACCCGAAGATTCCGCTCTGGCTGATCTGTCCGTACGATCTTCGCGGCCTTGACCCGTCAGTCATCAAGGAAGCCCATCGCAGTCACCCGGCTGTCATGGACGGCGATCGCTATCACGGCAACTCCCAATACGGTGGGCGGGCGCATGTCGACGCGATGTTCGGCGCGGAGCTGCCTGACCTCGGTGCAGAACCGGCGGAGTACCCATTTACCTCAGAGTCGGTGGATCGCGTTTTCAACATCGTGACGCTTGAGGGCTACGGCGCCGGGCTCTGGTCGGACAAGGTGACCGACCTTGCGGCGACTTCCCGCCGGCTTGCCTCGTGCAGTCTGCGTCGTGGAGCCGCCCTGGGCACGCTGCGGATCTGGGACCTGCCGTACGCGCTGATCTGCGAGGTCTCCGATGACACGATGATTGACGATGTGCTGGCCGGCCGGCGGGCGGTGACTTCAAGCGACCGTGATGGGCTGTCCTCCGCAAACCGCCGTTGCGATCTCGTACAGCTACGATCGACCGCCTCCGGGACTACCATCCGCCTCCTTATGTGGAAGTAGGTTCGGTACGCGCTTAGCCAGCGATCCGGCCGCCACGCGAGGTAGCTAGCGACGGCGGCGGGAAGTACGATGCAAGCGATCGCCGTTGCGTTGCCGGAATCGACGCCGTCCAGCACGACGTCGACGTCGCGGCGTCGTTGTTGCTGGCATGAAGCCTGAATGCAGGATTCCAACTGCTAGCACGCCGTCCGCCGCTGGGCGCCCGATGTAAGGTGCCGACTCGCGAGCACCGGAATTGTCAAGATCAACCAGCCGAAGACGAAGACCAAGATCAAGACGCCGCCTTACCCAGCCGCTTCTTGACCGTTCATACACACATGTATCAGCTTGCAGCTGATCATGTTCGATATACATCGGTAGATCAAAATGCAACACATTTCCGCATGACTTTCCTCGACCAATTCCCGTAGCCTGAAGATTGGGAGGACTCTGGGGCATCTCGACAACCGGGTGTGGTTACAGCTGCGCTGAGAAAGGGGGCTTAATGCCCGGCAAACGGGTCCGACCTGCCATCCTCATCGTTATCTCTGCTTCTCTACTCGTTTTGGCGAATTCTGTTTCGGCATCTGGTGACGAGCCCGAGAAGCCGCCTTGCAATCCAGTTGCGCAGTTCAGCACCTTTGACTTTTCCAACCCGACCAAGGTCGATAACAAATGGAATCCGCTGATACCGGGTACTCAGTTCACGCTGAATGGTGTGGCCGACCGAGGTGGCGGCCTGCTGCCGCATCAAGTGGTGACGACGGTTACCGACCTGACCAAGGTGATCGATGGCGTACGAGCCGTGGTCATCTTGGAAAAGGACATCAACGAGGGTGAGATCCAAGAAGCTGAGCTGAGATTCGAAGCACAGGACAACGCGGGCAATACCTGGAATCTCGGTGAGTATCCCGAGGAGTACGAGAACGGGAAATTCGACGCAGCGCCGGATGTGTGGCTTGCCGGTCTAGCTGAAGCCGAGCCGGGCAACTCGATGCCCGGAACACCGCAGCTGGGATCACCCGAGTATCTGCAGGGATGGGCTCCGGAGATCGAGTTCTTGGACTGCGCAGCGGTGTCGGAAATGCAACAGAAGACCTGCGTACCGGCTGGTTGCTACGAGAACGTGATGATCATTAATGAGCGGAGTCCGCTCGAGCCGGAAAGCGGCTACCAGCGCAAGTTCTACGCGCCGGGCGTGGGCAATGTTCACGTAACCGCTGTAGATGATCCAGAAGGTGAAACGCTCGTTCTCAGTAAGGTTTCCCAGCTGAGCCCCGAGGACTTGGCGAAGGCTCGTGCTCAAGCCCTGGAGTTGGAGAAGCGGGCTTACAAGGTAAACCGCATCTACAGCCAGACCCAGCCTGCCGATTCCCCGGTTATTGCGCCAGGCGCGCTCGGCGGCTGAGTGCCACGCGGGAGCGTTTTGCCGGCTGTGCTGCGAAACGACCCCTACCGCTGCAGTTTGGTAGGCCGTTTCGACGGCTGTGTTGCGAAACGTACCCACGCGGCCACAAGTGGCGACCCCTAACTGCGCTTCTGTCCGAGTTGCTGGACCAGAGCTGTGATCAACTCGTACGGGATCGGCTTGCTCAGTGAGAACTTTGCAGTGCCCTTGCCGGATAAGTAGGGACCAAGTTGTTGTTGGAGAGTCTCGTCGAGCTCTGGAATCGGATAGATGCTGATGTGCTTCTTCCAACCGGCAAGGTAGACAACGGGCCGGCCGGCGACGCTGAAGGTGGGGATACCGTAACTGATCGACTCTTTCAGGCCAGGAGCCGCAGCATGGATCGTCTTTCGCGCGGTTTGAAGAACGGCTTGGACTTCGGGCGGGAAACTGTGGATCTAATCGTCCACTGAGTCAAATTGCTGTGCCATTGGGTCCTCTGAGCCCGCCGGCTAAGAGCCGCGCCGTTTCCGATGGGCTGCGGTCGCCTCGGTCATCGCTGTATAGATCTCGATCAGAGCCCGGCGTTGCCGAGGTGTCAGTCCTGGGTCGGTAGAAATCGCCGCAACGAGTGAGGTGTGCTCGTCTGGCTGATCTTTCCTTTCGTGATCAAGGTGATCTGACGAATCATGATCATCATCACTTGCCCTGGGGCGGAGCGCCTCAGCTGGAATACCCAGCGTTGCGGCAATGGTGTCAAGCACATCGGCCGAAGGGGCGCGGAGTCCGTGCTCGATCTGGGAAAGGTACGGGTTGGAGATGCCAGCCATCGCCGCTACCTGCCGCATTGATAACTCGGCCAGCTCCCGCTGTCTGCGGATGATCTCGCCGACTACATTCCCAGATGACTCCGGCGCTGGATTCATGTCCACCATCCTAGAGAGAACCGTGTGACGCATCTCGCACTCTCTCCGCTAGCTAAGCTAGCGATTTTTGGCTAACATTAATTGCGTTGTAACCGAACCAGTCAAGGAGAAACAACATGGCTACGACCAACACTAAGAAGAGCACTGAGCCCTTCGGCGACTTCACTGAGGGCTTCGGCGACGTCGGCGAGCGCTACCGCGTCCTCAATGACAAGGTGATCGAGAGCGGCAAGAAGACCGGCAACTTGGTCCTCGACGGCTACGAGAAGGCGATCGCCAGCTTCGTCGACTTCCGGCAGCAGGTTGCCGACGCCACCCAGCTCGACTGGGTGACCACCGTTGTGAAGGCTCAGAACGAGTTCATCAACGAGGTCAACGCGGCGTACATCTCCGCTGCTCGTGACGTTCTGAAGTAAGCCTTATGCTCAAGCTGTGACAACACAGCAGTCGGCGGATGATCAGCTAACGCTCGGGGAGATCATCCGCCGGCAACGAGAGCTTGCCGAGCTGTCTATGCGCCAGGTGGCGACGATGGCTGGCATTTCTAACCCGTACCTTTCTCAAATCGAACGTGGGCTGCGGGCCCCTTCGGAGGAGGTACTTCGGGCTATCGCCGAATCTTTGAACGTTTCCGCCGACCTACTCCGTGGTGACATGCCTGCGGATGGGTCGGCGGAGGTCGTTCAGGCGATCCAGTCCGATCCTGATTTGACTTCCTCTCAGCGGCGATCACTGGTTGAGGCGTATCAGGCGCTTCGCCAGGTGACCGTCAAACGACGTAGTGGTCGGAGGACTCGATGAGTGAGACAGCACGTTTTCAGCCCGGTGCGGACGAGGAAGACGAGGAATGGGACACCATTGATGAAGCGGTCCGTGGTCAATATGACGAGGTACTGACCAAGGGCGCTAGCTTGCTCGATGGCAGCGAACTGATGGGTCGGCTCGACCCGCTCGCCGTATTCTCTCCGCTGTTCAAGGCCGGCGTTTCCGCGGCATTACATCCGGATAAGGTGGCCGGCGCGCTGGGGCGCAGCGCGGGCGAGATGGTGCGGGCGACCACGGCTGCGACTGTTCGTGCGCTCGGAGGCAAACCGGCGTACGCGCCCAAGCGCGGTAAGGACAGGCGATTTACCGATCCGGCTTGGAGCGAGAACGCCGGATACTGGTGGCTTCGAGAGATCTACCACGACTGGGAGCAAGCGCTTCTGGACATCGTGCGGGATACTGAGGCGGCGCCAGCAACCAAGCAGAAGGCGGAGTTTGCCGTACAGCTCATGATCGACGCGCTGGCTCCCACCAACTTCATCCCGGGAAACCCGGCAGTGATCAAGAAGGCGCTCGAGACCGGCGGCTTGTCGTTGACGAGGGGAGCGCGCAACTTCGTGCATGATCTACGGACCAATCGGGGTGTACCCCGCCAAGTGGTTCCCGGCGCCCACACGGTCGGTAAGGACATGGCCGTCACACCGGGCAAAGTGGTATTCCGCAACGACTTGATGGAGTTGATCCAGTACGCGCCGAGCACTGAGCAGGTGCACGAGATTCCGCTGCTTTTCAGCCCGCCATGGATCAACAAGTACTACATCATGGACCTGGCGCCTGGTCGCAGCCTCGTGCAATGGGCTATCGATCACGGACACACCGTCTTCATGATCAGCTATCGCAACCCCGATGAGCGGATGCGTCACGTGAAGATGGACGACTATTTGATCTCCGGACCCATTGCGGCTCTTGAGGTGGTCCGTGACATTACCGGCGCAGACAAGGTCAATCTCCTTGGGCTCTGCCTTGGCGGCACACTCACGATGGCGACTCTGGCATACCTCGACGCTGTCGGCATGGACTTGATCAACTCAGCGACGTTCCTAAATACCTTGATCGACTTCAGCGAACCTGGCCTGCTTGGCGTGTTTACCGACGAAGCATCCATCCGCCGGCTTGAGCGGACGATGCAGCGCACCGGCTTCCTGCCGAAGGAAGAGATGCAGCGCTCGTTCAACCTGCTTCGGACCAACGACCTGATCTGGAACTATGCGGTGAGTAGCTGGCTGATGGGTGAGGAACCGCCAGCCTTTGATCTGCTGAGCTGGAACAACGACTCCACTCGAATGCCCGCAGAGATGCACAGCTTCTATCTGCGCAGTTGCTATCTAGGCAATGAACTCGCCCGCGGCGTCATGGAACTAGCCGGACAGCGACTTGATCTTGAAAAAGTTGATCAAGATCTGTACTTCCTTTCGGCCGAGCAAGATCACATTGCACCGTGGCGCAGCTCGTACGCCGGAGCGCTGCTTCCCGGGGGAGAGGTACGGTTCGTGCTGTCTAACTCCGGCCACATCGCAGGCATAGTGAATCCACCGAGCCCGAAGTCGATTCACTACGTTGTGGAAAGCGATGAGCCGTTGCCGGAGACGCCGGATGAGTGGCTGGCGGCTGCCACCATGCACCCGGTGACCTGGTGGGAGGACTGGGCGAAATGGATCGGCGCGCGAGCCGGGGGAATGCGCAAGCCACCGCGAATGGGCAACCGTAAATATCGACCGATCGCCGACGCGCCCGGAACCTTTGTCCTGGAGACGTAGCGGCGGGTCAGCTGAGTTCGTGGCGTTCAGCGGGGTTCGTCCAAGGTGACGAATCGGTAGCCGTGGGAGCGGTAGTCATTGATAATCCCGGCCAACGCGGCAACTGTTGCGGTCCGATTGCCGCCGCCGTCATGGAACAAGATCACCGGATGCTCTTGCTCGAGCCCGGTAGCAGCCCTTTTCTGAATCACAGCTGCGAACTTCTTGTTGGCTGGAGCCGCCCAATCACGGGTGTCAACAGACCACAAGATCACCGAAAGGCCCGCAGCACGGGATACTTTCTGGGCCCCTTTGACGATCCCGCCGGGTGGACGAAACAGGCATGGCTCTCGGCCTGTGGCTTTCACGATCGCGCGACGCGTGTGCTGGATCTCTCTGGTCAGGGTGCGCGCGTTCCAACCGGCTTTAGCACTGGGAATGTGGTGCGACCAAGTGTGATCGCCTAGGACGTGACCTGCTGCCACCATTCTTTGCAGCATCGCAGGCTCGGCTGCTGCCTTCTCGCCCACCACGAAGAAGGTTGCTTGGACGCCATTCTGCTGCAGCACATCCAAAACTTCAGAAGTCGATGGGCCCGGCCCGTCGTCAAAGGTCAGCGCAACGGTTCGTTCGGGTCCACCGGCTTGGCCATTGATCACGGGCGCGGTTCGGATGACGTCTCGTCCGGGTCTCGGGCATACCGGTCCAGCTTCGGGTTTAGGTTGGGGTTGGTGTTGCGGACTGGCTGCCGGCACCGCAGCGCCCTGCGTTCCTGCTGGTGTTGGGCCGGTGGTTCCCAGAATGTCGCGTACGGCAACGACGCCGGCGTGGATGATCACTGTGGCCAGCACCGCCAGCAACGCCACAAGCACGCTTACCCGGTCCCACCGCACACGCAGCCGGGGACCGCCAGCCGGTGCGGAGCTTGCGGGCTTCGGTGTACGGCCAGCCAACGGTGTCGAGGCCATAGCTCATAGTGCACCGACGATCTTCAATTGCGCTGGCTTGTTGTCAGCATGTCGTGCGGCTGAAGTGTCGCAGTCTAGGGTCGAGAAATGAGGGAGTCCCGGCACATCAGCATCTACATTGAACGGCCAGCTGCTGAGGTCTATGCGTACGTTGTGGATCCTGCGAACCTGCCCAATTGGGCGGCGGGGCTGAGCGGCTCCATCGAGCAGCGCGACGGACGCTGGTTGGCTGAGTCACCAATGGGGGAGATTGAGGTGAGCTTCGTGCCGGAGAATCCGTACTTCGTGCTTGATCACGACGTCACGCTGTCTGACGGCACAACCTTCAACAACCCGATGCGGGTGATCGCTCACGACACCGGGTGCGAAGTGGTGTTCACGCTTCGCCGCCAAAGCGACCGGCCCGAGGACGAGTACGACGCGGACGCCACGGCAATCCGGAGGGACCTGGCCACTCTGAAGCAGCTCCTCGAGAGGTGACGCCGGATGATCAAGACCCGGTCACGCTGTGGACGAGCCGCGCGTTCGTCGACGAAGTGCGCGCCTGGGTTGAGGCGCAGCTCGCGCCGCATGGCATCCGGCTGACGGGCCAATGGGAACAGCCGCATGTCCGAGCTTGGTCGACCACCATCCGGTTCGAGACCACCGAGGGTCCTGTCTGGTTCAAGGTCAATGGCAGCGGCACGGCGTACGAGGCATCGCTAGTGGGAATGCTCGGCGAGCTCTATCCGGGTCTGGCGCCGGACGTGCTTGCCCACGACAACCGCCGGGCGTGGTCGCTGACTTGCGACGCCGGCCCGGTGTTGCGATCGATCGTGCGACCGGACGAGATGTGGGAGCATTGGAAGGTATTGCTGCCCCGCTATGCCCAGGCGCAGCTCGACCTCGCCGCCCACCGCAACCGGCTCCTGACCAGGGGGACCCCGGACCGGAATCCGAAGCAACTGGCTGCTGAGTATCGTCGGCTGCTCGGTCATCTGGCAGCCAAACCAACGAATGAGGGCGGCCTGAACCGGGAACAGGTCGTTGTCTTAGAGCGTCTGTTGCCCACGTACGACGAGTGGTGCGCCGAACTCGCTGATTCGACGATTCCGAACACCCTGCAGCATGATGACCTGCACTCCGACAACATTTGCTGGGCTGGTGCCGTTCACGACCCATCGTCAGCCCGGATTATCGATTGGGGCGACGCATGCATCGGGCATCCGTTCGGAACAATGCTCGCCACCCTTAACTCGATTGCTTTCCATGCAGGACTGTTGAACGACGACCGCGGCGGCATCAGCGACTTACGCCTGCTGGCGGTTCGAGACGCCTATCTCGAGCTCTTCACTAGTCACGGCAGCCGCCAGGAACTGCTGCGTTGGGTGGCACTTGCACGCAACATCGGCTGTCTGACCCGGGCACTCTCTTGGGAACGCGCACTCCAACATGCGCCGGCGAGGGTGGCCGCCGAATATGAGTTTCCGGTACGTGGCTGGCTCCTGGAGCTCCTCGAGCCGTGGGCACAGCTCGATTAGCTTGGCGCACTCCGAGATCCGTCAGCTGGCTGGACAAGCGATCTCAAGATCGCGTATACCCGGCCGAAGTTGACGGCCCACCCAACACCGAATACCCGAGGAGTGAAGAGTTCGGATCTGTTTGGTGCCCAGAGAATGTTCCGTATGCGCGCCCAGGTCGGTGGTTGAAAGTCGTAAGGCACATAGCGCCAGACCCGTCCCTGCCAGGTGCGTTCCTCAGCAGGCTTGGCAAGCTCTTGCATCACCGCGCTGATCACCATTGCGAACACGATTGGGCGAACGAGTCGACGCAATGGTGATTTACGACGGGCCACAGGTCCTTTAGCTGGGTTGATCATAAGACCAGTCTCCGCTGATATGGCATGAGCAGTGGAGGGGACCGGGGCTTCGACAGGCTCAGTCCACATGCAATCCGAAGGCTCACACCCCGCAGGTGATGTCCTAGAGACTTTCAACACCCGGAGCGTGCCCGGACGGCGCGGCCGCTGATCTTGCGCGGTTTGATTTCGATGAACAGGTTTCTCGTTCCGTCTGCCCAGGGCACCGGGCCAGTCTCCCAAGCGGAGGCCAGAAGACAGTTGTGGGCCATCGCCTCGGCAAATCCAAGGACTAGGACGCTCCAGCCGGACTTGTTTGCTCCTCAATTCCGTCGATTTCAAAAGCGACGCTGGTTCGCCGAACCAGTCCAGATAGAACGCCAACAGGAGAGGTACGGAAAACCAGACTGCCATGCCGATACTGATAGGTCACCGGCAAGATCTGCGGTCCATCGGGGGCATGAAACCAACCCGTCCTGCGGTGTGCGCCAAGAGCTCCTTGCATTCGGCTTCGGACAGTTCAGCGAAATTGCTGGCGGAAGATTTCTCATCTGGTGCTGAGGTCAGAACAGGCCAACTCCTTTATCGACGCGCTTGGCGCCGCCAGTCGGCGATGTCGTGCAGCCCATCCGGGGGGTGAAGGTTGCCAGCGTGAATGACACGACTTCACCGCCCCAGACCTCAGCGTTGAGCCGATTCGGCGTGGTCCGTAGGGTTTAAGGTCCCAAAGATTCCGAAAGTTGGCCGCAGCAGGACGTTCGGCCTCATGGAGTACCTTGCGGTCGGTTTTATGGCCGCCTCCTGCGTGTGTCGAGCCGGTGGTCTTGGGTATCCAAAATCTTGGGACATGGTGGAGAGACGGAGGAAGAGCCAACTCGTAGACGAGAGGAGATCCGATGACTACCCAGCCTGAGTCGGACGTGCCACAGCCTGAGTCAGGGAGCACACAACCTGAATCCGGGGTCACGCATTCTCAATACGGCGAATCGAAGGAAGGCAAGCCTTCGTCCAGCCTGAGCGCTCGTTGGTCCTGGCCGAGAGATTTGGCCGACATGTGGAGCGGCTGGCAGCCTTTCGGGGCGATGAATTGGCCATTCCGCGACATCAAGGTCGAGGAATTCGTAGATGGCGACCAGCTTGTAGTCCGGGCTGAGGTGCCTGGTGTCGATCCGGAGCAGGACATTGATGTTTCGGTCGAGAATGATGTCCTGACAATTTCCGCAGAGCGTCGAGAAAGCAACCGCGGAAAGATCGGCGACAGGGGCTTTCATAGTGAGTTCCGCTATGGCAGTTTCGTACGGCAAGTACGGCTTCCGGCTGGAACGTCGCCAGAGGTCGTCTCCGCGACTTATAGAGACGGCGTATTGGAAATCCGCATGCCCAAACCCTCGGGCGAGGGAGTTTCCCGCCGCATTCAAATCCAGCGCGGATAACGCGGAGAAGTTGTCTGAGTCCAGCTGATCTATAGCGCAACTGGAGTCTGACAGATCGGTGCACGAAGCGAGGTTCGACGTCGCGCATGGGCCTTCTTTAAGCCCGTGTGCAGGCAATTGGTCCTGCTCGACTCGACCAACATCGGCCGCCTTGCGTACTGGGTTGGACATGGACGAAGAGCCCGGGTCGGCGTTCTCCACAGATCGCGAAGAGGATCCGCGGCTGGCTGTCGAACGCCTGATGAGCCAACTTGTTGATCAGGCATGATCATGACAGCGCAGTAGCGGCTGGGACGCCTGCTGATCGCCAACCGCTCAATCGTGCAAGAGCTATCGCTGCCGCAGTGCTGCGCCGCATTCTCGACACCGCAAAGGATCTCTTCGGTGCCAAGTACGCTGCGCTGGGAGTCATCGGCAGCGACAGGCTCACTCGAGGAGTTCAGATCTGCAGCTCATTGGGCCGCTGGACACCATTGCCGATGACGCGATCACCAAGCTCGGCATGCAGCGGCGGACTCGGGCCGCGGTGTACGGCGCCACCTTGCAACGGTGGACGGGTGGGACACCGCCGGCCCACCCATCGTAAGCAGAGTTGTCAGAATCAACGAGCAGACCGACAGAGTCCGTGACCGACTTCCTTACGAGATTACGGCCGCCCACCACGTTGGATCTGGGCGGAAGGGGGCCGCTGGCCGGCCGGTCGCGTCCGTGTCGAACATGTACACGAGCCCGGCGCCGGGCTCGGCCCGTCGCTGTTCATCGGTCCAATGTTCGGTCGCCGTTGTGACATAGAGCCGGTGCAGCCCAGGCCCTGCGAACGCGCAGCAGGTGGTTTGTTCGGCTGGCACGAAGAGCTCCTCGCGCAGATTGCCCTCCGGAGAGTAGCGCTGGATCCGGCCGCCTCCATAGATCGCGACCCATAGGTCGCCGTCGGCATCCACTGTCAACCCGTCGGGCGATCCAATCTCCTCCGGCACATCCACTAGCAGGCGATCGTCGGAAATCGTGCCTCGTTCGGGATCGAATGTGAACGCATGAATGACGCCGGGGCCGCTATCGGCGAGATACATCGTGCGACTATCCGGACTCCAGCCCAGACCGTTGGAGATAGTCAGCTCATCACGCATGACTTCGGTCCTGCCATTGCGCTCAAGGCGATAGAGCGATCCGCCGCCGGGCCGCTGATCGTCAGCGAGTGTGCCTGCCCAGAACCGACCTTGCGGATCGCAGGCGGCATCGTTCATCCGCGTACCCTCGGCCGCGACCTCGGCAATGAGGCGCAGTTCGCCGTCTGGCCTGAGATAGCTGATGGTTCGACCCGCAGCGAGCAACCAACCCTCATCGTCCACAACAGGGGCGATGGCTCCGACGGTCCCGGGAACTTCATGGACTTGAACGGAGCTGAGAGCGCCGTCCTCCTCGTTGATCTTGTCGCGGTAGACCCGGCCAGTCAGTATGTCGACGCGGAGCAGCTCGCCATAGCGCTCGTCCCATCGAGTGCCTTCGCCAAGCTGAGTTTGTTCGGTGGTGCAGGGGACTGCATCGCTTGTCATGCTGGACCATCTCCTCTCGCCAGACTCAATCAGCTAGCGCCATGGTGGGCACCAGTGCCCAAGTAACACTCCCGGCCGGGTGATTATGGAGCCCAGCCCTGTTGGACTTTCACCGTATGGCGTGTTTAAGTGCCGCTCATGGCACGGGTGCTTGTGGTACCGGGGCTGGCGGTGCATGCGTACGCAGAATTGCCAGTGCGGCACCTGCGTGACAACGGCCACGACGCCGAGCTGCTGGAGCCACCGGCATGGCGCGGCGTTGATCATGATCTGGAGCTCTATGGCCAGAAGCTGGCGGCCGATATTGATCATGACGGCGCTCCGGTGGATGTGTTGATCGGACTGTCAGTTGGCACCCAGGCCGCCGCGGTTGCCGCATCATTGACCAGCTTGGTAAGACGTCTGGTGCTTGTCAGTCCGACGATCGATCCGGCGCACCGGTCCATGATCAAGCAGGCTGCGGTGTTCTTTCTACGAGGCGATCCGCACGACAAGCCGGCCTTCTTCAATCAGCTCCCGGACTGGTCTCGAGCCGGCGTACGCCGGATCTTCCGCGGGTTTGCCTCGTCACTGGCTTTGCCGATCGAGAACATACTCCCCAGGGTGGGCGCGGAGGTCACGATCATTCACGATGAGCATGACCTCTTGACCACCCATGGGTACGCCTCCTGGCTGGCAGAAATTAACGACGCAAAGCTGATACTGATGCCCGGCGTGGGCCACTCTTGGCCCAAGGTGGACTCGGCCAGATTCCTCCGATTCATCGATGCGTTGGTGAGCTGAGACGCGGGCGCCGCGGGGGTTGTCTGAGCGCGGATGTGCCCTTCGACAGGCTCAGGGCACATGTGGTGCAGGCTCAGGGCACAGGTGGGGCAGCAGCGCATGCAAGGCTGGCATCGTGGGCGATCTCGACGCCAAGCAGGTGGTCGCTTCCTTTGATTCGGCCAGCGTGCTGCACGCGGCCACAGCCGCCGCTTTGGAAGGGCAGCCGTTCCGAAATCTCGGCAGCTCTGCCGTCGCCGGTCTTGCGGTGCGTGCAGCCGGCAAGCTGCCGTGGGCGGTGCTGCGCGGTATTTACACCCGGATCGGCGCCTCGGAGGGCATCAATCCCCGGCGGCTCGGCGATGTGGATCTGAATGCTGTGGCGACCTCGTTCGCGGGCCGCTTTCCGAAGCGGCGGTACCAAGCTGTCTTGCTCGGTGCCAGCAATGGCGCACTGACGTATCTGGCCGCGGCAATGCAGGTGCCGTGACTGCCCGACACCGTATTGATACCGGTGGCGCATATCGGCGACACGGATCGCCCCGACGAGGCTATGGAGTTTGGCCGTTCAGTCGCGCCGGCGTTGCTGGATCGGAATGCCGACATCGTGCTGCACCACATGCATGATCAACTGCAGGACGTACTGATGGCTGAGCGCATGAGCTATTTCCGCGTGAAATGGCGCCGCCTGCCTGAGGCGTACGCGAACTTCATCGAGGACCATCTTGCCGCTGACGGGACGGTGGTGTTGATCAATGATCACTCCACTTGGCCGGTTACCCGGATCGGCCCGCGGCATGTCTTCCAGGCCGGTGGCCGGGGTGGGGCAGATCCGGAGGAGTACTTGGAACGGCCGCACACTCCGGCGCCGAACGATGAGGCGGTGGAATCCGAGTGGGGCCTTGATCCAGATTTCCGTGATCATGTACGGGCTTGGTGCGAACAGCGCGGACACCGGTTTGCTGAGGTCAGGTACGACGGGCCGCAGGCACCCGCTACCGCCGTCGCGACCGTGACGCGGGACTGGTATCGCGCTCGAGGAGAATCTGGGAATCGTCTCGTGGTGCCTTGCTTTATCCTCGGGGATCCCTGGCAGACCGTATCCGCTGCAGCTGTTCCGTTCTGGATCCACTTTGCGGTGCAGCCGGCGTTGCAGGCTCTGGACGCCTACCTCGAGGACGCCGAGCCTTACTCTGATGTGCACGTCTTCTTGTTCCAGCACGGCACCAACTCGCCCGGCATCGCGAGGCCAGCAGAGCTCGCCGAGGTGATCAGCCGGCACGACGCACGAGCCCACTTCGACGGGCTGGATCCGGAACGCTTTCCGCATGACATCGGCATGCTTGGCCGCTACGGCCGGGTATTTGATCAACTTCCGCGGGCTAGGCAGCCGTGGAGTCCGCTGCCGATCGAGAAGGCGCTGAACGGCCTTGCGGCTTCTGGCCTATCTGTAACAAATTCTGAGCTCTAAGCGACGAACCGCCAAGTTACGAAGAGGGCGCACAGAACTATTGAGAAGACGGTACTCAAAATCAGCCATATGCCGAAGAGAAGTTTGTTCTTAGATAGGAGCCCGAGCACAAAGAAAATAGGGAATGCCATGAGCACGTAGCGCGGGACGCCCATCAGCGGGCTGTCAGGTCTTCCGAAGAGCGCTGGGACAATAACAAGCAGCAAGCCGTAGATTGTCAGAGAGAAGGGCAAGTGGCGCAACCCCAGGAGCAATAGGATTAATGCGAAGACGAGGAAAGCCAGGCTGTACAGCGAGTTGGCAAGATCTACATGTTCTGTCAGAGTCTGAATAGTCGGATGTGCCCAGAGTCCCGGATCCTGCAGCGTGTGGAAGCTTTCGTCGGCAGTTTGCCACGCTCGTGTCGCAGTCACCAGGGGTCCAGTGGCCTCACGCTCCCAGTTCTTTTGCGCGTGATAGAAGAACAGAGGATCGCTAAACTTCATCCACGAATATCCCATGTAGATTATTAACCCCGATGGCGCCAAGGCTAGATATAACCCCTGCCAGCGCTGGGATCCGTTTTTTAATCCCCCTCCCTTTATCCACTCGTACACAAGGGGCACTACAAGAAATACCCCTACGTTTCTTGTTGCCGATGCAACTCCAGCGAGGATGCAGGCTAAGAGTAAGTTCTTCCGTACTCTGATGGCCCACAAAGAGCCCGCGGACACAGCAAGAAACAAACTCTCGCTGTAAGTAGCGTTGAGGAAGAACGTAGTTGGGAAGAAAGCAAGGGCAAGGATGGTCCCCTTAGCCACGCTCTCACCCCATGCCTGACGAGCTATGCCGTAAATGAAGTAAAAGGCCAGCGGGAGGAAAAGCAGAGAGACGGCAGTACCCCACCAGGAGATAATCCCTTGAGAAAGATGATCACCAGAGAGTTCTGAGAAGCTTCGCACGAGCAGCGGGTACACGGGGAAGAAGGCCGGAGAGACGTCCCTTGGTGGATGGAGGTAACCGTCCCGAGCAAGCGCCACATAGTGCTGACCATCCCAATGTGACCAAATGTTCAGACTTCCCGGCGGTACGTCCATAGTCGTTAGTTGATACGCAGACGTCGGTACCAGCCTGACAAGCAGCAAGCCCGCGATGAGATAAAACAGCCGGCTCCCGGCGTATGCGGCCAGGATGAAGCGGATACCAGAGACTCTTTGGCCGCCTTTTCCGCGCATCAGCACCGGTTCAGTATCTCTTTAGCAAATTGCCCCGCTTGACCGTTGTCGTACTGATGAGATACCGCGCAGTGCGTGAGGTGGCCCTTAAAGGCCAAAGTGCAAGGCGAACCAGTCTGGGCGATCCGCTCGGGTCAGCTTTCCCACGGAGGCGTGCGATCCATCTTGCGGTAGTACTTGGCAAGGTGGCTCTTGACTCGGTCGACGTCTGAATTTGGAATGTCCACCCCACCGCGAGCACCCTGCATGATCCCGCCGGCCGCCATCACCCCGCGGGGCACAGCGACAAGTTTTCCCTTGACAACATCGCAGATGAGCAGCTTGTACGCCGTGAAGTTGTCCTTGTTGTCTGCGTCGTACCAGACGTGCGCATCGCGATACTTCTGGTTCGGCTCATCTTCTGCATCGGCCCACTTGCGGACCCGTTTGTCGGCGGCGTCGCCGTCCCACTCACGATCGGCATCAACAACATCGAAATCCTGAAAGCTTGTGACGGCCATCGAGTTCTCCCTTCTCGCTAGGGCACAATTCACGCTCCGGCTCTCAGTCGCTTGGCCAGCAACTGCTTTGCTTCCTCGGCGCCCCTACGGCTCGCCTGCTGCGCTCGGCGGAAAAAGTCAGCGAGTTCATCATCCCCAGCAAGCGCAGCGTCCTCGATGTAAGTTTCCAGCCGCAGCACATTGCTCAGACAGGCTTCGGCGAACCAGATGATGTCGTAGTCCTTGTCCTTGGTTCCGGTGACATTGCCAAATTCAGGATTGCCGGTCATAGCCATCTCCCTCCTTGATTGGCGCGAAGGCTGATGGACCTTCGGGTACGCCTACCCCAGATTCCCCGCCCAAAACTGGTCGCGGCAGGGTTGCGACGGGTACTGCTCTATGGTCTCGCGAGATTAGCTCGGGTAATCGTCAGCAAGATCAGCGAACTGTGCCTCGGCCATCCTTGCCAGCCCGGCCAGTTTGCGTTGTGACCATGACGACAGCGCCAATCGCAGCAGCGACTTGGGCAATGCCCGGCGCCGCCGGGGTGCCGTGGCAGTAAGGTGCGCAAGCGAACCGCTCGCGCCTTGATCGACGCATAGGCAGCATCCGACCTCGCCGATGCCTCGTATGTGGTCATACCAGTGGAAAGCGTTGCCTCGCTCCGATTCGGTCGGGCGGCGCCAGTGCTGGATGGTGTCGAAGGGACGGCCGTCGCGGAGGTCGTGCCCAAGGTATGCCGTGTCCAACACGGCGGAGGGCGAGCATCGGATAAGTCGGTGCTTGGTCATGAAACTCTATTTCCCCCGAATCTGCGAACCTGCCGGATGTGCGGCGATGAATACCCACCAGGACTTTTCGGAAACACTGAGATGGCTTGCCAAGTGTTTCTGGTCCATTCGGAGGGGTATCAAAGCCTTCCTTCGGTCTGGTTACCGGCGCATTCTTTCTGTGTCCTGGATCGGGTAGTTCTTGTTCCAAATGATTGTCGTACGCAATGAGGCGGAGGAGCACGGTCAGCCGTTTACCTGGTCGGATTTCCTGCCTCAGTTCTTCTCCTCGTTGACTCTTGAGAACTGGCAGTCGGAGTTTCTGCAATTGGTGTGGTAGGCCGCTGGGTTGGCGCTCTACTTCTGGGGCTCCTCACAGTCCAAGGAGAGCGATGATCGGCTCGAGGCAAAGATCGATGCGCTGCTGAGAGAGCATGACATTGATCCGACCCAGTTCCAGTACCAGGAAGAGAACAAGGCCGAGGGTGGCGACAAGAACGCTCAAGGTGACGGATCAGACGAGCAGCGGCGTACGACCGCCGAGAAGCAACCGACGCCGAGCGGCAGTTGATCACTGCAGACTCGACTGTTCTGAGGCCGGACACCTCCACGATGCACCGCAAGGTCGCTTGGCCGGCGTGCACTATCGTCGCCGGATGGACGGATTCGCTATTGATCGTTCCGACGGGCGCCAAGATGGCGAGGACTGGACTGAGAATTACGAAGAACTTCCCGGCGGCGCCAATATCTCGATCATCCTGGAGTCGACGTCCAAGGCTGGCGTCGGGCCACGACTACACAAACACCCCTACGCCGAGACATTCATCATCCGCCGTGGTTGGGCCACGTTCACAGTGGGGACTGAGGAATTTCGAGGTCATGCGGGACAGGTCTTGATAGTGCCGGCTGATACGCCACACAAGTTCTCGACAGGACCGGATGGTTACGAAGGCGTCCATATCCATGCTGGAGTCCGTTTCGTGACGGAGTGGTTGGAATAGGCCTTGAACTGATCAGCTCCGAGCTGGTCCTAGCGGACCAGGGTCGTAGCGGCATGTAGTACCCGTCCGTACAGTGCGGTCCAAATGTGTGCCGAGCTCCGGGAGCGCATCGTAAATACGGCCGATGGCATCTCGGATTCGAGCGGTCACGGCCTTGCGGGCGCGTTCGGCTGTGGTAGCGCCCAAGGGGCGGGCACTTCCGTCGGGCCGCGTGGCCCGGCCCAGGTAGGTCAGTAGTTGCTCTCGCTCGTCGACGGCGCGTTCATGGGCGGCCAGGTCGGATCGGCTGCGGGCTTCGTCCAGCTCCGCGTCCAGTTCAGCCAGCCGGTGCCGATATGCCACCAACGCCGTTCTGTCTAACGTCGCATCAGCACCACCGGTGCTCACTTCGATGCGGTGATCTCTCGCGTCGGGCTGATGACTTGCCGGACCTGCAGGGCGCTTTGGCCGGCATGCGGGCGGCCCTGCGTCCTAGTGGACGCATCTCGTCAATCGTCTACCCAACTGCCGACCGCAACGGTTTCTTCGCCGTACCCGATGGCATCATCCGCCGTCGGGCCCAGTTGCCCCCGCCTGCAGCCGGGCAGCCTGGACCGTTCAGCCTGGGCGGCCCAGGTGTCGCAGAACAGGCACTTGACCAGGCTGGATTCCATGACATCACGGTCGAGGCGGTGCAATCGCCGTTGCGCCTGCCGAGCGCTGCTGACTGTCTCCGCTCGAGCAGGAGTCGTTCGGGGCATTGCATCAGATGCTGGCTGGTCTAGGTGGACCAGAGCGGCGGGCAGCCTGGAACGAGATCGGTGACGCATTGCGGCAGTTTGAGGGACCAGACGGGTTTGTAGGGCCATGCGAAATGCTCGTGATCTCCGGCACGCGGTGACAACGACATCATGCTGGAAGCTCTGCACAGGTTTCGTACGGTCTGCACAGGTTGCAACCTGTGCAGACCGTACGAAACCTACGTGCACG
>Ga0075435_100000410_pt1 | contig 26372 bp, 26 predicted proteins | sample RhiMethybrSRZTD4_FD_75302 | JGI IMG/M metagenome (GOLD analysis project Ga0075435, IMG submission 75302) | Populus rhizosphere microbial communities from Tennessee, USA - Rhizosphere MetaG P. TD hybrid SRZTD4 | ecosystem: Host-associated > Plants > Roots > Rhizosphere > Soil | place: USA...
GGATTGAAGCGAGTCAAGTTGGTCAAGCGTTTGGTGAATGAAGAGATTTCGGTGATGGGCCACATCGGTTTGACGCCGCAGTCGATCAATCAGCTTGGCGCGTATCGCGTGCAAGGGAAGACTGCCGATGCGGCGCGTCGTCTGCTCGACGATGCTTATGCGCTGGAAGAGGCGGGGGTATTTTCGATCGTGCTTGAACTTGTGCCGCGCGAAATCGCCCAGATGATCACTGAGAGTGTCAAAGTTCCGACGATCGGCATCGGCGCGGGCGTGCATTGCGACATCCAGGTTTTGGTCTTTCACGATCTGCTGGGCATGGCGTTTGGAAAGCTGCCGCGCTTTGTGCGTGAGTACGCGAACCTGCGCGAAACAATTACTGACGCAGTAACGCGTTGGGCCGAAGACGTTCGCAGCGGAACCTATCCTTCCGACGGGGAATCATATGCTTTGCCGGCGGAAGCTGCTGAGGAATTAAAGATCGAGACGAAGAAGGAACTGAGACAGTCATAAATGACTATCGGTCAGTTGTCAGTTGTTAGTTGTCAGTTGTTTGCGTAATCGACGTACCACTGACCACGGACAACTGACCACTGACCATCTTTTTATGGAGATCATCAACAGACGCAAGCGCATGATGTCTCTCGCGCGCCGGTTGCGCCGCGAAGAGAACCGCACAATCGGGTTTGTGCCGACGATGGGTGCTTTGCACGAAGGCCACCTCAGCCTGATTCATGAAGCGCGTGCGTTGTGCGACGTCGTGGTGGTTTCCGTCTTCGTCAATCCGGCGCAGTTTGGTCCATCGGAAGATTTCAACGCGTACCCGCGCGATCTGACTCGCGATTCATCGCTGCTCGCTGAATACAACGTAGATTACGTTTTTGCGCCCACCGTCGAAGAGATCTACCCGCCTGGTTTCTCAACTTACGTCACGGTCGAAGGTTTGACAGATAAGTTGGAAGGATCTTCGCGCGCGGGGCATTTCCGCGGCGTCGCGACGGTTGTGGCGATCTTGTTGAATGTGGTGCGGCCGAACTTCGCATTCTTTGGTCAGAAGGATGCGCAGCAATCGATCGTGATCAAGCGCATGGTTGCGGACCTGGGCTTTGATGCTGAGGTCGTCGTGCTGCCAATCGTGCGCGAAGAATCGGGGTTGGCGCTGTCATCACGGAACGCGTATCTTGATGAACGCGAGCGACAGTCAGCGACCGTTTTGAATCGCGCACTGATGAAAGCGCGCGGGGCCTACAACGAAGGCGAGCACAACACGTCGCGTCTGTTGGAAATTGTGCGTTCCGCGATCGAGAAAGAGCCGCTGGCGCGCATCGATTATGTGAGCATCAACGACGCCGAAACGCTCGCCGAAATTGATAGAGTCGACGATCAAGCAGCGCTGCTTTCGTTGGCGGTGTTCATTGGCAAGACGCGTCTGATTGATAACGTCGTGTTGGGACGAGCTGAGAAGCAGGCCGGCGCCAACGCATAGTTAGATGAATCAAAAAGCTCATATTAGTTTTGTTTTGAACGGCGAAGCCGCCGAAGTGGCATTCGCTCCGCACAAGACTTTGCTTGAAGTGCTGCGCGAGGATCTCGGCTTGACCGGAACCAAGCATGGATGTGAGTTGGGAGAGTGTGGAACGTGTACGGTGCTGGTTGATGGGCGATCAATTCTTTCGTGTTTGATGTTGGGGCTCGATGCCGAAGGGCGCGAGGTCACGACCGTCGAAGGAATGGCTGAGAATGGAATACTGCATCCTTTGCAAGACACGTTTGCCGATCTCGGCGCCGCTCAATGTGGTTACTGCTCGCCGGGATTCCTGCTCGTGGCAAAAGAGTTGATTGAAAAATATCCAAAGCCTTCGCGCGATGAAATCAAAGAGGCTTTGTCAGGGAATCTCTGTCGCTGCACCGGGTACATCAAGATTTACGAAGCAGTTGAATTGGCGGCGGCGCGCATGCGTGGTGAGCCGATGGAGTTACCTCGCGAGAGTATTTATGGATTGGAATAAAGAGTTAGCCGCAGATGAACCCGGATTACTCAGATGAGAATGGATGTCGCCCTTTTATTTCTCTTTTTCTGATCTGGGCAAATCTGTGTTTATCTGTGGCTGACTTCTGACGATGGCAAAGAACGGCAACGGAAAACTCAACGTGGTCGGCAAGCCTTTGCGCAAGGTCGATGCGCGAGCGAAGTGCACCGGCCAGACGAAGTTTGCCGACGACATCGTGCTGCCGCGCATGCTCGCCTGCAAGATCCTGCGCACGCATGAACCGCACGCGCTAATCAAGAACATCGATTTGTCGAAAGCGCTCGCGCTGCCCGGCGTGCTTGCGATTATTACGGGCAAAGATCTCCCAATTCCGTACGGCATTCTTCCGGTCAGCCAGGACGAGCATGCGCTCTGCATCGACAAAGTCCGTTTCGTCGGCGATCCGGTGGCGGCCGTCGCGGCAATTGATGAAGACGTCGCGTTCGATGCAATGAATTTGATCGAAGTCGAATATGAGCGGCTGCAAACCATTACCTCGATCGAGGAAGGTTTGATGATTGACGAGCCGCGTATCCACGAATACGGCGACGGCGGCAATGTTCACAAGAAAGTCTCGCTCGAGTTCGGCGATGTGGATGAGGGTTTCGCGGAGGCTGATCTGGTTCGCGAGGATATTTTCTTCTACGAAGGGAACACGCATTTGCCGTTGGAGCAGCATGCGGCCATTGCTTATTTTGATTCTGACGAAAAGCTGACGCTGTGGAGTTCAACCCAGACCCCGCACTATGTTCATCGTGCTTTAACCAAGGTTCTCGAAATTCCGGCGAGTCACATCCGGGTGATCGCGACACCAAACGGCGGCGGCTTTGGCGGCAAGAGTGATCCTTTCAACCACGAAGTCGTCGTTAGCAAGCTCTCGATGATTACCGGCCGTCCGGTGAAGTGCACGCTGACGCGCGAGGAGGTTTTCTATTGTCATCGTGGTCGCCATCCCGTGTTAATGCACGTTAAGACGGGAGTGAAGAAGGACGGCGCGATCACCGCGATGCACTTCAAATCGTTTTTGGACGGGGGAGCGTACGGAAGTTATGGGGTCGCCAGCACCTTCTACACAGGCGCACTGCAGACAGTTACGTATGAAGTGCCGCGCTACAAATTTCAAGGCGCGCGCGTGTTTACGAATAAACCACCGTGTGGTCCAAAACGCGGACACGGAACACCGCAACCGCGCTATGCGCTCGAAGTTCATCTCGACAAAATTGCCGAGCAGTTAAATCTCGATCCGGCCGAGATGCGTCGTCAGCATTTGGTTCCACCGAACTCCGTAACTGCCAATTACTTGCGAATCGGCAGCATGGGCTTGGGCGCGTGCATCGACAAAGTTGTCGAAGGGTCAAATTGGAAGAAAAGGTTTTCCTGGAATGGGTCAGTACCGGGAGCGATAGCGAGCGGATCACGTGACACGATCGGATTACATGATCCCGTCGCTACCGCTCCGGGTACCGACACGCGCAAACTTCCCTACGGCAAAGGCATCGGCATCGCCTGTTCCTCGTACATCTGCGGCGCGGGTCTGCCCATCTACTGGAACAACATGCCGCAATCCGGCGTGCAGCTTCGGCTCGATCGGCAAGGCGGCGTCTGCGTCATGTGCGGCTCGACGGATATCGGCCAGGGCTCGGACTCGATTCTTGCTTACATCGTCGCGGAGATTCTGGGAATCGATCCGTTCGACATTCGCATCGTCACGGCTGATACCGATTTGACGCCGGTTGATCTCGGCAGTTATTCCAGTCGAGTAACCTTGATGACCGGCAACGCCGCAATTCAAGCTGCCGAGCGGGCGAGGGAACTGCTCACAATCGCCGTCGCCGAGAAACTCAAAGTTCCGATCGAAAATATTTCTTTCGCAGAGCGCCGCGCGTTCGATGTCGAGAATCCGGAAGTCAGCCTTTCATTCGCCGAAGCCGTGGTGCTGGCTGAATCAAAGTTTGGCACGATTGGCACTGTCGGTTCATATTCGCCGCCGCGCTCACCCGGCAAGTACAAAGGCGCAGGGGTTGGACCATCGCCGGCTTATAGTTATTCTGCCGCAGTCGCCGAAGTCGACGTCGATCCGTCGACGGGAATCGTCACGGTCGAGCGCGTCTGGATCGCTCACGATATCGGCAAATCGATTAATCCGGCGCTCGTGATGGGCCAGGTTGAAGGCAGCGTCTACATGGGCTTGGGCGAAATCTTGATGGAAGAGATGACTTACCGCGCGAATCGAAACGTCGTGCACAAGTTTCCCTCGATGCTTGAATACAAGAGCCCGACCACAATGGAGATGTGCGATGTAAAGACTTATTTGATCGAAGATCCCGATCCAAATGGTCCGTTCGGCGCGAAAGAAGTTGGACAGGGGCCTCTGCTTCCGGTTCCACCCGCGGTTGCCAATGCAGTTTACAATGCGATCGGGGTGCGCATCGATGAAGTTCCAATCACCCCAGAAAAAGTTTTGAAGGCGCTGCGCGAAAAAGAGCGTGGCCGCGATCCGCGATACGGACCGGATTCAATTCCTACGACCGGTTGGCCTGAGCCTCTGCGGGTGTTGACTCCGGCTGAGGGCGGCGATGGAAAAGAGATGCCGCGCGTCGCCGTACATTCGTGAAATGAACTATGAAACTCCCAAATGCAGAAAATGCGGTCGTTGACATTGAGAAGCTGCGTGACTATTGCCTTAATGTGCGTCACGAGGAAGGAAAGCACAAGGCTCGACGATTCAGAGAAAAGCTCGGCTTGACGGCAAATGATGCTGAGCGATTGCGTCAAGTAATTCTAGATGCGATATTGCGGATAGACGCGATTGAACAGGAGCCAACGCAATACGGAAGAAGGTTTACGGTGGACTTTGAGCTTTCTTGGCCTGAAGAAAAGTTTATTCTAAGCACGGCGCTCGTGCGCACAGCTTGGATTATTAGGAACGATGAAGAGTTCCCGCGATTGACTACCTGTTTCACGCCGCGAAGGAGCGCCTAGAATTATGGACGACATCAAAGTACTCGATGTGGTGGCATTGGTCGAAGACGTGGGTTCAGAAGGTTTACGACGAGGTGAGGTTGGCACCGTCGTCGAAAAATGGAAAGAAGGCGTGTTTGAAGTCGAGTTTAGCGATAACTCTGGTAAGGCATATGCGTTTGCTGCGCTGCGTCCGGAACAGATGATGAAGCTGCATTTTCGAAAAGAGGAAGCAGCCTAGAACATTAGCACCCTCGAGAGATGCCGCGCGTCGCCGTACATTCTTAATGCTTATGAAAAAGTTTCTACCATTTGTAATTATCATCGTTGTGTTGGCTGCAGCTGTTGGTTTGTCCCTTGTGGTTCTGAAGGGCAACGGAGGCACGACTAATTCCAACACGACTTTCGCCACCACCACTGGCCCAACACCGCCTGCCGGCAGCTCGACCGGTAATCAATCTGGCCAAGCTCCTACCGGCACGACAAAGCCGAATGTGAAAGTCAGCTCGCCGGTTGTCATCGAAGAGTACGGCGACTATCAATGTCCGCCGTGCGGGCAGCTTTATCCCGAGCTGAAGCAAATCGAGCACGAATATGGCTCTCAGGTTCAGATCGTCTTTCATCACTTCCCGCTGAGCAGGATTCACAAGAACGCGATGATTGCTGCTCATGCTGCTGAGGCCGCACGCAACCAAAACAAGTTTTGGGAGATGCACGACAAGCTCTATCGGAATCAGGGTCAATGGGCGGACGCGAGTGACCCGCTTCCTATTTTCACAGCGTATGCAAAAGAGCTGGGCCTCAAAGTCGATCAGTTCACCAACGACCTGCAAAGCAATCAAATCGATCAGCGAATCAGCGCTGATATTCAACGCGGAACAGCGATGGGTGTAACCGGAACACCGACGGTTTTTCTCGACTCGCACCTTGTCAAATACGAGGCCACCAACGCCGAAGGACTGCGCCGGGGGATAAATATTCTGCTGGAGCAGAAGGCTGGTTCGTAACCTCGCGCCTCAGTTGGGGGTCTGCTTAACCGGCCGAGTAAGTTTCGTCTTTCCGTCACTTAAACTTCTTAAGCTCAAGTTGTTGTTGACATGTCGTTCGCCGCTCGCTATAGTGCACTCCCGTTAGGTCGCCTTTGATGCTAAGCTTCGGCGTCACCCCCCGCATCAAATCGACGGATGCCGATGTTCAAGCTTAAGCGCCTCGAAATAACGGGCTTCAAGTCCTTTGCGGACCATACTGACCTCATCTTCACTGGTGATGGAATAACCGGAGTTGTCGGGCCCAATGGCTGCGGCAAAAGCAACGTCGCGGATGCGATCGCCTGGGTTTTGGGCGAGCAACGCGTGAAGCATCTGCGCGGCGCCGAGATGAAAGATGTGATCTTTCAGGGCTCACGCAATCGTTCGCCAAGCGGCATGGCCGAAGTCGTGCTACATCTCGTGCGCGACGAAGTGATCGAGAGCGAGCCGGACATCGAAGACATCGACTCGACGCTCGAGCAACTTGATGAGCAGACCGCGGCGTTCGGAGAAGTAGAGCCAATATCAGAACCTGAATCTGAAGCGATGGAGTCAGTACCGGAAGCGGTAGCGATCGGTTCAGAGGATTCTGTCGTCGACGCCGTCGCCACCGCTCCGGGTACTGACCCGGTGGCCGAATCGAAACCAAGAACTCCACATCATCGTCATTGGCGCCAGCGCCGCAGTCTCGCGCTTGAGTTTGCGCCCGGCGAAGCAGTTTCAGTTACGCGCCGTCTGTATCGATCGGGCGAGAGCGAATACCTGCTGAACGATCGTCCTTGCCGCCTGCGCGACATTCAGGATCTGTTTTCCGGCACAGGTTTGTCGGGTGGTCACTACGCGATCATCGAGCAGGGGCGCATCGGCCAAATTCTTTCGGCGAAGCCGATGGACCGCCGCACGATCATCGAAGAGGCCGCCGGCATAACAAAGTTTCGCGTGCGGCAGCGCGCCGCGGAAGCTCGCTTGGAATCAGCGCGCACGAATCTCTCTCGCATCTCGGACATCATCTCGGAAATTGAACGGCAGGTGAACAGCCTGCGGCGACAAGCCGCCAAGGCGCGTCGTTACCGAATTATGCGCGAAGAGCTGCGTGAATTGCTGCGCCAGGTTTATGTCGCAGAGGATCGCAGCCTGAATGCGCTGCTGGAACAGACGCAAGCCCAGTTGGATCAAGCGACCGAAGATGAGCAGATGCTGGCTGCTGAACTTGCCGGCCGCGAAGAAAGTAGTCGTGCGGCGACGCAAAATGCGCGCACCCTTGAAGATGAATTAGCACAAGTTCGCGCCGCCGTTGCCGACGCTGCGCTACAACGCGATCGCCGAATTCGCGAACGAGTCTATCAGCAGGAGCAGGTTGAAAGTCTGACGAAGCGGCGCGTCGAGATCGAGCGCGAAATCGAATCGCTGAGCGCGCGGCTGGTCGTGATCAATTCCGAGTTGGAGCGACTGCGTCTGCTCGACAGTCAGCTGGCTTCGGAAAACGAGCAGACGGCGCTGGCGTTGAGTTCAGCGGAAGAGGCTCATGCCGCGAAGATCGCCCAGGTCATTCACGCCGAAAACGAAATTGAGTCTGCGCGGGCGGAATTGCTCAGACACACGGCCGGCGCCGAGCGACTGCACGAGCTTGCGCGGCAACTCGAAAACAGTCTCGAGAAGCTGGTCCAACAGGCTGAAGGTCTCGAACGCGAAGGCGAACGCGCGACGACGGCCCACGCTGAACGACAATCGGAAGCTGATAAGCTGAGCGTGCAAATCGCAACCGCGCGCGAAAAACTCTTGAAGCTGACAGCCGAACGCGAAGCTGCGGTCAAGGCTGTGGTCGAGGGTCACGAACGCGTCTCGGACACCGATGCAGAGCAGACGCGGATTCGCGATGACTATTCGCGGGCATTGCACCGGCTGGAGAGTTTCAAAGAGTTGGATGATCGGCGCGCGCATTACTCGCTGGCGGTTCAGGAAGCATTCTCGGCGAACGAGCGTCAGAATTTTCATTTGATTGGAACGCTCGCCGATTCGATTCAGGTGGACGCCGAATGGGAGCGCGCCGTCGAAGGTACGTTCGGATCTTCACTGCAATCCATTTTGGTGCCGACACCAGACGATGCAATTCGGGCGGCGGCTTGGCTAAAAGATAATCACGCCGGGCGCGCGACTTTTCTCGTGACCGGACTCCACGGAGGCAGCGACGAAGCTGATGTCGATATCGATGAAGACATCGACTTCGGAGAGTTTATGAATGCCGCAGCCACCGGCGTGCAGCGGCAAGAGTACGCGCCGGTCGGAATCGACGGGCCAAGAATCGCCGATATTCTCAACTGCTCGCGCGAATTGTTGTTGGTGCTGGAACGGACAATGCCGGAACGAATGAACGCGCGCATTGTCGATACACTTGACGACGCGACGGCGTTGTCGCTGGCAACTGGCGACATGTTCGTTACGACCGAAGGCGACTGGGTAAGCGGTGGCCAATTTGTGAATGCCGGGAACGGGCGAGCGTTGGAAGAAGGCGCGGGGCTACTCACGTTCAAGCGCGAGTTGCGCGAATTGGATTCTCGCGTGAGCGAACTTGCGGCGGATCTCGCCATTGCCGAAATTGCAGTCGGCGAAGCGCGCTTGCGTCTCACCAGCCTCGAAGAATCCGTTGTGTTGCTGAACGCTTCGATCGCGCGTGAAGAACGCGAAATGATGGCGCGTGAAATGAACGCCGAAACCTTGCAGCACGACATCGAACGCGCGGAGCGGCACATGCGTGTCGTGACCGACGATTTAGAGCGGTCGCAGCAAGAACGTCGTGAGCTGGAAGAAACGCGCGCAAAGACCTTGGCCGAAGCCGAAATTGCCGAAGCCATGCGCCGCGCCACGCAGGAGCGAATCGAGCAGACAATCGCCGTGCTCGCCGGGTTTCGTCGCGACGCTGAGGCGGAGAGCGAGCACCTCAATCAACAACGCGCCGACGCGGCCGCGGCTGGTGAGCGCCGCCGATCGACCAGCGCAGATTTGCGTCGCCTGGAAAATGAGCTGGAAGAAGTCACGTCGAGAATCTCTCGCCACCATTTAGAATTATCTGAAGCATCGGCGCGAATCGATGAAATCAATAATTCGATCACCGAAATCGATCGGCTGGCGACCACAATCGACGAAGAGAAAGCGCGCGAAGACTCAGAGATTACGAAGGCGACGGCGCGTTTGGAAGCGGCGCGCGCCGAAGCCGATCTGCTCGCGAATGAATTGGCTGAGCTGAATCGCAATGCCGCGGCATCGCGCGATGCACGCGCCGCGATCGAAGTGCAACGCGCGGAAGCTTCGGCTCGCGTTAACTTTGTCCGCGAATCATGCGCCAACGAGTTGAGTCAAAGTCTTGAAGACCTCGCGCGCGAAATCACACTGGATCCGGAATTCGATTTGGAGACTCAGCGCGCGCGGGTCGAAGAGTTGCGCGAGCGGCTCGAGAACTTTGGCGCAGTCAACATGATGGCGCTCGAAGAGCTTTCCGAAGCCGATGAGCGGTTCGCGTTCCTGACGACGCAGCGCGAAGACATCACCAAGGGCATCGCGGCGACCGAAGAAGCCTTACGCGAAATCAAGCGCCGCTCGCGCGAACGGTTCCGCGATGCCTTTGAGAAAATCAATCAGAACTTCAGCGCGCTGTTCCTCGAGTTGTTCGGCGGCGGCCGTGGCGAGATGAGCTTGATCGACGCGGATAACGAACTCGACTCCGGAATCGATATCGTGGCGCAACCGCCGGGCAAGCGGCTGCAAAACATTCTGCTGCTTTCCGGTGGTGAAAAGGCGATGGCCGCGCTCGCGCTGGTGCTCGGCATTTTTCATTACCGGCCCTCGCCGTTCTGTTTGCTCGACGAAGTCGACGCGCCGCTCGACGAAGCCAATATCGGCCGCTTCACGAACAAAGTTGTTTCGATGTCGGCCAACACGCAGTTCATCGTCATCACGCACAACAAGCGCACGATGGAAACGGCGCGCGCGCTCTACGGCGTGACGATGGAAGAAGTGGGCGTGTCCAAGTTGGTTTCCGTTCGATTCGAATAATCTCGCGCGCGCAGGCATCCTTTTCGTATCCGATCTCGTCCTTGCATTCTCTCCCCACGTTTCACGACAATATCCGCGTCGGCTCTTTTGCTCATGATTTTCAGGTTAGCCATCTTACTGTTCTTGATTTCGGCGTTCGCGCCGGTTGCTGCAGTCGCGCAGAATGCGAGCAAGCGGAACGGTCGCCCGCAGGAGACATCTTCACCTGCAGCTCCGCCTGCGGAAGAAAAAAAGAAACCCGCGGATCCAACTCGTTATTCGTATGAATTCACACAGCCGGAATTCGTCATCCGTCACATCGTGATCGAACATGATGCTTCGGGCCACGGCAAGATCACCTTCGAACGTCATGGCGAAGAGGCTCCGATCGTCGAGCCGGTCGAGTTATCGGCGAGCGCGTGGCGAAGAATGTCCGGGCTTTGGAGCGATCTGAAGTTTCTCGATTCGAATGAGAATTATCAAGCGCCAAAAAATTTCGCGCATCTGGGAACCTATCGCATCAGCATGGATGATAGTAAGCGTCAACGCACTGCCGAGTTCAATTGGAGCAACAACAAGTCCGCATGGGCGCTGGCTGACGAATACCGGCGCGTGGCGGATCAAGCGATCCTGATTTTCAACTTGAATCTTGCGCGCGAAATGCAGCCGCTGAACGCGCCGCAACTCCTAAACGAAATGGACATACTGATCACGCGCAACGGCCTGTCCGACCCGCAACAACTGGTCCCGCTGTTAATGGAACTCCGCACCGACGAACACATTCCGCTGATCGCCCGCAATCACGCCGATCGAATTCTAAAGAAGATTAAGAAATAGATGGAGTCGGCGAAGCCGACGACATAGCAGTAGCCCACAGCGCAAGCTGTGGGTTCGGTGGGATTAGAAACCATGAAGCCCGCGAAGGAATAAATCAATTCCAAATGTAAGGCGGTACTCGCCAATCATTGGTCGCGATCAACCATTTTACAAAAATCAATCAATCGATTCTCAGCCCAGAAGCGATCCTCGTCCTGCGAATTCGCGGACAGAAACGCCACATGGCCGCCGCGCTCAGTAGCTATCAGCAGCACGTAAGGGTTCGCGGCGATCGATGGATCGCGAAGTGGAGCGAACGGAATGAATGGATCGTCCTCGGCGTGAATGATTAGGGTCGGAATGCGGATGTGCCTGATCAGAGGCAGGGAACTCGCCTTCGCGTAGTAATCACGCGCGTCCGCAAATCCAAACGCGGGCGCGACGAAGCGATCGTCAAACTCTTCAATGCTGTGGATGTCGCCTATATCGGATATGTCGTAAAGCTCGGGAAAAAGTTTTTGCTTCCTCCGAATGCGGTTCTTCAAACGCCTGAGAAAATCCTGCTGGTAAATCCAATTACGAGGCACGGCCATATGGGTTGTGCTGGCGTGCAGATCGACCGACGGCGAAACTGCGCAGATACCCAGCACTTCGACGGGAGGATTGTCTCCATATTCACCCGCGAGCTTGAGAACCATGTTGCCGCCCAGAGAGAATCCGGCGACCAGGAGTCGCTGCAAACGATCCGTCTCGATCAGTTCTTCGATCACTACGCGCGCATCATGGGTCAGCCCTCCATGATAAAGCGTCGGCGACAGATGCTCAGTTCCTCCGCAGTTGCGAACGTTCACACGCACGACGTTGAAGCCGGCCCGAAAAGCTTTGTCAGCCGTCGATACCATATAAGCCGACGCGGTCGAGCCCTCCATGCCGTGCCACATCACAAGCGTTGAATGGTCCGCGCGATTCTCTTGCCAGCGGCATCGGGCCAGGACCTGGCTGCCGGGTTCGACTTGAAAAAAGCGTTCCTCATCGCCGGTGCGATCACGAGTCCGGCGCGGCCACAGATAGGCGGCGAGTGTTTGGGTGTCACCGCGCTGGAAAACGCGATGGGGAACGAAGTCCTCAGATTTTAGTTTTTGACTTAGCTGCTCCTGGAGGAACTTGATTGAGGTTTTATCATACGACATTAACTTGAGAGTACGCTGTTAGCATTGTCACTCCAAGCTGGCTACCGTTTCAGTAGCGCCCTGAAGGTTGTATTGCTACTGAGCGGGGCACTGGCCCGACCGTGAGGGAGGGCTCATTTCGCAATGGTTCAATGTTGAGCCCTCCCTCACGGTTGGCTAATTCCCAGACAGTCTCAGATCACTTAATCGTAATCACGACATCGACAGTTTGCTTTTGAGCGTTGGGCCTCGTCTCGAATTCGACACCAAACCGCGTGCCGTTACGTGATCGTTGTGCATAGGAAGTCATGAACTCGCGCAACGACGTTTTATGAAATTCCTCGACATAGCCTTCATCGAACACCGCATTCGTACCCAAGGTCCATTTCGATTTTAACTGTTCGGCATCCGCGGTCGGCAATCCATTGACGATCAGATTGCCCATGAAATATCGCGGCCCTTCGTTGATGGTGAACCGATAAGTTACCAGCGAAGCGGCATCGTCGTATTCGACTGATTCGTTGACAGATGCCGCCAGGTGCCCGCGGCGGCCATAGGCCTTCCTTACGTTCTTGAGGCCATTATCGATCTTGGTCCCATCGGCGAGGTCGCCTGGATTCATTCCCAGCGCCGTCGCCAACTCTTCGATCGTCAGCTTGTCATTTCCATCCCAAATCGATTTTGACCAACGATAAGTCAGACCTTCATCGACCGGAATTGTTACCGCTACGCCTCCGGCGCACTGCCCCGCACTCTGGAGCGCCACGGTCGGCGTTTGAAACTCTGCGCGCAGGTGACCGATGTGCCGATAGAGCGGAAGTAATTTGATTGGGGCGAACGTCGCTACATCTTTCCGCGAGTACTCCGAGTTAAGAAGTTCACGCGACGTTTTGATTAAGTCCGCTTCGCTGACCGCCGTTGCGCCCGGAAAGTGCAACGAACAAATTGGGACGTGCGCGCCTTTCACCGAGAAGACGAGTTCCTGTTTGTCTTTGCTGACGTACGGAAGATACTCGACCTGGCCGGTGATGTTGCGCGACTGAATCAGACGCTGCAGCGACGCCGCGATCTTGTCCGTCGTATCGCCGTTCGCCGGCGCGGTCCCGTTGAAATACGGGACGTCTTTGCGAATTGCCTCGGCGAGTTCTTCATCCGAAAACCAAACGAAATTTTCGAAGACTACGGGCAAATTGACTGCGGATTCTTCGACGTCGAAGGTGACGGTGGCCGCGCCGTTTGCGCTGCGAACGCGATAACCCAGGCGTCTGAACAAACCCGATTGCAAAAGCTTCGCAGAGGCGGCATCAAGCACGGTGGCGTCGACTGCCTGGCCGGTCTGCAATCCGCTCAACGCGATTACTTGATCGGTTGTCAGTCGTTTCAGTCCGACGATCTGAATTCGCTCCAGCCGCATACTTTGCTGCGCCGACACGGTTGCCGCGAACGAAATCAGAGAAATAAACACGACCGCGGTGCTAAGTGCGCGGCTGGAAAAAGTTTTGAGCATGTTTGACTGTGAACGCATCGTTAACGCATCGTTGTGCAACGATTGAATCTTATAGTGGATTCGGCGTCAAAGGCCAACGTTGCTTGGCGAACGATGGGAAAATTGAGCAAGCACGAGTTCATTGTGACGGCCTGGGAAAGGCTGGGTGCTGGACCTGTCGGCCGGAAGGAATTGCGCGCGATTCAAGCAGCGCTAGCCAAAGAATTCGGCGTGTCGCAAAGCCCGGCATCGATCGCGCGTGTGCTCTCGGATGAAGGCGCGGAACTCAAGCACCCGGAGATTATTGAATTCGATGCGAAGTGGCGCGGCGCCCAAATTGAAAAAGAAGAGGCTCGATTTAAGAATCTCAGCACAGCTCTTTCAGAACCTTCGTTGTCAATTGAGCAAGGCGAGGCGCTCATCCGCGAGATGGAATTGCTTCGCTTACGCTTTTCGGAAACTGACGACCGAGAAGGTTTGCAACGTCTAAAGGCTATCGCGATTGAAGTGCGGCAGCGTGCGCTCTCTGTCAGCAAAGATCAGAAAATCGACGAGCCGGTTCGACGGCAGCAGAAAGAGATTGCGGAATGGTTGACGGTGTGGCTGCAAACGCCCGAGTTGTTCGCGCAATGGCTGGAATTGAGGAAGCGCTCGCCGGAGTTTAAGGAAACATTCGAGTCATAGCTCAGCCGGCGAAAATCTTTGGCCGCGCAGTAAATGGATGCGCAGTTTGGTAAGCGTTGGTCAAGCGAAGCAGATTCGCTTCGCTCCAGTACGGGCCGAGCAATTGCATCCCGATTGGCAGTCCTTCGGCAGAAAGTCCGCAGGGAACACTGATGCCCGGCACTCCCGAGAGATTTGCCGTGACCGTGTAAATGTCGTTCAAGTACATCGCGAGAGGGTCGTCGACTTTCTCGCCAAACTTAAACGCCGGCGTTGGTGCAGTCGGCGTCAGCACCGCGTCGCATTTCTCGAACGCGTTTGCGAAATCCTGTCGCAGAAGCATCCGAACTTTTTGCGCTTTCAGGTAGTAAGCATCGTAATAGCCCGCCGAGAGTACATACGTGCCGAGCATGATCCGGCGTTTCACTTCGGCGCCGAACCCTTCGTCACGCGTTTTGCGATACATGTCCCGCAGCGCCGGCGCTTCTTCGGCGCGAAAGCCGTAACGGACACCGTCGTAGCGCGCCAGGTTCGACGACGCTTCGGCCGTCGCGATGATGTAGTAAACCGCGATTGCATATTTTGCGTGCGGCAAATCGACATCGACTATTTCGGCGCCGAGATCTTTGTAAGCATCGATGGCATTCTCGATCGCGGCGCGGACTTCTTCGTCCAAACCTTCGCCCAGGAACGCGCGCGAAACGCCGATGCGCGTGCCTTTGATGTCATCTCCTAATGAGTCCGCATAGTTGGGCACAGCGACATCAGCGGTCGTCGCGTCGTGCTGATCGCGGCCGGCGATTGTTTGCAGGACCAGCGCCGCGTCCGAAGCATTCCGCGCGAACACGCCGATTTGATCGAGAGAAGATCCGAAGGCCACCAATCCGTAGCGCGAGACGCGACCGTAGGTTGGCTTTAGTCCAATCACACCGCAGAGCGATGCGGGTTGGCGAACCGAGCCACCGGTGTCCGACCCCAGCGCGACCGGAACGATCCCGGCTGCGACCGCCGCCGCTGAACCACCTGAAGATCCACCAGGGACGCGCGCCGTGTCCCAGGGATTCTTCACAGGTCCGAATGCGGAATTCTCGTTTGACGATCCCATCGCGAATTCGTCGCAGTTGGTTTTGCCGATGACGACCGCGCCGACATTCAGCAGCCGGTCGATCGCGGTAGCGTTATACGGCGGATGGTAAGGACCGAGGATTCGCGAGCCGCACGAAGTCTGCATTCCGCGAACGCAGATGTTGTCTTTGATGGCGACTGGAATTCCGGCGAGAGTTAGAACGGGGGTCTCGTTTGCATTCGTTGCGGAAGAAAGCTGGGCGCTGATCGCGTCAGCGCGATTCAACGCGCCGGCCCGGTCGATTTCCAGAAAAGCATTCAACGTCTCGTTCAATTTCTCCGCCGCGTCGACTGCAGCTTCAACCGTCGCGCGTGCAGACGTTTCGCCGCGCACGATTCGATCCCGAAGATGGGCAATCTGTGAGTTCATAAAGAGAAATGAGATTCGTGCGAATGCGGTTTCACGCAGGCGACGCGACAGGCTCCAGCGCCAAAGTCACCACCCAGTCTCTCTGTTCCGCCGTTTCTGGAGAATCATATCCGCGGACGTCGCTCACTTCGCGGAATGCCCGCGTTGGCTCAACACCGGACAGAACCAGAATGCTAGCTACGACTAATCCGGATCTTCCAATGCTTCCGCGACAATGAACGGCGATCTTCTTGCCCGTTAAAAGTTCTCGGTGCAACTTTGCCAGAAACTGGCGCGCGGATTCACGCGATTGAGGGACGCCTAGATCGCGAATCGGGTAATTACGGAATTGCAAACCCTGGTTCTGGATTACCTCTGCTTCGCGTGTTAATCCGAGTTCTTTCGCTTCTTCATCTGTCAGTAACGACACGACTATATCGAATCCCGCCTTTTGCAAATTTTGTGCTTCGTCCTCAAGCCAATCGCCTCCCCGCGGCCGCGGGATGATCGCGAGTTCGCCCGACCACGGTCCTTTAATCAGATAAGTCGACATTGCTTCTCAATCTTTCGAAATTATCTCTCGAGGAAGCGAATCGACATCAACTCCTCGCTCACGCAAGACCTTGATGCGATGGTGTCCTTCAATGAGCGTACCATCGGCCCTGGCTTTTAGAGAATATGCCTGTCCCGATTTGAGCGAATCGACAATTACTTCCGTAGACAGCTTCCGAAAAGTCTCCAACTTTACAATGTTCAATGAAGCTTCAGCGTGCAATGATTTTAGTGGTGGGTGTTTCATGGCCTCAGGATTAAGCATAATCAGGCCAGGACCTTCGGAACGCGAAAATGACCCGACGCGGGATCGGGCGCTTGATCGAGCGCGAGCTTTTGGCCCAACGATGGTTGCACTTCGTCAGGACGAGACGATTCTGTTCGTTCGCCTTCGGGGGTCAACCCGCCGAGTGCGGGCTCGACGGAACTTGTGTCAATTGCGTTCAGTTGTTCGACGTACGTCACGATCTCAGAAATCTGCGGCGCGAACATCTGGCGTTCGCCGTCGGTGATTTCCAAATGCGCGAGCTGCGCGATCTTTTCGATGTCGGTCTCAGTTATATTCATTTAATTTTGCGATCCGGAATCCGAAATCAAGGACCTTCGGGTTCAATGCGCGCGTCTCGCCGCGCCATGCAGTTTTCAGCCGCGCGGATAAAGCGCGCGCGCAGATCTTCATCGGCGATTGAACCTGCGGCGAACAGCAACTCTGATGGAGCCGGCTCGCGGTGCACTTGTTCTGTTTTTCGCGTCTGCATCGATCCTCGTGACCGCGAAACCCCGGCCGGATCGATGCGAAAAGTCACCGAGTCGACAATGGCTTGTCCCAGCAAATTATTCATCCGGAAGATTAGCTCAGAACTCATGTGCTGAAGTTGCTTTTGCCAAATCGCATCAGCCACCGAAACGATCAGTGTTCTCCCCTCGAGCCGAAACGGAATCGCGTGCGCCCGCAATCCGGTTCCCGCTGCGCGCGACCACGCCAGCTTCACGGCCAACTCGGGATTGCCGCCGTTGGCTCGCAGAAGTTTCGGTAGTAGCTTGGTTAGATCGATCATGTCAGCGTTAGATCCGCTTGCGTGCAACAAGTTTCGCATTCAGAATCGAGTTGACGAGTTTAATGGAAGACGCCGGTGATAACCAAACCATTGAACCTAATTTGGTTTTTTCTCTGCGTAGTCTCCGCGTCCTCTGCGTCTCTGCGATGAATAAGCGCGCAAATACATTCACTGCAGAGAACGCAGAGGAGGCGCAGAGAATTTCAAATTAGAGCACTACCGACAGATCTGCTGATTTATTAGCTGACAATGATTAACGAATGCTGGAACTTCCGCAAATAATTCTGGCCTCAGCCAGTCCGCGCCGCGCTGAAATTCTGCGCACCGTGGGCTGGCCCTTCCAGACATTGCCCGTCAATATCGACGAATCACGACGCGATGACGAAGACGCTGCTAATTACGTCCAACGACTCGCGCGCGAGAAAGCTGAAGCTGCGGCGAAGAAAGTTCCCGGCCAACTGATAGTTGCGGCAGATACAACGGTGCTGATCGATGATCACATTCTTGAGAAGCCAGTCGATCAGGATGACGCGCGACGCATGCTGCGCCTGCTCAATAATCGTTGGCATCAAGTGCTGACCGGCATCGCGATCATTGATTCACGCGCGCACACAACGATTGCTTACGAGCAAACAGAAGTGCAGTTCGCGGCAATGAGCGATGAACAGATCGATTGGTACGTTGCTTCGGCTGAGCCGATGGACAAGGCCGGCGCGTATGCGATTCAAGGTCTGGGCGCGCGCTTCATCGAGGGGATTCGGGGGGATTATTTCAACGTCGTTGGGTTGCCGGTGCGTTTACTTTACGAGTTAGTTCTTCAGTCCACCGCATCTTCTTAGAGAATCTTATCCAACCGCTCAGCCAACTGTTTGGCCACATCAACATTCGGATCCAATCCACCGATTGTCGCTGCAACTTGGCCTTGCTTGTTGATAATGATGGTCGAAGGCAACTGATCGACTCCGAGTCGACGCGAAATCGCTCCGTCAGGATCGCGCAGCACCGTTGACTTGTACTTGCGGCCCAGGTCGCGCAGCTCTTCATCGCTCGCATAATTCTTTGATTTCTGATTATCGGATTCGGTGCTGACCCAATAGACGGCGACGCCTTTGCCGGCGTATTGATCGGCAAGCTTCTTCAGACCTTCCATCTGATTTCGAGTCAGCGGCAACCACGACGCGCCGAACGCCAACACCACGACTTCGCCGCGGACGCTTTCGGAGGTCACCGTTTGGCCGTCGACTGAGTGAAACGAAAATTCGGGGGCCTGCGCGCGAGTGGATGTCGTGGCCGACAGGATTAGCACCGCCGTGACGGCCACGAGTGCGAAAAGGTTTCTGCGAATGTTTTGTAGCATTGAAGTTCCCTCGTCATCGCTGACGGTTCAGTCGCGAAGACAATGCTTAGATGCTGAATTCAGGCCTGGCGCATCGGCCGCGAAAATGCACGAAAAGGCTTAGCGAAATGCGTCAAAGTGGTCCCGGCGCCCGGCCGAACACCTCCAGATGCAACCGCTGGTAATCTTCCCACGTGTCCATATCGCGCGCAACGTAAGGCGAAGCGACGGGTAGGCGACGCACTTCGCTGCGATGCGCGTCAAAGAAATCCCGCAAACCTTTTTGCGGATCGAGATGGACTAGTTCGGCTCGATATCTGAGGTCGACCAGGACCGGATGGCCGCCGCGTCCTGCAAATTCCGGCTGGACCAGATGCACGCCGCTTCTCCATTCGTCGACGATTTGCTTGATCGTTTGGCTTTGGACTGCTGGATGATCGACGAGTGCGATCAGTAGTGCTTGCGCATCTTGGCTGATTTGCTCGACGCCACGCGCAATCGAAACACCCATCTCGCTTTCCGGATCAGAGTTCAAAGCGAAGCGGACGCCGGCTTCTTTCAAATGCTCGCGCACTTCATCGGCGCGGTGACCCACCACCACAACGATCTCATCAATCTCTGACGCACGAAGGTTGTCGAGGCAGGATTCGATTACCGTTTTGTCGCCGAAGGGAAGCAGCGGTTTGAAGGCTCCCATGCGGCGCGATTGACCGGCAGCGAGCAGAATTGCCGAGATCTCATGCACAGGGGAAGTTAAACCACAAAGACACAAAGAAACAAAGCAAGCTGATCCTGAAAGCGAGATGAGTGTTTTCTTGAAATTAAACTTTGTGGGCTTAGTGACTTTGTGGTTAATCAGTGCGCAAGGCTTCCAATGCGCGAATTGTGTATTGCCGCGCCATCTGTTTGCGCCATTGATAGACAAAGTCGGTGTTGTCCAGAGGGCGGGCCTTCACGTAGGCAGCTTCGGCGGCGGCTCGGATTTGATCTTCCGTGAGTGAGTGGCCAATGAGAGTTTGCGCGGCTTCATTAACTTGAACCGGTGAGGGCGCGATCCCGCCGAGAACTATTTTTGCGTCCGCGATCGTGTCAGAAGCCCGACCGTTAGGCAGGGCACCGTTTGCTTGAGTCTCGTATTTGACGTAAGCAGCAACTCCCAACACCGGAAAATCAAACGCGCCCCGACGCCGCAGCTTTTGATAAGAAGCGCGCCAACCGTTTGTCGGCGGCAAATGAATATCGACGAGCAATTCATCCGGCCGCTTCTGCAAATAATCGATGCCGTCGTCGTTATAGAATCCGGCGGCGTCAATCATGCGTTCGCCGAGCGTCGAAACTAGGCGAAACTTAGCTCCGATCGCCACCATCACCGGAACCAAATCGCTTGATTGCACAGCCCAGCACTTCGAACTTCCCGGCGCCACCCAGCACACGTCGCCATCTTTCTTCAAACAGAAGTTGATCGCTTTGCGCCATTCATAATTCTGATCGTAATAGTTGCAGCGGGTATCCAACAGTAGGTTGCCGCCTATCGTTCCCATGTTGCGCAGAATCGGCGTCGAGATCGTCCGCGCCGCGGACGCGATGAACGGATAATCGCGTTTGATGATCGGATTCTCAACGATGTCAGTCAGCGTCATCGACGCGCCTATCACGACGCCGGCCGGACCCTCGCCGGTTATTCGATTCAATTCCGGCAAGCGCATCACCGAGATGACCGTCTTCGGCATCTGTTGCCGCCGCTTCATATTGGGATAGAGATCCGTTCCCCCGGCAACGAACTGAGCGTCTGGCCCGGTGTCGCCGACAATCTTCACCGCCTCCGCGATGGTTCGCGGCGTGCGATAGACGAATTTGGGAAGACGCATCATTGGAGTGTGGTTACAAAGTGTGAGGTTCCGACTCCCTTCGTGCCTGCTCTGATGTGCCAGTTATTATGAAGTCAGCGAGTCTTTCATAATCGGTCTTACCGGTATCTAGCTGTTTATTCGACAATACCGCGTCCACGATCATCGTAATCTCATGTAGCGGTCTAGCCGCCAGAATATTCATAAGTTTACTTATGGAGTCCCGTCGTGAACTTCGCGAACTAAAGTCCTTAGTTAAGCTCTCTCCAAGTCGCCGTATGTCGTTGACTCTCGGGAGCACGCTTCCCTCGCGCAATAGAGAATCAAATTCGGATAGGACTCGATATTTGGCGTCGTCTTTGCGCTTCAATCGCACTACTGCCTTAGATCTTTGATCTTGGATCGATCTTTTTGTACTTCGTGATTTGGCCTGTCGCTTCGCTCGTATGCCATTTGATAAATGGGGAAGCAGCGGCGACGTCGAGTCTTGTTTTTCCAACAGCTTTACAGCTGACTCAATCTCACGCTTCGAGAACTCTTTCTTAATTGCCGTTATACGTCGCGTAAGTGATGACAATCTGCTGTTCATTTCAGGCCTAACCTTCCTAGAAATTCTTCGGCAACGTTACTGAATTCACCTTTGACATAATCTCGCGCATACCCTGTTCGGAATATTGGAGTGCTTGCCCTGGATCCCGTCGGAAATGAATCAGAGTGATGCGCTGCGTTTTCGAATACGGGCCAACCGTATTGCGCGGCCGCCTTCTTGACGTCTTTCATTGAAGCCCTTTGTTCCGGCGGAGCTGCGACGCGTCGCTTGTCATTAAAAATTATCCCCGCCATTTCGAGAGTTTGATGTTTATTCCTCACGCGGAATTCTTCTAGCGACCTTTCCAGAAGTGGCAAGCCGATTGTTGCCAAGAACTCGGGCTTCACAGGTACAACTATATATCTGCTTGATCGATAGGCGGCACTGGTGAGTATAGATTCTGTAGGCGCACAATCGATCACAATCAAGTCGTATTCCTTCTCAACCTCTGCGAGAAACTGAGGCAACAACTCAGACTTGTCTGTCGGATTCTTAAGAGTCCAAGCGAGTTCGAGTCTCGATGGAACCAGGGACAGTGAGCTGCCGTCGTCCCATTCTCTCAAGCTGTGGATAACTTCGTTTGCGACGAGCGGTGTAGGCGATGCTTTGCCGCTACGTGGCGGCGAGAATTGCTCGAAGACTTCAACAATGGTGGGGCGTTGTGCATCCATGTACATAAGGTAATTCTTTGCGCCCATCAAATATTGACTAAGATTGGATTGAGGATCCAAATCTACTGCCAATACCTTCATGTTGGCTTGCCAGGCGCAGTACCAAGCCAAGTTGAATGCAAGGGTCGTCTTGCCAACTCCGCCTTTCATGTTGATTAGGGAAACTGTAGTGGCCATATTGTGCTCCTTGAGAGTAAGAGAGTACTTCTATATGTGAAACTTTACGCCCAACGCCACGGAAACGAATAGCCCAGGGCAACGCCCTGGGTAACGAGTAATTAATAATCTCGTCGCGCAACCCTGACAGGGTTGCGCGCAATCTTTCAAGGGGACGGTCGATCCCAGGGTGCCGCGCTTCGCGCTCTACCATGGGCTATTCTATTGAACGCCTTCGGCGTTCAGCCGCCCCGGGCTTATCGCCTGTTATCAGTAACTTGCTTGCTTCTTCTCTCGGAAAATTCAAACGGAGTAATTGATCCGATCGTAGTGCGACAAAGGCGTACGCTTTTCCCGATGTGTCACTGAATTCGACTTCGAATGCTCCGCTCTTCCAAAGATGGACTACTGTCCCGACTTCGCCGCGGATCAGTCCGTGTCCCGGTAAATCCTCCAGGACTGCCACCACGTCATGCTCTTTGATCTCATCAATCACAACCACAGTCTAAACTCTTACAGCTATCTCTTCACATCTCTTCTTACATACAACAACAAATCGACTCCCGGTCGCAGCGGATACGCGCCTTCATCGTTCCCGGAATTCAACAGGTCGTAACGATCGCCGTAAGTCGCGTTGAGCTGATCTTCCTGCGCAGTCTCGCCGATGATGATTGGTTCGTTCGTTGGCACAATCTGCTGGTAATAACCGACTTTCGTGTAGTTGCGAAAATACCACGGCAGCGGCCAATAATCCGGTGAAACGATCGCGATGCCTGTGTCGGTGCCGGTACCGTTCTTCTTCGCGATACGTTCAATCTGATCGACCATCGTCAGCATTTCGCGCTTCGTGTGGGCATAGACGTACGGCAATTGGTCGTCGTCGTAATGAACAAAATTGAGTTGATAGAGTTGATAGCCACAAAACGCGACGAGTAAGACCGCGACGGCGATGAACGCGGCGGGTTGCTGAAACTCACGCAACTTCTGATACGCAACGTCGAGCGTGTAGCCCGAAGTCAATGCTAGAGGCACGATAAAATTCAGACCGATCCAGGGCGTCTTGTAACCAACCAGCGAATAGGCGGCGAGCAAACCGAACGACCACAGCGAAAGAAAAATCGCGAGCCGATTATTCGCGCGCCACACGGCAATAAGCGCGCCCAGCCCACCCAGAACCATCAGCGCGCCTTCTTCCTGGAGCAGCCAATAAATGTATTGATACCAGGGATGTTCGTGCTCATGTGTGCGCTGTCGCCAAAGATTCAGAGTCTTCAGTGCGTCGCCTACGCCCTTGGGATAATTCGTGAAGAAGGATGAATAGAAGAGCACGTTCACGAGAATGAAAACTGAGAACGCAACCAGCGCGATCGTCGTCAATTGAATTGGTCCGCCGAGACGATCGATCGTCATTCGCAATTGATCGCCGACTGGTAAATATTCGGATACGCGACTCGGATTAGCAGTGTCACGCAGCCTGAAATAAGCAAGCGTCGTGATCAGCGCGATCAGCAGCACTGGCCCATTCATGATCCAAGTTTCTTTCGTGGCCACCATCAAGGCCGCAGAAATCGATCCGAGGATGAAGTAGAGTGAGCGGCCCGTGTCGAAGTACTTCAAAGCAGCGACCACAATCCCGAAGGCGAAAAAGACATATAGCGATTCGTGGATGAAATAACGCGAGAGATAAACCGCGCCCGGCGAGATTGCGATCAGTCCCGCTGCAGACAAAGCCCCGATCGTTCCCAGACGCTTTCGCAACATCAGCGCCAGCAGGATCGTCGCGACGCCGAACAATGCGGTGACTAGTCTGATGTTGAATGTCGTGAGGCCGTAGTTATCGGCGGCAGCCTTGCCGCCAAAGAAACGAAATACCCACGGAATAACCGCAGAGAAATAGTAAAGTGTCGGGCCGTGATAATTCTGTGGGTCGTAAAAATACTTGCCTTCGCGAACCAGCGTCACCAGAAAATTTCCATTGACGCCCTCATCGTGATGCAGCGGCACCAACGTGAGATTGAACAGTCGCAACAACGCGCCGGCAATCAAAATCACGGTCGCAGAAATACGCCACGTGTTCTCGGAAATCTCCGTGCTCTGATAAGGATCAACAGCCGCAGCCGCCTGAGGGCCCGCAGCGCCGGCCGTCTTGCCACTGGTGGATTTCTTATTGCGTAACTTTGTAGAGATGATACTCACCTACCGTAGCGACTTCTCTGTAACTGCCGAAGAACGCATCGTTAACTTGCATCACAGAACGCTCCTGCGGATCGACTACAACATAATCGACTCCGTATTTTGCGAGCAAGGCCGGAGCGTCAGGAGCGCCCTCGTAGATCTTCTTGATCTCGGCTTCGCGTGGGCCAGAGTCGATGCCGTGCGTCCAGATGTGGCCGGGATACCCCATCAACGATCGCCGTCCCGTCAGAAAGATCGGCGTGTTGTGAATTGGAGCGTGCAAGATCATCGCCTTCGGCGGAGTTTGTTGCTTGATCATCTCCGCGAACGTTACACCATCGCGATCGAATTCTTCATATTCTCCTTGCTTAGTCACTAACGCATAAACATCGAGTGCTCCTGCCAAAGTCAACACGACAAACAGACAGCCGGCCATTACACGATGCCACAGATCTCCATGCCACAGCCGCGCGAGCAACAGCGCAACGATTGGCGCCGATGCGATCCACCAATAGAAAAGAATCTTGACGTTGTCCCAAATCCACGGCGCGAACTTGATCAGGTTCGGCACAATGAAGCAGAGAGTGAACGGCAGGTAAAAATAAAGCAGCTTGCGCGGGACCAGATACTTGTCCGTCTTCCAAAGCAGCGCCAGGATGAGCAACGGAATGAAGGCGCCGGTGTTCTTGATCCAGAACCAGACAATATTTTCGTCGCCATGACCCCAACCGAATTCCCATCCGATGAAGGCTTTCGTGCTGACGGCGCTGCCATGCGTGGACCAAAGCAACTGCGGCCCCGCGATCACTGATGCGACCACAAAGAAGCCGAGCCAATCGCGCCAACGACGGATGTTAATTAAAGCAAGGACGCCGCCGACTCCCATCACTGCGATAAAGCTGTGCGCGTGAATCAGTGGCAGCAAACCGGCGACGAATCCGGCAGCGATCATGCGACGAAAAGGCAAGGAGCTAAGGGCAAAGGACGAAGAGTCTATGTCTGTATTCCGAGAATCTTTCGAAGGTGACCGATTCTTTTTTGTGCTCGATGCTTTGCTCTTCGCTCTTAGCACCTGGCTCTTGCCGCTTTGCTCGTCGCTCTTAGCACCTCGCATCGCCGTCCACCATTGCGTAAACGCAATCACCGCGAGTGGAATGCCGAGCAGGAACCCGCGTTGCGGCACCAGCAGACTTGTAACCGCATTTCCCCAGCGCCAACCCTGGGTCACGTCCGGCAGAATCGTGTAACTATGCTGAATGTGACTGAGAATCTGAAAAACTCCGGCGTCCGTCTTATTCACATCACTGAACAGCATCCACCAACCAAACCCGCCGTTCAGAATCACAAGCACCGGCGTGAGGATCGCCGCGGTGCGATCACGCAGCAGTTGCAAACCAAAGCGATGCAGCACGCCGACGAGCGCTACGCCGATGATCCAATTCTCGATGAACATTGAGTTGCGCAGACTCGCTCCCACGCGCACGAACATCGCGGAAATAAAGTCAGTCAGAAACGGATAAGTGAAGCGCGCGCCGGCAAACGTCGGATCTTCGGGCGGAAAATTCTGGCCGTACGCGAACCGGGTGATGACGCTGATGTGGAACGGTAAATCGCCGTAGTTGTTCAGAACGCCGGTATAGAGTCCTTGCGGTTTTTCCAGCAGCGCCCGATCAAACACGAGCCACAGCACGATCGCCGCGCCCGCGTAGAAAAGAAAATAGATGAAGGCCCAGCGATCTGGTTTCGAACTCGCGCGGCTGATTGCCTGCAAAGCTTGATCGATATCGGTGTTGAGCCGATCGCGCGTTAGCGAGTTTGTTAAGAGCAGAAATGGCGATGCGAGCAGCGCGGCTGTGATTCCCAAGGTCGCTGCATTCAAACCAAAGGCGAGTGCGAACACAAAGCCAACGAGCGCCATGCAGGCGAAGCCGATGCAAGCACCGCTGCACAGACGTGAAGCGAGCGGCGCGTCCTCGTCATAGGTGTAGGTGAGAAGCGTGCCGCTCGCAATGGCCAGTAGAGATAAGGCGAGAGAAATGATCATAAATGTCCGACAAACTTTAGTTTGTCGCCCACTCTGATGACCCGCGGTACAGGACAAACTGAAGTTTGTCGGACATTACACGCTCATGATTTCATGTTCTTTGGATTTGGAAAGCTCATCGATCTTTCCAATGTGCGTGTCGGTGAGTTTCTGAATTTGATCGAGCGCGTCGCGTTCTGAATCCTCGGAGATCGTTTTGTCCTTGAGCATCTTCTTGAGCTTATCGTTCTCGTCGCGACGGATATTGCGAATCGCCGTGCGATGCTCTTCGGCAATTTCGTGAATCTGCTT
>Ga0075435_100000411_pt1 | contig 26321 bp, 18 predicted proteins | sample RhiMethybrSRZTD4_FD_75302 | JGI IMG/M metagenome (GOLD analysis project Ga0075435, IMG submission 75302) | Populus rhizosphere microbial communities from Tennessee, USA - Rhizosphere MetaG P. TD hybrid SRZTD4 | ecosystem: Host-associated > Plants > Roots > Rhizosphere > Soil | place: USA...
CGGGTTCACCCGAACGGCTTCTCGAAGCGCGACTTGTCGGGAAACCAGCGCTCGAGTTCGCGCGTCACCAGACCGACCACGCGCGGATTCGGATGCTGACCGAAGTCGTCGTTCAGACAGAAGAACTTCGGGTGCTGCCACCGCAGGCGCGCCAGGCCGACGCGCTGGAACAGATAAATGTTGTTCAGCGGGTGATACGCGGTGTCGGTGCGCACGGCGGCGCGTGATGCCTCGACGCCGCGGCGCTCTTCGAGCAGGAAGTGCGGGTACAGGTACTCGGGCGCGATATTTTCCGTCGCGCGAAAGCGGCTCGCGGACGTTCGACGGAATGCGTCTTCCCACGTCTCGATCATCGCGCGCCAGCTGTCCACGTCGACCGCGAGCGGTCCGTGACTGACCATGCGCCGTGGCTTCGCGCCGTAGCGCTCGTCGAGCAGAAAGTTCGAGTACGCAACCGCGCGATTCCACGGACTGAGCCGCTCGTGATAACGATCGCCCGGCAGTCGTGTTCCGCGCGACGTCAGGAACACCCGCGGCCGTCCGTCGGGATCGAACACATCGCGACACTCCACGCGCGATCCGAACAGACGATCGTCCTCGAGATACAGGAACCGAGCCGACAGGTCGGGAATGCGATGCAGATTCGCGACGATGGCGAACGAGTTGAACGTCGGCAGATCCGCCGGATCCATGATCTGATCGTGGTGCACGACCCGAATCATCGTCGTGTCGAGCCATCGCGGAACCTGCGGCCGGCACGTGACGAGGAACACGCGGTCGATCCATGGCGCGTAACGATCCAGCGCGCGCAGGTTGTACTTCAGGATGTCGACGTTGTCGCGGTAGCGATTCGGATTCAGATCGTGGCGGTCGCGCGCGCATCGTGTGAGGAGTGCGTGATAACCAGGCCACGTGTCGTCCACCCACGTATAGACGACGTCTATCGCAGCCACGCCCAGATGCCCAGCACGTTGTCCTGAAGATCCTCGAGCACGCTGCGCATCCTGCTGTAGGGCCGTGCGACACCCTTGTCGCCACGGCGCGGAATCCTGAACTGTGGGCCGTACCGATACTCGAGCACGCCCTCGACATCGGCTGGAATCCGAATCGTCGCGCCGAGAAATTCCGCATCGATGCGGCGCGCGACCAGATCGGCCGGAATGTCTTCACCAGGCGAGAACGCCACGCTGCGCAGCATCGCGCCGTCGCGAACGTACGCGTAGACGTCGACGTAGTAGCGCGTCTTCCTGTCGAAGATGCGAATGACGTTGCCGGCCCGGCCTCCGCGATCGGTGAGCTCGTAGCCGGCCTCTGCGAACACCGATGCGAGCGCCATGAGCCGCGGCCTCTCCGCTTCGGCAATCGAGAGGTCGGCGTCCTTGTCGCCGCGGATGATGTCGCGTTCGCGATGAAAGCCGAGCAGCGTCCCGAAGTCGCACCAGTAATCGATGTGATGCGCTTCGAGAATGCGGCACACTCCCGGCACGAGGCGCCGCAGCGCGGCGTGACGGTGCGCGTCGATAGCGGGAGTGAGAGCAAGCACGGCAAACAGGATCCCGACGCCGGCGGTGATGATCTCGAGAACGGCCATGACGTGGATGGTGTACGCGCTATGTCGCGTCGGCGGTTACGACCGTGCGCGCCGCCAGGCGCAGGTAAATCGTTTCGAGTCGCGCGGCGATCGTCGACCAGTCGAACCGCTGCGCAGCGCGCGCGGCTCGCACCGAGAGCGCCCGGCGCAAGTTCGCGTCAAGAAGGATCGAGACGATCGCGCCGGCGAGCGCGCGGCGGTCGCCCGGCTCGACGAGCGACGCGCAGTCGCCGCCGCCCACGACTGCATCGTACCCTTCGATGCGGCTCGCAACGACTGGCTTGCCGCACGCCATCGCCTCGAGCAGCACGATGCCGAAGCTTTCCCCGCCGACGGCGGGCGCGCAGACGACGTCGCTCGCCTGAAGATAGCCGGGCAGATCCCCGTCGTCGACCTGACCCGTGAAGAGCGCGTCGACGTTCAGCGACTCGGCATGTGCAGCGAGCGCGCGTCGCTCGGGGCCGTCGCCGACGATAACGAGGCGCGTGCCTGGTACTTCACGCTGAACCGCAGCCATCGCCTCGATGAGATGGTTCACGCCTTTGCGCGCCTCGAGCCGGCCGACCGAGAGCACATATGCCCGGCCGGCGGTGAGCGCCGCCGGCCGCGGCGCGTCCCGCCGAAACCGCTCGAGGTCGATGCCATTCGGAATGATTTCGTAAGCGCCGGGAAAATGTGCCGCAACCGTTCGCCGCGCCGCGCCGGAGACGGCAATGCGGTAGCTGACGCGTCGCATGAGCCGACCGAGAATCGGACGCGCGATGGGGTACAGTGTGTGCCCGCGCTCCCGATGAACGTGGAACGTCCCGACGACTGGCGCACGCGCGTACCGCAGCACGAACCACGGCACCAGCGGCACGAGCGGTTCGTGCACGTGAACGACGTCGAAGTGGTTCGCTGCCAGGAGCCGCGCCACGCGGCGCGCGGCGCGCACGTCGAGTCCCAATCCCGATTCAGTTCCGCCGTACGTCAGCAGCGTCGAGCCGGAGATCGCCGTTTCGTTGGTGTCGATCGGCGCCGAGGCGGGTCCGAAGATGCAGGCGACGTGGCCGCGCGCCACGAGCGCGCGCGCCTGCGCGCGGATGTGCGAGGCCACGCCGCCGGCGCGCGCGAGATCGTACGGCGCGGCGAGGGCGATGCGCAGCGATCGGTCCGGCGTGGCGGCGCCCGACGAGTCCACGAAGAGGTCGGATGGTAACACAGCTGATTCGGAGTCACGGACCTTGCATGACACGGCGGCGGTGACGCGGCGTCCGGGATCACGCCTGCCGTTTCTCGTTCTTGCTGCGCTCGGCGTCGTGTACGGCGACATCGGGACGAGCCCGCTGTATGCGCTCCGCGAATGCTTCGCCGGAACTCATGCGATTCCAGTGACGCAAACCAACGTCCTCGGCGTGCTGTCTCTCGTCTTCTGGTCGCTCATCATCATCGTGTCGGTCAAGTATCTGCTGTTCGTGATGCGCGCCGACAACGGCGGCGAGGGCGGCATCCTCGCGCTCGTCGCGCTCGTGCGCGCGAAGGTGAGCGGCGCACGCCACGGCGCGCTCATCGCCATCGGACTCTTCGGCGCCGCGCTCCTGTACGGCGATGGCATGATCACGCCCGCCATCTCGGTGCTGAGCGCGGTGGAAGGGCTCAGCGTGGCGACGCATCGCTTCGAGCCGATCGTCGTTCCGCTCACTGTCGTGATCCTGGTTCTGCTCTTCCTGGTGCAGCACCGCGGCACGAGCGGCATCGGCAGCGTGTTCGGTCCAATCATGATCGTGTGGTTCGTGATCATCGCGGCGCTCGGCCTTCCCGCGATCCTGCGCAACCCGATCGTGCTCGACGCGATCGATCCCGCGCACGCGGTCGCGTTCTTCTCGCAGCACGGGTTCGGCGCGTTCGTCACGCTCGGCTCCGTCTTCCTGGCGATCACCGGCGCCGAAGCACTCTACGCCGACATGGGACATTTCGGACGCGCGCCCATCCGCATCGCCTGGTTCACGATCGTCCTGCCGTCGCTCGTGATCAACTATTTCGGTCAGGGCGCGCTGCTGCTCGAGCGTCCCGACGCGCGCGTCAACCCGTTCTTCCATCTCGCGCCCGACTGGGCGCTGTATCCGCTCGTCGCGCTCGCCACGATCGCGACCGTCATCGCATCCCAAGCCATCATCTCCGGCGCGTTCTCGCTGACGCAGCAGGCGATACAGCTCGGATACTCGCCGCGTTTCGACATTCACCATACATCGGCGCACGAGAAAGGGCAGGTCTACATCCCGGAGATCAACTGGCTGCTGATGATTGCCACCGTCGGCCTCGTGCTCGGATTCCGATCGTCGACGAACCTTGCCGCCGCTTACGGCATCGCCGTCACCACGACGATGGTGATCACGACGATCCTCGCCTATGTGGTCGCGCGCGAGCAGTGGGGATGGAGCAGAGGGCGCGCGGGCGCGATCACGGCCGCGTTCCTCATCGTCGACCTGGCGTTCTTCGGCGCGAACCTGTTGAAGATCCAGCACGGCGGCTGGTTCCCCCTGCTCGTCGCGGCCGGCGTCTACACCATCATGTCGACGTGGAAGAAAGGACGGTCGCTCGTCGCCGAGCGGCTCAGCGCAGCGGAAGTGCCGCTCGACAGCTTCCTCGCGTCGCTGGCCGCCCATCCGCCTGCGCGCGTGCCGGGCACGGCGATTTTCATGACCGCGCGGCCGCAGGGCGCGCCGCCGATCCTCGTTCACCATCTCAAGCACAACAAGGCGCTCCACGAACGCGTGGTCATGCTCACGGTCTCGGTCCTCGATCAGCCCACCGTCGATCGCGATCGCGCGATCGACGTGCAGCCGTTGCAGAACGGCTTCTATCGCGTCATTGCGCGGTACGGATTCATGGATACGCCCGACGTGCCGGGGACGCTTGCCGACGCGCGGCTGCACGGTCTCGACTGGCGCGATGACGACACGACGTTCTACCTCGCGCATCTGACGCTCTTTGCGAACGATCGGATCGGCATGTCCGCGTGGCGCGACAAACTGTTCATCTTCCTGTCGCGCAACGCGCGGCGCGCGACGAATTTCTTCCGCGTGCCGCCGGATCGCGTCGTGGAGATTGGAATTCAGCTCGAGCTGTAATCCCGAAGGGCAGTTGCGTTGGCGCTCCTTCCGCTCGTGGTGAGCCCTTCGACTCACCGCTCATGGTGAGCGTGTCGAACCATGAGCAGTTCGCCCAGGATGTACTTGTCGAACCATGAGCGGCTCGCTCAGGATGTAATGTCGAGCCACGAGCAGTCGGCTCGTCCTTCCGCCTCCGCGCTTCGCGCTACAGTGGACCGCCGTAGCGCGAAGCGCGGAGGCTGGGTCGACAAGCTCAGGAGACGAGCGGTACGCCAATTCACTGCTCGCCGGGATCAGTGCGTCACGTGCTCGTTCACGCTGGCTCGCTGCAGCAGGTCGATCACTTCTTCGTCTGTCGTCTGGTCGAATCGTTCGTACCAGAGACCGACCGCCTGGAACGGCGACGGCGTCTGCACGCACACCACCTCGTCGGCGACGTGTCGCAGCCGATCGCACGTATCCGCCGCCGCGACAGGGGATGCGACGACGATCCGCGCCGGCGCGCTGACGCGCACGGCCTTGATGGCTGCTTCCATCGTCGATCCCGTTGCGAGACCGTCGTCGACGATGATGACCGTGCGATCGCGAAGCTCACGTTTCGGACGGCCGGCGCGATATGCCGCATCGCGTCGTTCCAGTTCGAGCCGTTCCCGCACGGACACCGCTTCGACCGCCTCACGCGGAATGCCGAGTTCGTAGATAAGATCCTCGCTGAGGACGCGGATGCCGCCGCTTGCGATCGCACCCATCGCAAGCTCCGGATGACCAGGCACGCCCAGCTTCCGCACCAGAAACAGATCGAGCGGCGCGTTCAACGCGCGCGCGACTTCGAATGCCACCGGCACGCCGCCGCGCGGCAACGCGAGGACGATGACGTCGTCGCGATTCGCGTAGCCGGCGAGGTGCGCGGCCAGGTGCCGCCCCGCGTCAGCGCGGTCATGGAAGCGCATGAACGTCTCCGAACCTCGTTCGCGGCTGCAACGCACGTGCCTATTGAGAATGAACCGCCAGAGGCTTACGATTGAGCCCCCTTTTGTGCGATTGCGTTCGCGCGCATGAGCGAGGTGCCATGAAACACGTAGCCTTCGGTGTTCTTGCGGCGTTCATCACCTGTGCGTCCGCCGCCGCACAGCAGAACAAGACAGAGTTCGGCACGATCAAATTTCCGACCTCGGCCACGGGCGCCGCGCAGACGGCGTTTCTCACCGGCGTGAAAGCGCTGCACAACTTCGAGTTCGACACCGCCGCGGAAGCATTCCGTCAGGCGCAGAAAGCCGATCCGAACTTCGCGCTCGCGTACTGGGGCGAGGCGATGAGCTTCAACCATCCGCTGTGGGCGGAACAGGATATCGCTTCCGCGCGCAAAGTGCTCGAACGTCTTGCGCCGACCGCGGCCGAGCGCGCCGCGAAGGCGCCCGCCGGCAAAGAACGCGGTCTGATTGACGCGGTCGACGTCCTGTTCGGCGCCGGCGACAAGTATGCGCGCGACGACGCGTACTCCGCCGCGATGAAACGGCTCTACGAGCAGGACCGCGGCGACGACGAGATTGCGACGTTCTACGCGCTGTCGCTGCTGGGCTCGGCGCGCGGCGACAAGAAACTGCGCAACTCGATGCAGGCGGCGGCGATCGCCGAAGACATCTTCCAGCGTAATCCCAACCATCCGGGCGCGGCGCACTTCATCATCCACGCGTTCGACGATCCCGATCACGCCATTCTCGGTCTTCCGGCCGCGCGCGCCTACGCGAAAATCGCTCCGGCTTCCGCGCACGCGCTGCACATGCCGTCGCACATCTTCGTCCAGCTCGGCATGTGGGACGACGTCATCGCGTCCAACGTGGTTGCGTACAAAGCCGCGGTCGATCTGGCGGAGAAGATGAACCTGCCGCGCGGGCGCGAGGACTTCCATACGCTCGCATGGCTGCAGTACGCATATCTGCAGGAAGGGAAGTTCGACGAGGCGCAGAAGTGCGTCGACATGGCGAAGACCGTCGCCGATCGCAACATGGAGAACCCGAGAATTCGCGACGGGTATGCGGCCATGAAGGCGAGGCAGGTCGTCGAGACCGGCCACTGGGAGAAGCTGCCGCTGTCGAACACGCCGGTGCGCGACGGCGGCGCCCCAGGCTACGACGGCAGCGCCGCTTATGTGTTTGCCGCCGGCGTGAGCGCGGCGCAGCTCGACGATCCCGCCACCGCGAATCTGGCGCTCACGAAGTTGACGGCGATGCGTACCCAGGCCGAATCGGGATCCAACGCGTACCGCGCGAAGCCCTTCGCGATCATGGAAAAGGAGCTTGGCGCCGTCATCGCCCACGGGCAGAAAGATATCGCCGCCGCTGAACGTTTGATCAAGGAAGCGACGGCGATCGAGCTGACGCTCGACGCGCCGTCCGGACCGCCGGAGCCGATCAAGCCGTCGTTCGAGTTGTACGGCATGCTTCTCGTCGAGCAGGGTCGCCTGAAGGACGCGGCGCCGCAGTTCGAACAGTCGCTCGCGCGCATGCCGAATCGGCGCGCGGCGGTGCAGGGGCTGCAGCGCGCGACGACGAAGACGAGCACGAGCGCGCAGTAGGGCGGAACGGGACGGAAGGGCAGGACGGGCAGGAGGGGCAGGATGAAACGATTTGTGATTGCCGTCGCCATTGCGATTTGCGGGAGCATCGCGCTTCGCGGGCAGGAGACGCGTTCGACCACGCTCCTCACCACGGAACACTATCTCGACTGGGAGCGCGTGAACGACGCGCAGATCTCGCCCGACGGATCGCGGATCGTCTACACGCGCCAGCACGTGGAGAAGATGGAAGACAAGTGGGAATCCGAAGTGTGGATTCTCAACGCGGACGGCGGTCAGCATCGGTTCCTCGTGAAGGGCGCGAACGCGCGCTGGTCTCCGGACGGCAAGCGGCTCCTGTACATCGGCGACGGTGAGCCGAAGGGGTCGCAGATTTTCGTCCGCTGGGTCGACGTCGACGGTCCTCCGACGCAGGTGACGCACGTCACCGAAACGCCGCGCAACGCGAGGTGGTCGCCGGACGGCAAGTCGATCGCGTTCTCGATGTTCGTCCCCGCGGAGGACAAATGGAACATCAGCATGCCGACCGAGCCGAAAGGCGCCAAGTGGACGCCGGCGCCGCGCGTCGTCGGGTCGCTGCACTACCGTCAGGATCAGATCGGATTTCTCGAGGACGGTTACACGCATCTCTTCGTCGTGCCGTCGGACGGCGGCACGCCGAAAGCGTTGACGACAGGCAAATGGAACGTCGGCGCGGGCGAGCTGCGCAGCGGCGCGTCGATCGACTGGGCGCCCGACAGCAAGTCGATCGTGTTCAACGCGAACCGCAGCGAGAACGCGGAGATGCAGTATCAGATCTCGCATCTGCTGCTCGTCGACGTGGCCAGCGGCGCCATCAAGGATCTCGTCACGAAAGCCGGATCGTGGGGACGGCCCACGGTGTCGCCCGACGGCAAGCTCGTCGCGTTCACCGGATACGAGGCCTCGACGCACACGCACACGGTCGATGATCTGTACGTCGTCGGCGTCGACGGCAGCAACCCGCGGAAGATCAGCGGCGACTTCGATCGCGATCCGCTCACTCTTCGCTGGGCGCCGGACGGGAGCGGCGTGTATTTCGACGCCGAGGATCGCGGATCGCGCAACGTGCAGTTCGCGGCAATCGCGGGCGGCGTGAAGGGTGTGACGAGCGGCACGCACGTGCTGACGTTCGACTCGGTGTCGCGCGATCTCGTCGCCGCGGGAACGGCGGCCGACTTCGATCATCCGCAGGACATCGTGCGCTACAGCCTGCGTTCGCCCGCGCAGATCGCGAAGCTCACCGACGTCAACGGCGACGTGCTCGCGGGCAAGCAGCTCGCGAAGATCGAAGAGCTCTGGTACACGTCGACCGGCAGCACGAAGGTGCAGGGCTGGATCGTCAAGCCGCCGTCGTTCGACGCCGCAAAGAAGTATCCGCTCGTCCTCGAGATTCACGGCGGTCCGTTTGCGATGTACAACGTCGCGTTCAACTACATGTTCGAGAACTTCGCGGCCAACAACTTCGTGGTGCTCTATACGAATCCGCGTGGCAGCACCGGGTATGGCAGCGCGTTCTCCGGCGCGATCGATCACAACTATCCGGGTCCCGACTACGACGATTTGATGGCGGGCGTCGACGCCGTCGTGGGCAAGGGCTACGTGGACACGACGCGCATGTACGTGTCCGGATGCAGCGGCGGTGGCGTGCTATCGAGCTGGGTGATCGGCCACACCGATCGGTTCGCGGCCGCCGCGGTCCGCTGTCCGGTGATCGACTGGATCAGCATGGCGGGTCACACCGACATCCCGCTGTTCACGTACAGCTTCTTCAAGAAGCCGTTCTGGGAGGATCCCTCGGACTGGCTGTCGCATTCGTCCGTGATGACGGTCGGCAAGGTGACGACACCGACGCTCTTGATGACCGGCGTGCTCGATCGGCGGACGCCGATGCCGCAGACCGAGGAGTACTACGCGGCGCTGAAAGTGAAGGGCGTGCCGGCGAAGCTGCTGCAGTTCAACGAGGAGTATCACGGCACCGGATCGAAGCCGTCGAACTTCATCCGGACGCAGTTGTACATGATGAGCTGGTTCAAGCAGTGGACGCGCACGGCCGGCGGGCGTCCGACGACCATTACGTCGCAACCGTAAGCGAGCCGACGCTCGCCTGAACGGCTCGGGCTACACAGGATGATGTCGGGGGCCGCGCAGTGGTGTGCGCCTCGTAGCGCGAGCCTTTCAGGCGAACGATCGCGAACCGATCGAGGAGTTCTTTTGTGAACACGACCGTATTGACCGCAATCAACGAACAGATCAATTCCGAGTTCGAGGCGTCCTATACGTATCTCGCGATGGCGGCGTTCTGCGACCAGCAGAAATTTCTCGGCGCGTCGAAGTGGCTGCGGCTGCAGAGCGATGAGGAGCGCCAGCACGGTCTCAAGCTGTTCGACTTCGTGCTCGCGCGCGACGGCAACGTGCAGTTGAAAGCGATCGATCAGCCGGCCATCACGTTCGACTCGCTGACCGCCGTCTTCGAGCGCGCGCTCGAACACGAGCAGCGCGTCACCATTGAAATCAACGCCCTCTACGAGCTGTGCTTCCGCGAGAAAGCGTTCGCGGAGATGACCGAGCTCCAGTGGTTCCTCACCGAGCAGGTCGAGGAAGAGAAAATCGCGCGCGAGATCGTGGCGAAGTTCCGGCTCGTGAAGAACGATCCCGCCGCGATCCTCGACATGGATCGCGAGCTCGGTTCGCGCACCACGGTCGCAACGCCTCACGTGCGATAGCTCACTCGAACGCATCGCACGGGCCGGACGCGCCCGTGCTATGCTGTGCGCACCACGGCGGCGAGCGCCGCCCGTCCACTGGTAGTCCGGCATGGCGCCGGAGGGAGTCCTGTATGCAGGTCGTGCTCTCGACGTCGGCTCGCGCCCGCCTCCGCGCCGCCCGCGCATTCGTCGATCGCTTTTCACCCGACACCGAACTGCTCATCGTGGCCGCCACCCGTGGCGCCGCCGACGACTTCGCGCGCGCGATCGCGCGCGATCGCGACACGTTCGGCCTTCATCGTTTCAGCCTGCTGGAGCTCGCCGCGCGCGCGGCTGCCGTCTCGGTGGCTGCCGCGGGCCGTGTGCCGGGCACGTCGGCGAACGCCGAAGCGATGGCCGCGCGTGCGACCTTCGATGCGCTCGAAGACGGCGAGCTGGAGTACTTCGCGCCGGTCGCGGGCACGCCGGGGTTTCCGCGCGCGCTCGCGCGAACCGTTCACGAACTGCGGCTCGCTGGCGCGGCGCGGGACGCGCTCGCGCACGCGGGCAGCGGCGGCGGCGATCTCGCGCAGCTGCTCGCGCGCATCGACGAGCAGCTGCAGAACGCTGCCGTCGCAGATCGCGCGTCGCTGCTGGAGACTGCGGCCGACGCCTGGGGCGCCGGCGCTCGATGGAGCGGATATCCGGTACTGATCCTCGATCTGCCGCTCGCCTCGACCGCCGAGCGCCGATTCGTCACCGCGATCTGCAGCGCCGCACGCGATGCATTTGCGACGATTGCTGCCGGCGACGAAGCGGCGATCGAGGCGTTCACAGCCGGCGGCGCGACGATTCACACGATCGAAGACGATGCGCCGGCCGCGACGGACCTTGGACGTCTGCGGCGATACATCTTCACCCGCGATCCGCCGCCCGAGCGCGCGCGGGCCGGCGACGTGCGTCTCTTCTCCGCACCGGGCGAGGCGCGCGAGGCGCTCGAAATCGCGCGCCGCATTCTGGACGAAGCGGCGGCCGGCATACGCTTCGACGAGATGGCGGTGTGCCTGCGCGCGCCGCACCAATACCTCGGCCTGCTCGAACACGCGTTCGATCGCGCCGCCGTCCCCGCCTACTTCGATCGCGGTACGCGGCGGCCCGATCCCGCGGGTCGGGCGTTCATCGCTTTGCTGTCATGCGCCTGCGAGAAGCTGTCGGCGAAACGCTTCGACGAGTACCTCTCTCTCGGTGAGGTGCCGCGGATCGTCGAGCCGCGCGCCGCGCCAATCGCCGTGCCCGACGACGAGGTGTACGCGAACGCCATTTCGCCGGACGACGTGCCGGCGGACGATGCGGAGACCGACACGGCCGCAATGGACACCGACGACGAAGCGATCGTCGCGGGGGCGCTCCGCGCGCCGTGGAAGTGGGAAGAGCTGATCGTCGAATCGGCGGTGATCGGCGGCGTCGATCGCGCGCAGGGAAAGCAGCGATGGCGGCGGCGGCTCGACGGTCTCGCCGCGGAGTACCGAGTGCGGCTCGCCGAGCTCCGGCGCGAGGAGCCGGAATCGCCGCGCATCGCGAACATCGAGCGCGATCTGCGCAACCTCCGTCACCTGCGCGAGTTCGCGCTGCCGATCGTCGACACGCTCGGCGACTGGCCGTCCGAAGCGACGTGGGGCGAGTGGCTGGATCGCTTCGTCGATCTCGCGCCGCGCGCATTGCGCCGGCCATACCGCGTGCTGCGCGTGCTCGCCGACCTGCGTCCGATGGCATCGATCGGCCCGGTGAAGCTCGAAGAAGCGCGCGATCTCCTGCTCGATCGTCTGCTGATGCTCGACTGGGATCCACCTGCGCGGCGGTACGGCCGCGTGTTCGTCGGTACGCCGCATCAGACGCGCGGGCGCGCCTTCCGCGTCGTCTTCGTGCCGGGACTCGCCGAGCGCGTATTTCCGCAGCGCGTGCGTGAGGATCCGCTGCTGCCGGACGAGGCGCGTCGCGCGACAACCGATCGACTCGTCACCCGGCCCGCGCGCACGAGCGCCGAACGTCTGCTGCTGCGGCTCGCCATCGGCGCGGCGACCGACCGCGTCTACCTCTCGTACCCGCGCCTCGGAGCCGAGATGGGCGACATGCGTCCGCGCGTGCCGTCGTTCTACGCGCTCGACGTCATGCGCGCGATGACCGGACGCGTGCCCGATCACCGGACGCTCGCGGTCGAAGCTGCCGACGAAGCGGGCGCGAGGCTCGCGTGGCCGGCGCCGCGCGATCCGGCGCACGCCATCGACGACCTCGAGCACGACCTCGCCGTGCTCGGTCCGCTCATCGACGCCCGCGACACCGCGAGCGTGAAAGGCCACGCGCGGTATCTCCTCGAGTTGAACGACGCGCTGCGTCGATCGGTGATCAGTCGATGGGCGCGATCAACCGGACGATGGTCGACGAGCGACGGGTTGATTCAGGTGACGTCGAACACGGCGCCGGCGCTCGAGCGTCATCGCCTGCGAAACCGTCCGTACTCGCTCTCGGCGCTGCAGCGGTTCGCGACGTGTCCGTATCAATTCCTTCTCTCGGCGATTCACCGGATCGAAGCGTGGGAGGAACCGGAGCCGCTCGTGCGAATGGATCCGCTCACGCGCGGCAGCCTGTTCCATGCCGCACAAGCGGAATTCTTCCGCGCGATGCAGAAGGCGCGCGAGCTGCCGGTGACGACCGCGAATCTCGCGACTGCCGTCCGTACGCTTCACGACGTCGTCGATCGCGTCTCGGCCGACTACGCCGATCAGCTCGCGCCCGCGATCGAACGCGTATGGCACGACGAAATCAACGAGGTGCGACGCGACCTCGGGATCTGGGTGGGTCGTCTTGCTGGAAGCGCTGGAAACAACGACACGCGCGATTGGATCCCGGCCTACTTCGAGTTCAGCTTCGGCCTGAACGACGAGGGACGCGATCCGCGCAGCCTGGCCGATCCGATCACCATCGACGGCGGATTCATCCTCCGCGGCTCGGTGGATCTCATCGAGCGCCGCGCCGACGGATCCGCGCTTCGCATCACCGATCACAAGACCGGGAAGAACCGCTCGAACCGCGATCTCATCATCGGCGGCGGCGCCGTCCTGCAGCCGGTCCTCTACAGCGTCGCAGTCGAACAGGGCCTCGGCGTTCGTGTGGACGAGGGACGGTTGTACTACTGCACGACCGCCGGCGGCTTCGGCGTCCACGGAATCAAGATCGATCACTACGCGCGATCGCAGGGCCTGCTCGCGCTGACGATCGTCGATCGCGCGATCGAGCGCGGGTTGCTCCCGGCGGCCCCTGCTAAGGACGCGTGTCGCTGGTGCGATTTCCGGCCGGTCTGCGGTCCCGACGAAGAGCGGCGGGTTGCCAGCAAACCCGCGTCGCTCCTCGCCGATCTCGCCGCGCTGCGTGAGGTGCGGTGATGACGCGCACGCTCGATCTCCCCGCCGACGCCGACGCTCGCCGCGCCATCTCCGACAACCTCGACGAGACGTTCGTCGTCGAAGCGGCCGCGGGAACCGGCAAGACCACCGAACTCGTCACCCGCATCGTCCGCGTGCTGGCGAGCGGACGCGCCGCGATGGATCAGATCGTCGCCGTGACGTTCACGGAGAAAGCCGCCGGCGAGTTGAAGCTGCGACTCCGCGAGGCGCTCGAGCAGGAGCGCGCCGAGAGCACCGACGCCGCGACGCGCGGGCGTTTGGAGGACGCGCTGCAGACGCTCGAGGAAGCGCACGTCAACACCATCCACGGGTTCTGCGCCGAGCTGCTGCGCGAGCGACCCGTGGAGGCGGCCGTCGATCCGCTGTTCGCCGTCCTCACCGAGCCGCAGGCGGAACGGTTGTACATCCGTGCGTTCAACGCGTGGGTGCAGGAGGCGCTTGCGAATCCGCCGGAAGGCGTCAGGCGGGGGCTGCGGCGCACCAGCGCGCCGTGGTTCGGCGGCGAGGATGCCGGGCCGATCGATCGGATCCGCACTGCGGGCTGGATCCTCGCCGGCCTCCGCGACTTCACGCACGCGTGGACGCGGCGTCCGTTCGACCGACTGGTCGAAATCGAGCGACTCGTCCAATCGCTGCACCGCCTCGCGGAGTTCAGCGCCGACGGATCCGAAAAGGACAACCTGTTCAAGTCGCTCGACGGCGTGCGGAGACTCAGTCGTCAGATTCAGCTGGAGCAGAATCTCGGGCAGCGCGATCTGGATGGGTGGGAGGCGAGGCTCGTCGATCTCGCTCGCGACCAGGGGCTGGCCAAGACGAAGAAAGGCTACGGCGCGAAGTACGGCGCGCGCTCGCGAACCGAAGTCCTTGCGGCGCGCGACGCCTTCTATGCCGACCTGTTGCAGTTCCGCGGCGATGCGGACGCCGATCTCGCCGCGCTCCTGCAGCAGGAACTTCAGCCGACGATCGAGCGGTACCGCGAGCTGAAGGATCGGCAGGGCGCGCTCGACTTCGTCGACCTGCTGACGCGCACGCGCGACGTGCTGCGCGAGAACCGCACGGTGCGCGCGTATCTGCAGCAGCGGTTCACGCGCATCTTCGTCGACGAGTTCCAGGATACGGATCCCGTTCAGGCGGAAATTCTCCTGATGCTCTCCGCCGACGATTCGTCGGTCACCGAGTGGACCGATGTGCGTCCACGTCCCGGCAAATTGTTCATCGTCGGCGATCCGAAGCAGGCGATCTATCGGTTTCGCGGCGCGGATGTCGGAACCTACTGGCGCGTGCGCCGGCTGCTCGAAGCCTGCGGCGGTCGAGTGCTGCAGCTGATGACGAATTTCCGCAGCGTGCCGGAGATCCAGCGGTTCGTGAACCGCGCGTTCGAGCGCGAGATGACGGCCGACGCGACCGCGCTGCAGGCCGACTACGTGCCGCTGGCCGAACGGCGGCGCGGTGACGAGACACAGCCCTCGGTCATCGCGCTGTCGGTGCCGGCACCGTACTCGACGGGCCGAACGTACGGAAACGCGGTCACCGGCCGCGCGATCGAGGCGTCGCTGCCGGATGCGATCGGAGCGTTCATCGACTCGCTTCTGAATCACAGCGGCTGGGAGATTCCCGTCCCGCAGCCGGACGGCAGCGAGCGCCGTGTGCCGATTCAGCCGCAGCACATCGCAGTCCTGTTCCGGCGTTTCACGAGCTATGCGGATGACATGACGCGCCCGTACGTCGCCGCCATCGAGGCGCGCGGGATCCCGCATCTCCTCGTCGGCGGAAAGACGTTTCACGATCGCGAGGAGGTCGAGGCGCTGCGCGCCGCGCTCGCGGCCATCGAGTGGCCCGACGACGAGCTGTCGGTGTTCGCGACCTTGAAGGGCTCGCTGTTCGCGATAGACGACGAGCAGCTGCTCGAATACCGGCATCGGTACGGCGCGTTCCATCCGTACCGCGTTCCGAGGGAGCTCGGCGGCAACTCGGGCCAGGAGCTCGCGCTGTCAGCGCTGCCGACGAAGCACCTGATGCCGATCGCGGACGCGCTCCGTGTGCTGCAGGAGCTCCACGGCCGCCGCAATTACCGGCCCGTGGCCGACACGATCGCGCGGCTGCTCGCTGCAACGCGCGCGCACGTCGGATTGATCATGCGGCCTGGCGGCGAGCAGGCGCTCGCCAACGTGCTGCACGTCGCAGAGCTGTCGCGGCAGTACGAAGCGAACGGCGGCATCTCGTTCCGCGGTTTCATCGACGAGCTCCGGCGCGCGGCGGACACCACGGACGCGACGGAAGCGCCGATCGTCGAAGAGGGAAGCGGCGGCGTTCGCCTGATGACCGTCCACAAGGCGAAGGGGCTCGAGTTCCCGGTCGTCATCCTCGCGGATCTGACGTGCCGGATCAGTCGAGACGAGGCGAGCCGCTATCTCGACGCCGAACGCCGCATGTGCGCGGTGAAGCTTGGTGGCTGGGCACCGCGCGATCTGCACGACCACGAGGCGGAAGAAGTGTTGCGCGACCACGCGGAAGGCGTCCGTCTCGCGTACGTCGCCGCAACCCGCGCGCGCGATCTCCTCGTCGTTCCGGCCGTCGGCGACGAGCCATGGGATGGCGGATGGCTGAATCCACTGAACACGGCCTTGTATCCATCGATTGCCGAGCGCAAAAACGCGACGCGCGGTCCGAAATGCCCGCCGATCAAATCGAAAGACTCCGTGCTCGCACGACCGGAGGATCGTCTCGACGATGCCCGCACCGTCGCGCCTGGCCGTCACGCCATGGACGGATACTCGATCGTCTGGTGGGATCCACGCTGGCTGACGCTGAACGTGAAACACGCGTCGGGGATCCGGCGCCAGGAGCTGATCGTGAAAGAAGCGGCGCGCGATGTCGTCGAAGGTCGGCGCCGCACGTATGACGCATGGCGCGCGTCGCGTGATGCCGCGCGCAGTGCCGGAGGGACGCCATCAATCGCCGCGATAACGGCGCGCGACTGGGCGGTGTCGGACTCACTTCCCGAAGAACATGCGGAGGTCGCAACGATCGTCGTGAACCGCGCGGCGCCGGATCGACCGGCGGGACCTGCGTTCGGGCTGCTCGTTCACGCCGTTCTCGCAGACGTTCCGCTCGACGCGACGGCCGGGATTGTGGCATCGGTGGCGCGCGCGCAGGGCCGCGCGCTTGGCGCGGCCGCGGACGATATTGATGCGGCCATCGACGTCGCGCAGCGTGTGCTGAACCACGATCTGACGGCGCGTGCGCGCGCCGCCGACGCGCGCGGCGCGTGCCGCCGTGAGACGCCGGTCACCTATCGAATGACCGACGGCACGCTCGTCGAAGGTGTGTTGGATCTGGCCTTCGAGGAGCAGGGCGCCTGGACCGTCGTCGATTACAAAACCGATCGCGAGCTCGCGGTCGCGGGGGAAGATCGGTACCGGCGGCAGATCGCCTTGTACGCCGCAAGTGTCGCGAGGGCGACCGGCAAGCGCGCCTCGGGAGTGCTCGTCAGGGTGTAGAGATAGAGGAACAGGGGAGCAGAGAAACAGAGAAACAGAGAAACAGAGTTTTCTTACTCCGCGAATTCGGCGCAGCGGCTGTGTGCAAGAGACGCCATAGACTGAGCAGAAACGTCTCGATGAATGGAACTGCGGCCTCATTCGCGACTGCCTGGTGACCCGCACAGCGCGGCACGCGGTTTGCGATGTTCGCCGCAGGGTTTTTTGATCAATGGCTGAGTCGTTCCTCGAGGAACAACTCGCGCGCATCAAGCGCCTGACCGAGAAGATGACTCAGGCGCAGAACAGCGCCGCAGATCTGTCGAACGAGCTCGAACGCGGTCGCTATCTGGCCCGCCAGACGCCGCTTCATGATGTCCGGGACTACCGGTTGTACGCAGCAAACGACGAAGAGGTATCCGAGCGGCACACCGCGAACGATGCGCCTCGCCGCCGCCGTCGCGGTCGCCGCTAGCGTACTGGCGCTTGGCGCCGAAGCAGCGTGCGCGCGCGTTTCCCGCACTGCCACCGCAGATCCAGCGGCGCTCGGCTGCCGTCAGACGATTCCCGATCGGCGCGCCCCCGTCGTCTGGGTCGGTCCCTCCGATCAACGCGATCGCGACGCGTTGTCGGACTGGTGCGACACGCTCGGACCGATCGTCTACGACCCGATGCCTCGCAGCGTGCGTGATCGCCCGATCGATTGGATTGCGATCGTCAGCTGGAACACGCATGTCGGCGCGGGCGATCTCGATCGCGTCATCGAATCGGTCCGCAGTGGATCGTTCACGGGCGGGGAGCGTCCCGACGCGGTCGTGCTGCTGCTGCAGGAGATGTATCGCCACGGCGACAGCGTACCTGCGCGCCGCTTCGACCCTGCACGATCGGTGATTCCCTCGCGGATCGCGGACGCGCTGCACTCGCGACACGAGCACGACGCGTGGCAGTTCGCGCACGAACGCGGCTTCGCCGTCCTCTATGTGCCTTCCATGCGCAACGGACTGCTCGCCGACGATCCCGAGGATCGCGGCAACGCGATCGTGTCGACGCTGCCGTTGTCGTCTCCGGCGGTCATCGAGCTGCCGCTCGAGCATCAGCGCCGCGCGGTCGCGGTCGGGACCGTGTCAGGCCGGACCTCGCGCGGCGCCGCGTGGAGACTTCGCCTGGCCGACGTGCATCTCGATACGGCGCTCGCGCTGACACGCGGCGGACCGTTGACCGCGCGCCGCCGTCAGGTTGACGCACTGATCGGCGCGCTGACGCACGAACTTCCGTTTACGGAATCGACCGTCGTCGCGGGCGACTTCAACACGTGGCTCGGCGATCGAGAGCCGGCGATTCGCGAGCTGCGTGCCGCGTATCCGCAGGCGTCAATTGTTCGCGACGGACGCACGTGGAGCGGTCCGCTCGGTGTCCACGCGAAGCTCGACCATGTGTTCGCGGCGGGCACCGTGCGGTCGGTTCGCGTACAGCGGCTGCCCGACCGATTTGGATCGGATCACTATCCGCTGCTCGCGGTCGTCACTTTTTGATCGCGCTGAGCAACCGCGGCGGCGCGAGCGCCGACACGTGGAGTCCCGGCGCCACGTGCGCTTCGGCCGAACACCGGATGGTGACGATCTCGCCGCTCTTGCGCTGAATACGGTACGGCCCTTCGTAGCGGCCGTCCTTCAGAAAACGCCTCCACAAGCGCTTGCCTTGCGGCGTACGCTCCTCGCCCGTTAGGTCCCAGATCGTCATGCGGAGCAGTTCGTCGTGCGAATAGCCGGTCAGCGCGCACACCGCCGGACTGACCTCGACGTAGCGTGCTTCGTCATCGGCAATCAGGATGCTGATCATCGTCTCGCCCGCTGACGTCGCCATTCGACGCGCTCGTTCCTCCAGCGCGATCGTGTCGTCGGCGGAGCGTTTCGCGGCGTCGCGGACGTCGGCGAGGGCGCGGCGCAGCGGCAGCATGCTTTCGGCATCGGCCGCCGGATCGTTCACCGCACGGTTGAGCTCGCGGATCATTTATCGAGCGACGATACCACGGCCGAAACGCCTGAGCTGTCGATCCGGGGCTTGCATCGCGAATTAGAATAGTCGGAGTGTCGCGCGTGTCGGCATCCGCATGCAGACGCGCGGTCAGCCGATCCGTCAATCTTCGGCAGCGCGAGATCGGCGACAACGACATCCGGCAGGTGACGGGTGGCGACGGCAAACGCATCGAGGCCGTCGCACACTTCGAGCGCGCGATGTCCGTAGTGCCTGACGGCATCGACGCGTTGTGCGAGGTTTGCTGCGGGGTTCGCGGCCACGAGCACGAGAGCGGACCCTACGGGCGACGTCACTGGCCTCGTCATAAGCGACCATAACCGACGCGCTGCCGGACGAATCTCAGCCGCTAAATTGCCGTGACGTCACGACCGAGCACCGCCGTGCAGCGGTACGCCGTCCCTTTCGCCAGCGTCGCCGTCGCGGTGGTGGTCCGCGTCGCGTTGCGGCCGTGGCTCGGCTCCGAAGCTCCGTACATACAGTTCTATCCCGCGATCATGTTGGCGTCGTGGTACGGCGGATGGGGTCCGGGGATCCTCGCCACCGCGCTGTCTGCAACGGCGGCGATTGCGTGGCTGCTCGGTCCGCTGTCGCTGCGTCCGTCGGACATGGGCAATCTGATCTCGTGTGTGTTCTTCGTCATCATCGGCGTGTTGATCGCGGGGCTCAACGAAAGCTTCCTGGCCGATGAGCGCAGGCACCGCGAGATCGCCGATCGCCTTCGTGCCCGGTACTTGGATCTCGCGGAGCTCGCCACGAGTCGGCTGGCGGCGATCGTCGAGTCGAGCGAAGACGCCGTGATCGGCAAGGATCTGGAACGGCGGATCACGTCGTGGAATCGCGGCGCCGAGCGGCTCTTCGGCTACTCGAGCGCCGAAGCGATCGGGCGGCCGATCACGACGATCCTTCCCGACGACCGCCTCGACGAAGAGGAGCACGTGCTGGCGCGCATCCGCGCCGGCGAGCGCGTCGAACCGTTCGAGACCGAGCGCCGGCGGCGGGACGGCACGACAGTCGCGGTGTCGGTCTCGATGTCGCCGATCAGGAGCCCGGCGGGCACGATCGTCGGCACGTCGGTGATCGCGCGCGACATCACCGAGCGACGGCGCAGTGAGCGGCTGCGCGACGAGCTGCTCGAGCGCGAGCGCGCCGCGCGCGAGGACGCGATCGCCGCACGCGACCGGCTGCAGTTTCTCGCCGAGGTGAGCGCGACGCTCGGCGCATCGCTCGACTACGAGCGGACGCTCGACCGCGCCGTCCACCTTGCGCTGCCGCGGCTCGGCGACTACTGCAACGTGCTCGTCGCAGATGAGCACGGACACCTGCACCCCTCGGCGTGGGGGCACGTCAACCCCGAGAAGGTGCCGCTCGTTCGCGAGCTCACGATGCGATTGTTCGAGACGCCGGCCGACGCAGGCGTCCCGACGTTCGCGTCCGAGATTCTGCGGAGCGGAAAGCCGATGGTCGTGTCGCACGAGCAGCTGATGGCCATGGCCACACAGGTACAGCCGATCGACCCTGAACTCGTTGCCATCGGCACTGCGCTGCGCCCCTACGCGTACATCGGCGCGCCGCTCATCGTCCGCCGGCGCGTCGTCGGCGCGATCTCCTTCGGTCGCACCGCGGAGACGCCGCATGACTACGGGGACGCCGATGTCGAGTTGTTCGAGGAATTCGCACGCCGAGTCTCGATTGCGGTCGAGAACGCACGGCTCTTTCGCCAGGCCGATGAATTGAACCGGCTGAAGGACGAGTTCCTCGCGACCGTCTCGCACGAGCTGCGCACGCCGCTCAGCGCGATTCTCGGATGGTCGCGGCTGCTCTCGGGCGGTCAGCTGGATTCGAACAAGACGGCGCGCGCCGTCGACGTCATCGAGCGCAACGCGCAGCTTCAGTCGAAGCTCGTCGACGACATCCTCGACGTCGCGCGCGGCATCGCGGGCAACGTCCGCCTCGACGTGAAACCGCTCGATCTCGGAACCATCGCGCACCGCGGCGCCGATGCGATCGCGCCGACGGCGTCGGCAAAGCACATCCGTGTCGAGGTCGTTGCGCCGGCGCCGGTCATCGTGACCGGTGATGTCGCACGCCTGCAGCAGGTCGTGTGGAACCTGCTGACGAACGCGGTGAAGTTCACGCCCGGCGGCGGGCGCGTATCGATTGCCGTCAGCGCGGAGAACGGATTTGCGGAGCTGCGCGTCAGCGATACCGGATCGGGAATCCCGCCAAACTTCCTTCCATACGTCTTCGACAAGTTCCGCCAGGCGGACGCGTCGTTCACGCGGCAGTACGGCGGGCTCGGGCTCGGGCTGGCGATCGCGCGCCACCTCGTGGAGTTGCACGGCGGCGCGGTCGAAGCGCGCAGCGAGGGACAGGGGAAAGGCGCCACGTTCATCGTGCAGCTGCCCGCCGCCTAGCGCATTTTCGATATTGATGTAGCGCGGGGCGTTTCAGCCCCCCGAGACGCGGCCCTGAAAGGGCCGCGCCACACGAATCTGGAAACTGCACTAGTGGCGTGTCTCTTCAGGTTTACTCCCGGCCGCTCCTCAGGGCGCGATTCGATCCGATTCGAAGTTATCGAGCGACCAGCCCTGGGCAACCAGCTGCCGCTCGATTTCGGCGTGCCGCTGAAACGCCGACATCGCATCGTCGAAGAGCTCGAACGGCGCGTCGGCGACATCCCATGCCGGATCGATGCGAATCTCGTACGCCGACTCGTCGCGGTTCAATCCGAGCTCGCACACGAGGATTTCGTCTTCGCGCGTGAAGGTCCATCGCATCACACGAAGGTGGCGATCGGTTGGGGGTAGCGGAACGGGCGACTCAGTGATGCACAGGGCCATGCCGATTGCGATCGCAAGTTGGATACCACATCCGTATCCACCCGCGTGATCGCATGCCGTCGTTCAGCTGAGCTGCCGGCAATTGTTCAGTTAGGACTCGGACGGCGGATTGGCGTGGCGACGTAACCTTTTCTCGCTCGAACGCGGTAGTCGGCGTTGGTGGATTTGACGCGGATGCTGTGGAACTGACCGTCGGCACCGCGCGGAGATGTGTAGCCGAGGACGTACTGGCTGTTCAGCTCTTCAGCTATCCGCGCGGTGGCGGCGGCGAGATCGGTGGAGCTCTGGACGATCTCGGTCCGCCCGCCGCTTTCGCCCGTGATCGCGCGCAGTGCATCAGCGTTGACGCGCGTGTTGATGGGCTGTCGTTCCGGCGAGTCGATCGCAATCGCGTACACGAACGCGTCGCTGCGCAGCAGCGCCGACCGCACGTCGCGCAGCGTGGCGGTGCTGGCCGTGTCGGCGCCGTCCGAGATGACGAGCAGCGCCGCGCGCTCGCGCGAACGACGGGCGATGAGCGGCATCGACTCGATCACGGCATCGTAGGCCGCGGTCCCGCCGAACGGCTTCAGCGAATCGAGCGCGTGCCGCACGTCTTCGGGGGTTCGCGTCCAGCCGGTCAGCGTCTTCGGCGCATGGTTGAACGCGACGAGGAAGAATTCGTCGGTCGGCGCGAGCAACTCGAACAGGAAACGATCGACCGCAGCGCGCGCGTCGGTAATCCGCTTGCCGAACATGCTGTCGCTGATATCGAGCAGCACGCCGAGGCCGATCGGCACGCGCTCGTTCGTGAACTGCGTGATTTCCTGATGCACGCCGTCTTCGAAGACCTCGAAGGCGTCGCGCGGCAGTCCGGTGATGAGGTGTCCGTCGCGATCCGTGACGGTCGCCGTGATGCTGGTGACCTCGATGCCCGACTCGAACGGACGCGGATCGCGAACGGGCGGCTGCGTCTGCGCGGCGGTCGGGACGAGCTGCGCCAACGCGATCGCGACGCCAAAACAGATCGCGCACGCGCGCATCATCGCGGCACCGCGTCCGCTCCGACGACGACCGCCCACTCGTGCACTTTCCAGCTCGTGACCAGCCCGTTCACGACGTACGGATCGCGCTCGGCAAAGCGCTCGACCGCGCGTCTGTCCGGCACGCGGAAGACGAGCAGCGCACCGGCCGCCGGCTTCAGCGCGCCGGCGAGGAGCAGCGTGCCGTCACGGTGCGCGGCGTCGACGAGCGCGAGATGCGCCTGGCGATACCGCTGCCGCCGATCGACGAAATCGGCGACCGTGTCGTAGAACAGAGCGAACACCGGCATTTGCAGGAGTAGATTACTCTCCTTCGCGGGTATTTGGTCGTTGGTCGTTGGTCGGTGGTCATTGGTCATTGGTCATTGGTCATCTTCTTTATGAATTGGAGATGCGGTGATTGCACGAACGTGGAAGGGATCGGCGCGGCCGGAGCATGCTGATGCGTATGTCGCGCACCTGCGGGAGTCGACGTTTCCACAGCTGAAGACCATTCCAGGACATCGTGGCGCGTACGTCCTGCGGCGCGACGGCGCGTCGGTCGTGGAGTTCACGGTGATTACGCTTTGGGAATCGATCGATGCGATCCGGCGATTCTCCGGAAACGATCCGGAACTTGCCGTGGTGCCGCCGGCCGCGCAGGCGCTGCTCGCGTTTTACGACGATCGCGCGTCGCACTGGGAGGTGCCGCTGCAGCAGTAGTGCGAAAATTCCTGTTGCTCCCTCCCCGGTGTCGGAAGTATCGTGTTCGCACCCCGCCGCTTTTCTTTCTTTCCCTTCTGAATCCGGCGGAGTCACGGGAGGACGTACCGTGATGAGAGCGCTCGTCGTGACGCTCGCCGCCCTGTTGTCTGCAGCCGCGCCTGCCGCCGCGCAATACTTCGGTCGAAATAAAGTCCAGGTCGAGTCGTTCGATTTTCGAGTTCTGCCCACGGCGCATTTCGACGTTTATTACTATCCGGTCGAGCGCGACGCCGCCGAACAGGCCGCGCGCATGGCGGAGCGTTGGTACACGCGCCTCTCCGCGGCGCTCGATCACACGCTCATCGATCGGCCGCCCATCGTCTTGTACGCCAGCCACACGCATTTCACACAGACCACCGTCGTCGACAGCTTTCTCGGCGACGGCATCGGCGGATTCACCGATCACAATCGAGGCCGCGTGGTGCTGCCGTTCACGCCGTCGCTCGGCGAAACGGATCACGTGCTCGGTCACGAGCTCGTCCACGCATTTCAGCGCGACATCCTGAAGCACGCAGGACGCGCGCTCGGCATGCTGCCGCTCTGGTTCAGCGAGGGGATGGCCGAATATCTCTCCGTCGGACGTCTCGACACGAACACGCAGATGTGGCTGCGCGACGCCGTCGACTCCGATCGGCTGCCGACGATCGCACAGCTCGACAGCCCGCGGTGGTTTCCGTACCGGTACGGTCAGGCGCTGTGGGCGTACTTGAGCGAACGGTTCGGCGAAGACCTCGCGGCGAAGGCGATGAAGTCGGATGCGAAGGGCGGCGCGATCGGCCGGCTCACTGCGGTGACCGGCGTCGATGTGGCGACGCTCTCGCGCGACTGGCACGCATCGCTGCGCGCGCGTTTCCCGCGCCGCGACAAACCGGAGAACGACGCGACGCCGGCGCCAATTATGGTCGGCGGCGGAAAGCACGCCGGACAGATGAACGTCGCGCCGGCGCTCAGTCCCGACGGCTCGCGCATCGTATTTCTATCCGAGCGCGACGGCTATTCGATCGACGTATTCCTCGCCGATGCGGCGACGGGCGCCGTCATCCGGAAGCTGCTCAGCACGGCGGCGAGCACGCGCGTCGACAGCCTGCAGTTTCTCGAATCGTCGGGTGCATGGGACGCGTCCGGCCGGCGGTTCGCCCTGGCCACGATCCAGCGCGGACATCCGGTCCTGACCGTCCTCGACATGCCGGGCGGCGCGGTTCATTTCGAGCGATCGTTCCCGGATCTCGATCAGATGTTCTCGCCGACGTGGTCGCCGGATAGCACGCGCATCGCGTTCTCGGCGATGCGTGGCGGCACGAGCAATCTCTTCGAGCTGGATCTCGAGCGCGACGCGGTCCGTCCGCTCACGTCCGACGCCTTCTCCGATCTTCAACCCGCGTGGTCGCCCGACGGCAAAACGATCGCGTTCGTCACCGACCGCTTCACCTCGTCGCTCGACGCGTTGACGTTCGGCGATTGCCGGCTGGCACTGCTGGACGTCGAGAGCGGCTCGATCAGGGCGCTGCCCTTCATCGCCGGCGCGAAGCACATCGATCCGCAGTGGATGGGCGGCTCGCTCTTTTTCATCGCGGACGAAAACGGCGTCAACAACGTGTTCCGGCTCGACGTCGCAAGCGGCGATATCAGCCAGGTGACCGACGTTCGCGAAGGGGTGAGCGGCATCACGCCGCTCAGCCCCGCGCTCTCCGTGTCGGCGCAGGGCGATCGTCTCGCGTTCAGTGAGTACGAACGCGGCCAGTACAACGTCCGCATCACGTCCGCATCGGCGCAGCCCGACGTTCACGCCGGCGGAACGAACGTGCCAATCGACGCGACCACGAGCCCACGCAGCGCCGCGCCCGCGCCTGCGCTCACGATCGTGGAGTCCAAGGCGTACAACCGCAAGCTGACGCTGAGCGGACTCGGCCAGCCGTACGTCAGCGCCGGCGGCGGCATGATCGGCACCTACTTCCGCGCGGGCATGTCCGTCGCCTTTTCCGATCTTCTCGAAGATCGCCAGCTGCAGACCGCCGTGCAGGTTGGAAGCGCGATCAGCGATCTCGCCGTGCAGACCGCATTCATCAACCGCCAGTCGCGCTGGAACTGGGGTGTGATTGGCGGTCAGATGCCGCTCGACATCGGCAGCACGCGCCTGTTCACCGGCGAGCTGGCCGCGTCGCCGACGATCACGCGAGAGACCGAAGTGCTCCGCCAGATACATCGAGAGGTGAGCGGCGTCGCGATGTACCCGTTCAGCGCCGCCCGCCGCATCGAGATCCGCAGCGGCGTGCACGCGATCGCGTTCGAGCGCGAGCTCGCGACGCAGGTGTACTCCGGTTCGAGCGGACGGCTTCTGACCGACAACACCACGCGCACAGCGGCCGCAGCTTCCGTGACGCTCATCGAGAGCGCAATCGCGTTCGTCCACGACAGCTCGGTGTTCGGCGCAACAGCGCCTGTGCTCGGCACGCGATACCGGCTCGAAGCCGCGCCGACCGTCGGCGATCTCTCGCTCGTCACGCTCACCGCCGACTATCGACGCTACATGATGCCGATTCGTCCGATCAGCATCGCGCTGCGCGCGGAGCACGTCGGCCGCTACGGCGACGCGGCCGGCGATCCGCGGCTGCTGCCGCTCGTATGGTCGCTGCGCGATCTCGTCCGCGGGTACGATCCGCTGATCGTGCTCGACACGGCGCGCATGACGATCGCGAATGCCGAAATGCGCGTCCCGCTCATCGGTCCATTCGGCCGGCTGTCGGGGTCGAATGCGCTGCCACTCGACGCGGTGAT
>Ga0075435_100000415_pt1 | contig 26243 bp, 16 predicted proteins | sample RhiMethybrSRZTD4_FD_75302 | JGI IMG/M metagenome (GOLD analysis project Ga0075435, IMG submission 75302) | Populus rhizosphere microbial communities from Tennessee, USA - Rhizosphere MetaG P. TD hybrid SRZTD4 | ecosystem: Host-associated > Plants > Roots > Rhizosphere > Soil | place: USA...
TTGCTGAACGGGCCGATCTTGCCGATGACCTCGTTGGTCGTGGTGTCGGCGACGTAGACGTAGGGCACGGTCAGCACCTGCATGTAGACGCGCGTGCCGGCTCGGTTGATCCATGTATTGTGCGGGCCGATGTCGCCGATGGGATCGACGGCGTAGTTCTGGCCGCGCTCGGTCGGGATGCGCGCAACCTCGGAGCCGTCCTGCGCGTCGATCACGCGCCAGAAGATGTCGCCGCGGGTGGGCACGTAGATGCGGCGGCCGTCGGGCGTGACCCAGTGGCTATCGGCGTAGGGTCCGACGCTCTTCCGCCAGACCACCTGGTCGCCGGCGAGGTCGACGCAGATCAGCTCGTCGAGGCGGTGCGAGGTCAGGTAGAGCCGGCCCAGCGGCACGCTGGCAGCGATGCCCTTGTAGTCGCCGCTGTTGAGAACGTCGATGCGCCGGATCAGCGCATGGCCGCGATCGATGTCGTAAACGCTGATCCCGACATCGTTGGTGATATAGAGCCGCCGCTCGATCGGTGCCGCCGGACCGAGCCGCTGCGCGACTGCGCCGCCGGCCAGCAGTGCGGAAGCCCGGAGAAACCCCCGGCGGTGCATGGGCGCATTGTAGCGCCCTGCCCCGCCGCTTTCTATCGAGGAGCGATCGACCGAACTTCCGCCTGAGGCGGAAGCCACACGGTCAAACTATGCGCAGCCCGACGTCGTCCCGCAGTTGGTGCACTTGTAGCACGCGCCGCTGCGGACCATGATCGAGCCGCAGGTCGAGCACGGCGGCGCGTCTTCCTGGTTCTGGATTGCGGCAAAGGCGGATCCGGACTTTGCCGCCAAGGATACGAAGGAGGTCGAAGGAGACGAAGGAACGCTCGCCTTCACATCCAGCGGCAGCTGTTCCGGCGTCGTCGTCACTTCGTCGCGGTTGTTGACGCCGGCGCGGAACTGCGCCTCCGGCGACAGGAACTTCGCCGCCATCCAGCGGAAGATGTAGTCGACGATCGACTTGGCGAAGCGGACGTCCGGGTTGCGGGTCATCCCCGACGGCTCGAAGCGGACGTGGCTGAACTTGTCGACCAGGTCCTGCAGCGGCACGCCGTACTGCAGCGCGTAGCTGATCGCCTGCGCGAACGCGTCGGCGAAGCCGCTGATCGTCGAGCCTTCCTTCGCCATGACGATGAACAGCTCGCCCGGCAGGCCGTCCTCGTAGAGGCCGACGGTGATGTAGCCCTCGTGGCCGGCGATGTCGAACTTGTGGGTGATCGCCTGGCGCTCGTCGGGCAGCTTGTGCCGGCGCGGGCCGGCGTCGGCCACGGCGGCCGCGGCGGCGAGCTGGCCGGCGTTGAGGATCGCCTGCTTCGAGGTGTTGAGCGGCTGCGTCCGCTTGCTGCCGTCGCGGTAGATCGAGACCGCCTTCGCCCCCATCCGCCACGCGTCGACGTAGGCCTGCTGGATCTCCTCGACGGTCGCGTCCTTCGGCACGTTGACGGTCTTGCTGATCGCGCCGGAGAGGAACGGCTGCGTCGCGCCGATCATCTTGATGTGCCCCATGTAGTGGATGGAGCGGCTGCCGCGCATCGGCTTGAACGCACAGTCGAACACCGCGAGGTGCGGCTCCTTGAGGTGCGGCGCCCCTTCGATGGTGTCGTTCTCGTCGATGTACTCGATGATTTCCTTGGTCTGCTGCTGGCTGTAGCCCAGCTTCCTCAGCGCCATCGGCACGGTCTGGTTGACGATCTTCATCATCCCGCCGCCGACCAGCTTCTTGTACTTGACCAGCGCGATGTCCGGCTCGACGCCGGTGGTGTCGCAGTCCATCATGAAGCCGATGGTGCCGGTGGGGGCCAGCACGGTGGCCTGCGCGTTGCGGAAGCCGTGCTGCTCGCCCATCTCGATCACTTCGTCCCACGCGTCCTTGGCCGCTTCCATCAGCTCCTTGGGGACGTGGGTCTTGTCGATGTCCTTGAGCGCGGCGCGGTGCTTCCGCATGACGCGCATCATCGGCTCCTTGTTGGGCTCGTAGCCCGAGAACGGCCCGCCGTGGTCGCGCGCGATCCGCGACGACTCGGCGTAGGCGGCGCCGTGCATCAGCGCGGTGATGGCCGCGGCGTAGTCGCGCCCGGCGTCGCTGTCGTAGGGCAGGCCGCGCGACATCAGCAGCGCGCCGAGGTTGGCGTAGCCCAGGCCGAGCGGACGGTAGGCATGCGAGTTCTTCTCGATCGCCGGCGTCGGGTAGGACGCGTTGTCGACCAGGATCTCCTGCGCCAGGATCATCGTCCGGCAGGCACGCGCGAACGCGACCGTGTCGAACTCACCGGCCCCTTTTCCTTCGCCTTCGGGGCCGACGAACTTCATCAGGTTGATCGACGACAGGTTGCACGCGGTGTCGTCGAGGAACATGTACTCGGAGCACGGGTTGCTGGCGTTGATCCGCGCCGTGTTGGAGCAGGTGTGCCAGTCGTTGATGGTCGTGTCGAACTGCATGCCCGGATCGCCGCAGACCCAGGTGCCCTCGGCGATCTGCCGCATCAGGTCGCGCGCCTTGTAGGTCTCCATCACCTGGTGCGGCGGCAGCACCGCGCGCGTCTCCCACACGCCGTCGTCGAGCACCGCGCGCATGAAGTCGTCGGTCACGCGGACCGAGTTGTTCGAGTTCTGGAAGAACACCGAGCCGTAGGCCACGCCGGTGAACGAGCCGTCGTAGCCGGCGTCGATCAGCGCCCACGCCTTCTTCTCTTCCTCGACCTTGCAGTTGATGAACTCCTCGATGTCCGGGTGCTCGGCGTTGAGGATCACCATCTTGGCGGCGCGGCGCGTCTTGCCGCCCGACTTGATCACGCCGGCGAAGGCGTCGAAGCCCTTCATGAACGACACCGGGCCCGACGCGGTGCCGCCGCCCGCGAGCAGCTCCTTCGAGGAGCGGATGTTCGACAGGTTGGAGCCGGTGCCCGACCCGAACTTGAAGAGCATGCCCTCGGTCTTGGCCAGGCCGAGGATCGACTCCATCGTGTCCTGCACCGAGTTGATGAAGCACGCCGAGCACTGCGGGGCCCGCTCGAAGCCGACGTTGAACCAGACCGGCGAGTTGAAGGCCGCCTTCTGGTAGACCAGGAGGTGCTTCAGGTCCGCGGCAAACGCGTGCAGATCCTCGTCGCTCGCGAAGTACTTCTGGCGCGCGGCCCAGGCGGTGATCGTGTCGACGACGCGGCCGATCAACTGCTTGACGCTGCGCTCCCGCTCCGCCGTCCCGATCTGCCCGCGGAAGTACTTCGACACCACGATGTTGGTCGCCTGCTGCGACCACGACTTCGGGATCTCGACGTCGCGCTGCTCGAAGACGACCTCGCCCTTCTCGGAGCCGATCACGGCCGAGCGGAGCTCCCACTCCACTTCGTCGAACGGATCCACCCCTTCGGTCGAGAAGAAGCGTTCGTACTCGAGGCCGGGCACCTGGGGCGAAGGGGGGACTGATTGCAGGGTCGGGCTGACTGTTGTTTCGCTTCGCTCCACGTTACGCGCCATGTTTCGCCTCCGGCCAATGCGAGCCACACCCGTTGCCCCACGGGTCGACCCCGCTCACGTCTCTACTGGGATTCGCTTGTCGTCACCGGCGTTGCTGCAGGGGGCTGGGAGGCCCCTTCCGGCCATCACGTCGACGGAGAAATATGATCCCGTGTTACGCGGTTGTCAAGCAGAGATCTACTACATATTGTGCTCCAGAGTTAGGTCGCGCGCAAGATATTGACGATTGGCGCGAGCTTCCGCTGGCTGACCTATTTAAAGGAAGAGTTCAGGCCTGAATGGACGAGCTTACTTGCCGGCGAGCTCTCGGGCGAGCGTTTCGGCCTTGGCGGCGACCGCCTGGCCGAACACGAAATTCCCCTGTTTCATCGCGTCTTCGGCCTGGTTGATGAACCGCTTGACGTCGTTGTAGGCCTTCTTCCGCTCGTCGCTCTGCGCGGTGAAATTGATCGAATTGAGCGAGGCGCGGGCGCGGTCGATCGTGGCCTGCACCGTCTTGGCGGCGCCGCTCGGGTCGGCGGTCTGCGGCGTGCGCAGCTGCGCCGGCGGCGCGGCCGGGGGCGCGGCCGGCTCGGGCGGAGGCGGGGTGACCTCGGCTGGCTTCGCCTCCGGCTTCACCTCGGGCTTCGCCTCGGCCGTGTTGTTGTTCTTTTCGCGCTGCCGGTTCGGGCGCGACGTCGTCGGCGCCGTGGTCGGAGGCGATGGCAGATCCCCCACCGGCTCCGGATCCAGCTCTGCCGGCGGCTCGAGGACCCGCGGAGGGGGCGCCGGCACGTTCATCGCCGGCCGATCGACCGGGGCCTTCGCCGCTGCCGAGGCACACGCCAACCCACTCAGGGCAGCCAGCGCGACAAGCGGAACAGCGAGGATCGGCGCTCTCATGACCTCATGGGCGATCTCAAGCCTGCGGAAATACCAGTCTAAACCGAGTCCCGCTCCCGGGAGTGCTCTGCACCTCGACTTCGCCGTCGTGCAGCTGAACGATTCGGTAGACCATCGACAGCCCGATCCCGGTGCCCTTCTCCTTCGTCGTGAAGTAGAGGTCGAAGATCTTCTGCAGGTTCTCGGGAGGGATGCCGACGCCTGTATCTTCGACGTCGATCTCGACCCGGCGGCCTGAGGCCGGCCGGCAGGCGATGCGCAGCGTGCCGCCGCTGGCCATCGCCTGGCAGCCGTTCAGCGCCAGGTTCAGCAGCGCCTGCCGCAGCATCGCGAGGTCGGCGTTGACCTCGGGCAGATCGCGCGGGCACTCCTGCTTCACCGTCACGCCCATCCGCGTCGCCTCGGGCGTCACCGTGGTCACCACGTCGCTGACCACCGTGGCCAGCTGCACCGGTTGCAGCTTCAGTTCGTCGGGGCGCGCGAAGCGCAGGAACCCGTTCAGCACTTCGTCGAGCCGCCGGATCTCGTTGGTGATGATGTCGACGTGCCGGGCCAGATCGGCCTCGGGACTGCGCGCCTGGTGCGGCGCGGCGTGGTCCGCGGAAGCGCCGACGGCGCCGGCCACCGCGACCGGTTCTTCCCTGCGCAGCCGCGCCACCTTGTTCTTCAGCAGCTCGAGGTGGATGGTCATCGCGTTGAGCGGGTTCTTCACCTCGTGCGCGACGCCCGCCATCAGCCGCCCGAGCGCGGCCAGCTTGCGCGAGTAGTTCAGCGTCGAGTGCATCTGCGTCATGAACGCGAGATTGCGCGCCACGAGCATCGCGCCGACGAACTTTCCCTGGCCGTCGTCGACCGGGTGCGTCATCAGCAGGCGCTCGCTGCCCATGTGCGCGATCGACACCGGCCCCTGCGACTGGTGCGAGGCCAGGGTGCGATCGACGATGGCGCGGATCTCGCTGTTCGGCGCGATGATCTCGTCGAGCCGCCTGCTGCCGGCCTCGAACTCCGGCAGCACGACGCTCATCGCCGGGTTGCAGAAGATCAGCCGCCCGTCGGGGCTGAAGAGCGCGACGGCATCTTCGAGGTTGTCCACGATCGACTCGAACTCTGACGACGCCTTGGCGCGCGATTCCGTCAGCTGCGCGCTCACCGTCGCGAACGAGCTGCCGAGATCCTTGAACTCTTCCCCCTCCGGCAGCTCCAGCTGCACGTCCAGCTCGCCGCGCCCGAGCCGGGTCAGGCCGCTCTGGATGACGTGAATCGGCCGCAGCATCCACTGCGCCATCAGCGTCGCCACCGCCGTCGAGATGAGCAGCGCCAGCAGCGCGCTCTGCGCGGCGCGCTGCAGCGCCAGCTGCAGCTCGTTGCGGACCAGGATCGTCGAGATGCCGATCTTGATGGTGCCGAACTCCTGCTCGCCGAAGAGCAGCGGCTGCCGCACCTCGAAGGTGCGGTCCGAGTAGACCGTCTGGAGCAGCGAGATCGCGTTGCGCTCGAGGATCTTGGTCAGCTCCTCCTGGTCGGGGATGGGCTGTCCTTCTTCGGTCTTGAAGTTGTGGGCGATGGCGATGCGCTCGCGGTTGACGATGGTGGCGTAGACGACGTCGCCGGAGAAGCCGCCCGCCGATTCGAGCAGCGAGCGGAGGCTGCCGTCGTCCTGCAGCGCCTGGTAGGGATCCTTCGCGTTGGGCACGACCTCCCGCGCGCGCTGGAAGATCATCTGCCGCAGCAGCTCGCCGCGCGCCTGGCTCTCTTCGAGGCTCATGCGCGCGAGGGTGGCGAGATGGTAGGCCGACAGCGAGGCGACGATGAACAAGACGAGGCTGGTGACGCCTGCGACCTGCCGGGACTTGATCGACATCAGTCGCCCGGGTTCTTCCTGCCTCCCGACTCCTCGTCCTTCATCCGGTTCAGCTTGTTGTGCAGCGTCTTCAGGCTGATGCCCAGGATCTCGGCCGCGCGCGTCTTGTTGTTGCGCGTGTGATCGAGCGTCAGCAGGATCAGCCGCCGCTCCGCTTCATCCACGGTCGTCCCCGGCGTCAGCGTCATCGTCGGCAAGGTTTCCTCGCCGCGCGTGACCAGCAGCGGCGGCAGGTGACGGACGCCGATGAAGTCCCCTTCGGCGAGGATGGTCGCGCGCTCGACGATGTTGCGCAGCTCGCGGATGTTGCCCGGCCACGGGTACTGCTCCAGGATCTGCATCGCTTCCTGGTCGATCGCCTTGACCGCCTTCTCGTTGACGCTGTTGAACTCGTTGAGGAAGCGCTGGATGAGCAGCGGCACGTCCTCGCGGCGCTCGCGCAGCGGCGGCAGCTCCACGGCGAAGACGTTGAGACGGTAATACAGATCTTCGCGCAGCTTGCCGTTCCTCACCGCGTCACCCGGGTTGACGTTGGTCGCGGCAATCACCCGCACGTCCACCGACTGCTCCTGCCGCCCGCCGAGGCGGCGGAAACTGCGCTCCTGCAGCACGCGCAGCAGCTTCACCTGCGTGGCCGGCTGCATCTCGGCGATCTCGTCGAGGAACAGCGTGCCGCGGTGCGCCAGCTCGAACACGCCGGTGCGCCGATCGTGCGCGCCCGTGAACGCCCCTTTCTCGTGCCCGAAGATCTCGCTCTCGAGCAGCGTCTCCGGGATGGCCGCGCAGTTGATCGCGACGAAGGGGAACGACGATCGCGGGCTCAGCTCGTGGATCGTCTGCGCCGCGAGCTCCTTGCCCGTTCCCGATTCACCCCAGATCAGCACCGACGCGTTGGTCGGCGCCGCCTGCTCGATCACCCGGTAGACGCTGCGGATGCTCGGGCTGTTGCCGATGATGCGGCCGAAGCTGCCCTGATCGCGCAGCTGGCGGCGCAGGTGCTTGACCTCGCGCAGCGTCTCCTGCCGCTCGACCGCTTTCTGGAGCAGGATGCGCAGGCGCGCCGGATCGACCGGCTTGCTGAGATAGTCGTACGCGCCTTCCTTGATCGCCTCGACGGCCGATTCGACCGTGCCCTGCGCGGTGAGCAGGATGAGCGTGAGATCGGAGAGCTGATCCTTCAACGCGCGCAGCAGCTCGAGGCCGCCCATCCGCGGCATCACCAGGTCCGACACGATGATCGCGGGCCGGAACGAGGTGATCTTCTGCATCGCCTCTTCGCCGTTGGCGGCTTCCTCGGTCTGGAAGCCCCAGGCGCTGACGAGCTCGGAGAGCCCGACACGGGTGGCCGGGTCGTCCTCGACAATCAGGACGCGCTCGGAGATGGCAGCCTTCTCGGCAACGTCGGCGACAACATCGTTTTCTGTCGACATGACCACTGTTTTGAAGTCTAGCACTGTAATTCTTACAAGGATCCCAGCTTCTTACATGAGCTTACGGGCGGGTACGGCCGTTGCACTTTCGGGTCCCCGAGAGGGGTATCGAACCATGAAGCGAGCGATTGTCTGCACGGCCGGCCTCGCACTGCTGGCAGCGTGCTCGAGAGCGCCCGAAGTCACTGGAAACGGATTCGTGTCCTCGCCCGCGGGCAGCAGCGTCCGCCCTGTGGCGACCAGCGGCGCGGCGGCCACGTCATCAGGCAGCGCCGCGCCTGCGGATCCCGCTGCAGCAGCGGTGCCAGCCTCAGCCGAGTATCGTGAAGTGACACTGCCCGCCGGCACGGTGCTGCCGGTTGACCTCGAGACCGCGGTCGCGTCCGACACCAGCCGCGTCGAGCAGGCGGTGCAGGGACGGCTCCGTCACGGCGTGACGGCGCAGGGTGTCACCGCATTGCCGGCCGGCACGGCCGTGAGCGGGCACCTGACGTCAGTGCGTCGCCCCGGCAAGGTCAAGGGGGTCGCGTACATCGCGATGCGCTTCACGCAGATCGACACGCCTGGCGCAGGCAGCGAGAAGATGAGCACGGCGACCGTCGCGCGCAGCGGGCGGACGACGAAGGAAAAGGACACGCTGAAGGTCGTGGCGCCGGCCGCCGCGGGCGCGGTGATCGGCCGCATCGCCGGCGGCAAGAGCGGCGCCGCGAAAGGCGCGGTGATCGGCGGCGCGGGCGGCACCGGCTATGTGCTGGCGACGCGCGGCGAGGAGCTGCGTCTGGCGAAGGGGACGCCGCTGTCGGTGAAGCTCACGTCGCCGCTGACGGTCCGGGTGCCAGTCGCGAAATAGTAGACTTCATTCGTGGAACCGGGCGCGCCGATTGGCGAATCACCGATCGGCGCGCCGGCGCGCATCCTGCCCGTGGAGCGCGCCGCGGCGGCCCTCGAAGTTCTCCTCTGCTCGGGATTCCCCACGCAACTGGCGGTCATCGTGTTCCTGTCGAGCCTCGGCATGCGGCCGCGGCTCGCCGACGGCGGGTTCAATCCGCCGTTCCTGTTCGCGCTGACGCTGCTCGACACGGTCCTGCTCGTCGGGCTGGTCGTCTTCTTCTTCCGCGCGCATCGCGAGTCGTTCGCGGAGGAGCTGTTCGCGGCGGGACCGTCGCTGCGGGAAGCGGTCTACGGCCTCCTCCTCATCCCGATCTCGTTCTTCATCGTCATCGTAGTCCTGCTGGCGGTGCAGATGACCGCGCCGTGGCTGCGCAACGTGCCGCACAACCCGCTGGCCGACCTGGCGAAGACGCGCGGGCAGGCGATCCTCTTCGCGTTCGTGGTGATGGTCGCCGGCGGCGTGCGCGAGGAGATCCAGCGCGGATTCGTGCTGCGCCGGTTCGAGCAGTACCTCGGAGGGGGCGTCACCGGCCTGCTGGTCTTCAGCGGCGTGTTCGGCCTGGGCCACCTCGATCAAGGGCACGACGTCGCGCTGGCCACGGCGATTCTCGGCGCGTTCTGGGGCGCGGTGTTCCTGCGGCGCCGATCGATCGCCGGGCCCATGGTCGGCCACGCGGGCTTCAACCTGCTGCAGGTTGTAAAGTTCCTGACGTGGGGCGGGTAGGATGAGCGGCCCGACGCGACGCCAGTGGATTGTCCTGGTCGGCCTGTTCCTGCTCTCGTTGCCGGCGGTGACCGCGCGGATCTACTCGTCGGACGAGATTCAGTACTTCGCCTACCTGCGGTCGCTGTGGTTCGACCATGACCTCTCGTTCGAGAACGAGTACCAGCATTTCTACGATCTCGGCATCGCGCGGTCGGACGGCTTTCACGAGACCTTTCTCGAACGCACTACCGACACGGGGCGGCGGATCAATTTCGGGACGATCGGCTGCGCCATCCTGTGGGCGCCGTTCTACGCCGTCGGCGATCTCGCGGCGCGCCTCAGCGGTGCACCCGCCGATGGGTTCTCGAAGCCTTACGTCGCGGCGGTGGCCTACGGATCGGCGGTCTACGGCTTCCTCGCGATCGTGCTCGCGGTGCTGGCGGCGCGCCGTCTCGGAGCAAACGCCTTCACGGCGGCGCTCGTCGTCTGGCTGGGCACGCCGCTGCTCTTCTACATGTACGTCGCGCCGCCGTTCTCGCACGCCTGCTCCGCGTTCGGGGTGGCGCTGTTCACCTGGACGTGGTTGCGCGTGCGCGAGCGCTGGACGGTGCGCGGCGCCTTCGCGCTCGGCGCCGCCGGCGCGTTGATGGCGATGATTCGCGAGCAGGACGTGTTCTTCGCCCTGGGCCCGGCGCTCGACTTCGGGCTCACGCAGGTTGACGTCGCATGGAACGCGGCGCACGCGCGGCGTGTGCTGGCCGCGGCGGCGGCGGGATGCGCCGGGTTCCTCGTGGTCTTCACGCCGCAAGCCGCCAGCTACATCGTGGTGAACGGCCATCTCGGACCGCACGCGTCGGTGGGGCACAAGATGAACTGGGCGTCGCCGCACGCCCTGCAGGTGCTGTTCTCGCCCGAGCACGGCTTCTTCGTGTGGACGCCGCTCGCGCTCATCGCCATTGCCGGCACCTGCTTCTGCTTTCTTCCGCCTGAAGGCGGAAGCCACACGACCACCGACCATGTGGCTTCCGCCTTCAGGCGCACCGACCATGTGGCTTCCGCCTTCAGGCGGAAGTCAGTGGCGGCCTCGCTACTGCTGATGATCGCGCTGCAGGTCTATGTCGGCGGCAGCGTCGAGTCATGGACGGTGGCCGGCGCGTTCGGCCAGCGGCGGTTCATTGCCCTGACGACGGCGCTCATCCTCGGCTATGCGGCACTCGAGGCGCGGCTGCGCAGCGCCGCGGCGCGGCGCGCGCTGGCTGCGATCGCGATCCTGTTCGTCTACTGGAACCTGGCGTTGACCGCCGAGTTCGCGGTCGGACTCATGGATCGGCAGCGGCTCGAGCCCGCGAAAAACGCCCACGACGCGTTCTTCACGCTGCCGCGCATGGCCCCCGGCCTGGTCTACCGCTACCTGTTCGATCGCGCGTCGTTCTACCGAGGGCCGGCGTCCTGATGCGCATTCTCTACCTTTCGGACATCCGGTTTCCGCTCGAACGCGCCAACGGGATCCAGACGATGGAGACGTGTCACGCGCTCGCCATGCGCGGCCATGACGTGTCGCTCGTGGTGCGGCCGGACTCGCACGAGCCGGCGCGCGATCCGTTCGCCTTCTACGGCCTGGCGCCCCTCGACCGCCTGCACGTCGAGGTCGTGCCGCTGGCCGGACCGCCCGCGTCGCGCCGCGCCGGGTACCTGACGTTCGCGATCGGGCGCTCGGCAGGACGGGCGCGGCAGGATCTCGTCTTCACCCGCGATCTCGGCGTTGCGTCGCTGCTGCTGCGGCTGCCGTCCAGGCTTCGCGCACCGCTCGTCTACGAGGCGCATGGGATTGCCGCCGACACGGCATCGGCGCTGCCGGATCTCCTGACCGGCGCGCCGGCGGCGTCCGCGCCCAAGCGGCGCCGTCTCGCACGCCGCGACGCGCGCGTCTGGCGCGGCGCGGACGGCTACGTCACGATTACCGCGGGGCTCGCCCGCGAGCTCGAGCGGCGGTTCGGCCCCCGCGCGCACCTGGCCGTCGTCCCTGACGGCGCGCGCCCCGCCCTCGAGCGGGACCAAGGTCCCGAAGCGCCCGCCGAGTCCACGAAGGTATTTACAATCGGCTATGCGGGACATTTGTACCCCTGGAAGGGCGTCGACCTGGTGATAGAAGCGGTGGCGGCCCTGCCGGACTCGCGCGCGCTGATCGTCGGGGGCCACGAGCAGGAGCCGGACCTCGCGCGGGTGAAGGCGTTCGCCGAGCAGCTCAACTGCGCGTCGCGCGTGACGTTCACCGGCCTGCTGCCGCCGTCGCAGGTGGCGGCACGCCTGCGCGAGTGCGACGTGCTGGCCGTGCCCAATCCCGCGTCCGCGCTGTCGAACGCGTTCACGTCGCCTTTGAAGCTCTTCGAGTACATGGCGTCGGGACGTCCGATCGTGGCCAGCGACCTGCCGGCGATTCGTGAGGTGCTGCGCGACGGCGAGAACGCCGTGCTGGTCGCGCCCGGCGATCCGCAGGCGCTGGTGGGCGGCATCCAGCGGATCAAGGAGGAGGCCGCGCTCGGGGCACGGCTGGCGCGGCAGGCAGGCGAGGACGTGCGGCAGTTCACGTGGGCGCGCCGCGCCGAGCGGCTGGAGGCACTGTTTGCAGAGGTCGTCCGCGAGTGATCTCGGAGCGGCTCCTCGCGGTGGTCCGATGCCCGGCGTGTCACGGGAAGCTGGCCGGCCATCCCTCCGCGCTCGCGTGCGAGTCGTGCGGGCGGCGCTACGGCGGACCGTCGGGCGATTTCCTCGACCTGCGCCCGCACGAGATGTTCCAGGAGCAGACCAAGTATCTCGACGAGGCGCTGCACGCCGACGCCCGCTACGAGCGCGTCTCGCCGCCGCTGCTCGGCTCGAAGATCCGCAACGACATGCTGCGCGCGTTTCTCGCGCCGCGGCGCGGCGATCTCGTCGTCGATCTCGGCTGCGGCAGCGGCCGCGCGCTGTTGTGGAACCGCGACTGGGAGGCGCAGGCGATCGGCATCGACATCGCGCCCTACTTCGCCGGCGAGGCGCGGCGGGACGTCGACCTCCTGCTCGGGGACCTGCGCCGGCTGCCGTTTGCCGACGGCGCCGTCACCAAGGCGTATTCGCTCGACGTGCTCGAACACCTGTCGCCCGAGGCGTTGAAGAGCATGCTGGCCGAGGCCGCGCGCGTGATGGCACCGGGTGGCGAGCTGTTCGTCTACACGCATGTGCGCCGCAACGCGCCGATCGCCGTGGGCCTGCGGTGGATCAACCGGCTGGCGCAGCGGCTCGAGCGCGTGGGGCTGATCGACCTGCGCCAGGAACACCTGCGCAAGTCGGATCACCTCAATCCGCTCGCCGACATCCCCGAGCTGCGCCGCGTCGCCGCGGAGACCGGGTTCCGCATCAAGCGGATCCGGTATTACACGCCGCTCGTGGGGGGGTTCGCCGAGAACATCCTCATGCGGCTCGCTGAGAAGAGACTCGCCGACGGTGCTAAGCGCACTTACGCTGCTGGTGCTAAAGGTGCCCAGGGTGCTAAGGGTGCTGGTGCTACGGGTGCTACAGGTGCTACAGGTGCTAAGGGTGCTTCAGGTGCTCACGGTGCTTCAGGTGCTCAGAGTGCCATGAGCGACGAGGAGGCGCTGAAGATGGCGCGGGCCGAAGGGAAGCGGCGCGTGGCCGAGAGCGCGACGACGAGGGCGCTGCTTCGCGCATTGACCGCGGCGATGAAGCTGGATTTGATTCTCTTTGGCCGGATCGAGTCCGGGCCGTTCTTCGCGCTGCTCGAACGCGTGCCATGAAAGTGCTCTACGCGGCGATCGACCAGATGGTCCCGGGGACCAAGGGGGGATCGGTGCACGTCGCCGCGGTGGCGGAGGGGCTGGCCCATCTCGGCCACGACGTAACGGCGCTGATCACGCCGGGCGCCGATTCGCCCCGGCCGTCGCGCGTGCGATGGGTGGCGATGCCGCCGCCGTTCGGGTCGTCGCACCTGCGGCTGCTGCGCTCCGGCGAGGTCCGCCGCATCGCCCAGGCGATCCGTCCCGACGCGATCATCGAGCGTTACCACAACTTCGGCGGCGAAGGCATCCGGGCGGCGACGAAGCTGCGTTCGGTCGCGGTGCTCGAAGTGAACGCGCCGATCGTCGACTACCCCGGCTCGACCAAGGCGCTGCTCGATCGCGCCGTCATGCTCGAGCCGATGCGCCGCTGGCGCGAGCGTCTCTGCGCGATGTCGGACCTGATCGTCACGCCGAATCGCGCCATCCTCCCGCGAGGCATTCCGCTGGAGCGCATCCAGGTGCTCGAGTGGGGCGCCGACACCGAGCAGTTCCGCCCCGGCGCGGGCGGCGATCCGGCCTTCATCCGCCCCGCCGTCGACACGCTCGCGGTCTTCGCCGGCGCGTTCCGCTCGTGGCACGGCGCGATCCACCTCGTCGAGGCCATCAAGCTGCTGCGCGCGCGCGGACGGCGCGACATCGGCGCCGTGCTGATCGGCGAGGGGACCGAACTGCCGCGCGTGCGCGAGGCCGCGCGCGGCATCGACGCGATCCTGATCACGGGGGCGCTGCCCCACGACCGCATGCCGGCGGCGCTGGCCGCGGCCGACATCGGCGTCGCGCCGTTCGACATCGCGGCGCACGCCCCGCTGCAGCTCGGCTTCTACTGGTCGCCCCTCAAGATCTTCGAATACATGGCGGCCGGGCTGCCGGTGGTCGCGCCGGCCGTCGATCGCCTGCCGTCGCTCGTCGCCGACGGCCGCGAAGGACTGCTCTACGATCCCGCCCGCGGCGCCGAGGCGCTGGCCGACGCGCTGGTGAAGCTCGCCGATCCCGCGGCGCGCCGGCCGCTCGGCGCCGCCGCGCGCGATCGCGCCGTCCGCGATTACAGCTGGCAGGCCCACTGCCGCGCGCTGGAGAGCTCGATCGTGGAGGCGCGCGTCCGACGGCTGGTCCACGGATGAACATCCTGATCCCGACCGACTCGTTTCCGCCGGTGTGCGGCGGCAGCGGGTGGAGCACCTACGAGCTGGCGAGAGGACTGCGCGCGCGCGGCCACGACGTCACGATCGTCCAGCCGAAGCCGGGTCAGCCGGCCGGCATTCGCCACGGCGACTACGACGGGTTCCGCGTCCACCACTTCGGCGTGGCCGCGCCGAACATCCCGTACGTGCGCAACTACTTCAAGAACGAGCGCCTGACCCGATCGCTCGTGGCCTACCTCGGGTCGCTGCTCCAGGACACGCGCTACGACATCGTCCACGGACAGCACGTGATGACGACGATGGCGGCGATCGACGCGGCGGCAGCCGCGGGCGTGCCGGCGGTCGCGACGGTGCGGGACTACTGGCCGGTGTGCTACTGGTCGGACCTGCTGCACACGCGGGACGGCTTCGAGCTGTGCCCGGAGTGCACGACGGCCAACATGCGGCGGTGCATCCGGCCCCGCGCCGGAAGGCTGTGGCCGATGGCGCTGCCGATGATTCCGTACATGCAGTCGAACCTCGCGCGGAAGCGCAGTGGCCTGGCGCGCGCCGACGCCGTGATTGCCGTCAGTCATCGCATTGCCGAGGATCTGCGGACGCGCGCGCCCGAACTGGCCGCGACGCGGATCGAGATCATCCCCAACGCGGTGAACGTGGGGTCGATCCGCGACGTCGCCAGGGTGCCGTCGCGCGACGCGCATCTCGCCGAACGGCTCTACGCCGTCTACGTCGGCAAGCTGGCGCCGAACAAGGGCACGAGCCACTTGGTCGAGGTGATCGCGCGCGCCGACCTGGACTGGCCGCTGATCGTCGTGGGCGACGGGCCGGATCGCCGCGTCCTCGAAGCGGCGGCAAAGGTCTCGGGGCGAACCGTTGAGTTCATGGGCTGGCAGGATCGCGACGAAGCCACCCGCCTGCTGGCCGGCGCGAGCATGCTGATCTTTCCCTCACGCGGACCCGAGTCGTTGAGCCGCGTGCTGATCGAAGCGAGCGCGCTCGGCGTCCCGATCGCGGCGATGGACACCGGCGGCACCCGCGACATCGTCGAACCGGAGGTCACCGGCCTGCTGTCGACGACGCCGGAAGGGCTCGCCGCCGACGTGCGCCGCCTGCGCGACGACGCGGCGCTGCGCCAGCGCCTCGGTGAAGCGGCGCGAAAGAAGATCGAGCGCGAGTTCGAATCGTCCGCCGTCGTGACCCGGATCGAAGGCCTCTACCAGGATCTCGCGCGCCGGTGAAGGTGGCGCTGCTCGCCCGCTCGGTGTTCCCGATTCACGGCTACGGCGGCCTGGAGCGGCACGTCTACGATCTCGCGCGCGCGCTGGCCCAGCGCGACGTCGACGTGACGCTGATCACGCCGCCGCCGTCGGCCGGTCGCACGTTCACGCCGGACTCCATCCACCCGCACGTCAAAGCCGACTTCATTCCGTATCGCACCTTCCCGCTCGCCAACCGGCGCGGCACCACCGTCATCGACCGCAGTACGGCCTACCCGCTGTGGGGGCTGCGCGCAGGCCGCCGCGCCCTCGAGCTGGTTCGCCAGGGACGCGCCGACATCGTCCACGGCTTCGGCGCCAGCGTGCTGGGGTACGCCCGCCTTCGCCGCTTCGCGGCTTCGGCGGGGCAAGCCCGCATCGCATGCGGGCCGACCGCGGAGCAAGGCGGCGCAACGGCGCCGCTGGTGATGAATCCGCAGGGGCTCGAGGAATTCGGGGCCACGGACCCGTCACGCGCGCCGCTGAAGCGCGCCGCCTACCTGCCGCTGCGGCGATCGGTGATCGTCTGCGCTCGCGCGGCTGACGCGGTGATCGCGACCGACCGGTCGCTGGAGCCCTACGTACTGCAGCATCTCGGCATTCCGCGCGAGCGGATGACGACGATCCCGAATGCGCTCGACCTGCACGCGCTGGATGCGCAGACCGATCCGGCGATCGCGGCGCGCCTGCGCGACCAGCACGCGGTCTTGCCGGACGAGCAGGTGCTCCTGAGCGTCGGGCGCCTCGAGGAAAGCAAGGGGTTTCACGTCCTGCTGCGTTCGCTGGCGGCCGTCCAGGAGCACGGATCGCTGCGGCATCCGTGGCGGTGGGTGGTGCTCGGCGACGGATCGTACCGTCCGGCGCTGGAAGCTCTCGCCGCGGACCTCAACCTCACGGCGCGCGTACGCTTCATCGGCCGCGCCGGCGATCCCGAGATGCACGCGTGGCACGAGATCGCCATGCTCTTCGTCCACCCGACGCTCTACGAAGGCAGCTCGCTGGTCACGCTCGAGGCCATGGCGCACTGCCGCGCCGTCGTCGCGTCGGCGGCCGGTGGCATCCCTGACAAGGTCAAACCCGGCGAGAACGGCTGGCTGGTGCCGCCCGCCGACGCGTCGGCGCTGGCCGCCGCCATCAGCGGCGCACTCGCCGACGAGGCGCGCCTGGCGCGCTACGGCGCGGCGGGCCGGCGCATCGTCGAACGCGAGTTCTCGTGGGACGCCGCCGGCGACGCGACCGTCGCCCTGTATCGCCGCCTGCTCGGGTAAACTCGCTTCTCCACATGGCCGCCCTCGCCGTCCAGCGCGACGCCGTCGCGCCCGCCCGACCGCCGGCGCCGAACATCGGGCTCGCGCTGGCGTTGATCGCCGCGGCGATGCTGCGCTTCTGGGCGCTGCCCTTCGGCGTGCCCTTCGCGGTGCAGATCGACGAGCCCGAAGTGATGGAGCGCGCGATCCGCATGATGCGGACCGGCGACTTCGGCCCGCACTTCTTCGATTATCCCGCGCTCTACATGTACGTCCAGGCGGCCACCGGCGTCGCGCGGTTCCTCTTCGGCGCGATGCGCGGCGAGTGGTCGTCGCTGGCGCAGGCATCGACCGAGCATTTCTACCTCTGGGGACGCGCGGTCACGGCCTCGCTCGGCACCGCGACGGTCTGGCTCGTCTATCACGCGGGGCTGCGCTGGGGAGAGCGTACGGCGTTGCTGGCGGCCGTCATGCTGGCGGTGATGCCGCTGCACGTGCGCGAGTCGCACTTCACGCTCACCGACGTGCCGACGACCTTCCTGGTGGTGCTGACGCTGCTGCTGACGCTGCGGGCGCACGAGCGCGCGACGCTGCGCGCGTTTCTGCTCGCCGCGGCGGCGGCAGGGCTGGCGGGCGCGACGAAGTACAACGGCGGCATCGCCGTGCTACTGCCGCTGCTGGCCTGTGCGATGACGCCATCGCTCGGACGGAACCGGATCGCGGCCATGGCCTGGATCGTCGTCACGATGGTCGGCACGTTCCTGCTCGCCGCGCCGTATACATTGATCGACCTGCCGACCTTCCTCAACCAGTTCGCGCGGCTCTCCTCGGAGTACCGCGCCAAGGGCATCGCGGGCGACGCGGTCTGGATGGTCTACCTGAAGCATCTGCGCATCGCGCTGCAGACGCCGGGCAGCCTCCTCGTGCTCGCCGGACTCGGGCTCGGCCTCTATCGCGTCCTGTTCGGACCGGGGCGGCTCAAGTGGGTGCTGGCCACGGCGTTTCCGCTCATCTATTTCCGCTTCGTCTCCAACCAGAACATCGTCTACGCGCGCTACCTGCTGCCGCTCGTGCCGTTCCTGTCGCTGCTCGCCGCCGCCGCGGTGGTCTGGACGGTGGAACAGCTGCGGCGGTGGCAACTGCCCAGGGCCGCCCGCGACGGCGTCACCGTCCTGCTGACGATCGTCACGATCGCCCCGCCGGCGTACACCTCCATCCGCTTCGATGCCAACAGCGCCAAGATCTGGACGAACCGGCTGGCCTACGCGTGGACGAACACGAACCTGCCGCCCGGCACGGTGATCGTGAGCGAGACGCGCGAGTTCCTGCTGCCGCGGACGTTGAATGCGCAGTACGTGAAAGAGCTGCGCTTCCTGAACGGGGTGCCGCTCGACAGGACGGACGCGCAGTACCTGGTGGCCTCGTCGCAGAACTTCGGCAAGTACTTGAGCAACTGCCAGCAGTTCAAGAGCGAGTGCGCCGACTACGAAGCGGTCTTCAGGCAGACGGAAGAGGTCGCGCGGTTCACGCCGTCGCCCGAACACCCCGGCTCCGAGCTGCGCATCCTGAAGGTGAAGCGCTGAACACGACGTGGGTGCGGCGCGCCGCCTGGGCGCTGCTCTCGCTGACCGGCCTCGACCTGGCCGGCCGCGAGATCGCGCGGCAATCGCTGCTCTCGCCGGTCCTCGGACACGCGCCTTCGCTCGCGGTCACGGTCGCCGTGGGGGTGATCGCGGCGGCAGCGGCGATCGCGGTGTCGAGAGGGCGCCGCATCGCCGGCCTGGTGCTGGCGGCGTGCTTCACGATCGGCCTGGCTCTCCAGATCCATCTCGGCGCGCGGCTGCAGAGCGACGGTTTCTACTACTTCGCCTACCTGCGATCGCTCGCGTTCGACGGTGACGTCGACTTCATGAACGACTACCGGATGCTCGGGCTCGGCGACAAGACGTACCTGTTCCAGCCGACGCGCACCGGCAAGGCGGAGTCGGCGTGGACGATCGGCCCGGCGATCGTCTGGTCGCCGTTCTTCGCGGCCGGCCACGTGGTCGCCCGCCGCCTGCACGCCTCTGGGCGCGACGTCGCCGTCGACGGCACGTCGTTTCCCTACCGGCAGGCGGTCTGCGTCGCGAGCCTGTTCTACGGACTGCTCGGCTGCTGGTTCGCGTTCCGCCTGACCGAACGCTTTGCGCCGGCGCCGGTGGCCGCCGCCGCGGTCGCGATGGTGACCGCCGGCTCGTTCATGCTCTGGTACCTGGTCAAGGAGCCGAGCATGACGCACGCCACGTCGATGGCGGGCGTCGCCGGCTTCACCTGGCTGTGGGCGGCGACGCGCGATCGGCGATCGCTGACGACCTGGGCGCTGCTCGGGTTGATTGCGGGCTTCATCGCGCTGATCCGCTGGCAGAACCTGCTGTTCGCGCTGCTCCCGGGAATCGACGCGGCGGTGCTGCTCCTCGCCGCCATGCGCAGCGGCGATCGCACGGCGCTGCGCGCGACGCTGCTCGCGAGCGCGGCGTTCCTGCTCTGCATGGTCGCGGGGTTCCTGCCGCAGATGCTCGCCTGGCAGTCGATCTACGGGTCGCCGATCGCGCGGTCGCCGGTCGGGCCGCAGGTCCGCTGGGGCAGCCCGCAGCTTGCCGACATCCTGTGGTCGGCCCGCAACGGGCTGTTCAGCACGACGCCGGTGCTCTATCTCGCGGCGATCGGCCTCGCGCTCTTCGCCATCGCGCGTCCCGCCGTCGGGCTGCCGATGGCGGCCGCGATCGCCGTGATGATCTACTTCAACGCCTGCATCCAGGACTGGTGGGGCAGCGCCGGGTTCGGCGGACGCCGCTTCGACGGCACGATTCCCCTGTTTGCCGTCGGCCTCGCCGTCTTCGCGGAGTCGGCGGCCGCCCTGTTGCGCCGCCACGCCATGGCCGCGGTCACGGCCGCTCTTGCCGTGGTGGTCGTCTGGAACCTCGCGCTCATGGGAGCCGCGCAGGCGGGCGAGGTCCGGATCGGCGAGACGGTGCCGTTCGATCGCGCGTGGGGCTCGCAGGCGCGGGTCGTTCACCGCTGGTTCGGCAACCCGTTCACCTACCCGGCGAGCCTCGTGTTCGCGCTGCGCAACGGCGTGTCTCCCGGCGAGTACGACATGCTGCGGACGAACCGGTTCCTCGCGGATCCGCTCCAGCCGTACGGCCGCGTGGACATCGGCGCACCCGACACGACCGGCACAGGCGCCGCCGACGATCCGCTGATCGGCGACGGCTGGTACGCTCCGGAGCGCGAGGGGCCGATCACTTTCCGCTGGACCGCGTCCCCGGCGACGCTGCGCGTGCCGCTCGATCACGCGGCGCCGCTTCGGGTGCAGCTCCGCATTCACGCCTTCGCATTCCCGAACGCGCCCGCACAGGCAGTGACGATCGTCGTGAACGGCGAAGAATCCAGCGCGCCGCGGTGCGCCTCGGTGCCGGTGCCACAGGACTGGCAGACGGTCGAGTGCACGGCCGATGCGAACGCGTGGCGGGGCGGCGTCAATCGCCTCGAGCTGCGCTTCGCTTACGCGCAGCGGCCGGTGGACGTCGGAGCCGGCGGGGACACGCGGCCGCTGTCAGCCGCCGTGGACTGGATTCGCGTGTCGCTCGTGAGCAACTAGCGTCCCTTGTACTGCATCGTCACGTCGGCGCGCCGCCGCAGCTCGCCGACCCATGTGGCGATCGCCGTCGGCCGCTCCGGGACGTCTCCGAAGCGCTGATTCAGGTAAGTAGCCATGCGCAGGTCGTTGCGGAGGAACCGCTGCAGATCCTCCCGCGTGCTGCCGGTCACCTTCAACGTCTTCTCGAAGGCGGCGGGGCCCAGGCGCTTCTGGATCTCGTCGATCCGGATGGTGATCTCGATGGGATCGGGCTCCGGCGGCTGAAAGCGCTCGACCTCCGCGAGGATCAGCGTCCGTTCGATCAGCCGCTCGAGGACGAAGGCCAGCGGATCCGCCGTGCCGGCCGGCGGCACGATCAGGCCGAACTCGATCGCGGCGTTCACGTCGGACAGCATGATCGTCTGCCCGTTGACGGCCGCCATGATGCGATCGATGACCTGCGCCTCTACGGCGGAGGTCGCGGCGACGAGCAGCGCCAGCAGGAGGATCGTCCGCCTGAAGGCGATCTTCCGCCTGAAGGCGGAAGCCACGGGATTCATCATTCGCGCGTCATCCGTCAGAACGCCTGCCCGATGGAGAAGTGGATGGCGTAGCGCTTCTCGAGCGAGGTGCCGATCAGCCGCCGATCCAGCTTGAAACCGATGTCGAGGCGGATCGGCCCGATCGGCGAGCGATACCGGAGGCCGAAGCCGACGCTGCCGCGCAGCCGGCCGAGGTCGAGGTCGGTGGACTTCTCGAAGATGTTGCCGCCGTCCACGAAGAGCACGCCGCCGACCTGGCCGAAGAGCGGCGTGCGCACCTCCGCATTGAGGACGACCTCGGCGCCGCCGCCCTGCGGAATGCCGTTGGTGGCAATCGTCTCGGGGGCGCCGACGCTGTCGAGCGCGTAGCCGCGGATGGTCGTGTCGCCGCCGGCGAAGAACCGCTCGCTCGCGGGCAGATCGCGCACCGGCACGAGGACCGGGTTGCCGTTCTGATCGACGACCGGATTGCCGGCGTCGTCCACCGCCGGCGCCAGGCGCTCGAAGGGCTGCGCCAGTCCGAGCCGCGCCCCGCCGGCGAAGACCAGGTGCGGCTTGCCGAGGTTCTTGAAGACGAACCCCTGGAGGAACGTCTTCGTGAAGCCGACCTCGGAGCCGATCGCGCGCGCCGCGACCGTCGCGTCGGCGCTGAGGAACATCCCGGCCTGCGGCTCGAGCGCGTCGTCACGCGTGTCGCGGGTCATCGCCCCGGAGAAGGCCGAGATGCGCACCTGCGAAAAGGCGCGGTCGACCGACAGCCGCTCCGACTCCGGGAGCGTGAAGTCGAAGATGTGGGTCGTCCCGAACGAGTAGCGCAGGCTGCCGCGGACGATCGGGTTGAAGCGATGCCCGACCTCGGTGTTGAAGCCCTTCCGGCTGAAGTTGAAGCCGGTGCGCACGCCCTGCTCGACCGCCGCCGTCGCGATCAGCTCGCCGTAGCGCTGCAGCGCCCGCGGCTCGCGATAGGTGCCGATGACGCGGTACTCCGAGAAGCCGAACGGCTTCCGTGTCGTCGGATCCGGGCTCGGACGGAGGCTCAGGCGCGAGTAGAGGTTGACGGAGCGGTTGCGTCCGGCCACGTTGCGCCGGCCGATCTCGAAGAATCCCCGCGGCGCGAACTCGTAGCGCTCGATCGGGGCGCTGTCGGGATCCGGCGAGCGCAGCACGCGGTCCACCTGGAGCCCGCCGCCGTAGCCGACCGACGTCTGCGGCGCTTCCTCGACGGCCACCACGATGTCGCGGAGCGCCGGATCGCCGTGCGACACGGCGGAAATCTGGATGCGGCGGAACAGGCCGAGCGACGTGAGACGGCGGCGGCTCTCGGTGAGCGCGGCCTGCCCGAGCGGCTGGCCCTCGACGATCTCCAGCTCGCGCCTGATCACCGATTCCTTCGTCCGCAGGTTGCCGGTGATGAAGATGTGCTCGATGATGGTCTGCGGCCCCTCGACGACCTTGAAGATGACGTCGGCGGTGGCGCCGTCTCCGCTCTTCACCGGCGTGGCCGGGGCCAGCGACACGTCGGCGGCGCCGTAGCCTTCGTTCAGGTAGAAGCCGACGATCGCGTCGCGATCGCGCGCCACCGCCGGTCCGTAGTACGGATCGCCGGCGCGCATCGAGATCATCGGCATGATCCGCTCGGTCGCGACCGCCTGGTTGCCGGTGACGCCGACCTTGCCGATGGTGACACGCGGCCCTTCCTTGATGCCGATGACCGGCTGCACCACGGCGTCGCCGACTTCGTTGACCGCCGACGTGATCTCGGCGGTGGCGAACCCCTGCGTGCGGTAGTGCTGCTTGATGGCGGACTCGATCGCCGACAGCCGCGCGCCGACGAAGGGATCCCCCGCCGGCATCTTGGCCAGCGGACGCAGCTGGTCGATCGAGACGAACTGGTTGCCCGTGATCTGGACGCCGCCCGGTCCAACCCGGTAGAGGCGGCCGCGCGCGATCGCGAAGGTGAGCGTCAGCCGGCCGTCGGACTCGCGGCGCGTCGGCGTCTCGACCTGCGCCTTCCAGTAGCCCTGCTGATTCAGGTAGTCGGTGATCCGGTGCGCCGAGTCCTCGAGCAGATCCTGGTCGACCGATCCTTCGCGCTCGATCGGCACCAGGTCGTCGAGCTTGTCTTTCGGCAGCGGATCGCCGGTGAACTCCACCGTCACCAGCGGCCCCGGCTGCACGTTGACGGTCAGATCCACCCGCGAGCGATTGTCGGAGAAGGTCGCTTTCTCGACGCTGGCGTTCGCTTCGTAGTAGCGGCGATGGCGCATCGCCGTCACCAGATCGCCGAGCCGTTTCTGGAGCTCCGCGGGGCGATACGGCTGGCCCGGGGCGATCTGCAGCCGCTCCTGGAGCTTCACCGCCGGATCGAGCGGACGTCCGGCAATCGCCGACGAGGCGATGGTCGTGGGCGCGCCGGCGTCCACGTCGAAGACGAGCGTGGCGCGATCGGGATCGTGCTCGATGATCGCCGCGCCCGGCTTCACCGACGCCGACAGGAACCCTTCTTCCTGGTAGAGCTGCTGCAGCGCGGCGGCGACGTCAGCCGCGCGGTTCGCGGGCGGCGTCTGCCCGAACCGATCGACCATGCGGCTCCGCAGCGTGCCCTCGGAGAGCCCGAGCTGCCCGTGGAACTCGACCCGGGTGACGGAGTGGATCGGATCGACGATGTAGCGCAGCGAGACGCCGCCGTCGGGCGCCGGAGCGGCTTCGACGCGCACGTCCTCGAAGCGGCCGAGGCTGTAGAGATGCATGATCGTCTCGCGGACGTCCGTCATCTTCAGCGGCGCTCCCTGTTTCGACTGGATCGCGTCGAGCAGCGCGGGATCGGGCGCGGGGCGCCCCTCGATGATGACGGCGTTCGACGAGACCGGCCGATCGACGTAGGCCGCCGCCGCCGGTTCCTGCGCCAGGGCCGGCGCGGCGAGCGAGGCCAGCAGCAGCACGGTCGCCGGCACGGCGCGACGCGTCCGCACGCTAGAAGGTCCTCCGCACGCGGAAGTCGATGGCGAACGTATTCGCGCCGTTCTGCGTGAGCACCCAGCCGAGGCGATCCGACTGGTCGTACTCGAGGATGATGATCTGCTCGCCGCGCGTCGTCGTGCCGAGCGCGCGCGAGAACGTCAGGTAGGCCCGTCCCGACAGCCGCTTGCCGACGATCAGCCGCGCCGTCGGCGTCAGCGGATCCGCCTCGGTGCCGATGCTCGGCGAGATCTGCACGTTGTCGACGCCGAGCGTCTGCTCCACCGCGCGCCCGACCGAGCCGGTGATGCCGCCGGCGAGGACGCGCAGCAGGCCGACCTTCAGCAGCTGCTCCTCCGACTGCGTCGCCGCCTCGGGCCGCAGCCGGCGCAGCTCGGGGTTGGCGAGATCCGACGCGGTGGCCTGCCCGAAGATCAGCGAGAGGATGTCGACGTTCGACAGCGGCGGATCGGAGTTGGCGGTGAGGTTCAGCTTCCCGCCCATCGTGCCGGAGACGGCAATCGTCACGCGGTAGGTCTCGCTCGCGCTCGCCGAGCCGGTCTGCGCATCGCCGAGCGAGCGGATCCGCGCTTCCGCCTCGATGTCGAAGAACGGCTCGATCCCGTTGGGGTTCAGGAAGTCGATGGTGCCGCGCGTGATCCGGTAGCGGTTGCCTTCGAAGATCACCTCGCCGCGCTCGATGTCGGCGCGGCCGAAGATCACCGGCTTGTCGTAGGTGCCATTGAGCGTCAGATCGGCGCGCGCGACCATCCGCGCGAGATTGCTCTCGAGGCGCAGGGTGCCGGGCGCCTGCACCTTGATGTCGTAGCGAAGCGGCAGCGTCGCGGTCTCCGAAGCCGCCACGGGAAGGCCGGGGCCCGATCCGGAGGTCAGCGAGAAGATGTCGACGTTCGGCTCGATCCGCTTCTCGTAGACGCCGTCGCGGACGATGACGTTGCCGCCGAGCACGAGCGCCGACGTCGTGCCGCGCAGGGTCAGCGCCGCGTCGACGATCGAGCGGAAGCCCTCGGGATAGCGCAGGTGCATCTGGTCGCCGGTCGCGGTCAGGTCGACGGTGCCGATCGCGTAGCCGTCCAGCCCGATGCGCCCGCCGAAGTGCACCGGACCGCCGCCCAGCTGCGCCACCGCGTCGACGATGCGGATGCCCTGCGCGTCGAAGGCGAGCCGGCCGTTGATGCCCTGCAGGCTGTGCGGCAGCGCCGAGTAGCGGACGCGCCCTTCCGAGATCAGCGCGTCGCCGGAGAACACCGGGTTGTCGAGCGGCCCCCGCACCTGCGCGTGCAGCGAGGCGTTGCCGGAGCTGCGGATCTCGCGGTAGAAGGCCTGCAGGATGCCGAGGTTCGCGTCGCCGGACGCGTCGAGGGCGATGCGGCGATCGTCGAGGCCGACCGTGCCGCCCAACTCCAGCGCGGTGCCTTCGCCGACCAGCCGGAAACGCGTGACCTGCACGACCCCCTGGTTCAGCGCCAGCTGGATCGGCCCTTCGTTGGCGGCCGGGTAGTCGAACAGCTTCAACTGCAGCTTGTCGACGCTGGTCTCGACGCGGAGGTGATGGAGGTCGGCGAGCTCGCCGACGACGCGGATGGTGCCGTCGGCCACCGCGGTGGTGAACGGCGACATCTTCGGCGCGACGAACCGCAGGTAGGGATCGAGCGACGTGTCGGAGAACCGGAGCGTCGCCTCCGTGTCCATCTCGGGCGTCAGCGCGATCCGGCCGGAGCCGGAGACCGACAGACGATTCGACGAGGCCTCGGCGTCGAGCGTCATCATCTCGCCGCGCAGCGCAAGACGCCCCGTGACCTGGCCGATGCCTTCGTCGCCGACGAACAGATCGGCGATGCCGATCTTGACGTCGTAGCGCGGCGAGTCGAAGGTGCCGGTGCCGGTCGCGTCGAACGACATGATCCCCGACAGCGGCGCGCTCGGGAACGACACCGTGGCCAGCGACTCGACCGGAATCTTCGATCCCGTCGCGTCGAACGAGTAGTTGCCGTCCCACGCCACCCACGCCGCGCCGGTGACCTTGCCGGTGCTCTTGCTGATGTCGATCTTGTCGAGGCGGACGCCGGTGCCCTCGAAGCGGAGATCCGACGTCGCGACGTCGAAGGTCTCGCCGTATGCGGTCCCCTTCTCGATGACCAGCTTGCCGACGCCGTTGGGGCCGAGGTAGTTGCCGTAGACGTGGAACTCGCCGGAGGTGAGCCCGTCGACCGGGTAGTCGTAGAGGGCGAACGCGTTCCGCAGATCCGCCAGCGGCCGCTTCAACATCGTGACGTTGGCGTTCAGCTCTTCGCCGCCGTCCTTGCGCGGGTAGCCGAGCGAGAAGCGACCCTGGGCGCG
>Ga0075435_100000416_pt1 | contig 26225 bp, 20 predicted proteins | sample RhiMethybrSRZTD4_FD_75302 | JGI IMG/M metagenome (GOLD analysis project Ga0075435, IMG submission 75302) | Populus rhizosphere microbial communities from Tennessee, USA - Rhizosphere MetaG P. TD hybrid SRZTD4 | ecosystem: Host-associated > Plants > Roots > Rhizosphere > Soil | place: USA...
GGGGTTTCAGGCTCTTTCGAGGTAGCTGTCGTCGCGCGTGTCGATCTTGATCCGCGTGCCGGCTTCGATGAACTGCGGAACCATGACCTGCAATCCCGTCTCGAGGGTCGCGGGCTTGTACGACGCCGATGCGGTCGCGCCCTTCATTCCCGGCTGCGTCTCGGTGACCTTGAGCGTGACCGTGTTCGGCAGCTCGATACCCACCGGGTTTTCCTCGTAGAAGTCGACGTGGATCGCGGTATTGGGCAGCAGGTACTTCATCTGCTCCCCGATCACCTCGTCGGAAAGCGTGACCTGGTCGTAGGTCGTCTGGTCCATGAAGTGATGGCCCGCGGCGTCGGAGTAGAGATACTCCATCTCCCGCTCGTCCAGCGACGCCTTCTCGACCCGGTCGGTCGAGCCGAACCGATGCTCGTTCATCGCGCCCGAGCGCACGCTGCGCATCTTCGCCTGGACGAAGCCGCGCAGGTTTCCGGGCGTCTTGTGGACCATTTCGTGGACGCGGTGCAGCTCACCGTTGAAGATGATGAGCATGCCGCTGCGCAATTGGGTCGCCGGAATCATCGCCATGGGTCTTACCCCCGAAAAAGACGGCGAAATCTAGCAGAAGCGGCCCCAAAGGAAAAGCCCCGGGGGAATTGGCCCCCCGGGGGCGCCTGACTCAGCTCGAGCTCAATCCCCGACGCTCCGGGTGAGCACTCGGGTGGCGCGACCTCGATTGCGGGACTCTTCGGGCATTTGAATCTGAATTCCCCCGGGCAGAGCGATCGACCCGAGCCACTCCCTCCAGCTTTCGAGCGAGTATCCCCAGAGTCCTCCGTCATGAACGGCGGGAGCCGGTACGGACGGGACGTTGGGAGTGAAAAGGATCGGCGAGAAGTTCGGTCGTGGGATGCTCGTCCCCTTGGCAGCGTTCACCGCTTTGACGAACTCGTCCGCGAGGATGCCGTAGCCGATCGCGCTCGGGTGCACTCCGTCATAGGAAAAAATGCCGCCGGTTAAGAAGGCCGTGGTCAGAGTGAGCCCCCCCATCCGGAACCCATTCGCGGTGACCTGCTCGAAGAGCGCGTGGGCGTCCACGAGAACCACGCCGTTGGCGGACGTCGCGGCGGCGATCGCCGCGTTGTAACCGGCGATGTGATCATCGATCGCGGCGATATCGTCCGGATAGAGGACCACTCCGGGAGTCAGTGTCGCGGGAGGAGTAAACGTGCCGTGGGGCAGGGGCAAGCCGGTTCCCCCCAGCGCGGCCGGGATGCCGATGCCCTGGGACAGGAGCGGCGAAGCCGCCAGGGTCACGACAGAGCCCGCGGGCAGCCCGCAGGGAGGTGCCGGGTTGCAGGGGAAAGCGTCGTCTCCGGGCCCGAGCAGGGGCACCACGTGCCCATCCACGATGACGGGTTGGCGCGTCACAGGATCCACGACGATTGGCGGAATCGTCGTCGCGAACGGGAGATCGTTGATGCCCGGAATGTTGAAGGCAACGACGGTGCGTCCTGCCACGGAGACGTCCGCCATCGCTTCGTTGTAGTTCTCCGTGAACACGGGAACGGGCGTCAGTGTCACGCCTTCGATTGCGACTCCGGCACCCAGCGCATCCAGTGCGTCGTTGTTGCCGCCCCAGAACCCGAGCAGGTCCGGGCCGAGCGAGTTTGCCTGGTCGATCGCGCTCATGCCCTCGAAAGGGCCCCCCGCGAAGTTCCGGAGTATCGGAGCGGCATGGTTGTCGAGGTCGGAGCGGCCGGGCACCGTGACCTTGAGATCGAAGAAGTCGCGGATGTGGGGCGAGCCGTTGAAACCCAGATTGTCGTATGGCCGGCCCAGTGAGGAGTTTTGATTCGCCCCTGCCTGGGAAACGATGCCGACCGAGATCGACGTTCCGTCGAAGGTGGCTCCGAGGCATGGGTAGCCGGTCAGGGGACTCGTCGCGGTCTGCTCCTGGATGAAAGGCTGCTGGAAGTCCGATTGACCGAGCAAAGAGGCGACGATCGTCACCCAGGACCGTTGCTGAAACCGCTCGACGACGCACAAGGACTCTTCGCCGATGATGAGGCTGTCGCCGACGCCGACGAACTTGTGGAAAGTGGGCGGGGTCTGCCCCTGCACGGAAATCGTCAGGGCGAGGGCGGACGCCCCCGCGATCGAGAGGATCTGCGCTCTTGTCTTTGTCATAGTTCTTCTCCCGCTCAGAACGCCATCCGGAGGCCGCCCACCAGCACGAGGGCCGTCTCCGAGTAGGTGCCGAAAAACTGGTCCGTCTGCAGAGGCGGCGGAACCGTGCGGTCCTTGAACTTGATCAACAGGGCGCCCACGTCCAGGCCGAAGCGTTCCGTGCCATAGCCGACCCCCAGGGAGTAGACATTGCGGTCGTTGTCCGGAAGGATCGGTCCCGTGTCGAACGTCGGCTGAGGCGTGTTGTCGTAGTAGTAGCCGGCGCGGATCGCCCATTCGCCGAAGGTCTTTTCGATGCCCACCCGGTAGGCCCAGGAGTCCGACCAGAGCGTCGGACGGTGGACGTCGTGGCCGACCAGCGTCGGGAAGACGATGTCGAGGCTGGCGAACCGGGACCACTCCGTCCAATCGGCCTCGAGACCGATGGTCCATCCGGATCCCAGGTGAATTCCGGCGCCGATGTTGATCGAGGCTGGAAAGTCGATCTCGGTCTGGACGGGAGGCGTGCCGGTGGGCAGCTGAGCGGCGACCGCGGCGTCGAAGGCCGGATTGCCGGTCAGACGCTGGATGAACTCGGCCGTCCCGTCGTACTTCACGTTGATCTTGGACCGGTACGCGGCGCCGATCGAAAGCGCGTCGAAGGGCTTGAACATGAGGCCGACGTTCCAGCCCCAGCCGGTGTTGTCGATCATGTCGGTGTTCAGCTTGACCTTGGCGACGTTCTCGAAGGCTCCCGTGAACGGATTGACAGCGCCCTGGATCTGTTCGAGCTGGACCTTCGAGAACCGCACGTCCGCGCCCGCCGCGATCGCGAGCGACGGGAAGAGCTGATACGAGAAGGTCGGGTTCAAGTCGATGGACTTGATGACCGCGTTCTGCGAGATGAATCGGCCGCTCCAGGTCTCCGGGTTGTCCCAGCGGACTCCCAGACCGTAGGGAGCGAAGATTCCGAGCCCAAAATTCAGCTCCTGCGTCAGCGGGACCACGGCGTAGAGGTCGGGGAGCACGAACCACTGGTCCTGGATGTGCTCCACCACCCCGTTGCCCGGATAGGGATTGGCGCCGTTGAATTCGGTCGACGTGCGCGTCAGAAACTGGAGGTCGCCGTAAACCGAGAAGTGTTTCTGCCAGCCCATGCCAGCCGGGTTGTAGAAGATCGCCGAAGGGTCGTCGGCGATGCCCGAGAACGCGAGACCCATCCCGGTGGCCTTCGCGCCCTGCGACATGACCTGGAAACCGGAGGGATACGCGGGAGCGCTGATCAGGAAGATCGCGGCCGCGGCGGCCGCCAGAACGACCCGGGGCAGTGTCGCGCGGTGAGGCTGTGTCACAAGTTCTCCTCCCGATTTATGTGTACAGAACCGGCGGACATTGTGAAACGGCACGTTGCGGGCAATCTAGACCCCGACGCATGGAAAGTCAAAGGTTCCGACGCCGTAGAATCCCAAGCGTGTCTCCCGACGGCGATCCCGCGGACGACGGCAACGAGACCCGCTCGAGCGGGGAGACTCCGGTCACCGTCGGCACGGTGCTCGGAGGCCGCTATCGCATCGATGGCGTGCTCGGCTTCGGCGGAATGGGAGTCGTGTATCGCGCGCGGGACTTGAAGCTCGATTCCGAGATCGCGCTGAAACGCATCCGCCCCGATCGGGTGTCGCCGGAGCGGCGGGAGACTCTGCGCCGCGAGATCATCCTCTCTCGCAAAGTCACCCACGAGAACGTCTGCCGCATTTATGACCTCGTCGAGATCGAAGGCGAAGAGTTCGTCTCGATGGAGCACCTGCCGGGACAGACGCTCAAGGACATCGAGGAGAAAGAGCGCACGCTGCCGCTGGGTCGGGGGCTCGCGATCGCCAAGGGCATCTGCAACGGCCTCGCCGCGGCGCATCGGATCGGCGTACTCCACCGGGACCTCAAACCCGAGAACGTCATGGTCGGAGAGGACGGAAAGCCCCGGCTGATGGACTTCGGCATCGCCGTCGAGTCTCGCCTCTACACCGGCGAGCAGGGAGACACCGTGCCGGGCACGCCCCAGTTCCTGGCTCCGGAGCTGCTGCAGGGCGACGCCCCGAGCCCCCGCACCGACGTCTACGCCATGGGGGTCCTGCTCTTCGAGATGTTCACCGGACGCGTTCCGTTCGACGACAACGACACGGCGCGTCTGGTGCGGCGCGTGATCTCGGAGAAGGCGCCGCGGGTCGAGTCGCTGCGGCCGGACCTTCCCCCGGAGCTGCGCGACGTGCTCGAGCGGGCGATCGCCAAGGATCCGGAGGCGCGATTCGCCGACGCGACGGCGCTGGCCGACGCCATTGTGGCCTTCGAGGGTCAGGTCCTCGACCGCGTCATGGCGGAGGTCTCGGTCACGCGCGCACGGATGGTCAAGCTGATGGTGATCCTCGAGGCCAACAAGTCTCTGGCGGCGACCTTCGATCCGACCGAGACGCTGCGCATCATCCTGAAGACGGCGACCTCCGAGACCGACGCCGAGCGCGGCACGATCTTCCTCCGCGAGACCGGGAGCGACGAGCTCGTCAGCCAGATCCTGGAAGGCGGCGCCGTCAAGCCGATCCGTCTGCCGATCGGCCAGGGCATCGCGGGGGCCGCTGCCCAGACGGGCCAGGTCATCAACAGCGCGGACGCGTACCGGGACGTCCGCTTCGACAAGCGCACCGACAGCTCTTCGGGCTTCAAGACGATGTCGATCCTGGCGGCGCCGATGCGCTCTGCCCGGGGCGAGATCGTGGGCGTGGTCGAGATCCTCAACAAGCGCCGGCGCAACTTCACGCGCGAGGACGAAGAATTCCTGGCCGAGGTCGCCACGCACGCCGCCCTCGCCGTCGAGAGCGTGCGCGAGCACGAAGAGGCGGTCCGCAGCGCGCGCCGGGAGGGAGCCGTCGTCGTGCTTCGGGGCGTCGCTCCCCTGCTGAACCCTTCCAGCTGGCCCGAGACGCCGGGCTTCGAGAGCGCGCCGCTGCGTTGGAGATCCGAGGCGCCCGGACTCTCGATCTACGCGGTCGAGCCGCGGCCCGGCGGGCTGTCGCTGCTCCTTCTGGAAGACCGACGGGAGCTCGAGGAGGCGGTGGGGCCCCTCGTGCGCGCGGTGCGTCTTGCCCGGCCCATGCTCGCCTCGGCGGCCCCTGCCGAGATCGCCGCGCAGATCGCCGCGACCGAGCCACTCTGCTCCGTGACCGCCGCCTCGTGGACCGGCGAACGCCTCGCGCTGGCGGCGCGTGAGGCTCCCGTGCCCTGGCTATTGCGCTTCGGGCGCCCGGTTCCCTTCGAGATTCGAAAGTCCTCCGCGGCGCAGGAGGTCATCGTCGAGACCGGACGCGGCGACGTCCTCGTGCTCGGCTCCGCCGGGCTCTTCGCCCTCGAATCGTCGGGCAAGCCCGCTTCGGCGGAGAAGGCGGTGCAGCACCTGGCGCGCGGCGCGGAGACGCAGAGCCTGTCGGCTGCCTTCGCCGCGCTCGTCGCCGAATGGAAGAAGGCCGGGTTTTCGCCGGGCTCCCGCGACGTGCTACTCCTCGCGGCCAAGCGGCTCGATTGAGCGCGGCTTTAGCGAAACAGCTCTCCCCCGTCGTAGATCACGCGCTCGCCCTCGGTGCGCGCGAAGTCGGGCAGCCGTCGGGGACGGGCTTCGCGCGCCGACAGGATCTCGCGAACCTCCCATCCGCGCGCGAGGAAAGCGTCGGCGATCAGGGACCGGTGGCACTTCCAGGGAAGCGCCTCGGCGCACATCAGCGCGGAGGGCGCCTCGCCGGCCAGAGCTGCGGCGCGGGCGAATCCTGACGCGAACTCAGGCGTGTCCATGAAGTCGGCATAGCCGCGGAAAGCGGCCTCCCTCCATGCGGTGTGCGGTGAATCGGGCCGCGGGCGCCGGCGCCCGCCGAGCTCGGGCAGCCCGGTGTACCCGATGCCGGCCGCCGCGAGCGACGCCTCCAGCGCCGCGGCGTCGAAGTGCGGCCACTTGCGCGAGACCGGATAGCGCCGGACGTCCAGGATCCGCTTCACCCCGTGGGCGTTCAGGATCGCGATGAAGTCATCGATGCTACGATTCGAGTGCCCGACGGTGTGCAGCATTCTGGGCATGGGACCTGGGACCCGGGGCTCTTCCTACGGCAGCACCGCCACGGCGATCGCGCCCGGGCCCCCATGCGCACCGAGCGCCGGCCCGCACTCGACGATCATGACGTCGGATTCCGGATAGCGCTGGCGGATCTCGCGAGCCACTTCCTCGGCGGTGTCCTCGGCGTCGCAGTGCGCGACCCCGAAGCGGCGCGACCCGGACGCGCGCTCCCCGGCCTCGTCGAAGAGAAGCTTGAGCATCTTCCGACGCGCCGCGGCATATCCGCGCGCCTTCGCCGCCGCCTCCGCGACGCCCTCCCGCGTGATCGTGAGAACGGGCAGAAGACCCAGCATCCGCGCGATGAATCCGCGCAGCGGCGATACGCGCCCGCCGCGCACGAGATGCTTGAGCGTCGGCACCGCCACGAACGTCCGAACCCGCTCGGCCGCTTCCCGCGCGATCTTCTCGACCTCGTCGGCGCCCTTCCCGCCAGCCGCGGCCTCGGCGGCCGCTCGCACCACGAGGCCCAGACCCACCGTGACGTTGCGGCTGTCCACGTGTTGGATCCGGGTCTTCTCCACGGGCCGCGCGCCGACCGTCGCCGCCTGGTAAGTTCCCGAGAGGCCCGCCGAAAGATGCACCGACACGATCGAGCCGGCGTGGGTCGCGACGTTCTCGTAGACCTGGGTGAAGTCGGCCGGCGGCGGCTGCGACGTCTTCGGCGCCTCGTTCGTGACGGAGAAGCGCGCGTAGAACTCGGACGGCGAGATCGTGACCTTGTCGAGGTAGTTCTCGGAGCCGAAGTACACGCGCACCGGGACGACGCCGATGCCGAGGTCTTCGAGCATGGTGGACGGCAGGTCGCAGGTCGAATCGGTCACGACCCCGACGCGGACCGCTCGGTTCTGGTCGAAGCGGGACTCGTGCTGCGCCCGCATGTCCTCGACCTTCGTCTGGGCGACGTCGGCGAAGCGGGCCGCGACCTCGAAGAGCTTCTCGGGCTCGTTGGTGTGGACGTGGAGCCGAACTCGCGACGCGCCTCCGGCGAGGACGACCGAGTCCCCGAGCAGCGCCACCTCGCGGCGGAGCCCGTTGCGGTCGATCGCGTCGCCTTCGAGGAGCGCCTCGGTGCAGTAGCGAAAGAGAATCCCTTCGGGCGTGCGGTCGAAGACCGCGGCGCGGACTTCTTCGGGAGCGACGGGCGGAGGCGCGAAGCGCGCGGCCTCGCGCACGTACTTGACGATTCCCTCCAGCAGATAGACGAAGCCCTGCGCGCCGGCGTCCACGACGCCCGCCTTCTGCAGGGCCTTCATCTGTTTGGGCGTGTTCTCCAGGGAGGTGCGCGCCGCCTTGAGCGAGTCGGGCAGCAGGATGTCGAAGTCGCGGACCTCCGCGGCCCGGGCGGCCACATGACGCGCCCAGTCGCGGATGACCGTCAGGATCGTGCCTTCGACCGGGCGCGCGATCGCCGAGTAGGCCGACTCCGCCGCCTTGACCACGGCCTGGCCGAATCCCCGCGTCTCGACGCGCGGCGCGTCGGGAAGGCCCTCGGCGAAGCCGCAGAAGAACTGGGCGAGGATCGCTCCGGAATTCCCGCGCGCTCCGCCGATGGCCTGGTCCGCGAGCGAGCGGGACAGCTCGCGGACGTGGCGCTGGCGAATCCGGGAGATGCCGGCCGCGATCTTCTGCAGCGTCGAGGCCACGTTGGTTCCGGTGTCTCCGTCGGGCACCGGGAAGACGTTGATCTTGTTGAGATGCTCGGCGCGCTGGGCGACGAAGTGGGCGCCGGCGATCACGGCGCGCGAGAGCCGATTGCCGTCGAGATACCCGATCGCGATCAAGGCTTGATCGTGGCCGGGACGCCCTCCGGCGCGCGGACGCTGTTGCGCGTGTCGCGGTATTCCTCGGCCACCGCGGGGAGCCGGTCGAGGTAGAAGAGGACAACGCCGCAACCCATGCAGGCCCACGGATACACGCGCTCGGCGCCGAATCCGAAGAACGTCCGACCCCAGGGCTTCTGCCAGAAATAGTGCGTATAGCCCCACTTGTGGGAGCGCGAGCGCAGCATGTCGCCGCCGCAAAACGGGCACTTACGCCGGAAGGTCTCGATCATCGGGCCGCAGCCGGGCGACAAGAATATCCCACGCGGAAACGCCGGCCGGACCCGCCCGGCGCGCCCTCTAGGGCTTCGCGGCGGGCTTCGAGACGCGCCGCGAGAGCTCGGCTGCCTTCTCGCCGGCGGCCTTCGCGACTTCGGGATCGGCGCTCTCCGCGGCGACCTTCTGGAAGGCCGCCAGCGCGCCCGCGTAGTCGCGCTGGTTGTACAGCGCGATCGCGGCGTTGTAGTTCTTGACGGCCCGGTTTCGAGCGATCGCCTTCTTGAGGGATTCTCGCTGCGCCTCGAGTTCGGTCCGGATCTCTCCCGAGCTCCGGGCGACCATGCTGTCCATCAGGGCCAGGGCCTCGTCGTCCTTGCCGGCGTCGAGAAGGTCGTTGACCTGCTGGAACGATGCTTCCAGTTTCGAGCCTGGTCCCGGCTTCGCCCCCGACGCGGACACGGGAGCCGGGTCCTTTCCGGCCTTGCGATCGGTGAGCAGCGTGAGATCCGCGGCGACGTCCTCGCGCGACGGGAGGCGCTTCTTCGCTTCCTCCAGGGCGGCGATACCCTCGTCGAGGGCCGCGCCGGGCGGCTCGAGGCGGTATGTCCTTCCCAGCGCGACCCGGGCCTCCGCGAAGTCGGGCTCGAGTTCGACGCTCTTCTGGAAGGCCGCGCGAACCGAGGCGAGGAGCTCCTTCTGTTTCGCGGTGGGCGCCGAGGAATTGTACGGATCGTTCGCAAGCTCTTCCCAGCGCAAGCGGCCGATGCCGTAGTAGACGCGATAATCGCTCGAGCCGTCCTCGGCCGCGCGTGTCAGGAGCGCCGCCGCCTCGTCCTTTCGGTCCTGCTCGCGGCGCAACCATCCGAGCCCGCCGAGCGCGCCGGCGCTGGCCGGATCGGCCGCCAGCGCAGCCTGGTAAAAGCGCTCCGCGTCGGCAGGACGGTCCTGGTCGCTCGCGAGCAGGTCGCCGAGACGGACGAGCACCTGCTCGTAGCTCATCGGCGTGATGCGCGCCTCCGTCGGCGGCTTCAGCTCGGCGAACTTGATCCGGTTGTAGAAGAACCGTTTGTTGTTGCGAACGTAGGCGGTCAGCTCGCCGTAGAGGGTTGCGTAGTCGGTCTGAAACGCTTCGTGGAAAGCGTCGTCCTGCGGCTTGCCCTGCGCCAGCAGCGCCATGAACTTCGAGAGCTGCGGCGTGCGCGCCTCATTACCGCGCATCAGGTAGTGCATGAGGGCCCAGGTCTCCGCGAAATAGAGGCTGTTCTTCACGCGATCGCGGTACTCGGGAGAGTTCCGGTCGATCGCGAAGAGGCGTTCGAGCGGAATCCACATCAAGGCATCGCGCAGCTCGTGGAGGTCGTCCTCCGAGATCATCCCGGTGCGCGCCTCGTCGCCTTCGGTCCGGAACGTGCTGTAGTAGCCCGCAATGCCTGTCTCGTACCAGAGCGGCAGCTTCGCGAAGTTCGCGCGGATAAAGTCGTAGATGTACGAGAAGTAGACGTGGGGCCTCGGGTCGCTGTTCCAGGCCGCCGACAGCGTCGCGTAGTTCGCGTCCCATCCTCCCTGGTAGAAACCCGAGAAGGCGCCCGGCTTTCCGTCCACGCGCGGGAGGTAGGGCTCGAGCGCCTGGTGGTTCTTGAAGACGTAGATGCGCGTGGGCGCGGGCATGCTCGCGTTCCCCCGCTTCAACGCCACGAGGACCGTGCGCAGCCGCTCCATCTCGAGGCCGACGTCTTTCGTCTTGGACTCGCTGGCGTTTCCGTACAGCGTGAAATTCTGGGTGCGGACCTCGACCCAGCGGTCGCTCTTGGAAGGAAGGTTGATCGGGCCGTCCGCGGTGAGGCTCGACGCTGCGAGAGCGGACGCGAAGACGAAGGCTGCCCGAATGTACGGCTTCAGCGCGTGCAGTCTAGCCGACGGAGCCGGACCTCGGGGAAGCTCAGGGTTTCCAGCGGAGCACGAGATTGCGCGCGGCGCCGACTTCGTCCACCCGCTTGACCGGAGTCGAGTGCGGAGCGTGCTTGACCATCTCCGGGTCCTCGGCGCACTCGCGCGCGATCTCCTTCATAGCGTGAACGAAGGCGTCCAGGCCGGCCTTCCCCTCGGTCTCGGTGGGCTCAATCATCAGGGCCCCGTGCACGATCAATGGGAAGGAGACCGTCGGCGGATGGAATCCGTAGTCCATGAGGCGCTTGGCGATGTCCATGTTGGAGACGCCTTGCTCGACCTGTTTCTTGTCCGAGAAGACGACCTCGTGCATCGACGGCGCGTCGTACTTGAGGTGGTAGGTGCCGGCGAGGCCGGCGCGGATGTAGTTCGCGTTGAGGACGGCGCCTCGGGCGACCTCGCCGATGCGATTTCCGTACGCCGCGATGTAGGAGAGCGCTCGCACGAACATCCCGTAGTTCCCGAGGAACGTCCGCAGCCGCCCGATCGAGTCGGGCCGGTCGAAGTCGAGGAAGAACGTGCCGTCCTCGCGGCGCTCCACGGTCGGCCGCGGCAGATACGGGACCAGCTTCTCCGTAACGGCGACGGGACCCGAGCCCGGCCCTCCTCCGCCGTGCGGCGTCGAGAAGGTCTTGTGGAGGTTCATGTGCATCACGTCCACGCCCATGAGCCCCGGCTTGGCGACGCCAACGAACGCGTTGAAGTTGGCGCCGTCGCAGTAGAGATAGCCGCCCTTGGCGTGGACGATCCGCGCGATGTCGAGGATCCGGTCCTCGAAGACGCCCAGCGTGTTGGGAACCGTCAACATCAGCGCGGCGACGTCCTCGGTCATCGCGGCCTCGAGCGCCGCGAGGTCGATCGTGCCCTTCGCGCTGGATTTGAGCTCCCTGACTTTGTAGCCGGCGAAGTGCGCGGAGGCGGGATTGGTCCCGTGCGCGGAGTCCGGGATGAGCACCGTCGTCCGCGCCCGGCCGGTCTTCTCGAGCGCGCGGCGAACCATCAGGATGCCGGCGAGCTCACCCTGGGCGCCGGCCGAGGGCTGGAGCGTGACACGCGCGAGGCCCGTCAGCTCGGCGAGAATCCTCTCCAGGCGCCAGGCGAGCTCCAGCGCTCCCTGCGAGACGCCTTCGGGCGCAAGCGGATGGGCCGCGGCGAACCCGGGCAGCCGCGCCATCTCCTCGTTGGTGCGCGGGTTGTGCTTCATCGTGCAGGACCCGAGCGGATAGAGGGCCTGGTCGATCGAGAAGTTGAGGCGCGAGAGGCGCGTGAAGTGACGCGCGACCTCGACCTCGGTGATCTGCGTGCCGCCTTCGATGTCCGAGCGGCGCAACGCCTCCGGGATCGCCATCGCCGCCGGCACGTCGAGGGGCGGGAGCGAGTAGCCGATCTTCCCTTCGCCCGACCTCTCGAACACGAGCGCCTCGGCGCGCGGCTCGGGTCGCTCACGATTCGCGGCGGCGGCGGCCTTCTCCTGGATCTCGACGCTCACGACGTCTTCCCCGAGAGAGCCGCGACCATGTGATCCATCTCCGCCTTCGTGTTCATCTCCGTCGCGGCGACCAGGAAACGGCGCCGGTCCTTCGCGTCGTAACGCGAGAGGGCAACGCCCGCCAGGATCTTCCGCGCGGCCAGCCGCGACAGGAGCGCCTCCGCGTCCTCGGGGGCCTCCACGACGAACTCGTTGAACGTGGGACGCGCGTACGGGATCCGGTAGCCCGGGATCTTCGCGATCTCGCTCTTGAGGTACTCGGCTTTCGCGTGGCTCTGGAGTGCAACCTCGCGCAACCCGGTCTTTCCCAGGAGCGACATGTGGATGTTCGAAGCCAGCGCCATCAGGCCCTGGTTCGTGCAGATGTTCGACGTCGCCTTCTCGCGGCGGATGTGCTGCTCACGCGTCGAGAGCGTGAGGCAGAAGGCCCTGCGGCCTTCGGCGTCGCGGGTCTGGCCGACGAGGCGGCCCGGGATCTGGCGCTGATGCTCGGCGCGGCAGGCGAGGAAACCGAGGATCGGTCCACCCAGGTGCATCGGGACGCCGAGGGACTGCGCCTCGCCGCACGCGATGTCGGCACCGTTCTCGCCGGGCGGCGAGAGCAGCGCCATCGAGACGGCCTCGGCGACGACGGCCACCGAAAGCGCCCCGGCCGCGCGCGCGGCCGACGAACCGACCTTCCAGTCTTCGATCACTCCGTAGAAGTTGGGCGACTGGACCGCGACCGCGAACGTCGCCGCATCGCACGCAGCTTCGAGCGCCCGGGTGTCCGTCGCTCCGTCGGCGGAGAGCGGCACTTCCACGACTTCGAGTCCCAGGTTTTGGAAGTACGTCCGCACCGTCTCGCGGTACTCGGGATGGATGCCCGCCGAGAGGACGGCGCGCTTCTTGCCCTTCGACAGCCGCTCGGCCATCAGCAGGGCCTCGACCAGGGCCGACGCTCCCTCGTAGAGCGACGCGTTGGCCACCTCGAGCCCGGTCAGCTGGCAGATGTGCGTCTGGAACTCGAAGATCGACTGGAGCGTGCCCTGCGAGACCTCCGGCTGATACGGCGTGTACGACGTCAGCCACTCCGCGCGGTACAGCATCTGGTCGGCGATCGCCGAGACGTAGTGGTTGTAGATGCCGCCGCCCAGGAAGAAGGCGGTGTCCCGCGCGTTGGCATTCTTCGCGGCGAGCCCCCCGAGGAACCGGCGAATCTCGATCTCCGAGAGAGGCGCCGGCAAATCCGGCGGCTGGCGAACCTCAGCGGGCACCGTGGCGAAGAGGTCGTCGATCGAGGAAACGCCGATCGCGGCGAGCATCTGCTCCCGCTCGCGATCTGAGGTCGGAAGGAACTTCACCCGGCCTAGCCCTCCTGCTCCTCGCGCACGTATTTCGCGTACGCGTCCGCCGTCATGAGCTTGCGGACCTCGTCGTCGGTCGAGAGCTTGATCTTGATCAGCCAGCCGTCTCCCTGGGGGTCGTCGTTGATGATGCCGGGCTCGGCGACCGCCCCCTTGTTCACCTCCACGACCTCTCCCGAAACCGGCGTGTAGAGCTCCGAGACGGCCTTGACCGACTCGACGGTGCCGAACTCGTCGTCCGCGTTGTAGACGTGACCGACCTCGGGCAGCTCAAGGTACACGATCTCGCCCAGCTGCTTCTGGGCGTGATCGGTGATCCCGACCGTGCCGATGTCGCCGTCCACGCGCACCCACTCGTGGCTCTCGCTGTAGTGCAGGTCGTCCATCAGGCTTCCTTCCTCTTGTAGAACGGTGTCGGGACCACGCGAGCGGCGGCGGCCCGACCGCGAATCTCCACCTCGAACTCCGTGTCGACCGCCGTCGCGGCGGTCGGGAGCAGCGCCAGGCCGATCGGCTTGCCGAGGGTCGGCGAGTGCGTGCCGGAAGTGACGACACCGGGACCCGCGCCGGTTTTCGCCGGGTAGCCGTGGCGCCCGATGCCCCGATCCACCATCTCGAACCCGACGAGCTTGCGCGGCACGCCGGCCGCCTTCTGCGCGGCCAGCGCGTCCCGGCCGACGAAGTCTCCCTTGCCCATCTTGACGATCCAGCCCAGGTCCGCCTCCCACGGCGTGACCGTGTCGTCGATGTCGTTGCCGTAGAGCGCCATCTTTGCTTCCAGCCGCAGCGTGTCCCGCGCGCCGAGGCCGCAGGGAACGGCGCCTTCGGCACGTCCGACCTCCAGGAATTTTCGGAAGAGGCGCTCGGCGTCCTCGGGCGGACAATAGACCTCGAAGCCGTCCTCGCCGGTGTAACCCGTGCGCGAGACGAGCGTCGGCGCTCCCTCGACCTTGGTCTCGCGGAAGCTGTAGTACGGCAGATCGGAGGGATCCGGGCTCGCCACCTTCGCCATCAGCGCCGCGGACCTCGGACCCTGGACGGCGATCAGGGCCCAGCGCGCGCTGTGGTCGTCGACGCGGACGTCGCCGCGGGCATGCTCCCTCGCCCAGGCGAAGTCTTTCGGCGTGTTGCCGGCGTTGACGACCAGCAGATAGGACTCGGCGGACCTCCGGTAGACGAGCAGGTCGTCCACGAACGTTCCCTTCTCCGTCAAAAACGCCGAGTAGTGGATCCGTCCGTCGGCCAGCTTCGACACGTCGTTGGGTGTGAGGGCCTGGAGGGCGTCGAGGGCGCCGGCGCCCGTCACGGCGAACTCGCCCATATGCGAGACGTCGAACACGCCCACACGCTCGCGCACGGCCCGGTGCTCCTCGAGGATGCCCGCGTACTGCACGGGCATCTCCCAACCGCCGAAGTCGACCATCTTGGCGCCGAGCTCGCGGTGCAGGTTGTAGAGCGGCGTGCGCTTGAGAGCGGCGGGCGCGGCGACGGGGGCGGCCATGCGGAGGGGGAAGTTAGCACATCGTGCCGGCAGGCGAGGATGATCCCGTTAGAATCGGGAAGGTCCTCCGGAGGCCCGCATGGTCTCGCCCGACATCTGGAAAACGGCGGAGCCGCGCTCGTGACCGACTCGCCCGGAGAGCGAGCCCGCGCGGCGGCGCGCAACTGCGAAGCGGCCGGCTTGACGTCGGAAGCGGACATTCTGTACCGGCTGGCCGAGACGCTGGATGCGAAAGGCCGCGCCTCGGCGGCCTCCTCTCTGGCGCGCGTCTTGATCGGCGCGGGGCGGATCGACCAGGCGCGGCCTTACGCCCTCGACGGTAACGACCCGGTCCTGGTGGCGCGCCTTCTGCTCGAGGCGCACGACTTCGCACAGGCGCGGCGTCTGATGGACGAAGCGCGCGCCCGCGACCCCTTCGACCCACGCATCGCATCGGCGCGGGGGCGGCTCGCGTTTCTCGAGAAGCGATTCAGCGAGGCCGTCGAGGACCTGCTCGAGGCGGCGCTTCTCCGTCCCGACGGCGCACCCGACGCGACGGACCGCCGGTTCCTGCGGGCAGCCCGGGCGCTCGCGCCGGACCAGATCCCGAGCTGGAAGGACGCCGTCGCCGCCGCGCGCACGCGCCTCATCGCGGAGGCGGAGAAGCGCGCGCCGGGTGTGGGTTGGCCCGACCGCTCCTCCGAGCTCCTGCGCTTGCTGATCCGGCGGGGAGGGGGCGCGACCACCGGCGCGCTCGACCTCGCCCGCCGCCTCGCGGAGATTCCCGCCCTGAAAGGACTCGATGAGGCCGGGTTTTTCGCCGCCGCCGAGTTCGGCGAGCTGCGCCGCCTGGCGACCGGCAGCGCGCTTTACCGCGCGGGCGACCGCGCCGGCGAGATCTCCCTGCTCGTCTCGGGGTCCGTGGACCTGGTTCGCACGACTCCGGTCGGAGACCAGCCCATGGGCGAAGCCGGTCCCGGAGATTTCGTCGGCGAAGAGGCGCTCACCGGCGCGCCGCGCACCGGCGACGTTCGGGCGCGCGGAGCGGCGACGCTGCTCGGGTTCACGCCCGACTTCTTCTCGCCCGATCCGGACCGCGCCGCCTGGCTTCGGTTCCTGCGAGGCCGGCTCGCGCGCCGCCTTCACCGGTTGAACGACCTCTTCCGGCAGTTTTTCCCGGACGAGCAGGCTCCGGCCGGACGCGCCGCCGGCGCCGGCCCGGCCGAAGGTCCGGAACAGCTCTCCCTGGAAGAGCGTTCGCGGTCGCTGACCTCCGTGGGCCTGTCGGAAGCCGACCGCTTTCTCTTCGCGGTCTTCGCCCACGAGCGCCGTTACCCGGCCGAGGCCGTCATCTTCCGCGAGGGAGATCCGGGCGACGCGATCTGCGTCATCGCGCGCGGACGCGTGCGCATCTCCCGCCAGATATCGGGCGGCGAAGAAGCGTTCGCAATCCTGGATCCGGGGGCAATCTTCGGCGAGATGGCGCTGCTGGATCCGGGTTCGGGACGCTCCGCCGACGCGCGCGCTCACGAAGAAGCGGTGGTTCTCGAGCTGCCCCGCGATCGATTCGACGCTCTCGAGGCGGCGGATCCGGAGGGGTGCGCGCAACTCTCGGCGCTCCTCTGCGGACTGGCGGCCCGCCGTTGTGTCGAGACGGCGGAACGGCTGGCGAACTGGCGGGTCCTGGCGGGACCGGGAGCCTGAGCCGTCATCCCGAGGAGCGGAGCGACGAGGGATCCCGAACTCGGCACGCATCGCGCGTAGAAGTCCGGGATCCCTCGCTACGCTCGGGATGACAACGCGCGGCGCGCCCGCGCGCCCGCATTGTCACTCCTTCTTGAGCTTCTCGGAGATCTTCGCTCGATCCCGTCCCGCGTTCGATGCGACGAGGATGCGGACGAGCTTGGGGTGATAACCCGGAGCCGTGAGCGTCAGGTCGTGAACCGTACCGGGTGAGAGCTTCAGCGGCGAGCCCGGACCGAAGGAAGAAGCGGGCCCCAGGGTCTTGTCGCCTTCCGTGATCACGGCCTCCGAGGGCGTGACGTTGAACTCCACCTCCCCCGTCGTCCGATCGGCCGGAGCGGGCAGTTTGTCGTAGGGAAGCTTCTGGTTGCGATCGAGCTCTTCGTCGATCGACACGGAGTCGCCGCCGCCGTCCGGACCGACATCGATCTCGAACCGCTTCGGACGATAACCGGGCAGCTCCATGCGCACGATGTGGCTTCCGGGCTTGTCGAACTCGTACTCGCGGCCTCCGCCACGGTTGTCCCAGTCGTCGGCAATCCCGACGTAGCGGCCGTCGACGTAGAGCCGCGCCTGTTCGGGGCTCGACGTGAAGCGTACGGCGCGCCGGGTCGAGTACGTGGCGTCGATGCGCGCGCTGCGGTCGTTCGAGGCGGCCGGAGGCGGGGGCGGCGGAGGCTGGGCCGAAGCCATGACCGCCACCTTCTCTTCTTCTCGAGGCGCCGGGCTCGGTTTGGACCGAGCGGTGGGGCGCGCGGCCGGCGCCCCGGCGACGCGAGGCGCGCCCACAACGGCGTCGGCGGCCGCGGCGGGACCCGGCGTGGGAAGTGTGAGCGGCGTCGGCTCGGCCGCAACGACCTCCGCCGTCGGAGCGGGCGTCGCCGGCGCCGCCGTGGCCGCGGGCGCCGCCGTCGGAGCGACGGCCGCCTCCGGACCGCTCGGGACCGGCGCCTTCCAGAGCGCGTACACGGCGAAGAGCACCGCCGCGAGGACCGCGATGGCCACGATCGCGATCGCGCGCCAGCCTCGAGACGGCGACGACGCGACGACCGTGGGCGCCGCCGGAGGCGGAGGCGGCAGTGCGGAAGCCGGAGTGGGGACATCGGCACGGGGAGGCGGAGCCGGCGCATCGGTCCTCGGCGCCGGAGTCGCCGCAACGGCGACCGCGCGGCGAGTCATCTCCGACTCTCGCTGGAACTTCTCGATGCGCTTGAGCTCGCGCAGAAACGCCTGCGCGTTTTCGGGCCGCTTCTCGGGCTGCTTGGCGAGCATCACGGCGATGACCTCGCGGCTGGCCGCCGGCAGATCGGCCTTGATCTCGCGTGGATCGCGAGGCTCGGTGTGGAGGATCTGGTACACGAGCGTGGTGATCGACTCTCCCGGGAAGGGCCGTGTGCCGGTCAAGAGCTCGTAGAGCACCACCCCGAGCGAGAAGAGGTCCGAGCGCCCGTCGAGCTTCTCCCCGCGGATCTGCTCCGGCGACATGTACGCCGGGCTTCCGATCATGTGGCCGGTCCGCGTCAGGTCGGAGGTCGTCGCGCTCGTGAAGCGGGCGATCCCGAAATCCGTGACCTTCACCCGGCCGTCCTTCGCGATCAGGATGTTTCCGGGCTTGATGTCGCGGTGGACGACGCCGCGCTCGTGGGCGTGGTCGAGCGCCTCGGCCGTCTGGCGTACGATGCCGATCTTGGCGTTGAGGGGCAGTGCGTCCGCGCCGACGAGGTAGCGGGTCAGCGGATGCCCCTCGACATACTCCATGGCGATGAAGAAATCGCCGCGGTCGCGGCCGACGTCGTAGACGGTGACGACGTTGGGGTGCTGGAGGCGGCCCGCGAGCTTGGCTTCTTTCAGGAACCGTTGCTCGACTTCCGCAGCGCTTTCGCCGCGCAGGGCCTCGGGACGTATCGTCTTCAGCGCGACGGGGCGATCGATTTCGGGATCGTGGGCGAGATAGACCACGCCCATCGCGCCCTGGCCGATCACTGCGGTGATCTCGTACCGCCCGAGCTTGGACCCGGGGGGCAGGACGCTCATTCGTCCGAGTCTTCGGAGAGGTTCTTCTCGGCGTCCCGCTCGCGCTCGGCGATCAGGGCGCGGGCTTCGTCGGCGCGGTCCGGCGGGACCATGACGCGGCTGGAACCGAGCGCACCGAGATTCTCGGGCCACGGCGAAGGCGCGGACTCGATCTCCACCGGGATTTCTTCGGATTCGAGGAGCCCCGCGATGATCGCAGCCTCCTCGTCGTCACCCACGGCGGCGACTTCGACCCAGTCCTCTTCTCTGCTCTTGGCCATGCGTCCCTTTTCGCCCCGGGTCAGCGCTCGAGGCGCACGGGCGCCGGCTGTTTGTCGACGACGCGGCCGACGACCGCGCCGGCGGGCGCGCCCCGCTCCCGGCACCGCGCCGCGTAGGCTTCGGCCTGCTCCGCCGGCAGCGCCACGAGCAGGCCGCCCGAGGTCTGCGCGTCGCAGGCGAGGAGCACATCCTCGTCGGTCACGCCGTCGCCGAACGTCGCGCGCGTCTTCATGTTGCGCACGTTGCCGCGCGATCCTCCCGGAGCGACGCCCTCCGACGCGAGCCGCCGCGCCTGAGACAGGAGCGGCAGCGATCGGACCGAGAAGACGGCGGTCGTGCCCGACGCTTCCATCATCTCGAGCGCGTGGCCCATGAGACCGAAGCCCGTCACATCGGTCGCCGCATGGACGTCGAATCCTTCCATCGCCTCGACCGCCGCGCGGTTGAGCGTGCACATCACGCCCACGGCCTCCTCCAGCGCGGCGTCGGAGAGCTTGCGCTTGCCCGGACTGCCTTCGCTCTCCGAAGCGGCCGAGTCGGCGCGCCCGGCGCGGATCGTGAGCCCGATCCCGAGGGGCTTGGTCAGAACGAGGGCGTCCCCGACCTTCGCCCCGGCGTTGCGTGTGACGCGGGCTTCGTCGACGACTCCCGTCACGGCGAGGCCATAAAGAGGGATGTCGTGGTCGATGGAGTGCCCCCCGCCGATCACGGCGCCCGCCTCCGCGACTTTCTCGGCTCCGCCGCGCAGGATCTCCTCGAGCATCTCGCTCGGAAGAACCTGCATCGGGAAGGCGACCGCTGCCAGCGCGAGCACCGGCCGTCCGCGCATGGCATAGACGTCCGACAGCGCGTTGGTCGCCGCGATCCGGCCGAACAGCCGGGGATCGTCGACGACCGGCGTGAAGAAGTCGATCGTCTGAACGATCGTCTGTCCGCCGCCCAGCCGGTAGACCGCCGCGTCGTCGGCCAGCGCGCTCCCGACGAGCAGATTGGGGTCGGACCCCGCCGGGACGTTGCGCAGCATCGCGGACAGATCGAACTGCGGGATCTTGCAGGCGCAGCCCGCCTTCGAGGCAAACGTCGAGAGCGGCGGATGGGCCTTCGTCGGAGATGTCACGCGCGGATTATAGGAGTCCCACGACCTGGGACCTCGGGGCTAGTCGTCGTCGCCGCGGAGCAGGAAGCCGAGCACGAACCCGACGGCCGCCGAGACCGCGATCGCCGTTCCCGGGTTCTCACGCACGTAGGAGCGAACGTCGTCCCACAGGTATCCGTAGTCCTTCTCGATGCGGTTCGCAGTCGACTTGACCGTCTTCTTCACGTCCTCGCTGACATCGTCGAACTGATCCCGCGCCTTCGAATAGGAGTCCCCGAGGACTTCCTTGGTGCGGTCGATCTTGTCTTCCACGTAATCCCGGGCCCGATCGAACGGAGTCTCTTTGCCCATAGTCACCTCCGACTTGAGGGGACGCATCATATACCCTTGAAACCCGCATGCGCACCGGAACCCTGGTCCGCCGTCTGGGCTCGGGGGTGGAGAGACGCCCGACGGGCTGGTCGCTCCGATCGACCGTCAGCGAGACGTGGCGCGGTTTCCGCGCCGACCGCGGACTCGACCTCGCCGGCTCGCTCGCGTTCACCACGATTCTGACCGCGGTGCCGCTGCTGGCCAGCTTCTCGCTCTTTCTCGTGACGTTCTTCAAGGAGAACGACGAACAGATCCTGGCCATCATCAATGCCGTCCTCCCCTACCAGACCGCGCGGTTGACCCAGAACCTGCGCGACTTCATCGCCGAGTCCACGGCCATCTCGGGTGTCGGCCTCGTGCTCCTGATCGTCGCGTCGGTGCGCCTGGTCTTCGTCGTCGAAGGAGTCTTCAACGCCGTCTGGGGAGCTCCGCGGCGGCGGGCCCCGATCCGGCGCGTCATTCTGTTCACGTTCTCGCTGCTCGCCCTCGGCCTGGTCCTCGGCGGCATCTCCTGGGGCATTCGAGCCATGCGGCGTTACGTCGAGGGAGATTCGATCCTCAACAACCCCGTGTTCGCCGCGTCGATGCCGTTTCTCCTGAAAGCGATCGTCCTGACGCTGCTCTTCCGGTATCTGCCGAACGCCCGCGTGCGGCTGGCCCCGGCGGCCATCGCCGGCGCGACGGTCGCTCTCGGCCTGGAGCTCCTGCGCTTGGGGTTCACGGTCTACACCGACGCCATGCTCCGGATGAACCTGATCACGGGCTCCCTCGCGTTCGCGCTCATCATGATCCTGTCGCTCTACTTCGCCTGGGCCCTGATCCTCATCGGCGTGGAGCTGACCCACGTGCTCCAGATGCTGACGCCCGGAGCGGAGGCCGACCGGCGCCGCGAGGGCCGCGCCGAAAAGGCGGTGCGCATGCTCCTGCGTATGTCCTCCGCCGATCCGGCGCCGCTGAAGGACCTGGAGCCCAATCCGGACACGGCTCCCGCGGAGGCTCTGGGGATCCTGGAGGACCTGAAGGACGGCGGCATCGTCGAGGGCAACGAGGCGGCGGGCTTCCGGCTGGCGCGCTCCGGCCGCGAGATCACGATCGCCAACGTGCTCGACGCTCTGACCCCCGGCTTCTACCAGGTCAATCCGTACCGGCAGGACCGAGTGGCCCTGGTCCTCGAGCCGATCTTCTACCGCCTGGACTCGGAACGCCGGCGGCTGCTCTCCTGCACGCTCGCGGAGCTGCGTCCTCGCTAGGCGGCGGGGCGCGGCCGAAGCCACTTCAGCAGCGGCGGTGTGATGAAAGTCGTCGCGAAAACGGCCACCAGAACCGCCACGAAGACGCCCTCGGGCAGGGCTTTCGTCGCCAAGCCCATCGACGCGAAGATCAGGCCGACTTCTCCGCGCGGCACCATGCCCGCTCCGATGAAGGTACGTCGGACGTTTCCCCACGCGGCAAAACCGGCCAGGAATTTGCCCAGAAGCCCGACGGCCGTGAGCCCGGCGCCCAGCAAAAGCGCCGGGCGATTCTCGGCGACGGCGGGATTGAGGAGCCGCACGTCCACCTCGGCGCCGACATAGACGAAGAAGACGGGCGCGAAGATGTCCACGATCGGCTTGACCGCATGCTCGATGTCGTGGCGGCGGTTCGTACGCGCCAGGGCCAGTCCCGCGGCGAACGCGCCGACGATCGGCGCCGACTCGGCTTTCTTGGCGCCCCAGGCGACCAGGAGCGCGAAGGCTACGGCGCTCGCCACCAGGATCCCGCGGAGGCGGCTTTTTCCGACGAGATTCACGAGCCACCTCCCGAGCGGAATCCCGAGGCCCATCGCGACGGACAGAAACAGGATCGATAAGACACCGGTGCGCACCGCGCTCGACGCGGAGAGAACGCCCTTCTCGGCCACTCCCGAGACGATCGCGAGGACGACGAGCCCGAGCACGTCGTCGATCACGGCGGCTCCCAGGATGATCTGGCCCTCTCGCGTTTTGAGGAGGTCGAGCTCCGAGAGGACGCGCGCCGTGATGCCGATCGAAGTCGCCGTCAGCGCCGCCCCGACGTAGACACAGGTCAGCGGGCCGTAGCCGAGGAGGTGCGCGACGGCGAAGCCGCCCCCGAACGGCAGGGCCATTCCCGTCACCGCCACCGCCAGCGCCGGTCCTCCGACGCGGACGAGCTCCTCGAGATCCGTCTCGAGGCCGACCTCGAAGAGCAGCAGGATCACGCCGATCTCGGCGAGGAGGAAGACTCCGTCGGAGAGCGGCACGAGACCCACAACCGACGGACCGAGGATCACCCCAGCCAGAAGCTCCCCCAGGACGGCCGGCTGCCCGACGCGCTCGGCCAGGCTCCCGAAGAGCTTGGCGCCGAGGAGCGCGGACGCGAATGCGAGCAGCACAGCTCCGAGGTCGATCCCGTGTTCCACGGCGCGGATCCTAGTCGATCCCCGTCCTGTTACGCTCCGCAGCAATGGAGGCGGAACGGGCGAGTCGCCGCAACCGCATCGCGGTCGCGGCCACGCTGGCGGCCGCCGCTCTGCTTCTCGGGCTGCAGCTGCTTCGCCCTCCCATCGTCGGTCTCGCCGACAACGGCGACTTCGAGAGGCTGATGCATCCCGCGGGGCTCGATTACGTCAGCGCGCACCCGGAGGATCGCTACTACGGCTGGATGCAGCCCCGGTTCGCCTACGCGCCTCGGTCCGCGGATTCTTCCGGCTACCGCAGCTCGGAGATGCTTCTCGTCGAAACGGCCGTCGGCGCCGGAAGGATGTTGTCGAAGTCGTCGTTCTTCGACACCCGATTCCTCGGCGCCCTTCACGCGGTCCTGCTGCTCCTCGCGCTCGGCGCTCTGGTCGCCGCGTGCCGCGATCTCGGCACTGCGGCGCAGGTGACGGCGGCTGCACTCCTGGTCTTCTTCTTCACCGACGTCGGATACATCGGACCCTTCAACTCTCTCTACTCCCAGACGGCGTCGCTCCTGTTCCTGCTCGCCACGACCGGAGCCGCGGCCCTCGCCGTCCGCCGCGGGTCGCTGTCGGGACTGCTTCTCGCCGTTTTTTTCCTGGCGGCCGCGCTCTTCGTCTGCGCGAAGCCGCAGGAGGTCGTCCACGCGCCGATCCTGGCGCTGCTGGGTGTGCGACTGGCATGGCCGAACGCGCCGCGGCGCCGGCGCGCGGCGGCTCTGGCTCTCGCGGTCCTGCTGTGCGCGCTGGCAGCCCGCTACTACCTCAGCGCGGAGCGATCGATCGGATGGGTCACCCGCTACAACATCATCTTCATGGTCCTGCTCCCCGAGTCCCCTCGTCCGGCCGCCGACCTGGCCGAGATGGGCCTGGACCCGTCGCTCGCGAAGTATTCAGGTGTCAGCGCCTGGGTCGCCGGGTCCCCGGCGGCGGACCCGGAAATGCGCGCCCGCATCAACGCCTCGTCTCCGAGGGCATTTCTGCTGCGCCATCCCGAGAGGTTGCACGCACTGCTGCGGCAGGCCGTGAGATCGGCCTGGATCCTGCGCCCGCCCGAGCTCGGCAACTTCGCGAAGGAAAGCGGCCGCCCGGCCCGCGCGCAATCGTTCGGTCCCTGGAGCTCGGCGCGCGCCGCGCTCGGCGGCGCGGCGCTCCTCGTCCTGCTTCTCGGTGGCACCCTCGGGGCGGCGATCGCGACCTATCGCCGCGCCTCGGCCCGGGGACGCCTCGCGCGCCAGTCCATGGTGGCCCTCGTCCTCATGACGGTGGCCGCCTTCGCCGCTGCGGTCGCTGGCGACACGCACATGGAGCTCGTCCGTCATCTGTACACCTTCCAGGCGCTCTCCGATCTTGTCCTAGTGGCCGCCGTGGCGTGGGTCGTGCGCGCGGTGGCGGTTCGCCGGGCGGAGGCACACCTGTCGGCCGCATCCGCCGCGGAAGCCCGACGCCTCCCGCGCCTGGATCCTCCCGTCGTCGCCGCCATCGCCGTCGCCGTCGCGATCCTCGCGGCCCAGCTTCTGGTTCCGCCGATCATCGGCCTCGCCAACAACGGCGACTTCGAGAAGGTCATGGGCTACGCCGGAATCCGTTATCGGGAGACGGCGTACGAAGACAAGTTCAACGCCTACATCGTCCAGACCTTCGATCGGGTTCAACCCGGCTGGTACCGCAGCGGGTACCTGACATCGGAGACCCTCCTCGCGCTCCTGGCCCGCGGCGCGTCGGGCCCGCTGTCCCAACCGGGCGCGTTCGACATTCGATTCCTCGGCGCGCTTCTGACGATCCTCTTACTGATCGCGCTCGGGATCTTCGTCGCGGCGTGCCGGGACTTGCGACCGGCGGCCCGGTGGGCGGTGGCCGCCCTGCTCGTTCTCGTGTTCACGGACGTGGGATACGCGGCGCCCTTCAACTCCTTCTACAGCCAGGCGGCCTCCCTCGTCTTCGTGCTCCTCACGCTCGCCATCGCCGCGCTTGCGACTCGAAATGGACGGCTCAAAGGAGGCCTTCTCGTCGCCTACTTCGTCTGCGCCGCCCTCTTCGTGTGCTCGAAGCCGCAGGAACCGGTTCATGGACCTCTTCTCGCGGCGCTCGGGTGGATCCTGGCCGCCGAACCCGCTCGGGCCTGGTGGCGCCGACCGGCCTCGTGGCTGGCCGTGGGGCTTTGCGCCCTGTCGCTGGCGTACTACCGCGCCATCCCGCGAGAAGCGATCCGAAATGTCGGCCTCTTCCACACCGTCTTCACGGACTTGCTCCCGAACTCTCCCGATCCCGCCGCCGACTTGGTCGAGCTCGGCCTCAATGCGGATCTGCTCCGATACAACGGCACCAACGCCTACCAGCCCGGCGCTCCGATGAGCGACCCGGACTTCGACGCGCGCTTCTTCCAGCGATTCGATTTCGCTTCGCTCGTGCGGTTCTACGTGCGCCATCCGATCCGTCTGGCCGACCGCCTCAAACGCGGAGCCCCGCTCGCCTTCCGGCTGCGCCCCTGGCGCGCCGGCAATTACACGAAGGATTCCGGATACCCGCGCAACACCATGACGTCGCACTTCGCGCTCTGGAGCGACACACGGTTACGCCTGGGGCGCCACGGGGTGGCGGCGCTCCTCCTGCTCTACGGGGTCAACGCAACGCTGGTCTTTTTCGGCGGCCGCTTCCGCTTCGCGCCCATGCCGAGACTCGCGCGCGTGACGCTCGGCATTGTGCTCGCCATGGCCGTCGTCGAGTACGTCGTGTGCGCCCTCGCCGACTATCTCGGCGACTTTTCCCGGCACCTCTACGTCTTCCAGGCGCTCTATGACCTCGTCCTGATCGCCGACATCGGTTGGGCGATCCAGAGCTTGGCAGCACGGTCCCGCTCCTTGCCGGGCCCCGCTCCCGCACGGGCGTAGCGTTTGCCGGCGTCGGATCCCCGTGCTATCCTGCGCGCCCTCCGCGTGGGGCTGTAGCTCAGTTTGGGAGAGCGCGTGAATCGCACTCACGAGGTCGCCGGTTCGATCCCGGTCAGCTCCACCAATTCATCACCCTGCCTTTCTACTGGAACCCGCTGTCCTGGATCGAACCGGCGACCGATTAGTTATTGAAGCCACGGCGAAGCCCTGGTTTTGAAAACTCTCGGCCGCCGGTCGCGCAGCGACCGCCGCGGCCGAAAGCCGCGCGGCCGGTTCGATCCCGGTCAGCTCCACCAAAACTCAGTTCGTCACCGCGCGATCGACGCGCTCCGGCCCTGCTTCCGCCGCGGCTCGAAGCGCAGCGCCGCGTCGGCGAGCTTCTTGACGACGATCGGGGCGACGGCGACGAGCACCCGGCTCCACGGGCTCTTCGCGTCCGAGGCGACGCGCTCGGGATGGCGGGTCATGCGCGCGACCGCCTCGCGGAAGTGGCGCGCCCGTCTCCACGGCCGCGACCTCGCGCTCGCCCGGCGACGCGCCGCGTACGCGATCCCCGCCACGAGGCCGCCGAGCGCGACCCCCACGGCCGCGGCGGCGACCGGATGCTCGCGGATCGACAGGATCCGATGCCGGCGGCGGTCGAGCTCCGCGACGTAGGCATCGAGCCGGCGCCGCGCGCCGCGGATCTGCGCCCGGAGCCGCTGGATGTCCTGCGCTCCCTCGTCGCCCTTCGCGCGGTCTATGCGATGCGGTTCTTTGCCCATGTCCAGCTCT
>Ga0075435_100000417_pt1 | contig 26219 bp, 20 predicted proteins | sample RhiMethybrSRZTD4_FD_75302 | JGI IMG/M metagenome (GOLD analysis project Ga0075435, IMG submission 75302) | Populus rhizosphere microbial communities from Tennessee, USA - Rhizosphere MetaG P. TD hybrid SRZTD4 | ecosystem: Host-associated > Plants > Roots > Rhizosphere > Soil | place: USA...
AGATCTCCGCGCGATCCTTGATGCCGACGCCGAAGGTGCCCGCGAAGTCGCCGACGTTGGTGTAGCCCTGGATCCAGTTCGTCCCGCGGCGGTACGCGCTCGCGGACCACTTACCGCCGGGCAGCACCTCGGCGGTTGGCACGTACCACAACCCGGTGTCGCCGAAGAAGGTCGTCGTCGCCGGACGCGTCTCTTCTTCGGATGCCGCCGGGGTTGTTGTCTGCTGGGAAGTCGAGGTCTGGGGAGTCGAAGGGGTCTGGGCGGCGGCGGCGCCGGCAACTAGCAGGCACGCCACCAATGGTAAAGCGCGAAACGCAGTCGTCATCAGCTGTACCTCCGCGGTAGCAGCAGCTCAGTGCTTCCGCGATAGTACCACAGGGCGCTAGTTCAATTCGTCCGGATCCCCGCGGAGCCGCTTGGGCCCGACCACCCACGCGATCACGATGCTGAGCATGTAGAGCCCCACCATCGGCGCCGCGAAGATCGTCTGCGTCATCATGTCGCCGGTCGGCGTGATCACGGCGGCGACGACGAAGATGATCAGGAACGCGTACTTGAACTGCGCGAGCAGGAACCGCGCGGTCACGAGCTTCATCTTCGCGAGGAAGAAGACCACGGTCGGCATCTGGAAGACGATGCCCATGCCGATCAGCATCTTCGAGTAGAGGCCGAACACGTCCTCCAGCTTCGGCATGAACGCGAGGTCGGGCGTGTTGAAGCTCGCGAAGAACGCCATCATGAACGGGAACGCGATGTAGTGGTTGAACGCCGCGCCGAGGATGAAGCCGATCGTCGTGAAGAGGACGAACGGCACCGCGAGGCGCTTCTCGTTCGAGTACAGGCCCGGGGCGATGAACATCCAGACCTGATACATGATGAACGGCGCCGCGACCACGACGCCGGCGATGAGCGCGACGGTGATGTAGAGCGAGAACGCCTCGCCCGGCTCGGTGTAAATCAGCTTGACGCCCGGCGGCAGCGCCTTGCGCGTCGGCGCGAGGATGTAGTTGAAGATCGGCTGAATCCAGTAGAAGGTCGCGAGCACGCCGAACGCGATCGCGAGGCACGAGCGGACGATGCGTTTCCGGAGCTCGTCGAGATGCTCCAGAAACGACATCTTCCCAGCGCCTGGGCTGTCGTCGTCGTCTTCGTCCGGCGGCAGCGGAGAGGGGACTCCCGCCTGGGAGCCCGGGAAGGGCACGAGGGCCATTACGTGCGGCGCTTACGCGCTGTGATCGACCTTCCGCGCGCCGACCGGCTCGTCCACCAGGGGCGTCGGGTTCGCCGGCGGCGCGGTGACCGACTGGGCCTGCGCGGCCGCCGCGGCCTTTTTCTCCTCGAGCACCGACCGCTGCTCCTCGAGACGAATCTCCTCTTCGAGCGTGCTCTTCAGCTCGTTGGAGGCCTTTTTGAATTCAGCGAGGCTCTTGCCGAGCGACCGCCCGAGCTCCGGCAGCTTGCGCGGGCCGAAAATGATCAGAGCGATCACGAAAATGATGATCAGCTCCGGCATGCCGATGGAACCAAACATAGTTCTCCTGCTTTCTCGACAACCGCGGACAGTCGCCTGACGTCATTATAGGAACGCGGTTCGCGGCCGGTCAAGGAACTTAGGGCAACGGCGATTGCCCAGAAGTCGTTGCTCGTAAGGAAGTTATCTGCTACGATGCGAATCATGCGACGCTACCGTCCTCTGCCCGCCGTTGTCTTCGCGATTGCCGTGTCCGCGCTGGTCGGCGGCCTCTTCGGACGGAGCGCCCTCGCCACCGACGACAAAGGCACCGAACACTACCGCGCGTTCTCGTCCGCGCTGAGCGCTATCGAAGCGAACTACATCGACAAGGTCGATTCCGACAACCTCGTCTACGGCGCCGTCCGCGGCATGCTCGGGACGCTCGATCCCCATTCGAGCTTCTTCAGCCCGAAAGAGTACGCGCAGATGCGCGAGCGGCAGGAAGGCCGCTACTACGGCATCGGCGTGTCGATCGTCTCGCAGGACGGCGACATCACGGCGATGAACGTCTTCGAGGGATCGCCCGCCTACAAGAAGGGCATCCGGCGCGGCGACATCCTCGCCAACGTCGAAGGCGAGGATACAAAGGGCTGGACGACCGATCAGGCGATGCGCAAGCTGCGCGGGCCGAAGGGCACCGTCGTCAACGTCGGCGTCAAGCGGCGCGGCTACGACGAGATGATCAAGTTTCCGCTGACGCGCGACGAGGTCTACATCCCGACCGTGCCGGCGTATTTCATGATTGACGCGACGACCGGCTACATCCGGATGCAGGACTTCGGCGAGAACACCGATCACGACGTGAAGGCGGCGCTGCGCGATCTCTCGTCGAAGGGGATGAAGCGGCTGCTGTTCGACATCCGCGGCAACCCGGGCGGCCCGCTCGATCAGGCCATCAAGGTCGCCAACGAGTTCCTGGCGAAGGGCAAGATGATCGTCTACACGCGCGGGCGCGTGGCGAACTCGGACCAGGACTACCGCGCGAGCGAGGACGGGGAGTTCCTCGACGTGCCGATGGTGATGATGGCGAACCGCAACAGCGCGAGCGCCTCGGAGATCGTCACCGGCGCGCTCCAGGATCACGATCGCGCCTACATCGTCGGCGAGACGACGTTCGGCAAGGCGCTCGTGCAGTCGGTGTATCGCATCAGCGGCGGCGCGGGGCTGGCGCTCACGACGGCGCACTACTACACGCCGAGCAACCGTCTGATCCAGCGTCCGTGGGACGCGAGCTTCGACGAGTACCTGAGCTACTCGCTGCGCGATCAGGACGCGAACAAGCCGCACAACCCCGCCGACCTGCGCCACACCGAGGCCGGACGCCCGGTGTACAGCGGCGGCGGCATCGAGCCGGACAAGCGCGTCTCCGGGCCGATCGAAGGCTTCAATCCGAGCCGCTTCGGCCGCATGCTCTACGCGCGATCGACGTTCGCGAACTACGCGCAGAAGTACGCCGCCGAAGGCGACACGCGCATCACGCAGAAGTCGACGGGCCGCACGTCGGTGAAGCCGAACTTCGTCGTCGACGATGCGATGGTCGCCGACTACAAGACGTTCCTGAAATCCGAGCACGTGAAGATCGAAGACGACGCGTTCGCGAAGGAGCTCGAGTTCATCAAGGCGATGATCCGCTTCGAGATCGACAACGCGGTGTTCGGCATCGCGGACGCGCGGCGGCATCTGATCGGCGCCGATCCGCAGGCGCAGGCGGCGCTGCAGGCGTTCGGCGAAGCGCAGAAGCTCACCGAGTTGAGCAGGAACGGCCGCACGAAGGCGCATTGATCGATTGCCGAACGGATCAGCTGGCGGTCATTCGGGCGAGCGACCGCTATAAATTGCGCTGGAGTTCGGGCTCGCCACCATACGTTGTCGTGTTAGACTGACGACCGATTCGGCCCCGGGGCCGCTCCACAGTACGGATTGGAGATTGCGGATTGCGGATTGCCGCCCGCAGCCTCCTCCGACGCGAGCGAAAGAGGGCCGACGAATCGGTCGTCTTGCCAGGTCGCATCCCAGCCAACCTCACTGCATCCGCTCGCATGGCGGATTGCGAACCGCTGACGGCCGACGGCGGATCGTCCGCCATCCGCGCCGGATCCGCACGCGTCGATCAGCCGTTCGCAATTTGCTGGGGACCTTATGCGTCTTGAACGTCTCGAGATCAACGGCTTCAAATCGTTCTCCGACCGCTCCGAGCTCGCCTTCGACAAGGGCGTGACGGCAATCGTCGGGCCGAACGGGTGCGGCAAGAGCAACGTCGCCGACGCGATCACGTGGGTGATGGGCGAGCAGAGCGCCAAGAGCCTGCGCGGCGACAAGATGGAAGACGTCATCTTCAACGGCAGCGACGCCCGCAAGCCGACGGCGGCCGCGGAAGTGCGGCTGCGGTTCAGCGGGTTCGTGAAGACGGTGAGCGGTCCGGCGTTCGAACGCGCTGCCCACGGCAACGGCAACGGCAACGGTCACGCGCACGGCAACGGGAACGGCACTGGAAATGGAAATGGAAACGGCGCGGGCCACTACGCCGACGCGCCGGCCACTGCGCACGACGCGGCGGCCGAAACCGCGCCGCCCGCGCCGCTGACGCCGGCCGAAGCGGAAACGATCATCCAGTCGGTCGCGCGCGAAGTGGAAGTGACGCGGCGGCTGTACCGATCCGGCGAGAGCGAATACCTGATCGACGGACAGGTCTGCCGGCTGCGCGACGTGCACGACCTGCTGATGGACACCGGCCTCGGCGCGAAGCACTACGCGATCATCGAGCAGGGGAAGATCGGGATGATCCTCAGCTCGCGCCCGACCGATCGGCGCCAGCTGATCGAAGAAGCGGCGGGCGTGACGAAGTACAAAGCGCGCCGGCGCGCGGCGGAGCTGAAGCTCGAGGCGGCGCAGCAGAACCTCACGCGCATCGACGACATCGTGTTCGAGGTCGAGAAGCAGCGCGGCGCGCTGAAGCGCCAGGCGAGCAAGGCGCGGCGGTACCGCCGGCTCCGCGAGGAGCTGCGGCGCTGGGAGAAAGTGCTCTTCGCGCGCAAGTATCGCCAGCTGGCGGAGACGATCGAGTCGGCGCGCGCGCGGCTGGGCGAGGCGCGCGAGCGCGAGTCGGTGGCCTCGGCGCGCGTGGCCGAGCTCGAGGCGGATCTCGGGCGCGTGCGCATCGAGCTCGTCGAGGCGGAGACGCGCGCCACGCAGGCGCGCGAGGCGGCGCACGCGCGCGAGCTCGCGATCAACCGCCAGCAGCAGCAGATCGAGTTCGACCGCGAGCAGCTGAACGCGCTCGAGGGGCGCGCCGCGTCGGTCGCCGCGGAGTTGAGCGGCCTCGAGGCGCGGCGCGAGCCGGCGCGCGCGGCGCTCGCGGCACGTCGGCAGGCCGCCGCCGAGGCGGACGGCGAGCGCGAGCGCGCCGCCGCCGCGCTGGCGTTCGAGTCGGAGGCGTACGACACCGCGCACCGCGAGATCGAAGGGCTCGAGGCGGACGTCGAAGCCGCGCGCAGCGAAGTGTTCTCCGTCGTCAACTCGGCGACGGCGCTGCGCCACGCGCTCGAGCACGCCGCCGCCGCGCGCGATCGCGCCGGCGAGACGCTCGCCAAGCTGGACGTCGAGCTGAACGACGTCCGGATCGAATCCGAGCGCGCCGCCGCGGACCGCGCGGCCGCGGCCGACGGCCTGCGCCGCGCGCACGACGCCATCGAGACGACCAGGCGCGCGCGCGCCGCGCGCGAATCGGAGCTGGCCAGCGCGCGCATCGAGCACGAGTGGCGCGCGCGGTCGGTGCGCGCGCGCGAGCACGAGCTCGCGGGCCTCGACGCGCGCCTCACGTCGCTCGAGCAGCTCGACGCCGCGCGCGCCGGCTACAGCGATGCCGCGCGCACGGTGCTCGTCGAGGCGAACGGCACGGTGAACCAGCAGGGGGCGATCGCCGACTACCTCGAGGTCGAAGCAGGCTACGAGCGCGCCGTCGAAGCATGCCTCGGCGATCTCCTCGAGCACATCGTCGTCGAGCGGCCGGAGCATGCGGCGGCGGGCTTCCGCCTGGTGCGCGAGGCCGATGCCGGGCGCTGCGGCTTCCTCGTCACCTCGGCGACTGACGCCGCGACGAGCGGCGAATCGCTCGACACGGCAGCCGGCGTCGTGCCCGACGGCCTCGTGGCGTTGTCGTCGGTGGTCCGCGTGCACGGCCCGTCCGGCGCCGCGATTCGCGGCGCGATCGGCGAGGCCGCGATCGCGCGCGGCTACGAGACCGCCGCGGCGTCGAGCGGCACGACCGCGCTTCCCGTCGCGACGCTCGACGGCCACCTGTTCCGCGGGCCGCACCTCGTCTCCGGCGGCAGCCGCGCCGAAGCGCGCGGCATCCTCGAGACCAAGCGGGAGATCAAGGAGCTGCGCAGCCGCATCGCGTCGGATCGCGGCGCGCTCGAGCGGCTCGCGCAGGAGACCTCCGAGCTCGACGGCGCGATCGTGCAGGCGACGAACAGCATCGCCGCCCTGAACGCCGACTACCACCGCCACGAGAAGGCCGCGGTCGCGTACGACGCGCAGCTGACGCACGCCGCCGAGGAGGAGTCGCGGCTTGCGCACAAGGGCGATCAGCTCGCGCGCGAGAAGCGCCAGGCCGAAGAAGAGCGCGACGCGCTCGATCGACGGCAGGAGGAAGCGCGCGCCTCGATTGGCGAGCTCGAGATCGCGCAGCGCCAGGCGGACGAGCGCCTCAGCGTCGCGCAGCGGCGCCTGTTCGAGGCGCGCGAGACCCTCGAGGAGCTGAGCCGCCGCGCGGCGGAGGCGGGCGCCGCGCACGCGGCGCTCGTCGAGCGTGCGAGCGGCCTCGCGCTCGACGTCCAGCGGATGGAGGAAGCCGGGGCGGAGCTCGAGCAGCGCGCGGCGGCGCTCGCCAACGAGCTCGAGGTCGCGCGGCGGCGCATGGAGCAGCTGCGCGAGGCGATCGCCCTCGGCGATCGGCAGCTCGACGCGGACGTGCTCGATCTCGACGCGCGGCGTCAGGCCGTGATGGCGGCCGAGGAGACGGTCGCGGCGCTTCGCGCGCGCACCGACCGGCACGAGGCGGCCATCAAGGAGGCGCGCGGCGCGCTCGACTCGATCCGCGCCGCGGTCTCCGAGCTCGACGTCGCGCGAGCGACGGCGGAGGCGGACCTGTCGCATCTGTCGCACACCTGCGAGGATGCGGTCAACGCGACGCTCCACGAGGTGGTCGCCGAGATCGAACGGCTCGAGGCCGAGGGGCGCGCGACGCCCGACTCGAGCGGCATCGCCGCCGACGAGGACGCGGAGGAAGAGGGCGCGCCGGCCGAGGCGGACGGCGCCCTCGATCTGACCAGGCCGGATGCCGCCGTCGTCGCCGCCGAGCAGCGCGCGGTGAGCGCGGAGGAAGCGATCGCCGCGCTGCGCGCGAAGATCGATCGGCTCGGGCCGGTGAACATGATGGCGATCGAGCAGTACGACGAGCTCGAGGCGCGCTACGCGTTCCTCACCGCGCAGCGCACGGATCTCGTCGAGTCGATCGCGCAGACGAGCGAGGCGATCAAGCGGATCGACGAGACGACGCGCCAGCGCTTCGTCGACGCGTTCGCCGCGATCAACCGCAACTTCCAGGAGACCTTCTCGACGCTCTTCGGCGGCGGCCGCGCGGGGCTGACCCTGCTCGACGAGAACGATCCGCTCGAGAGCGGCATCGAGATCATCGCGCAGCCGCCCGGCAAGCGCCTCCAGAGCGTGCAGCTGCTGTCGGGCGGCGAGAAGGCGCTGACCGCCATCGCGCTCATGTTCGGCATGTTCAAGTTCAAGCCGAGCCCCTTCTGCCTGCTCGACGAGATCGACGCGCCCCTCGACGACGCGAACATCGGCCGCTTCGTCGAGATGCTGCGCGGGATGCTGCAGCAGACGCAGTTCATCATCATCACGCACAGCCGCAAGACGATGGAGATCGCCGATCGGCTCTACGGCGTGACGATGGAGGAGCCGGGCGTCTCCAAGCTGATCTCGGTCCGGTTGAACTGACGCCCCGCCGGTGGCGTATCGTATCGGTGAGGGGGCCCTTCCCATGAAAACCGCTGCGCGGCGTCTGTTGATGGCGCCGATCGTCCCGTTTCTGATCGGGTGCGACCTGCACGTCGGCAACCTGTCGGCGCGCGCCACCGACGAATGGACGCGGTCGTATCCGCTCGCCGCCGGCGGCGAGATCCGGATCGAGAACACCAACGGCCGGATCGACGTCGAGGGCGTGGACGGATCTACCGTGGAAGTGCGCGCCGAGCGCATCGCGCGCGGCGCGACCGAACAGGCGGCGCGCGACCTGCTGCCGCGGATCGTCATCCGGGAGGACGTGAAGCCGGATCGCGTGTCGCTCACCACCGAGCGGATCAGCGGCGTGCTGATCGGCGTGGCCTTCGAGGTCCGCTATCACGTGCGCGCGCCGAGGCACGCCGCCGTCAACGTGCGCAACACGAACGGCGAGGTCGGCCTCACCGGTTTGACCGGCACCGTCGTCGCGCAGACGACGAACGGCCGTGTGAAGGGCGACAGCCTGACCGGCGGCGTCGAGGCGCGCACCACCAACGGCGCCGTGCAGCTGGATCTGTCGGGCGCCGGATCCGAGGCGGTGCGGCTCCACACGACCAACGGCGCCGTGACGCTGACGCTTCCGGAGACCGCGAAGGCGACGCTGTCCGCGTCGGTGACCAACGGCGGAATCAGCGTCGGCGAATTTCAGAACCTCGACGTGACGGAGAAGTCGCGCCGCCATCTCGAGGCGAAGCTGAATGGCGGCGGAACGCCGATCGAGCTCGAGACGACCAACGGCGGCGTCCGGATCCGCCCGCGGAATGCTCTCGCGGAAGCCGAAGAGCGCAGAGACCGCTAAGGGAGGGACGACGATCAACGCAGAACACGCAGAGCACGCCGAGTCCCATATGTACTGTGTGCGAGTTCTGCGGGTTCTGCGTTGACCGTCGTCCGGCCGTGAACGAAGACAAGGCGACGCGCTACCATCGACACAAGCGGCAGGCGAGCGTCGTCTCGCTCGTGTGCTCGATCGCGCTCCTCGTCGGCCTGCTGGCGACGGGCGCCAGCGCGGCGCTGCGCGCGCGGGCCGAGGCGCTCGGCGGCGGCGCGCCGGCCGCGCTGCAGCCGTTCGCCACCGTCCTGATCTACGTCGCGTTTCTGTCGCTCCTGAACGAGGCGATCGGCCTGCCCCTCGCGTTCTACAGCGGCTACTTCCTCGAGCACCGCTACGGCCTGTCGACGGAATCGCTGCGCGGCTGGCTCGGCGATCAGGCGAAGGCGTTCGGCGTCGGGCTCGTGCTCGGCGGCGGCGCCGCGGAGCTCGTCTACGCGCTCATTCGCGCGTGGCCGGATCGATGGTGGATTCCGGGCGCCGTCGCGTTCACGATCGTGATCGTCGTGCTGACCAACCTCGCGCCGGTCCTGCTGCTGCCGCTTTTCTACCGGGTCAAGCCGCTCGATCGCGACGCGCTGCGCGCGCGGCTCCTCGCGCTCGCCCATCGCGCCGGCGCCCGCGTCCTCGGCGCGTACGAGTGGGGCCTCGGCGGCAAGACGCGGAAAGCCAACGCCGCGCTGACCGGCCTCGGGTCCACGCGCCGCATCCTCGTCTCGGACACGATGCTCGCCGAGTACAGCGACGAAGAGATCGAGGTCGTGCTCGCGCACGAGATCGCGCATCACGTGCACGGCGACATCTGGAAGGGGATTCTGTTCGAGAGCGGCCTCGTGCTCGCAGGGTTCTACGCCGCGTCGGCGGCGCTCCGCGCGTCGGTGGGCGCGGCGGGCATTCGCGGCGTGGACGATGTGGCGGGGCTGCCGCTGTTGCTGCTCGCCGCCGGCGCCGTCTCGCTCGTCGCCGTCCCGGCGGGCCACGCGATGTCGCGCGCCTTCGAGCGCCGCGCCGACCGGTTCGCCCTGGACCTGACGAGGAACCCGGCCGCGTTCATCTCGGCCATGCGCCGGCTCGGCGCCCAGAATCTCGCCGAAGAGCATCCGTCGCGCGTCGTGCAGTGGCTCTTCTACAGCCACCCGCCGATAGGGCAGAGGATCGAAGCCGCACAATTAAGAATGAGGAATTAAGAATTTGGAATTCGTGTCCAAATTCTAAATTCTTAATTTCTCCGAGCCGCCATCAGGCGGCGATCGCCGTATCACCTCCCGGCGGCGGAACCGTGACCACTTCGGCTGGCGGCGCCGGCTCCGGCGCCTGTCGTGGGCGGCGGAGTTCCGCGATGTGGTGTGAAACGTGCCGGTGCTCGAACGCAGTCAGCGCCGCATATAACACGGCGTTGACCGCCAGGTGCTGCTCTCGCCGACTCAGCCAGGCTGCGGCGTTGTACAAGCCGCACAGCGCCGCGATTCCCAGCGCCGTCGCGTGCACGCCGACCTTCAAAGGCTCGCAGTTGCCGCACTTGAGGACTTTCAGGTCCATGGTCATATGACCGCTACGTGCAAGTCGAAGGCCATACGGCACAGTTGTCATTTCAGGCCGTACAACACGATGCCGGCGTCCGACGCGAGCACGCGCGACGGAAGTTTTTCGACGTACGAAACGAGCGCCGCCGAGCTGCTTGCGCGGTGAAGGACGAGGTAGCGGCACGGCGCGCCGCTTCCATCGCCGTCGGACGATACCGGATCCGCTGCGCGGTCCGACGCGGCCAGCAGCGGCGCGACGACCGGCATGTGCTCGTAACGCTCGCGCGCGTCGGCCGGCATGCGCCCGATGAAGCCGCCGACCAGCGGATGCCCGTGCTGGGTGGCGTAGAACAATACGCGCCGATCTTGCGACCCGACACCGACGCCGAGGCCGTCGCCGATTCCCATCGGCGCCTCGCACACCGCGCCCGGCTCGGCCGTGGCCAGCGCCTCGTACACTTTTGGTCGATCGAGCATCGTCAAACGGAGACGCGCGTCCCAGTACTCGAACGCAATTGCGGCGACGAGCAGCCACTGCACGGCCGCCGATTCCAGGCGGCCGCGTGCGGCGGCTAGGTGAATCGCGAGCAGGGCGCCGACCGCCATGAAGACGACGACCATCGCGCGCCCCGGCATCCGCGCATTCTCGACGAGCGGCACGAACCGCAGCAGGATCACCGGCAGCTTGAGGCCCGTATCGAAGCCGCCAATCGTGAGAAACGGCCCGAGCGCCCACACGCCGAAGACGACGGCCACGGCGCGCCAGATTCGCACGTCGCGCTGCAGGGCGGCGCTCGCGGCCGATGGCGTCCGCGCGCCCGCCGCCAGCAGCGCCAGGGGGACGATGCCGATCCAGCCGATCGTCTCGACGTAGTTCTGGCCGAAGACGCCGTACGCGCGCGCGGCGGCGAGGCCGAACAGCGGATGCAGCGGATGGCCGGCGAACGGCGCCAGCAGATCGACGCCCTGCGGAATGCTGCGCCAGCCGTACTGCTGCGTGACGTACTCGCCGCGCAGCGCGAGCCGGGCGGCCTGCCAGAGGAGCGGCGACGCGAGGGACGCGAATACGCCGGCTATCCCCAGCGCTGCGGCCGCAGCCCACCGGATCTCGGGCGACGGACGGACGTGAACCCGTGGCCGCCACGTGGCGATCGCCCAGATCGCGAGCGCGATCCACATCATGGTGAGCGCGTTCTGCGGCGTGCGCGCCGAGATGTCCTGCCCGCCCGCCGACAGCGTCGTGCCGCCGGTGACGGCGATCGCCGTGGCGACGACGGCCGCGAGGGCGGCAACCATCGCGGCTGCGGCACGCACGCGCCTCGCGGCTGGCGACGGCGGCGTCTGGGATCGCGACACACGCAACGTCCCGGCTGACGCGAGCGCGTACACGACCGTGAAGAAGCACAGATAGACGACGTAGTAGTACGCCGTGTAGGCCGTTGCGGCGAGGACGACGCCTGCGGCGGCGGCGGACGCGGCCGATCGCCGGTCGATCGCGCGCCGCAGCGCCAGCGCGTACAGCGGCAGGGGCCACGCGGCGACCAGATCGAAGTGGCCGAGGAGGTGGACCGCCACGTACGGCGACAACCCGAAGACGATCGCCGCCAGGACCGCCGCCCGCCGCCGTCTGTCGATCCTGGATTGCGGCGCGAGAATGGTTGCCGCGAGCGCGTACATGCACGCCATGTTCGCGAACACGTAGCCGATCAGCAGGACGTTCTGCGCGGCCGCGACCGGGAGGCGGCCGCCGAGGGTCGCCGCCACGAACGCCGGCAGCGCCGTGTGCGGGTGATCGACGATCGTCGTGCCGAACGGGTAGAAGAGATACGTCGTGTGAAAGTAGGGGAGGCCCGGCGTCGCGAGCACGCGGCGCATCCACCAGAGGTTCCAGACGAAGCTGAAGTTGTCGCCCGGCGTGCCCGGCAGCGCGTCGCCGAGATGGCGCGCGAGCGGCCACGTCCAACCGACCGCGAGACCAGCAAAGAGCGCACAGAGAGCAAAGGCCGCAAAGAAGTCCGTCTTCGCGGTCTTTGCTTCCTCTGCGGTCTTTGCTGGCCCCACTCCTACCGGCGGGGCCTGACGACGAGCTCGCCGCGCATGCGGCGGCAGCCGTCCTCGAGCTGCAGGTTGCAGTAGTACGGGAACGTGCCGGCGTGGTCGGCGCGGAACTCGAAGGTCACCGGATGGCCCGGCTCGACGCGCTTCGCGATGCGGTAGGCGTCGATCGTCAGGCTGTGGGCGATGTCGGTGGTGCGCAGGTCGATCTTCACGAGATCGTCCTGGTTCACCTCGATCCGCGCCGGCTCGAACGCGAAGCGGTGCGCGGTGACCGCGAACGGCTTCTCGGTGGGCCCCTGGTCCTGCGCGGCGCACACGACGGCGAGGGCCAGGAAGATCAGCGCGCGCGAAATGGCGCCATGCGCCGCCATGCTCCGACGATTGTACGACGAGTACAGCGCCTCGGTGAATGGCAATTGCGCGGCCCGACGTTGTTCAGAACATGCGTCGCGGAATTCGCTGAGACACAGACCCTGCGCCTGCACAAGCACACACAGCGATTGTGACGGCCTGGATCGAACACTGCGCGACATGGCGGAATCCTGACGCGCACGGCTTGCCTCTGGATTTCACCGCGCGATGCCGCGGAAGATCGGCACCCAATTCCTCAACGCATCGAGATCTGTTAGCTTGATCGCGCCGTGCGCCAAAAGTGCAAACAGCGCCGCGACGGCGCGAGATGCCGGGAGCGCCAGCGATTGTCGAGTAAAGGACGATCCCGGAAGTTGAATCGAGCGGAGGATCAGAGAGCGTACCCGGCGAGGCGAATGGCTTCCGTGCAGGGCGAAGAACACAGACTGCACAACGCCGCGGCGCCAGTTTTTCGCGCGGCTTGCCGCAAACATTTTCGGCGTCGCCAAAACCGCTGCCGACGCCACATGCTGCTGCGTGAGAATCCAAAACAAAATGGCCGCTCGAATGAGCGGCCCTTGTATCGGCGGATCCCGGCTCTCGCGACGAATCCCGAATCCCGAACCCCGAATCCCTAGTCTTTCTTCGCCGCCGCGGCGCCGGCCTCTTCCTGGAGCAGCGCCTTGCGGCTCAAACGGATCTTGCCCGTCGGATCGATGTTGATCACCTTCACGAGCAGCTGCTCGCCTTCCTTCAGCTCGTCGCGCACGTCCTTCACGCGGTGGTTCGCGATCTCGGAGACGTGCAGCAGGCCGTCGGTGCCCGGCATGATCTCGACGAACGCGCCGAAGTCGGTGATGCGCTGCACCTTGCCCATGTAGGTCTTGTTGAGCTCCGGCGTCGCCGTCAGCTCCTGGATGATCGAGATCGCCTTCTGCGCCGACGCCCCGTCGGCCGACGCCACGTTCACGCGGCCATCGTCCTCGACGTCGATCTTGACGCCGGTCCGCTCGATGATGCTGCGGATCATCTTGCCGCCGGGGCCGATGACGTCGCGGATCTTGTCGACCGGGATCCGGATCGTGACGATGCGCGGCGCGAAGGCCGAGATGTTCTGGCGCGATGCCGGCAGCGCCGCCTTCATCTTCTCGAGGATGTGCAGCCGCCCGCGGCGCGCCTGATCGAGCGCCTTCGTCATCACCTCGGTGGTGATGCCGGAGACCTTGATGTCCATCTGCAGCGCGGTGATGCCGTCGGCCGTGCCGGCGACCTTGAAGTCCATGTCCCCGTAGTGATCCTCGGCGCCCGCGATGTCGGAGAGCACGGCGTACTTGCCGCTCTTCTCGTCCATCACGAGGCCCATCGCGATGCCGGCCACCGCCTGCTTCAGCGGCACGCCGGCGTCCATCATCGCGAGCGATCCGCCGCACACCGACGCCATCGACGACGAGCCGTTCGACTCGAGGATGTCGGAGACGACGCGGATCGTGTAGGGGAAGGTCTCCTCGACGGGAATCAGCGGCACGAGCGAGCGCTCGGCGAGCGCGCCGTGCCCGACCTCGCGGCGCCCCGGGCCGCGCAGGAACGCGACCTCGCCGACCGAGAACGGCGGGAAGTTGTAGTGGAGCATGAAGCTCTTCCACTGCTCGCCCTCGAAGCTCTCGATCTTCTGCGCGTCCTCCGCCGTCCCGAGCGTGCACGTGACGAGCGCCTGCGTCTCGCCGCGCGTGAAGACCGCCGAGCCGTGCGTCCGCGGCAGCACGCTGGTCTCGATCCAGATCGGCCGCACCTCGTCGAACTTCCGGCCGTCGAGCCGCACGCCGTGCGTCAGCACCTCTTCGCGCAGCACGCGCTCCTTGAGGTCCTTGAAGATCTGCTTCGCCTCGAGCTTGCGCTCCACCTCGCCCTCGGGGATCGACGCGACGAGATCCTCGAGCACCTGATCGACGCGGTCGTAGTTCTCGAGCTTGCCGCGGATCCGCATCGCCTCGGTGAGCGGCACGAAGACCTTCTCTTCCACCTCGCGGTAGAAGTCGTGGCCGATCTCCTTCTTCTGCACGGCGACTTTCCGCTGGCCCGTTTCCTTGGCGAGATCGTCGATGCCGGCGACGATCTGCTTGATGGCCGCGTGCGCCGTCTCGAGCGCGCGCACGACCTGCGCTTCGGTGACTTCCTTCGCGCCGGCCTCCACCATCACGATGCCGTCCTTGCTGCCCGCGACGACGAGGTCGATCTTGCTCTTCTTGCGCTGCTCGAACGTCGGGTTGACGACGTACTGATCGTCGACGAGGCCGACGCGCACGCCCGCGATCGTCTTCTCGAAGGGAATCTCGGAGATCGCCAGCGCCGCCGACGCGCCCGTGATCGCGAGCACGTCCGTGTCGTTCTCCGTGTCCGCCGAGAGCACGAGCGCGATGATCTGCGTCTCGTAGCGCCAGCCGGAGGGGAAGAGCGGCCGGATCGGCCGGTCGATCACGCGGCTCGTGAGGACCTCCTTCTCGGCGGGCTTGCCCTCGCGCTTGAAGAAGCCGCCGGGAATGCGCCCCGACGCGTAGGTGTACTCACGGTAATCGACCGTGAGCGGCAGGAAGTCGATCCCCTCGCGCGCGTTCGCTGCGCGGCACGCGGTGACGAGGACCACCGAGTCGCCATAGCGCACGACGACGGCGCCGTGCGCCTGCTTGGCGAGCTTGCCGGTTTCCAGACGAAGAGTGTGCTGGCCGATCTGAATATCGCGAGTGTGCATAAAAAGGAGTGGCTACTTCCTGATGTTCAGCCGCTTGATCAAGTCCGAGTAGCGCTGGGCATCCTTGTGCTTGAGGTAGTCCAGGAGGCGGCGGCGCTTGCCCACGAGCATCAGCAACCCGCGCCGCGAATGGTGATCCTTCGCGTGCGATTTGAAGTGTTCCGTCAGGTAATTGATGCGCTCGCTGAGGATGGCGACTTGAACTTCAGGCGATCCGGTGTCGGCTTCGTGGGTCTTGTAACTGCCAATGAGCTCGGTCTTGCGGTCTTTGCTTAGCGCCACCTGGGATCCTCCACGCACGCTCCAGACGCCCGACCGGGGCACCGGATGCGCCGTATACGGCTTCGTTTCTTAGTCGAACGAAATCAACATGTTACCTCAGGACCACCGCGGGATGCAAAAGCCCGGGCGGAATCCGCGGCCGCGCGATCGCCACCAGATCGCCCGCCGGGTCGAGCAGCCGGACGAGCGATTCCGGCCCCGCGGCGAGCCAGTCGGGCCGATCGATGTCGCCGCCGCTCTTCGTCCGGCGGAGTTCTTCGACGGTCAGCGTGACGGCGGGGAGCCGCGGCAGCATGGCCGCCGGCTGGATGACCGCGGCGCGCGCGCGGTCCGGGTCCCGCTCGGCCGCGTCGAGGCGGAGCGCGTCCTCGACGCCGAAATCGCCGGCGCGCGTGCGCCGCAGCGCCGCCAGGTGCGCGCCGACGCCGAGGCGCTCGCCGAGATCGTGCGCGAGGGCGCGGACATAGAACCCGGCGGAGCAGTGAACGGCGAGCGTCACGCAGTCCCCCTCGACGCCGGCGACGTCGAGGCGGTGGGCCGTGACGCCGACGCGCGCCGGCAGGTCGGGCAGATCGATCGGCCCGGACGGCTCGGACGATGGCGACCGCCCGGCGGCGCGCGATCGCGCGCGCGCGAGCCTGTGGCTGCGCGTGCCCTCGATCTTCTTCGCGGAGAACGCCGGCGGCTGCTGCAGGAAGGTGCCGCGGAATGCGTCGAGGGCCGCCTCGATCGCCGCGCGCGACGGCGGCGGCGCGCTGCTGACCTCTCCGATCGCGCGGCCCTGCGCGTCGCCGGTGTCGGTGGCGAAGCCGAAGCGGACGACCGCCTCGTAGCTCTTGTCGCTCGTCGAGAGGAACTGCGCGAGGCGTGTCGCGCGGCCGAGGACGAGCGCGAGCACGCCGGTGGCCGCCGGATCGAGCGTGCCGGTGTGGCCGATCCGCCGCTCGCCGAGCGCGCGCCGCATGCGCGCGACGACGTCGTGGCTGGTCGGACCCGCCGGTTTGTCGATGATCAGCAGGCCGTCCATCTGAGCGTCAGCTTACTCGACGCGCGCGCGAGGCGGGACGGACGACGTACAACGCAGAACACGCAGAGCGCGCAGAATCTCTTTTGAAAAAAAGATCTGCGTGCTCCGCGGTGTTCTGCGTTGTACGTCGTCGCTCGGGGCGCGTCAGCCGCTCGATTGCGCGGAGCCGGTCACCGGGGCGTCCGCTTCCACCCGGTCGATCGCGCGCTCGATCTTCTCGACGAACACCTTCTGCAGCGCGTCGACGGCGCCGGTCACGGTGCAGCCGGCGGCGTTCTTGTGGCCGCCGCCGCCGAACTCCTTCGCGATCGCGCCGATGTCGATCTCGCCCTTCGATCGCATGCTGACGCGGTAGGTCTCGCCTTCTTCCTCCTTGAAGAAGACGACCGCGCGGATCTCCTTGACGGTCAGCGGCAGGTTGATCAGCCCTTCGGTGTCCTCGTAGGTGCCGCCCGCCGCGCGCGCCATCTCGTGATCGAGGTAGACGATCGCGATCCGGCCGCTCTGATCGATCTGCATCGCGCTCAGGACGGCGCCGAACAGCTTCAGCCGTCCCATGTTGTTGCTGTCGTACACGTTTCGCGCGACGGCCACCGGATCCACGCCGGCGACGATGCACTGCCGGGCGATCTCGAACGTGCGCGGCGTGATGTTCGAGTAGTGGAACGATCCCGTGTCGGTCAGGATCGCGAGGTACACGTGCGTCGCGATCTCAGGGCTGAGCGGCACGTCGAGCGCGAGCACCAGCTCGAAGACCATCTCGCCGCATGCCGCCGCCGACGGGTCGAACCAGTTGATCTGCCCGTAGGCCGAATTGCCGGGATGGTGATCGATGTTGATGAGGAAGAACCGGTCGAGGCCGCGGACGCCGGTGCGCGAGAGATCGCCGCACTCCATGATGATCGCCGCGTCGAACGCGCCGACGGCGTCCTTCGCGATGCGGATGCCGGGCACCGCCGGGAACGCCATCAGGGGCGGCGGCGCCGGATCGGCGTTCACGGCGACGACCTCCTTGCCGAGCGCCTTGAGCGCGTAGGCCATCGCGAGCTGGCTGCCGATCGAGTCGCCGTCGGGCCTCGCGTGGGAGGAGAGGACGAACCGCTGGCGTGCGCGAATCGCGTCGACGATCTGGAGGAGCTCAGGACTGGTCGTCATCGGTATGGGTCTGCGCGGGATCCGTGTCCGAGGGGTCTGATGCGTCGCGTCGCGACTCCGCCGCCGCCGCGTGATCCGCGGCGCGGATTTCGCTGAGCAGCTGCTCGATCCGGTCCTGGCCGGCGATCGACTCGTCGTAGACGAACTCGATCTCGGGCGTGCGCTTCAGCCGGAGCCGCGCGCCGAGCTTGCCGCGCAGGAACGCCGCCGCGCGGCCCAGGGCGCGCTCCGATCCGCGGCGCGCCTTCTCGTCGCCGAGCGCGGTGTAGTACACGCGCGCCTGCTGCAGATCGGGCGTGACGGCGACGCGCGTGATCGTCACGAACCCGACGCCGGGATCGTGGACCTCGCGCGCGATCATCGACGCGATTTCCGCGCGGATCTGGTCGGCGACGCGTGCGGTGCGGGATCCCTGCGGCACGGCGTCTTCAGCGCGGCCCGAGCCGCGTCACGCCGAACAGGACGACGGCGGCCGCGAACAGGAGCAGGAGCACCGGCATCGACAGTCCGTGTGGCATGACCTCAGGTCCGCAGGCGCTCGCGAATCAGGTGAGGAACTCGACTTCGGTTCTCGTAATCAGCCCGGGCTCCACGCGCTCGATCTCGTCGGCGACCGCCGCGAGCTCGCGATCGGCGTGCTTCTCCTCCGTGCTGACGGTGACCACGGCCAGCGCCGCGCGCTGCCAGAGGTCGTGGTGCTCGACTTCCGACACCGCGACGTTGAACTTCTTCAGCCGATCTTTGATCCGGCGCAGCACCATGCGCTTGTCTTTCAGCGACTGGCTGCCCGGCACGTGCAGCTCGACCGTCAAGAGCGCTATGACCATGTCTCAGCAAGGCAGGAAGGCAGGAGGGCAGGAAGGCAGGAGTTCAAGGAGGGAAGGCAGGAACGATGGAATGACAAAGGCTGAAGGATGGAAGGCGGAAGCGCGAAGGTTGGAAGGCTGAAAGGACGCCCTTCCGCCTTTGCTTCTCCGCCTTCCGGCCTTCCCGCCTTCGTCATTCCCGCCCTCCAGCCCTTCGTCCCTGAATTTCTGCCTTCCCTGCCTTCCTGCCTTTTCTGCCTTGCCACTACGCAGTAACGGCTACCCGCTCCATCGAGAACACCTCGATGACGTCGCCGATCTTGATGTCGTTGTACTTCTCGAAGCCGATGCCGCACTCGAAGCCGGCCTTCACCTCGCTCACGTCGTCCTTGAAGCGGCGGAGCGAGCCGATCTTGCCCTCGTAGACCACGACGTTGTCGCGCAGCAGGCGCGCCTGCGTGTCGCCGGCGCGCGTGATGCGCCCTTCGGTGACCATGCAGCCGGCGATCGTGCCGAACTTCGGCACCTTGAATGTCTCGCGCACGTTCGCGACGCCGATCCGCACCTCCTTGAACGTCGGCTCGAGGAGGCCCGTCATCGCCTTCTTCATCTCGTCGGTGACGTTGTAGATCACCGAGTGCTGCCGGATGTCCACGCGCTCGCGCGCCGCGATCTCCTCGGCGTTGCGATCGGGCCGCACGTTGAACGCGATGACGATCGCGTTCGACGCCGACGCGAGCAGCACGTCGGATTCGTTCACCGCGCCGACGCCGGCGTGGATGATCCGGATCTTCACCTTCTCGTCGCTCAGCTTCGCGAGCGTGTCCGCCAGCACCTCCGCCGACCCCTGCACGTCGGCCTTGATGATGATCGGCAGCTCCTTCATGCCGCCTTCGGCGATCTGCGCCTGCAGCGACTCGAGCGTGAGCCGCGATCCCTTCGCGCCGAGCGCGCGGTTCTTCGCCTGCTCCTCGCGGAAGTTCGCGATCTGCCGCGCCTTCGCGGCGTCGGCGACCTGGAAGACGTCGCCCGGCTGCGGCAGCCCGCCGAGGCCGAGGACTTCGACGGGCGTGGACGGCGCCGCCGCGCGCGTCGGCCGGCCGCGATCGTCGATGAGCGCGCGCACGCGGCCCACGATCGGGCCCGCGATGAACGTGTCGCCGACGTTGAGCGTGCCGTCCTGCACGAGCACCGTCGCCACCTGGCCGCGCCCCTTGTCCAGCTTCGCCTCGAGCACCGTGCCCGTCGCGCTGCGCTTCGGGTTCGCCTTGAGCTCGAGGATGTCGCTCGAGAGCAGGATCATCTCGAGCAGCAGATCGATGTTCTTCTTCTGCCGCGCCGAGACCTCGACGGTGACGGTCTGGCCGCCCCATTCCTCCGGCATGAGGCCGAGATCGGTCAGCTCGCGCTTCACGCGCTCGGGGCTCGCGTTCGCCTTGTCGATCTTGTTGATCGCGACGACGATCGGCACGTTCGCCGCCTTCGCGTGATCGATCGCCTCGCGCGTCTGCGGCATCACGCCGTCGTCGGCCGCGACGACGAGCACGACGATGTCGGTGACCTTCGCGCCGCGCGCGCGCATGAGCGTGAACGCCTCGTGGCCCGGCGTGTCGAGGAACACGATGTCGCGGTCGTTGATCGTGACGTGGTACGCGCCGATGTGCTGCGTGATCCCGCCCGCCTCGCGCTCGGCGACGCGCGTCTCGCGAATCGCGTCGAGCAGGCTCGTCTTGCCGTGGTCGACGTGGCCCATCACGGTGACGACCGGCGCGCGTGTCACGAAATCCTCCGCCTTCGACTCCTCCGCATCCCCATGCAGCAGTTCCTCCTCGAAGCTGCGCATCTGGACGTCGGCCCCGAACTCGCGCGCGATCATCGTCGCCGTCTCGGTGTCGAGCGTCGAGTTGATCGTCATCATCAGCCGCTTCATCAGCAGCTTCGCGAGCACGTCCTTCACGCGGATGTCGAGCTTGTCGGCGAGATCCTTCACCGTCATGCCTTCGGCGAGCGTGATGCTGCGCGTGACGGGCGGCGGCGCCGTCGGCATCGGCGGCGGCGCCGGACGCGGCGTCGCGTCGCGCCGCGCGCCGGCCGGACGGCCGGTGCCGCCGGGACGCTGCTGATAGGGGGGCCGCTGCTGCGGCATCCCGGGACGCTGCGGGTACTGGCCCGGACGCGGCGGCATGCCCGGCTGCTGCGTCCGCACCGGCTGCGACGGCAGCGGACGCGGACCGCCGACGGGCGCCTGCGGCCGCGGCGACGGAAAGGGCGGCCGAACCGCGCCGGCGCCGGGACGCGCCGCGAGCGGCTGCGCCGGCGGGCGCGCGCCGGGCGCGCCGGTCTGGCCCGCTGCGCCGCCGGCGGCCGGCCGCGCGGCGGTCGGGATCGCCGGGCGCTCGGATGGACGCGCCGCGGGACGCTGCACCACGCGCGGCGCGCCCGACGTCGGCAGCGGCGGCGTCGGCGACGTCGGCCGCTGTTCCTCGATGCGCAGGCGGAGCGTCGGCGGCACGACGCGCCCCGGCGTCGGCGGTCTCGCCGCAGGCGGCGCTCCGGCTGGCGACGGCGCCGGCGTCTGCGACTGCGCCTGCGAAGAGGGCTGCGACGGCGGCGCTGCGGCGACGGGCGCGGGCGCCGACGGCTGGGCGGGCGGCGCCGGTGGCGCGGGCGGCGGCGGCGCGCTCGCGACGGCCGGCTCGGTGCGCAGCCCTTTCGTCTTCACGATGCGCGGCACGTGCGGCTCGGCGACGTGCGCCTCGGCGGCCGGCGTCTGCGCCGCGGCCGCGGCCTGCTCGACGATCGGCGCCGGCTCGGGCTCGGGCTCGGCGGGCGCCTCGGCGGCCATGGGTGGCGCCGCGGGCTTCGCGGTCTTCACGAGGCGCGGCGGCGGCAGCGCGGGCGCCGCCGGCTTCACCGGCTCCGGCGCCTTCTTCGACGGCGCCGGCTTCTTGCCTTTCGCCGCCGGCGCGTCGGCGAAGATGTTGCCGCCGGGCAGCTGGACGTTGCGCTGCTTCGCGAGCCGCTCGACGAACTGCCGCGCGACGACTTCCTCGATCGTGCTCGAGGCGCTCTTCACCTCGATGCCGTGATCGCGCTTGAGCAGCGCCGTCACTTCCTGGCTCGTCGTCCCGAGCAGCTCCGCGATCTTGAAGATCCGAACAGTTGCCAAAAGCTACCTCTCAACCCAAAGCGTGCTACGCGTCGTTGGTCTCGGCCGCCGATTCGCCGCGCGCCGCGGCGAGGATCTTTTCCGCGGTCTTGCCGCCGATGCCGGGAATCTCCGACAGCTGCTCGACCGAGGCGGCCGCGACCGCTTCCTGCGTCGCGAGCCCGGCGTCCACCAGCTTGCGGACCGTTTTCTCGCCGATGCCGGCCAGCGTGTAGGGCACCGGCGTGTCGGAGGCGTCGGCGTCGACGATCTCGCCTTCCGTCTCCGCGGCGGTGCCTTCCGCCGTTTGCTCTGTGGCCTCTGTGGCCTCTGTGGCCTCTGTGGCCTCTGCCTCCGTGGCCTCTGTGGCGCTCGCGCCAGCCTCTGTGTCCTCGACGGCGTCAGTCGCGTCCTCGACAGCGTTAGCCACCTCGAGCTCGCCGAACTGCGCCTCGACCTCGCGGCGCTTCTCCTCCTCGCTCTTGATGTCGATCCGCCAGCCGGTGAGCTTCGCGGCGAGCCGGACGTTCTGCCCCTTCTTGCCGATCGCGAGCGACAGCTGCTTGTCCTCGACGATCACTTCCATCACGCGCTCGCGCTCGTCGACGATCGAGACGCGCTGCACCTTCGCGGGGCTCAGCGCGTTGGTGACGAAGGCGACGGCATCCTCGGACCACTCGACGATGTCGATCTTCTCGCCGCGGAGCTCGCGGATGATCGACTGGACGCGCGTCCCCTTCATGCCGACGCAGGCGCCGACCGGATCGACGTCGCGCTCGCGCGAGTAGACGGCGACCTTCGCGCGATCGCCCGCCTCGCGCACGGCGCCGCGGATCATCACGGTGCCGTCGTAGATCTCCGGGACCTCCTGCTCGAACAGCTTGATGAGCAGCGCCGGGTCGGTGCGCGACAGGACGATCTGGGGCCCCTTCGCGCTGCGGTTGACGCCCTTGATCACCGTGCGCACGCGGTCCTGCGGGGTGTAGCTCTCGGCGCGCGACTGCTCCTTGCGCGGCAGGACCGCCTCGATGCGGCCGATCTCCAGGATGATGTCGCCGTTCTCGAAGCGCTTCACGGTGCCGTTGACGACCTCGCCGATCCGCTCGTTGTACTCGGCGAAGACGTGCTCGCGCTCCGCCTCGCGGACCTTCTGGAAGATCACCTGCTTGGCGGTCTGCGCCGCGATGCGGCCCAGCACTTCGGTCGGCTTGGGGAACTCCATCTCGTCGCCGAGCTCGATGCTGTTGGCGACCTCGTCGCCGTAGAGCGGGCGGTACATCTCGCGCGCTTCGTTGATGGAGATCTCGGTGGCCGCGTTGGCGACGTCCTCGACGACCGTCTTGAGCGCGAACAGATCCACCTGCCCGGTCTCGGTGTTGAAGCGCGTCTTGAGGTTCTCGCCCGTCTTGTAGTACTTGCGCGAAGCGGTCGCGACCGCCTCCTCGATGGCGCTGATCACCACGTCGGGCTCGATGCCCTTCTCCTTGGCGAGCGCCTCGATCGTCTGCTGCAGCGGATTCGACATCCTCTATCCTCTAGAACTCCACCTCGAGATTCGCGCGCGTGATCGCGCCGAGCGGCACGCGGTGCGTCTTCCCGTCCTCGCCGTCGATCAGCACGTCGCCCCCTTCGACGCCGCCGAGCCGCCCTCGAAAGAATCCCTGGCCGTCGATGCGCTCGCGCATCACGATCTTCGCGACGCGCCCGGCGAAGCGCCGGTAGTCGTCGGCGCGGCGCAGCGGCCGATCGAGGCCCGGCGACGAAACCTCGAGCGTATAGGCGCTCGGCACGACGTCCTCGACGTCGAGGATTGCGCTCAGCTCGCGGCTGACGTGGGCGCAGTCCTCGACGCTCACGCTCTCCTCGGCCGACGCCGCCGGCCCGGGCCGGTCGATCTGGACCCGCAGCACCATCCCCGGCGCTTCGCGCCGGAACTGGACGTCGAAGATCTCGAGGCCGCGATCGGCGGCCACGCGGCCGGCGATCTCGCGCACCTTCTCGACGACCGTTTCCGCGCCCATAAACGAAAAAAGTGGGCACACGCCCACTTCGGTCCTACACCCAGGCTCCGAATCCAAAATTGTATCACGGCCGGGCGATGAGGTCGTAGCCGGCGGTCTCGACAATTTCCACGTCGACGAAGTCGCCGGCGCGGTACGCCGACGGGTCGCAGTCGGTCAGGAACACCGACGCGTCGATGTCGGGCGCCTGGGTCGGGAGGCGCGCCTTGAGGACGAGCTCGTGGTCGGCGGAGGGGCCGTCGACGAGCACGCGCGCTCGCGTACCCACGCGGGCCCGCAGCCGTGTCTCGACCAGGTCTTTCTGGAGCGTCATCACGCCCGCCCGCCGCGCCTCCTTCGTCCGCTTCGGCACGTCGTCCGCGAACTCGTGAGCAGATGTGCCTTCCTCGTGCGAGTAGGTGAAGACGCCGACGTGATCGAACGCGTGATCGGCGATGAAGCCGTGCAGCGCGTCGACGTCGGCGTCGGTCTCGCCGGGGAAGCCGACGATGAACGTGGTGCGAAGGGCGACGCCGGGGACGCGCTCGCGGATCCGCGCGAGCAGCCGGTCGTAGGTCTGGCGCGTACCCGGCCGCTTCATGCGCCGGAGGACGTCGTTCGACGCGTGCTGCAGCGGCAGGTCGATGTACTTGCAGACCTTCTCGCATTCCGCCATCGCCGCCAGCGTCTCGTCGTCTATCGTCGTCGGGTAGAGGTAGAGCAGCCGGATCCACTCGAGGCCGTCGATCGTGTTCAGCTCGCGCAGCAGGCGCGCGAGCGCGCCGCGCTCGCGGCGATCGATGCCGTAGAAGGTGGTGTCCTGCGAGATCAGCAGCAGCTCGCGGACGCCGCGCGCGGCGAGCGCGCGCGCCTCGCGCACGATCGATTCGGCGGGACGGCTGCGATACGCGCCGCGCAGCGTGGGGATGATGCAGAAGGCGCACTTGTAGTCGCAGCCCTCGGCGATCTTGATGTACGCGTAGTGGCGCGGCGTCGCCAGCACGCGCGGCGTGCTCGCATCGTAGATGTAGGTCGGCCGCTCGCGAAGGGTCTGGGGGCCAGGGGCTGGCTGTCGCTTGAAGAAACGTAAGGGGCGGCCTTCAGGCCGCTCCGCGGCCTCGCACCCGATCGCCTCGACGATCTGCGGCACCTCGCCGGTGCCGAGCACGGCGTCGATCTCCGGGATCTCCTTCTTCAGCTCGTCGCGATAGCGCTCCGCCATGCAGCCGGTGATTACGAGCCGCCGGCACGCGCCGTGTTTCTTGTGCTCGGCCATCTCGAGAATCGCGTCGATGGATTCCTGCTTCGCCGAATCGATGAACGCGCAGGTGTTGACGACGAGCACGTCGGCGCTCGACGGATCCTGCGTCAGCTCGTGTCCCGCTCGAGCGGCGAGGCCGAGCATCACTTCGGAGTCGACGAGGTTTTTCGGACAACCGAGCGAGATGAGACCGATCTTCATAAAACTTACGGATACAGCCGGTACAGCATTCTCGGATAGGGAATCGTCTCGCGCACGTGCTCGAGCTTGCAGATCCACGACACGACGCGCTCGATGCCCATGCCGAAGCCGCCGTGCGGCACGGTGCCGTACCGCCGCAGATCGAGATACCACTCGAACGCTTCCTGCGGCAGGTCGTGCTCCTTGATCCGCTGCAGCAGCAGATCCAGATCCGCGAGGCGTTCGCCGCCGCCGATGATCTCGCCGTAGCCTTCCGGCGCGAGGACGTCGACGCCGAGCGCGAGCTCCGGCCGCTCGGGATCGGGCTTCATGTAGAACGCCTTCACGGCCGCCGGATAGCGGTGCACCATCACGGGCCGATCGAATTCCTCCGAGAGCGTCGTCTCGTCCGGTCCGCCGAAGTCGCCGCCCCACTGAATCGCCAGCCCCTTGGCCTGCAGCCGCTTCACCGCGTCGTCGTACGAGATGCGCGGAAACGGCTTCTGCACCGTCTCGAGCTTCGAGACGTCGCGCTCGATCGTCTTCAGCTCGCGCGCGCGCTTGTCGAGCACGCGCCCGACGACGGCGACGATCAAGTCCTCGGCGAGCGCCATCACGTCGTCGAGGCCGGCGTACGCCATCTCGGGCTCGACCATCCAGAACTCGGTGAGGTGGCGGCGCGTCTTCGATTTCTCGGCGCGGAAGGTCGGGCCGAAGCAGTACACCTTCCCGAGCGCCATCGCGTTCGCTTCGTTGTACAGCTGCCCGCTCTGCGTGAGATACGCCGTCTGCTCCTCGAAGTACTGCGCGGGAAAGAGCGTCGTCGTGCCCTCGCACGCGGCGGGCGTGAAGATCGGCGTGTCGGCGAGGATGAAGCCGCGCACGTTGAAGAAGTCGCGGACGGCGTTGATGATCTCGTGGCGGATCCGCAGGATCGCCTGCTGCCGTTCGGTGCGGATCCAGAGATGCCGGCGGTCGAGCAGGTAGTCGACGCCGTGCTCCTTCGGCGTGATCGGGAAGTCGTGCGACTCGCCGACGACCTCGAGGTTCTTCACGTCGATCTCGTAGCCGCTCGGCGCGCGCTTGTCGGCGCGCGCGGCGCCGGTGACGACGACGGAGGTTTCCTGCGACAGGTGGTCGGCGCGCGTGAAGAGCTCGTCGCCGACGGCCGCCTTCGACATGACGCCCTGGATGAAGCCGGTGCCGTCGCGCAGGATCAGAAAATGGATCTTGCCGCTCGATCGGCGGTTGTGCAGCCACCC
>Ga0075435_100000424_pt1 | contig 25964 bp, 22 predicted proteins | sample RhiMethybrSRZTD4_FD_75302 | JGI IMG/M metagenome (GOLD analysis project Ga0075435, IMG submission 75302) | Populus rhizosphere microbial communities from Tennessee, USA - Rhizosphere MetaG P. TD hybrid SRZTD4 | ecosystem: Host-associated > Plants > Roots > Rhizosphere > Soil | place: USA...
TCGCCCATGCCGAGCAGCACGACGCCGTTGTGTTCGCGCGCGCGCGCGCAGCATTCGAGCAGCGGCACGCAGTCAGACAGCCTGTGCGTCTGAACGGCCAGCTTCACGACCTCGGCGCCCGTCGATTTCATCGCGTGAAATCGCGCGGCGAGATCGGCCGGCACGCCGTCGAAGTCGTGCATCGAGAGGATGATGCGCCGTCCGCTTTGCCGTGCGATCAGGTCGTCGAATGCGGATCGCCACTCGACGTCGACGTATTCGGCGCCTGCGGCGAGCGCGTCGGCGAGGATTCGCTTCCGCTCCTCTTCCGAGCCGCCGAACCGCCCGCCTTCAAATTCCGGGCGGCATGTCACGATGACAGGCGAGCGGCGGTCCGCCAACGCGCCGGCGACGTCCGGATCGCGAACCGAATCCAGACGCAGCTCGACGAGGTCGGCAACTTTCGCTGCTTCGTCGCGCAGACGACGCAGTTCGAGCGTCGTGGGCGCGGTAACCGTTACACAGAGACGCGGTTCGGACACATTCGGCTCAAAAAAAAAGCCTCTTCAACCGGAGGCTGAAGAGGCTTCGAAATCTCGTTGCGCGGTGGCAGGTCAGGCCAAGGCGGACGCCTCTCCAGTCGGGGCGCTAAACCACCACCAATAGGAGCGACGCGTTGCCGGCATCTGACCAATCACAGGCCCGCGACGATACCAAACGCGACCGTGCGTGTCAAGGCGATCGGCCATTTCTCCTTGACCCATAAGCACTTCTCCCCTATAACTGGAATGGAACCCATGACAGTTCGCCGGCTCCTGTTGTCCCTCTTCGCCGTCGCCACCGCCTGCTCTGCGGCCATCTCAGGCGCTTCCACGCAGATGGGCATCGACGAGATCCGACCGGGAATGGTCGGCGTCGGCCGGACGGTCTTCGACGGCACGCACGTCGAGGAATTCAAGGTCCACATCATCGGCGTGCTCGAGAATGTCATCGGCGCGCGCCGCAATCTCATTCTGGCCAGGCTCGAAGGCGGACCGCTCGCCAACACCGGCGTCATCGCCGGCATGAGCGGCAGCCCGGTGTACATCGACGGCAAGATGATTGGCGCCGTGTCGTATGCGCTCGGCAGTTTCTCGAAGGAACCGATTGCCGGCATCACGCCAATCGCCGAGATGACGGATGCCGCGGCGTTCAACGACGTCCGGCCATCCGGCGCGCGCGTGCGCGTCGAATATCCACTGACGCGCGACTCGCTCGTCGCGGCATTTCGGAGAGCGCTGAACTGGAACCGTCCGTTTGCCGACCATCCGGGCGACGCGCAGCTGACCGGCGTCAGCGGCGTTGCCGGCGTGGGCGGCGATCAGGTCGGAACGCTCCTTCGCCCGATTGCGACGCCCCTGGTCATGTCGGGATTCGAACCGGAGGTCGCCGATCTCCTGGGCAGCGCCTTCCGCGATCAGGGTTTCGTGCCGACCGGCGCCGCCGGCCGCGCAGGCCGCGCGGGTGAAATGCCGTTCGAAGGACCGCTGAAGCCGGGCGACGCGGTTGGCGTCGCGCTCGTCAGCGGTGACATCCAGATGGGCGCCACCGGCACGGTGACGCATATCGACGGCGATCACGTCTACGCCTTCGGCCACCCGTTCTTCAATCTCGGCCCGACCGAATTCCCGATGACGCGCGCGTACGTCTACACGGTGCTGCCGAGCCTGTTCTCATCGATGAAGCTGTCGAGCACGGGCGAAACGATCGGGACCATCACGCAGGATCGCGCAACGGCCATCGCGGGCCGGCTCGGACCCGGTCCGCAGCTCATTCCGCTCACGATCTCGCTCGCGTCCGATCGAGCCGCCACGCGCACGTTCCACTTCGGTGTCGTCAACGACCAACTGTTCACGCCGCTCATGACCTACGCGACGATCCTGACCACCGTCGGGTCGTACGAGCGGCAGTTCGGCGCGGCGACGCTGCAGGTGACCGGCTCGGTGGCGGTCAAGAAGCACGAGCCGATCGCGTTCAACAATGTGTTCGCGGGCGATCAGGCTTCAATGGGCGCCGCCGCGTACGTCGTCGGTCCGATCACGTTCCTGATGAGCAACGACTTCGAGAAAGTCCAGGTCGGGGGCGTGAACATCAGCATCAGCACCGCGGAAGAACCAAAGACCGCGACGCTCGAGCGCGTGTGGGTCGACGATCCGCGTCCCCGCGCGGGTCGAACCGTGCCGCTCAAGATGCTGCTGCGGACGTACCGCGGAGACGATGAGCTGAAAACGCTGCCGATTCAGATTCCATCGAATGCCAGCGGGACGCTCTCCCTGCTCGTCTCCGACGGCGCGCGCCTCGGCCAGGCCGAGCAGCGCGAATCACGATCGTCGACGCAGGTACGCAGTGTCGATCAGATGATTCACACGCTGAACAAGGGACGCCGCAACAACACCCTGTACGTGAAGCTCCTCGGCTCGGATGCCGGGGCGGTCGTCAACGGCGAGCTGCTGTCCTCGCTGCCGCCATCCGTGCTCGGCGTGCTCGAGGGCGATCGCAACGGCGGCAACTTCAACCCGCTGCACAGTGCGACGCTCGCCGAATGGGAACTGCCGACCGATCATCTGGTGAATGGTTCCCGCACGCTGACCATCTCAATCTCACAAAACTAGTGGATATACGCAACGCCGCAGTGATCTTCGCCGCGGTCGCCACGACCGTGGTGTCTCTCGACGCTTCGTCGCCGAAATTCTTCCAGGCCGCGACGCAGTCGGACTTTCTCAAAGGGGACGTCGAGAACCTCTCGATCGACAATCACGGTCAGCTGACGCTCGGGCCGTCCACCGAGCTCGTCTACGAGACGGCGACGCCGTTCCTCTGGGCCATGCTGCCGCAGCCCGATGGGTCGCTCTTCGTCGGCACCGGCAACGAAGGCAAGGTCTTCCGCGTCGATTCGGCGGGCAAGGGATCGCTCTTCTTCGATACGACGGAGCTCGAGGTCCACGCCCTCGCGCCGGCGCCGAACGGCGGCATCTACGTCGGCACGTCGCCCGACGGCAAGATCTACAAAGTCGATCGAAGCGGCGCGGCGACGACGTTCTTCAACTCCGACGACAAATACATCTGGGCGCTGGCCGTCGACGCGAAGGGCAATGTGTTCGCCGCGACCGGCGACAAAGGGATCGTCTACAAGATCGCACCGGACGGCAAAGGCTCGCCGTTCTACAAGACCAACGCGACGCATGCGATGGCGCTGGCCTTCGACAAGGCCGGCAACCTGCTCGTCGGCACGGGTACTCCCGGCAAGGTGCTGCGCATCGATCCCGAGGGCAAAGCGTTCGTCCTCCTCGACTCGCCGTTCCAGGAAATTCGCGCGCTCCGGTTCGACGACAAAGGCATGTTGTACGTCGCGGCGTTGAACGGACGCGGCGGGACCGGCGGATCGAGCACGACGACCGAGGACCGCGCGGTCGATCGTCCGACTCCGGACTCGTCGCGCGCCCCGGTGCCGTCGGTCTCCGCCGAGATCACCTCGATTTCAATCGTGGACGTCGGCGGCAGCAGCGCGTCGACGGGATCGACGCGCGAGGATCGCCGCACACCGAAAGGCGCCGTATATCGCATCACGCCCGACGGTGTGTGGGATCAGCTGTGGGAATCGCGTGACGATTCACCGTACGACCTCACGTTCGATTCAAGCGGTGCGGTGATCATCGGAACCGGCAACAAGGGCAAAATTTATCGGCTCGAAGGCGATCCGCTGCGGCCGACGCTCCTGGCGCGTGCGAGCGCGCAGCAAGTGACCGCGTTCCACAGGGACAGCCGCGGCCGGTTGTATTACGCCACCGCGAATCCCGGCAAGGTGTTCCGCTTCACATCCGATCGCGCTTCGCGCGGCACCTACGAATCCGAGACGCGCGACGCGCAGACCGTCGCGACGTGGGGCGCCATCAGTTGGCGCGCCACGACGCATCCCGGCGATCGTATCGAGCTCTACACGCGATCCGGCAACACGGAACCGCCGGACGACACCTGGAGCGCATGGTCGTCCGCGTACTCGAATGCGGAGGGATCGTCGATCACGAGCCCGAAGGCGCGCTATCTGCAGTGGCGCGCCGTGCTGACCGGCAAGGGCGAGGGACCGGTGCTGACGTCGGTTACCGCGGCGTACTTGCAGCGCAATCTGCGTCCGGTCGTGCGGTCGATCACCGTCCACCCGCCGGGTATCGTGTTTCAGAAGCCGTTCTCGACGGGCGAACCGGATCTTGCCGGCTTCGAGGATCAGACCACGCCCGATCGAAAGCTGACGCAGGCCGCCATGGCGCAGCAGACCGCCGGCACCACGCCGTCGCTCGGCCGGCGGACGTACCAGAAAGGGCTGGAGACGCTCGTCTGGAAGGCCGACGATGAGAACGACGACGACCTGAGCTACGACGTGCTCTATCGCCGCGAGGGCGAGACGGCGTGGAAGACGCTGCGGAAGAACGTCACCGATACGATTCTCGTCTGGGACACGACGACGGTGCCCAACGGCACGTACTTCGTGAAGGTGGTCGCGTCGGACACACCGTCCAATCCCGCCTCGACAGCGCTCACGGGCGAGCTGGACAGCTCCGCGTTCGAAGTCGACAACACGCCGCCCGAGATTCGCATCCGCGGCGTGCGCTTCGATCAGGGCCGGACGACGATCACGTTCGACGTGATCGACGATCACTCACCCATTCAGAAAGTCGAGTACTCGCAGGACGGTCAGCGCTGGCGCGGCGTGTTTCCGGTCGACGGCATCGCCGATTCGCGCGACGAGCACTACGAGCTGGTCATCGAGGGCGAGCTTGGTGAACGAGGCCTCTCACTGCGTGCATCGGACACGATGAACAACGTGTCCACGCAGCATGTTGATAGGCCTCGGTCGCAGTAGAGGACTAGGGAACGGGGGATTGGGGACCAGGGATTGGTAGGGACTACGGCCTACATCAATATGGAAAACGCGTCAGCCTAAGCCAACGACCCGAGTACGCATTCCAAATTCGATCTGAGTACGCATTCCAAATTCCAGATTCCAAATTCCAAATTCACGCGCGGACCAGTCGTGCGGCGCGTGTCGTCGTGGCGGCGCGCTTCTTGGGCGGCAGCGGGAGATCGAGCGCGGCTGGTTTGGTCGGGTTCGCGCGGACGGTGGCGTGCTCGAGCAGCCACACCATGCCGGCGAGGTCGGGCACGGTCAGCGTCGGCGTCGGCCCGAGACGCGAGCGCGACACGCCGTCGAGCAATCCTTCAATCAGCGTCGCGTCGGCCGACCGCGCATGATCGCGCGCACGCATCTTCTGCAAGTTCGCGAGACGCCCCTGGTGCGTGACGATCGATTCGAGCGTGAAGATGGCGTCCTGCTCGGCGCTTTCGTTGGCGCGCTGGAACCGCGCGGCCCAGCGCGCGCGGCAGCCCGACGCGTCGGTGAGATCGTTTCCTGATTCACACTCGAGTGGCGTGGCGAGCATGCTCACGATCGCCGCAAGCGAATCGGGACGCTCGTTCGTCGCAAACCGCATCATCCCGAGCATGATGACGACGCACACCGCGGTGGCAACGGCCGCGCCGATCCCGGCGTATACCAGGTGCATGTCGTCGAACAGACTTCGAACACGGACCAGAAGCGACGCCTGCTCTTCCGCTTTCACACGGCTGACGACGGTCGCCGCGAAGACGCCGGCTTCTTCGTTGGTGAGCGCCACGCGTCCGGGCGCAATCGACTGCAGCGCCGCGCGGATGACACGGAGCTCGGCGAACGACGCGGCGCACGCATCGCACCATTCCAGATGCGAGCTGACTGCGATCTGCTCGGCGACGCCGAGCTCGTGATCGTGAAATGCCTGGAGACGCCGGCGCGCCGCCGCGCAAGTAAGCGGTTTCATGCGATCCTCACCTCGCGCAGCTCGGCGCGCAGCGCTTGACGCGCGCGCGTGAGCCGCGACTTGACGGTGCCGACCGCCACGCCTAGCGAGTAGGCGATTTCCTCGTAACTGAGACCGTCGATTTCGCGAAGCACGATCGCCGTCCGCTGGTCGAACGGCAGACGATCGAGCGCGTGCTGCAGCCGCTCGGCGAGCTCTTTCTGCGCGAGCATGCGGTCGGGTGTCAAGTCGCCATTCGATCGGAAATCGCCGTGCGCCGCGATGTGCTGATCGAGCGACACCTGATCGGCACGATGGCGCCGCCGCCAGAACCGGTGCCGGTTCCGCGCCTGATTGACCGCGATGCGGTAAATCCAGGTGCGGAGGCTCGACTGGCCGCGGAAGCGATGAATGGTGCGGAAGACGCGGAGGAAGACTTCCTGCGAAAGGTCCAGGGCCTCGTCGCGGTCGCCCAGCAGGTTCATGGCGAGCTGGACCACCATGCGCTGATGTTCAGCGACGAGGTCAGAGCAGGCCGTTTCGTCCCCTTCGACGCACCGCTGGATGAGCGTCGCCTCTCGACCGGCGACGTCCGACCATCCGACAACGCGTGCCTGCTTCACGGAGAGTTCCCCGGCAAATGGTGCCACGAGGTGGGTAACTCCTTCCACTGTAAAACAATAGACCCCAAAATGGGCTGAAAGTTCCGGCCGGGCTGTTACCATAGGCGAACAAGACGTGAAACGTCCGCTGATTCCCGTCGTTCTCCTCGCCCTCACGGGGGTGGCCGGGGCCGTGGCCTATCAGGAGGGCGCCCGGCAGCGGGACTACAGAGCCCAGCTGGCGCGCGGCGATGCGGCTCTGCGGGACGATCAGACGTTCGGCGCCATCGAGGCGTACAGCGGCGCCATCGCCCTTCGTCCCGAGGCGATGCTCGCGCATCTGAGGCTCGCCGAAACCTACCAGCGTCGCGGGGACCTCGAGGAAGCGGCGCGCGAGTTCCGCCGTGCGGCCGCGCTCGACCCGACCGCCACTCGACCGCTCGAAGAGCTCGGCGACGCGCACTATCACCTGCAGCGCTACGGACGCGCGATCGAGGCGTATCAGGCGTTTCTCCGGCTCGACGATCGCTCCGCCAAGGTGGCCTACAAGCTCGCGCTCGCGCTGTACCGCGAAGGTTCGAGCGATCGAGCGCTTGCCGCCGCGAATCAGGCGATCGCACTCGACGTCCGCCTGGCCGAGGCGTACTACCTGAAGGGTCTCTGCCTGCGCGAGAAGCGCCGCACGTCCGAAGCGGTGCAGGCATTCGAACGGGCTGCGTCGCTGTCGCCCGGGATGATTCCGGCGCGCGAAGAGCTCGCCGACGCGTACCGTGCGCTCGGCCGCTCTCACGACGAGCTCGAGCAACTTCAGCTGCTCGCCGGCCTCGACCGCGATCACGTCGAGCGCCAGGTCGCGGTCGGGCTCGCGCACGCGCGCACAGGCCACGGCGACGTGGCGGTCGTGACGCTCGGCAACGCGCTCGAGCGCTCGCCGGATCAGCCGTTGATCTACGCGGCGCTCGGCCGCGTGTGGCTCGACATGGCGTCAACGCGCAGCGACGCGCTGCGCAAGGCGCTCGAAGCACTCGAACCGGTCGCATCGACAGCATCGGCGACGAGCGACGTGCTGACCGTTTACGGCCGCGCGCTCCTCGAGGACGACAATCCGGAGGCCGCCGAGCGATCGCTGCACCTCGCGACGCTGCGCTTTCCGGTCGAGCCGTCCGCCTTTCTCTTCTATGCGGCCGCCGCCGAACGGTTGAATCACGTCGACCTCGCGCGACGAGCGCTCATCGACTACGGCGCGCTCGTGCCGAACGATCCCGATCTCGTCTCGCGCGCGACGAAGATCGGCGTGCTCTCTCTCCGCCTCGACGACGCGGACACGGCGGTCGAATGGCTTCAGCGCGCCAGCACCGACGCGCCCGCCGACACGCGGATCCTCACGCTCCTCGCGGATGCCCAGTTCCGCGCCGGCGACAGCGCCGCCGCCCAGGCCACAATCGCCCGCGCGCTCGACAAGGATCCGGCGAATGTTGCGCTGTTGAAAGTGAAGGCGAAGATCGAGAAAAACCGGCGAATCCCTAATCCCTAATCCCTAGTCCCTAATCCCTCTAATCCCTAATCCCTGATCCCTCTAATCCCTGATCCCTGATCCCTGATCCCTGATCCCTTCTCGCTCTCGCCCACGCCGCGGCTCTCAATACCGAGCCGCGTCATCAATTTAGCAAGTCCCTGCCGCGTGACGCCCAACTCGGCGGCGGCACGGGCCCGATGGCCGCCGCTCCGCACGAGAGCGGCGCGCACGAAGCGTTCCTCGAACGACCGGCGGGCCGCATCGAGCCGCCAGCCGTCGCCCGGCTGCGCCTCGCCGAACGCGGGCGGCAGCGCCGTGGGCGGCACGACGCCGCGCTTTCCGCAGCGGACCGCGAGCGACGCGAGCACGTTCTGCAGCTCGCGGACGTTCCCGGGCCAGTCGTACCGCGCCAGCGCCGCGAGCGTCGCCGCGCCCAGTGTCGCGCGGCTGCCGACGCGCATCGTCGCGTCGCGCCAGAACTGCTCGGCGAGCAGCGCGATGTCCTCGCGGCGATCGCGCAGCGGCGGGACGACGATCCGGATGACGTCGATGCGATAGAGCAGGTCGAGACGAAACCGCCCGCGCGCGACTTCCTCGCGCAGATCGCGATTGGTCGCGGCGAGCAGCCGGACGTCCACGCGCCGCGAGACGTTCTCGCCGACGCGGCGCAGCTCGCCTTCCTGGATGACGCGCAGCACCTTGGCCTGGGCGCGCGGCGACAGCTCGCCGACTTCGTCGAGCAGCAGCGTTCCGCCGTGCGCCTCCTCGAACACGCCGGGGCGATCGGCGATGGCGCCTGTGAACGATCCGCGCGCGTGTCCGAACAGCTCCGCCTCCACGAGATCGTCCGGCAGCGCGGCGCAGTTCAGCGTGCAGAACGCGCGATCCCGCCGAACACCGCTGCGATGAATGGCACGAGCGACGAGCTCTTTCCCGCTGCCGCTTTCGCCCTCGATCAGAACCGAGAACGGCGCCGCCGCTGCCCGCTCGATTGCCTGCCGCAGCTCGACGATCGACGCCGCGACGCCGAGCACGTCGTTGGCGCGCGAGATGACCGGCTGATTCAGCCGCGTCGACGCCACCGACACGATCGGTGCAATCGCCGCTGCGGCCGCGGTCAGCACGCCCGACGCGCGCGATCGATCGCTCGTGGATCCGACGGTCCAGCGCGCGCAGATCGCACCGAGCGTGACGCCGCCGTACTGCACCGGCGCCGCCGCTTCGATCCGGTCGGACGCGAGGTACGGCGCGATGGTGATGCCCGCGGCCGCCACCGTCTCGGCGATCGCTCCGTCCATCCGCGCGCCATCCGACGCGATAACGCGGCGCTCAGCCCGCGCGACGAGCACGCAGGCGACCGCGGCCGCCCGCAGACGGTCGCGCACGCGGCGGCACACCTCGGTCAAGACCGTCACCTCATCGTCGGCCGCCTGACAGGCGTGGACGATCGCCACCAGATCGTCGACGAGCGGATTGGCTGCGGTCGCTCTCTGGGATTCGGTGGCGTACAACGCCAACGCACCGAGACCCGTGGAACGAACGTGCTTGTCGACGATGGTTCGCGTCGAATTTCCGGCAACGGCGAGATCGGCGACCAGACGGCAGCGCGCCGCGATCAGCGGCGGCATGCGATCGCGCCTCGCAAGCCGTTGGACCAGCGACAACGCGACGGACCGCGTCCCGTTGCGGCGCGCAGCCTCAGCGAGCAGCAGTCGCGCGCGAATCGCTTCGAGCGGATCGTGAGCGGCACGCGCCGCGGCGACGGCCGACGCGACGTGCCGTTCGACCGCCGTCGTGTCGTTGACGGCCAGATACACGAACGCTCCCCCGCTGTGCGCCCGTGCGATGAGCGTCTGATCGCCGCTGGCGGCGGCCCGCTCGATTGCGCGGGTGACGAGTGATATCGCACGCGAGATGTCGCGCTGCGCGACACGACATCGGGCGTGTAGAACCGTGTGACCGATCGCGATCGTCAGATCGAGGTCGTCCACTCCTGACACGCCGCACAGCATCGCGATCGCTTCGTCGTACCGGCCGCGCCAGAACAGCGTCCGCGCCATGGCGATCGCCGCAACAGCCGTCCGCGCCGTGTCACCGCTCGCGCGCGCTGCGGTCAGCGCCGCACCAAGGACGCTCTCGGCGTCATCCAGGCGTGCGGCGTCGATCCACGCCTTGCCGCATGCGATCGCGACGTCGAGAAGAATCGATTCCTGACCGGACCGCTGCGCGTACTGGCGCGTCTCGGCGAGCGTTGCCTGCGCGTCGGCGACGCGGCCGCGCCGCAACTGGGCGCGCGCCAGCGCGAGACCGCCGGCCGCCGCATCGATCCACATGTCGCGCCGTCCGAACGCGCTGACCAGTTGGCGCAGCAGGCGCGCTCCCGGTTCGTGGCGGCCGCTCGTCAGCTGTCGCATCGCCGCTTCGGTTCGTCGGCGCAAGGTTGCGACTTCCGCGGTTCCCGGCCACATCGCGCCTGCCGGTCTCGACATCTGCCCGGCCTCGGCGGTCGCCACGAGATCCTCCGGCGCATACACGACCGGCGTTTCCGCTACCCGCGCTGAAATCATCTGGCGGTCGCGTCGATCGTGGGAGCCCGTGCTCATGCGACCCCACAACGCGTGACAGAATCGTCCGGGCAAACCACGCGAGTCGTCGGCAGCCCGCCTTATCCGCGCAAGCAACCGCTCGTCGATGACCGACGGGCGGATCGCGGCAACGAGCGTGTCTGCGGGTACGCGGCCGATCGATACACCGTCAATCCCCGGCTGCTCGACTTCGCCGGTCAGGAGCAGCGCATGGGGCTGCGCCACACGCGACACGAGCTCCAGCAGCGCGCGCCATCCGCTCGTCGCACGGGCGGTCGCGTGCGCAATGATGAACACGCTTCGCTCGCACCACACGTCGGCGAAACGCACCCCGGTCGTTACCATAAGGCACGCATCGACCGGTATGAAGCCGTTCACTCGCGCGGCGCGAGCCAGCGTCCGCGCGGCCGCGCGCTTTCCCGATCCTGGAGGTCCCCACAGCGCGGCAATCCGGGGATGCGTTCCGGCATCCTGCGCGAACATCTCGGTCAGCGCCGATATCGCAGGCCGCTCGATTGCGGCAAGGCCGACCGCATCAAGCGACATCGGAAACGAAGGCGAATCCACGGCACGCGGGTAGCCAGTCGTCACATCGGGTAGCACGACCGCACGACCATCGCACTCGCGCACAGTACGGCCCGTGACATCCTCGCCGGTCAGTGCCGACGCTCGAAGGAACAAGACAGCGCGATCGGCAGCGCGCCTCGCTTCCTCTGGCGCCCCTCTCCACGTTCCGCCGCAGCGCCACGCCTCGAAACGGCGATCGATGCCAAGCACTCCGTAATCAACGAGCTGTGCGATCGCCGGATGCGTCAGCCGGTGCAGCGCGTCACACCGCACCAGCCATCGCGCCTGTTCACGTGCGTCGCCTGCGTCGTCGATCACGAGCTGCACGTGTTCGCCGCTCGCGAGATCGATCGCGGCGCCTTCGTCGATCGCGACGAATCTGTCGGCCACCAACTGCATCGCGTCCTCCGTGTGTTTGCGGATGCGGATGCGGATTGCAAGACCGAGCCCGCACTCACGCTGGGGGAACGCAAAGTGCGCAAAGGACGCAAAGAGCCAGACGGCGTACGCGGATCGGGCGATTCGATTGTCGTGTGCTGGTAATTCGACGCGTCCATCAAACACAAAGACACGGGGGACACAAAGGAAACTGCAGGTGTTCTCTCTGAACTATTTCGTCCTTTGTGAAGTTTGTGTCCTGGGTGTCCCTGGTGTTCTGAGCGGTAGGGGCGCGCGAAACGACGGACGTCGTACAATGAAACGCCGATGTTGCGTTTTCTCACCGCTGGCGAATCGCACGGCAAGGCGCTCGTTGCGATCCTCGAGGGATGTCCCGCCGGTCTCGCGATTGATTTCGACGCGATCACCGAGCAGCTGCGGCGTCGCCAAACCGGATACGGCCGCGGACGACGGATGGCGATCGAGTCGGATCGCGCGGAGCCGCTGAGCGGCATCCGTCACGGTCACACCACCGGCGGTCCGATCGCGCTGATGATTCCCAACAAGGATTGGGAGAACTGGCAGCGGACGATGTACGTCGAGGCCGAGGTGCCGGCGGGCGCGCCGGGCGCCGAGCGGCCGAGCGTCACGCGGCCGCGGCCCGGTCACGCCGATCTTGCCGGCTACGTCAAGTACGGGCACGACGACATGCGCAACGTGCTCGAGCGCGCGAGCGCGCGGGAGACGGCCGCGCGCGTCGCCGTTGGCGCGATTGCGCGACAGCTCCTTGGACAGGTCGGCACCGACGTCGTGAGTCACGTGGTGTCGATCGGCGCGGCCGTCATATCGAATCCGCTCGATCTGAGGTATGAACAAGTGCAGTCGATCGGCTGGGACGCGCCGCTCCACTGCGCCGATCCCGAAGTCGAGCGGCGGATGATTGCGGAAATCGACAACGCGCGCGAAGCGGGCGATACGATGGGCGGCAGTTTCGAGGTGATCGCGCACGACGTGCCGCCAGGACTTGGCAGCTACGTGCAGTGGGATCGCAAGCTTGACGGCAGGCTCGCACAGGCGCTGATGTCGATTCCTGCGATCAAGGCGGTCGCCATCGGTCGCGGTCCGATCGTCGCGAACCTGCCCGGCTCGCGCGTGCACGACGAAATCCTTCCGCAGGCCGCTCCCGGCCGCAAGAGCCCGGTGTCAGTACGTCGACCGACCAACAACGCCGGCGGTCTCGAAGGCGGCGTCACCAATGGCGAGGACGTTCGCATCACCGGCTACATGAAACCGATCTCCACGCTGATGAAGCCGCTCCGCTCGGTCGATCTCGCCACGATGACGGAGAGCCCGGCGACCATCGAACGGAGCGACGTCTGCGCGGTCCCGGCCGCCGCCGTCGTCGGTGAAGCGATGGTGGCGTTCGTGCTGGCGGATGCCGCGGTCGAGAAATTCGGTGGCGATTCCATCGACGAACTCGTTGCGAACTGGCGGGCGTTCCTGGATCGGACGTGGGCGCGCTTCGATCGTCGATAGTCACGAACGACTCACGCAGAGCACGCAGAGCACGCAGATTTTCAAACGTCTCACAAAAACATCGATCTTGCAGACATCTTCCGTGGACCGACTGTCTGATGGGCCGCAGTTTGCAGTCCGCTGGAGCATGTCTGAAAAAGAACGACTCAATGCGCTCACGGACCAAATCATCAACGCCGCCATCGCGGTGCACCGCGAACTCGGACCCGGAATGCTCGAAGCGGCATACGAAGCGAGCCTCGCGTTCGAACTGCTCGACCGACGACTGGCGATCGAACGCCAGCGAACGCTAGCCTTCGTGTATCGTGGACACACGTTCGACTGTGGGTATCGCGTCGACATCATTGTGGAGCAATCGGTTGTTGTCGAGATAAAAGCAATCGAGCGGTTCGACCGTGTGCACTCGAAGCAGGTGTTATCGTATCTGCAGCAGACGAAATGCAAAGTAGGCCTGCTGATCAACTTCAACGTCGCACTGCTCGTTCGCGACGGTATCAAACGTATCGTCCACAACTTCCCAGATTAAACCGTGCTCTGCGTGCTCTGCGGCCTCTGCGTTGACCGTCCCGTGGCCAGTCGATGATCCGCCCGATTTTGAAATACGGCGACACCACCCTCCACGAACGCGCCCGCGCCGTCGACGCCGTCACGCCTGACATCCAGCGCCTCGTGGACGACATGATCGAAACGATGTACGCCGCGCCCGGCGTGGGGCTGGCGGCGCCCCAGGTCGGGGTGGCGCTGCGGATCTTCGTCGTCGACATCTCGGTGGGACGCGATCCGGTGGGACTGCTGACGCTGATCAACCCCGAGTTCCTCGAGCGTGACGGCGTGCAACTCGAGGAAGAAGGGTGCCTGAGCGTGCCGGGGTTCAATGCGACGGTCGTCCGGCCGTCACGCGTGGTGATCAAAGCCCTCGACCGCGACGGCAACACGCAGCAGCACGAGGGCACCGGTCTTCTTGCGCGCGCCTTTCAGCACGAGATGGATCACCTCGACGGGACGCTCTTCGTCGATCTGCTCCGCGGCCTGAAGCGCGATCTCATCGTCCGCAAAATCCGCAAGCTGTCGCGCGCCGGCAAATGGTGAGCGGCGCGCCGCTGCGAGTGGTGTTCTTCGGCACGCCGGAGTTTGCCGTGCCGACGCTCGATGCGCTGCTCCGCTCCCGCCACTCGGTCGTGGCCGTCGTCACGCAGCCCGATCGACCGCGCGGCCGCGGGCAGAAGACGAGCGATGCGCCGGTCAAAACGCGCGCGATCGAGGCGGCGGTCCCGGTGCTGCAGCCGGCAACCTTGAAAGATCCCCAGGTCATCGAGCGATTGCGTGCGCTGAACGCGGACCTGGGCGTGGTCGCTGCATACGGAAAGATCCTGAACGATGCCGTGCTGGCCACGCCGCGCCTCGGCCTCATCAACGTCCACGCGTCGCTGCTGCCGCGGCATCGAGGCGCGGCCCCGGTGCATCGCGCGATTGCCGCCGGCGATCGCGAGACGGGTATCACGATCATGCGCGTGGTGAAGGCGCTCGATGCGGGACCGATGATGGCCACGGCGCGCCGCCCGATCGGCAACGACGAAACCAGCGTGGACGTCGAACGGGATCTCGCGTCCATTGGCGCCGCGCTGCTCGTGGCGACGGTCGACGACCTCGCAGCGGGACGCGCAACCGAGACGCCGCAGAACGAGGCGGAAGCCACATACGCACACAGGCTGACCAAAGCCGACGGCCTCATCGACTGGACGCGCAGCGCGGAGCAGATCCACAACCTCGTGCGCGGAATGCATCCCTGGCCGCATGCCTTTACGTTCCTCCACGATGCGCGGTTCATCGTGCATCGATCGACGTGGTCCGCCGACGACGCGGGCGAACCGGGAACGATCGTCATCGCATCCGGTGACGATCTGGCGATCGCGGCCGGCCAGGGGACGCTGCGCGTTCACGCCATTCAGGCGGAAGGCAAGCGCCTGATGCACACACGCGAGTTCCTGGCGGGCCACCGACTGAGCCCGGGCGATCGGTTCAGCGGACCGCCATGATCGCGCCGGCGCGAATTGCCGCATACGACATCCTCTCGGCCGTGTCATCCGGCGGCGCCGATCTCCCAACCGCCATTGCCTTCGCGCGCGAAAGCCTCCACGACGAGCGCGATCGCGCGCTCGCGGCCGACATTGCCATCGGCGTGCAGCGCTGGCGGGCGGCGCTCGACCATCTCATCGCCGCATTCGCCAAGCGGTCGATCGATCGGCTCGATCAGGAGGTCGTCGAGATCCTTCGGCTCAGCGCCTATCAACTGCTGCATCTCACGCGCGTGCCCTCATCTGCGGTCGTCGACGATGCGGTGAACCTGGCGCGGCGCGTGGGGAAATCGAGCGCCAGCGGATTCGTGAACGCGGTCCTGCGGACGATCTCGCGAAAACGCGACACGCTGCCGCTGCCGCCGAGACCCGCGCGGCCCGGCGATCGCGCGGCCGCACTCGATTACTTGAGTGTGACGCTCTCGCATCCGCGATGGCTGGCCGCGAGATGGCTCGACCGCTTCGGCTTCGACGCGGCCGAGGCGTGGATGCGCTTCAACAATGCCCCGGCGCCGGTCACCCTGCGTGTGAATCGCCTGAAGCATACGAGCGACGAAGTGCGCGCGCGGCTCACGGCTGAAGACGTGACCGTTCACGCCGGCCGCTTCGCTCCTGACGCGTTCGTCGTCGACGAAGGTTACCCGCTTCGCGGTCGCGGCGTCGGTGACGGATGGTTCGTCGTGCAGGACGAAGGCTCGCAGTTGGTCGGCGCGCTCGCGAGTTCGCTCGCGGGATCGCGGGTGCTCGACACGTGCGCCTCGCCGGGCGGCAAAACGACGGCGGTCGCGGCAGCAATGGACAATCGGGGAATGCTCGTCGCCTGCGACGTGCGCAGCCGGCGCATCGATCTGCTCAGGCAAACGGTGACTGTTGCCGGCGCGACGAACGTCCGCATCGTGCAGGCCGACCTGCTGCAGCCGCTCCCCTTCTCACAGCGGTTCGACACCGTGATTGTCGACGCGCCGTGCTCCGGCCTCGGCACGCTGCGGCGCGATCCCGACATCCGCTGGCGCCGGCGAGAGAGCGACCTGCAGTCGCTCGCCATCTCGGAGCTCGTCATGCTGAAGCACGCGGCCGCGCTCGTCGCGCCTGGCGGCCGGTTGATCTACGCCACGTGCTCGAGCGAGCCCGAGGAGAATGAAGCGGTGGCCGACGCGTTTGCCGCGCACCCGCAGCAGTTCAAACCGGTGGACGTGAAAAAGATCGCGCCATCCATGACGGCAGTCGTCGACCGGCGCGGGCATTTGCGCACGCAGCCCCACGTTCACGAGCTCGAAGCTTACTTCGCCGCCGTCTTCCAACGGGACTGAGGACCGTTGTACGATCGTATATCGATGGCGCTGACCACGCGTGTCTGGGGCGCGGGAAAGATCGTGCTGCTCGCCGGCGGCCTGCTCCTCACGTACCTCCTGTTCGCGGCCGGTTCGATGCGCATTGCGCTTCGCACGCGAGAGGTTCAGCTGCCGGATCTGACGAATCGCACCGCGAACGAAGCGACGGCCATCGCGGCCGACCTCGGTTTCACGATCCGCGTCGACGACACCCGGCGAACCGATCCCAAGATCGCAGCCGGCCGGGTGATCGCACAGGATCCGCCGGCAGGTTCAACCGCGCGCAAACAGCGAACCGTGCGCGTGTGGCTGAGCGCGGGGCCGCGCGCGTCGACCATTCCTGCGCTCGTCGGCGAAACGGAGCGCACGGCGCAGATGCGGCTCGCTCAGGACGGTCTGACGCTCGCCACTGTGTCCGAAATCCGAACGCCGGACTTCCCGACCGATGCCGTCGTCGCGCAGACGCCGCCGGCAAAGAGCGCGAGCGGCAGCGTGTCCCTGCTCGTCAATCGCGGTGAACATGGCGCCACTTACGTGATGCCCGACCTCATCGGCGTCAACGGCGATCGGGCCGCCGATCTCCTGCGCGAGCGCGGCTTTCGCGTGGCGGTGGTCGGGTCGACGCCGTATCCCGGCGTTGCAGCCGGCATCGTCATCCGCCAGAGCCCGCAGGCGGGATTTCAGATCGCGCCAGGCGAACCGATTTCCCTCGAGGTGAGCCGATGAGTGTGTTCATCGCCCCGTCTATTCTGTCGGCCGATTTCGCGGCGCTCGGCGACGCGATTGCGGCCGTGGAACGCGGCGGCGCGGATCTGATTCACGTGGACGTGATGGACGGTCACTTCGTGCCCAACATCACCATCGGCCCGCCGGTCGTGAAATCGATTCGACGCGTCGCGACGGTGCCGTTCGACGTCCACCTGATGATCACGGACCCCGACCGCTACCTCGACGCGTTCGCAGAGGCGGGCGCGGCGATGATCTCGGTGCACGTCGAGGTGCTGCCGCACCTGCATCGAACGGTCCACGCGATCAAGGCGCTTGGCTTGAAAGCGGGCGTAGTCCTCAATCCCTCGACACCGATCGTGGCGCTCGAGCAGATTGCGGGCGACGTCGATTACGTGCTCGTCATGTCGGTGAACCCCGGCTTCGGCGGCCAGACTTTTATCCCGCGCAGCGAGTCGAAAGTACGTGACGTGCGCGCGCTGCTCGATCGCGCAGGCAATGCCGCGCCGGTCGAAATCGACGGCGGCATCGACCAGCACAACGTCGCCCGCGTCGTATCGGCGGGTGCGCGCATGATTGTGGCCGGCTCGGCCATCTTCCATACACCCGATCCCGAGCGCGCCACTCGCGATCTGAAGGCGGCGGCGCTCGCGGCCGTCACGTCGCCCGTCGCACGGTGAGCTCGCCGCGTTCCTTCTCCAGGCTTCGCGTCCGCTACGCCGAAACCGACAAGATGGGCGTCGTTTACTACGCGAACTATTTCGTGTGGTTCGAGGTCGGACGCACCGACCTGCTGCGCAGTGCCGGATGGAGTTACCGCGAGATGGAGCTCGAAGGGTTCGCGCTGCCGGTCATCGATGCTCGCTGCACGTACCGCGAGTCGGCGAAGTACGACGATGACATCGAAATCAGAACGATCGGCGAGCTGCTCTCGCCGGTCCGACTTCAGTTCAATTACGACGTGGTGAGAATGGCAGACGAGGCGGCGCTGGCGTCAGGCCTGACCGTGCACGCCTCGCTCGATCGCACCGGGCGGCCGTGCCGGCTGCCCGAGCGGGTGAGAGGACTGTTCGGGTGAAGGCGTTGGTGACCGGCGTGGCAGGCTTCATCGGATCGACGCTCGCCGAACGCCTGCTCGGCGACGGCGCCGATGTCGTCGGCATCGACAGCTTCACGGACTACTACGCGCGCTCGATCAAGGAGCGCAATCTCCGCGGCCTCGTCGGTCAGCCGCGCTTCCGCTTCCTCGAAGCGCGGATTCAGGATGCGGATCTCGGAGCGCTGCTCGCCGACCGGACGCACGTGTTCCATCTCGCGGCACAGGCGGGCGTTCGGAAAAGCTGGGGACGCGACTTCGAGATCTACACCGTGAACAACATCGAGGCGACGCAGGTCCTGCTCGAAACCTGCACTCGCTGCTCGCTCGACAAGATCGTGTACTCCTCGAGTTCGTCGGTGTACGGCGACAACACGCCGATGCCGATGCGCGAGGACGCGCTGCCGCAGCCGGTCTCGCCATACGGCGTCACGAAGCTCGCCGCCGAGCAGCTCTGTTACCTCTACCACGTCAATTACGGGCTGCCCACGGTTTCACTCCGATACTTCACCGTCTACGGACCGCGTCAGCGCCCCGACATGGGCTTTCATAAATTTCTTCGCGCGACCATTCTTGATGAGTCGATCGACGTATACGGCGATGGCGAACAGACACGCGATTTCACGTACGTGCACGATGCGGTCAGTGCGAACGTTCTTGCAGCAACGCGGGGCGTGGCGGGGCGCGTATACAATATTGGAGGCGGCTCGCGCGTATCGGTAAACGACGTGCTCGAGGTGATCGAGCGTGTGTCGGGACGCCGGCCGCGCGTCACGTCTCATCCAACGCAGAAGGGCGACATGCGCCATACGTACGCCGACACGTCGCTCGCGCGCGCTGACCTCGGATTCGCACCGACGGTGGGACTGGAGGACGGTCTCGCCGCCGAGTATCGCTGGTTGTCAGAACTGCTGTGAGAATCTTTCGAACTCCATCCCGATTCCGTCTGCTACTCGCTGCCTCCGCGCTTGCCGCGGCCGCCGCGTGCGCGTCTCATCCGCGCGGTCTCGTTCCGCCCGGCACGTCGGAACCCGACCGTTTTCTCTTCGACAAGGGCACTGAAGCGCTGAACGCGAAGAAGTGGCTCACCTCCCGTGAGTACTTCAAGCAAATCGTCGAAACCTACACGGCGAGTCCGTTCCGGCCCGACGCCAAGCTCGGCATCGGCGACACGTACCTCGGCGAGGGCACGTCGGAAGCGCTCGTCCTCGCGATCAACGAGTTCCGCGAGTTCCTGTCGTTCTATCCGACCAACAAGCGCGCCGACTACGCGCAATACAAGCTCGGCATGGCGCACTTCCGCCAGATGCGCAACCCGCAGCGCGACCAGACCGAAACGCGCGAGGCGGTGAAGGAGTTCGAGGCCTTCGTCGAGCGCTACCCGAACAGCAGCCTCATGCCCGACGCGAAGGCGAAGTTGCGCGAAGCGAAGGATCGATTGAGCACGTCGAGCTACATGGTCGGCTACTTCTACTATCGCCAGCGCTGGTACATCGGCGCCGTCGACAGGTTCAAGGACGTGCTGAAGGATGAAGGCTACACCGGGCGCGACGCCGTGTATTTCTATCTCGGCGAGGCGCTCCTCAAACAGAACAAACAGGCCGAGGCGCTCCCCTACTACGAACGGCTCGTCGAGGAGTTCGAAAAAAGCGAATACCTGACTGAGGCGCAGAAACGAATCAACGAGCTGAAGAAGTCGGCGGAAACCAAAACCTCGGGAGGCCATTAATGCGTTCGTCCCGTTCGTCAGTCGTTCTTGTGATGTCGATTGTCCTGTCGTCCGTTCTTCTCACCGGTTCCGCGGCCTTTGCGCAAGCCGACGCCGCGCCGATGACCGCACAGCAGGTCGAGCTCGCGTGCGCGCCGCCGCCGGCGACCGAAGAGCCGTCGTCGCACGCCATCCGCATCGTCAACGCGCAGGACAGCGCGCGGCGGCTGATGTTCACGACCTCCGATCTGCTGCTCATCGACGCCGGTACGAACGACGGTCTCCAGCTCGGTCAGCGGTTCTTCATCCGCCGGCCCGTCGTCTCGGGCATGTCGTACCGCCAGCACACGGTGGGGACGGCAACGGTCGGCTGGCTGCGTATCGTGTCGATGAACCACACGCACTCGCTTGCGGTCCTCGATCACGCGTGCGACGCGGTCATGGAGAACGACTACCTGATTCCGTTCGAGATGCCGACGGAGCCGACGGTATCGACGAAAGAAGAATCGTTCGAAGACCTCGACTTCAAATCGATCGCGCGCGTCGTCGGCGGCACGGAGACGCGCACGCTCGGCGCCGCAGGAACGTTCATGATCATGGATCGTGGCGCCGAACAGGGCGTGGCGCCGGGCGAGCGGTTCGCGGTCTACCGCGACCTGGAGGAAACGGATCTGCCGCTGACGCCGATTGGCGAGGCGGTCGTGATGACGACGGCGAAGGAGACGGCGCTCGTCCGGATTATGCGGACTCGCGACGCTGTTCGGACCGGCGATTTTCTCGTGCCGCGGAAATAGGACTGACGCCCGGGTTCAGGACGAGGTTGAAGCGGCGGAAGTAGTCCACCGCCGACAGGAGCGCGGCGCTGACGCAGATCCACAGCGCCACCTGTCCGACCCGATCGAACATCAGCGCCTGCCCGACGCCGTGCTGGCCGAGGATCAGCGCGAGGATGGCGACGACCTGCGCCACCATTTTGATCTTTCCGAGCGGCGATGCCGGCATCGCGACGCCTCGCGCGTACGCGATGCTGCGCAACGCCGTGACGGCGAACTCCCGCCCGATGATCACCGCCGCCATCCACGCCGGCACGAGATCCATCTGCACCAGCGACACGAGCGCCGCGAGCGTCAGCAGCTTGTCGGCGAGCGGATCGATGAACTGACCGAACGGCGTGATCTGTTTTCGACGGCGCGCGAGATAGCCGTCGGCCCAGTCGGTGAGCGACGCGAGGGCGAAGATCGCCGCGCCCGCAACTTCCGTCGGCACACCGAAGATGTGACGTCCCTCGAACTTCGTCAGCAGCACGACGACGAGCAGCGGGACGAGACAGATGCGCGTGACGCTCAGTGCGTTGGGCAGGTTCATGAGGCGGCGTACTCACATGATATCATTCGCGGTTGGCATGAAAGCGATTCTGCTCGCGGGGGGCAAGGGTACACGGCTCCGTCCGCTGACGATTCATACACCGAAACCGATCGTTCCGATCTTCAACCGTCCGTTCCTGCACTATCAGCTCGATCTGCTGAAGCAGGTTCCGGAGATCGACGAAGTCATCCTCAGCCTCAATTACCAGCCGAGACGCATCGAAGAAGTGTTCGGCGACGGCACTGATGCCGGCCTCGCGATCCGCTACGTCGTCGAGCCGGCGCCGCTCGGCACGGCGGGCGCGGTGCGCTATGCGGGCGAATCGCTGCACGATTCGATCGTCGTGTTCAACGGCGACGTCCTGACGCAGGTGGACCTTGCCGCCGTCATCGCGCTGCACCGCGAGCGCAAGGCCAAAGCGACCATCGTCCTCACGCCCGTCGAGAATCCGACGGCGTACGGTCTGGTCGAAACGGACGAGCGTTCGAACATCCGTTGCTTCCTCGAGAAGCCGAACCCTGACGAAATCACGTGCAACACGATCAACGCGGGCATCTACGTCCTCGAGCCCGACACGTTCGATCGCATTCCGAAAGACACGCCGTGGTCGATCGAACGAAGCTTTTTCCCGTCGCTCATCGAGCGCGGTGAAACGTTCGTGGCCTACGTCTACGACGGGTACTGGATCGACATCGGCACGCCGGAAAAGTACATGCAGGTGCACGGCGACATCATGGACGGACGCTTCACCGGTCACCGGGCCGGTCCGTTCAGCGCCGCGCCGGGCGCACCGTGGGTGTCGGCGCAGGCGCGCGTGGAAGAGGGCGTTGTCGTCGACGGTCCGTGCTTCGTGGACGAAGGCGCGGTCATCAAGACCGGCGCGCGGATCGGCGCATACACCGTCGTCGGCCGGCACTGCCACGTCGAGGAGCACGCGGTCCTCGAGCGCGCGATCGTGTGGGCCAACACGCGCATCAGCCAGGAAGCGCTCGTGCGGCGCTCCATCCTCGGACGTCATTGCCACATCGGCCGCAACGCGGCCATCGAAGACGGCGTTGTCCTCGGCGACAAGTCGGTCGTGACCGACTACAGTCGCCTGTAAGAGTGAAGAGCATGAGCCAGCAGCCTTCCGTCGCACTCAATCCCGGCATTTTCAAGGCGTATGACGTCCGCGGGGTGCATCCAGACGAGGTGAACGAGGACGCGGCGCGCGCGATTGGCGCGGCGTTCGTCGCGTATCTGAGCGCGAAGCGGATTGCCGTCGGCCGCGACATGCGGCTCTCGTCTCCGGCGCTCGCCGCCGCATTCATCGACGGCGCCACGTCGCAGGGCGCGGACGTTGTCGACTACGGGATGATCCCGACCGACATGCTCTACTTCGCCGTCGCGAGTGATCGCCACGACGGCGGCGTGCAGATTACGGCATCGCACAATCCAAAGCAGTACAACGGCATGAAGATGGTGCGGCGCGAGGCGTTTCCGTTGAGCGGCGAGGAAGGCATCACCGAGATCCGCGAGATGATCGCCACCAACACGGTGCCAGCGCCCGGCCGCCGCGGCAGCGTCACACGGAAGGACGCGCTCGCCGCGTACGTCGAGCATGTGATGTCGTTCATCGATCCCGCGATCGTGCGGCCGTTCAACGTCGTCCTCGATGCCGGCAGCGGGATGGCCGGGCTCGTCGCGCCGAAGCTGTTCGAGCGGCTGCCGTGCCGCACCACACCCATGTGCTTCGAGATCGACGGGCGGTTCCCGAATCACGAGGCCAATCCGCTCATCGAGGAAAACCGCCGCGACATCGTCGAGCGCGTCGTGGCCGAGACGGCGGACATCGGAATCGCGTGGGACGGCGATGCCGATCGCTGCTTCTTCATCGACGGCACCGGCGCGTTCGTGTCCGGCGACTTCATCACGGCGCTGCTCGCCGAAGCGTTCCTGCTGAAGCATCCGGGCGCGACGATCATCTACGACCTGCGCGCGAGCAATGCCGTGAAGGACACCGTCGAGCGCTACGGCGGGACATCGCTCATGAACCGCGTCGGCCACGCCTTCTTCAAGCGCCGGATGCGCGAGACGAACGCAATTTTCGGCGGCGAGGTGACGGGCCACTACTACTTCCGCGACAACTTCTACGCCGACAACGGGTTCATCCCGGCGCTGCTGATCCTCGAGCTGATGTCGAAAAAGGATCGGAGCCTGCACGATCTGCTGAAGCCGCTGGCCAGTCGCTATTTCATTTCAGGCGAGATCAACACGAAGCTGGCGAGCATGAACGACGTCCCGGAGAAGCTCGAAGAGATTGCGGCGAAGTATGCCGACGCGCATCAATACACGCTCGACGGCATCTCCGTGGAGTACCCCGACTGGCACTTCAACGTGCGGCCGTCGAACACGGAGCCGCTTCTTCGCCTGAACCTGGAGGCCAAAACGCCCGAGATGATGGCGCAGAAACGCGACGAGATCATCGCGCTGATCCGCAGCTGATATACAATGCGGTCGGCGTCAGTTCTGCATGCGGGAGTAGTTCAGCGGTAGAACGCAGGCTTCCCAAGCCTGATGTCGCGGGTTCGATCCCCGTCTCCCGCTAGATTTTCGCGCGTCATTCACGCGCGAAAATGCATCGGATCCGGCAGCCTCACTTTCCAATCTGCACGACGAACCCCGCCGTGGCGCTCAGATGATGCACTGCGCCGAACAGATCGCGGCTGTTGGCCACGATCACACCCGAGCGTGACAACTGCGCGAGCTGGAGGCCGACCGGCGACGGCGCCACGTGATCCGACACCTCGAACCGCAGCGCGATCGCGCCGTTTCCCGTCGGCAGACGCAGGTCGGCGCCGGCGCCGAAGTTGAGCGCGAAGACCGTTTCCACTTTCAGATCGTTCGCCGCGAGCAGAACGTTGCTCGTGTCTGCGACGATGATCGTGCGCGCCGGTGCGGTCGGATTGCCTCCGCGTTGCACGAACGTGAGCACCGCGGGAGGAACGCTCCGATTCAGGTCGTACGTAATGCCGCCAAGGCCGATGAACCCGTACGGCCACACGCGGCGAGAGGGGACGTAGTCGAACCATCCGATCGCGGCGCGGATGTCGTACAGCCACGTGTCGATATTGATCGCCGACGTATCGAAGTTGACGGCAGTCTCCCCCGCGAACACGGGACTGCCGATCGTCAGCGTCGATCGCGAAAAGCCGAGCTGTGTTCTCAGGCCATACCGCGATCGCCAGTACGTCACCGCTCCGGCAAACGCGATGTCGGGTTCGACGCGCAGATCGCGCGCGACCACCTGCTCGAGCACGCCCGACACCGGAGAAACCGATCCGAGCAGGACCAGACTGCTCCAGTGCGTCGGCACGATGAACCCGGTGGATACGCTGAGGTCGACGTGCGCTGGCCGGTCTTCCGGATCGGCCCAGGGCTGCGACCAATCCTGAGCGACCGCAGGCGCAGCGCAGGCAATCAGCGCGCCGACGAATAAGACTTTCGTGAGCGATGCGCGACGCACAAACGTCACCTCCTCCTCAGGCCGGCGCGGAGTAATAATACCGCCGATCGGCCGGACCCACGCGGAAGGAGCACGGTATGAACCGACGAGCATTGACGATCGCGACGCTCACCACGCTGTACGGCGTGCCGCTCGTCGGCGCGCCCGACGGCGGTTCGCACGTCGCGCCGAAACGCGAAGCGCGCAGCGCATATGGATACGAGTTGATCGCGACCGGCCGCGTCCAGCGCGTCCATGCGCCGCGTCTGCTCACAGTGGAACGCAACGGCGCCGGCGAACCCTTGCTCGTCTTCGTGCCGACTGCCGAAGCGACGCCGCTCGAAGGCACGGTCGTGACGATGAGCGGACGGGTTCGCGCGTTCGCGGACGCCGACATCGAGCGCACCGCCGACTGGGACCAGCTCGATGCGTCGGCGCGCGAGACGTTCACTTCGAGTCCGGTGCTCGTGGCGACGTCGCTCGTCACCGCCACCGGCCGCGAGCTCACGCGTCGCGCGGGACGATCGCAGGCGGCGGCCGCGCCGCGTGCGCAGGAATCGCGACCGACCAGCGCACGCGGCGACGACTGGCCGATCGCGATGCTTCCCGGAACGGTCGGCGACAACGCGGCCACGCTCGCCGGTCACGCGGTCCGCGTCGAGAACGCGCGCGTCGTCGGCGTCTTCAGCCCGCAAAGCTTTCTCATCGAAACGCAGGCCTCGATGCGTCCGCTCGTCGGCAACCGCTCGCGCGTCCTCGTCTTCATCGAGAAACGCGCCCTCTATGTCGCTCCCGAGACGCTCGTCGCCGAGTCCGTGACCGTGTCCGGCGTGGTGCGGACGCTGCTCGGCATGCAGGTGAGCCGCGAGGTGCCCTGGCCACCCACGCTCACACGGGAAACCATCGAGCACCTCGAGATCCGTGCCGCACTGCTCGCGACCGCTGTGCGTACGCCTGAAGGCGTGGACTTGACGGTGGCTCAGTGAGCTCCCGTGGCTCGTGCGCTCGCGCACGGGCGCGCGGCGCCAGGGACTAGAGTAGGGATTAGGGATTGGGGATTAGGGATTAGTAGGGATTAGGGCTGAGGGACTAGCTGATTCCCTTGGCCCTCATCCGGACTAATCCCTAATCCCTAATCCCTAATCCCTA
>Ga0075435_100000425_pt1 | contig 25950 bp, 28 predicted proteins | sample RhiMethybrSRZTD4_FD_75302 | JGI IMG/M metagenome (GOLD analysis project Ga0075435, IMG submission 75302) | Populus rhizosphere microbial communities from Tennessee, USA - Rhizosphere MetaG P. TD hybrid SRZTD4 | ecosystem: Host-associated > Plants > Roots > Rhizosphere > Soil | place: USA...
CGCTCGACCCCGAACCGGAGCCGGAGCCGCGGTGCGACACGGCCACCGCGACGGCCGGCGGCCGCGCGACGGGCAGGACCGCCGTCGCGGCCGGCGCGACCTGCGCCGCAGGCTCGATCTCGGCCACGGGCGTCGCCTTGGCCGCGACGCGCGGGACGACCGGGCGGTGTGCGTGGGAACGAACGGTCTCGACCGCGACCGTCCCGCCGGCGGCGATGGTCGCGGTCGCCACGACCGCGCCGACCTTGGCAACGGCCGGGGCGCCGCCGCCGAGGAGCCCGGCGCCGAGGCGCGGCAGCCAGTCGAGGCTCATGCCCGCAGGGAAGACGCTGAGCGCGCGGCCGCGCACGCCGAGGGTCTGCCGGCAGGAGGCGCACGTGCGGAGGTGCGTCTTGAGCGCGCGCCGTTCCTCGGCGTCGAGCGGACCGGCGGCCAACCTTTGCACCGTCACGCAGTTCAGACGGTCGCCGAACACGAGCTGCTCGGCGAGCCGGTTGCGCGCCGCGAACAGCGCCTGCTCGACCTGGGCCGTGGTCAAACCGAGCTCCGCGGCCGTCTCGTCGATCCGCAGCCCGTGCACCTCGCGCAGGACGTAGGCGCGGCGCTGCCGGTCGGGCAGGGTCGCAAGCGCCGCGATCAGCGTGCCGGCGTACGGCTCGCGGTCGCCGGCCGGCGATTCGGGCAGGTCGGCGCTGGGGAGCTCGCGACGGCGGACGACGAGGTCGATGGCGACGTTGTGCGCGATCCGGAACAGCCACGGCTTCATCTTGTTCGGGACGCGACCCTCGCGAAGCGCGCCGTACGCCTTCAACATCGTCGCCTGGGCGACGTCGTCCCCGAGCCCCGCGTCGCCGAGGAGATGCGCCCCGTACGCGGCCAGCCGGTTTGCGTACCGGCGATAGAGCTCGTCGAACGCAGCCGCCTCGCCGCAGGCGAGGCGACTGCCGAGCACCTCGTCGGTGAGGCGCTTGAAGAAAAGCGGGCTCACATCATCCTTTACGAGTGAGATCGCGAGGTGGTTTCACGCCCTAGTGGTGCCCACCGCCACCGTCGTCGCCGCCGCCGCCGCCGCCGTGGTCACCACCTCCGTCGTGCCCGCCACCGTCGTCGTCGTCGTTGTCGTCGTTCTCGTTCTCGTCGGCTTGGCGCGCATTCTCGTCGTTCGAGAGCGTGGTCAGCGTCAACGTTCCGTCGGCACCCTGCGTGAACTGCGCCAAAACCTCGTCACCGTTCGCGAACTTGGAGAGATCGAAGCCCGCGGGCACGTTGAGCACGAGCGCGAGGTGCTCGGAGACGACCGTGATCTTGCCGGTGCCGATTGTCAACGTTCCCTCGATCGCCCCGCCGGGATGCGCAGCATCGACGGGATTGAGGTTGTCCTCGTCGAGCTCCTCGTCGTCGTTGTCGACGTTGGCCGTCACGACGACCGCGTCGCCGGCGTGGATGTCGTCGTCGTTCTCGCGCGCGTCGCGGTTCACGTTGACGATCGCGCCGCCTGCCGAGACGACGAACCGGTTGCGGTCCTTCCGCAGCATCAGGCCGCGGAACGTGACCTTGTCGGCGTGGCCGACGACGCGCACCGCCGACGCGGCCATCGTGCCGTTCCGGAGGGTGCGCGCAGTCATGGCGACCCGCTGGCCGACCTTCAGCCGCGCCGCGGCGGCCGTGTGGACGAGCGCGACCCTGTTGTGCGCGCGCGTGACCGCCACGAGGTGCGTCGCCCGCTGCACTTTGAGCACGACTCCGCCCGCGAGCGCCGCCGAAGGTACGAGCAGCGCCCCGGTGACGATCAGGAGGACTGTAAGACGTTTCATCGATTACTCCTTCAAAAAGTGGTTCGCAACGCCTGAGACGCCGTCACCGTGCGGAACTTGCATGAGAAGTTGACCAGGACGACCCTTTGGCACACCCTTTGCCGAGCGTGACGAACGTCCTTTTCGTCTGCATCGGCAATCAGGGCCGGTCGGTGATGGCCGAACGCCTCTTCCGGGAGGCGGCGCCGGCCGCCCACCAGGCGCGCTCCGCGGGCGCGGCGCCCGGCGCCGAGGTGCACCCCGTCGCCGTCGAGGCGCTCGCCGAGCTCGGGATCGACGCCTCCGATCACGTGCCGCGGCAACTCGACGACGAGCTCGTCGCGTGGGCGGACATCATCATCGCGGCCTGCGACGGCGCGTGCCCCGTCGTGCCGGGCAAGCGCTACGAGAACTGGCACCTGCCCGACCCGATGGGGCGGCCGATCGCCGAGGTGCGTGTCATCCGTGACGACATCAAACGCCGCGTCGACACGCTCCTCGACGAGTTGGCGATGTCTACCGTCTGACCAGCGAGCGGCTGACGATCCGGCTGAGCGCGTTCGATGTGTCGACCGCACGGCGGGTCACGACGTAGCGGCCCTTCGTGCGGAACCGCGGCGCCGGGATCCAGCTGCGGGAGAACGTCGCGCACGACACCGTCCGCGCAATCCGGAACCGCCGCTGCGAGGCGAAGCGCACGCGCCTTCTTGTCGCGCTCGATCACGGTGATCGTGCCGAGCCCGTCGTCGCAGACGCGGAACCGCGCGAACACGCGCACGCCCACACGCTTGAGCGAGATGAACGTGACCGTCGGCGCATGGTTGCCCTGCACCGTCGTCGTCGTGGTGTTGCTGGTGACGACGCTCGAGTTGCTCGACGCAACGGTCGAGCTGCCGGCCGAGGTGCGCGCGGTGACCAGCGCACGCATTCGGTGGCCGACGTCCAGCGAGCGGACGCCGTACGTCGGGCCCCTGGCGCCGGCGACGTTGACGCAGTCGGTGCCGGTCGAGCTACAACGCTGCCACTGGAACCCGAACGACGTGGGCGTCGGCGACCAGGTGCCGCGCAAGACACGCAGCTCCTCGCCGACCGTGGCGGTGCCGCTGACCGCAGGCCGGACCGAGTTCGTCGGGCCGGACTTCGAGTGGACGACGTCCGTCGCGTCCGACGTCGCGCTGTTCTTGCCGTCGGTGTTCGACGCGGTGACTTCGACGCGCAGCGTCCTGCCGACGTCGCCGGCGACCGGCGAGTACGTCTGCTTCGTCGCGCCGGTGATGTCGCCGCACGTGCTGCCGTCGGACGCGCAGCGGCGCCACTGGTAGGCGAACGACGTCGGCGAGTTGGTCCACGTGCCGTTCGAGGCGGTCAGGGTCGAGTCTTCCTTTGCCGTGCCGCTGATCTGCGGGACGGCGGTGTTCTCCGGCGCCGCGGCAGAGCGCGCGAACGCCACGGTGCCTGCCACCCCGCAGGCGACGATCATGACCGCGAGCGGCGCGAGCCGCTGCAGGCCGATCCTGTGCTTGCGCATGGGGTACCACTCCTTCATCGAGTTCACTCGTGGTTGATCCCCGATGAATACGGCTTTCAAAGGTAGAAAACACGGACACTAACCAGGTGCTTACGGACTTTTGACGAACGGGGCAATGACTTTCCGGCCGTAGCTACGCTGAGGCCCGTGCTTCTTCGAATCCTCTTCACGATCGGCCTCGTCGCCGCGCTCGCCGGGTGTGGCAGCGGCGGTTCCTCCGGCTCGAGCTCCGGCGGCTCGAGCGCCGGCGGCTCGAGCCTCGTCGCGAAGGTCGAGCACGCGGACGCCAAGGTGGAAGGCTCGTCGATCGTCGGCACCGTGAAGGTCACAGAGGGCGGCCACCCGGGCGAGCACCTCTCGCTCCGCTACGGGCTGGTCGACGCCGTCTCGGGCACGCGGGCCTCACAGGACGAAGTGCTCGCTGCGCGCTACACCACGACAGGGTCGGTCTCCAGCAAGGACGTCACGATCCGCTTCCGCAAGCCGAACGTGCCGACCGACTACCTCGTGCATTTCGTGCTCTACGGCTCCGACGGGTCGTACCTCGCCTCGTCGGACAGCCCGGTCTTCACGGTCCACTGAGATGGTGAGCGGCGGCGCCGCGGCCGGCGCCGCCGCTCCTTGGGCGGGCTGAGGCGTCTAGCGGTGCCGCGGGCCGTCGTCGCCGCCGTGGCGGACGTGACCGACCGGGTCGTCCCCGCCGTGGCGGACGTGACCGACGGGGTCGTCCTTCCCGTGCTTCGCCGACGCGACGACAGGCAGCGTCGCCGCGAGCGCGAGCACGAGACCGGCCAGGGCAAACAGGCGATGCGAGAGCTTCATGGGTTGGTTCTCCTCCTTCGGGCTTCGTGTGCTGCCCGGGAGGGTCGCGGCGCCGGGGACCGGGCCGCAATCGGACATTCGTCCTAGGACAAGGTCAAGCCGCGCTCGCGTGCCCACAGCGCGGCCTGCACGCGATCGTGCACGCCGATCGTCCGGTAGACGGTCGTCAGGTGCACCTTCACGGTCTTCTCCGCGATCCCGAGCCGCTGTCCGATCAGCTTGTTGGGAAGCCCGGCGGCGACGAGGGCGAGGATCTCGCGTTCGCGGGCACTCAGCTGTGGCTCGTCGCCGCGGCCGACGTGCGCCTCGACGAGCTCGCGCGCCGCCTTCGGCGCGATCGGCGACCCGCCGCGTGCGGCGGCGCGGATGCCCGCGAGGAGCTCCTCGGGCTCGGCGTCCTTGAGGAGGTAGCCGACGGCCCCCGCCTCCAGCGCCGCCAGGATGCGGTCGCGGTCGGAGAACGACGTGAGGACGACGATCTGCACAGCCGGGAGGAGCTCCCGCAGGCGGCTCGTCGCCTGGATCCCGTCGACGCCGGGCATCTGCAGGTCCATGAGCACGACGTCGGGCCGCTGCGCCAGTGCGGCCTCGATCGTCGACTCGCCGTCGCTGTATGCCCCGACGAAGTCGATGTCATCCGGCCCGCGCAGCAGCTCCTCGAGGCCGCTGCGCACGACCGCGTGGTCGTCGGCGACGAGGACCCGGATCACGACGTCGGTCCCCGCAGCACGATGGTCGTGCCGTGGCCCGGCTCCGAGTCGATCTCCAGCGTGGCTCCGAGGTCGCGCGCACGGTCGGCCAGGAGGTTGAGGCCGAGATGGCCCTGCGCGCGGCGGGAGAGACGCACTCGGGGATCGAAGCCGATGCCGTCGTCCGTCACGCGCAGCTCATAGGAGCCGTTCTCGCCCGCCAGGTTCACTGCGACGTGCGAGGCCGCCGCGTGCGTTGCCACGTTCCGGACCGCTTCCTGGGCCGTGCGGAACACGAGTGACTCCTGCTCGACGGAGAGCGCGACCTGGGGCGAGATGCGGAGGTCCGTGGCCGCCCCGTTCGACGCGGCGCGGGCGAGCAGGTCGGAGAGTGCGGCCTCGAGCCCGGATCCGCGCAGGCTCGGCGGATAGAGCTCGACGAGGAGCGAGCGCAGCTCGCGCACCGCGCGCCGCGTCGACGCTGCGGCGCCGCGCAGGAGCCGGCTTGAGTCCTCGTCGCTCGCCCGCTCCGCGGCGCCCGCGAGGCTGAAGGACGTCCCGGCGAGGTGCTGTACGGCACCGTCGTGTAGGTCGGAGGCGATGCGGCGGCGCTCCTTGTCGGAGGCCTCGAGCGCCCGGAGCAGGAGCTCCTCGCGCTCTCGCTGCGCGGCGCGCAGCCGCCGGACGAGCGACAGGGCGAGGGGCACCATCGTGAGCCACAACAGGAGGAGGCCGAGCAGTAGCGCGGGCGCGAAGGCGAACCAGATGCGGTGACCGGTCGCGGAGACGGAGCTGAACCGGAGGTAGGTCTCGAAGAGGAGCCTGCGGTCCTTGTCCGTCTTCACCGGCGCGTAGACCTCGAGCAGCTTCTTATCCTTGCGCTCGAACCGGTTCTCCGGCGCCGACAGGTCGCTGATCTCAGCGGGGGCGGTTGCCCCTGTCGTGAAGGCGGCGCGCTCGTCCGGATCGAGCTTGTACTGCTGGCCGATGAGCCGCGGCTCGTCGGAGTAGACGATGTGCCCGTCGCGCGCCCAGATCTTGACCCGCACGACAGGATCCCGCACGACCTGCTTCACGACCCCGTCGAGGTCGTGAATTGCGGCGGGATCGCGTCGGACGATCGAGTCCTTCAGATGCGGCTCGATGACGGCGTTCGCGATCAGCATGGTCACGCGGCGCGCGTCCCGGACCGACTCGCGCTCGCCCGCCCGCCGGAAGAAGAAGATCGCGGCCAGCGCCACGAGCAGCACGGCGATCAGCCCGGAAGCCGCGAACTGCAGCAAGAGCCGCCGGAGCGAGGGGGTGCGCATCACACGAGAATAAGGAAGACCGGTTCCGATTTGTTCCGGCTGAGCAGGCGAATGCTCGCCGGGCCGCAGTGCGGGCGCCGCCGCGGTCGGTGTCCCTGCCATCGCTTGAGGGTTGCGTCGAACGCCTGCCGGCGCAATCAGCCTTTGGTCCTAGGCCCGCGCTCAGTTCATCGACGCCGTCGGGACGTAGACGCTGCGCTCCCCTCAGGCTGACATATCGCAATAGATATTCACGGCGGCTCAGGAGGAGGGCGGGCGGCGACCCGAGAGCCGCCGCCCGCAGCGGCGCCGGGTCAGTCGTCGTCGCCGTCGTCCTCGTCGTCGCGACCGATCCGCTGGAAGAAGTGATGCCGCTCCCACTTCGCGACCTTCTGTCCGAGGGTCACGCCCTGCTCATCGGCCGTCCGGAAGTGGATGCCGCCCGAAACGCGCGCGCTCACGACCTCTGCGGACACATCCGAGAAGCGATCGAAGTGCCTCGCCACTCCCGGGAACCGCGAGCTGAAGACGTCGATCGACGCGTGGTCTGTCTTGAAGAAGGACCGCAGCACCGCCATCGTCGCGCCGGTGATGCAGCTGTGCCCGGACGGGTGGTCCGAGAACGCGGGCGTCGAATCTCGTGCGCGCGCCTCGTTAGCCGCCTGTTAGCGGCCATCGGGAGGATCGCGCGCGGCTCGGTCGTATCGCTTCCACGCCGTTTTGCACACGGGTCAAGGTGCGGTGGATCTCGCAGGAAGATCAAGGAGGCAGTGGGATGCAACGTGTTCTCGTGTTCGCCCTCGCGGCAGCGTCGCTGTTGGTGTGTGCGAGCGCGGCACTGTCCGCGTCGATCGACGAGGCGACGCGGACGGTGAAGACGCCCGTCTTCGACGTGCAGTGGAGTGCCACCAACCCGGAGGAAATCCTGAGCTTGTCCTGGAACGGCTCGCCGAACCTGACGAACCGCTCGGACCTCTTCTGCAATGGAGATTCCGAGTTCTTCGGAAACTCGTGGGACACCGACAACGACTCCGCCAACTTCGCCGCTCCTGTCGGCTGCGGCACGACCGGCACCTGGACCGCGCGCGGCAGCAAGCGGATCGACATCCAGTCGAGCGCGCAGGGCTCCTTCGGGACGAGCGGGATCCCGGTGCGGACGCAGTACCAGTTCGTGGACTCCGGCCCGGGCGTCAACACCTTCACGGTCCGGCGGACGTTCGATTTCGGAGCGACCGCCTTCATGCACGACATTCGCCCGTACGTGCCGCGGTTGTTCCCGCGCGACCGATACACCGCGGTGCTTCATCCGAACGCCGGCGGCACCGCACTCGTGACCGAAGACGCGAACCCCTGCGACTTCGGCTGTCGGATCAACGATTGGAACGGATCCTGGTTCGCCGTTCACGATCCCGCGAGCGGGGCGGGAATGATCGTCGTCCACCACAGTTCCCGTTTCGGCACCGCGCTCTGGATCGACATGGAAGGGGCCTCGCAGACGACGGCCTCGTCGGTCGCGCTCCTGCAACCTCCCGGAGGTTTCGTGGGCAACGTCACGGACGTCCAGACCTTTTGCCTCTACGACGCGAGCCTCTGGACGCCGTCGCTGACGCTTCCGCCGGGATGTGGGAACGCAGCAGCCGACCAGGCCGACGGCTCCGGCGGGTAAGCCTGCCGGCCGTCGTGCTCGTCCGGCGCCCGGACGCCGGTGCGGCACCGCCCGCCGCCCCGGCGCCGTGCGCGGCTGAGGAGCGCGAGCGTTCCGTTGAGCGGCGGGGGTGGGATTCGAACCCACGGACGACTTTCGCCGTCAGCGGTTTTCAAGACCGCCCCGTTCGGCCGCTCCGGCACCCCGCCGCGGGTTTCTGTTGTAGCGCGAATCCGCGTGGGCCTCCGCGCCGTACCCAAGACGACCCCACCCCACTCCAGGAGGATGGAATGAAGGCAGCACTCCTCGCAGTGGTCGCCACCGCGGCCGCAGCGACGCTGTTGGTCCCGAGCCTCGGGCTCGGAAGCGGCGACGGCCGGAAGGTCCTCGAGGCGCGCGTTCTCGCCCCGGTGACCGAGCCGTACACGGGCGCCGCGAACCCGATTCGCGGAGTCCCTGGCGGTGGACTCCCGTGGCAGATCGCCGAGGGGCGCGTGGACCTGCGGTCCGACGGCAGGCTGGACGTCGAGGTCGAAGGCCTCGTGCTCGCCGAGCGCGCACCTGTGCCGCCCGCGCTGCAGGGAACGAACCCGATCCCGCAGTTCAAGGCGATCGTCAGCTGCCAGACCACGGTGAACGGGCTTGCGGCCGTCTCGAACGTGTCGACCGCACCGTTCGACGCCAGTCCGGCCGGGGACGCAGAAACCGAGACGAGCGTCGATCTCCCGACGCCGTGCTTCGCGCCGATCGTCTTCGTGGCGTCAGCCGGCGGCGCGTGGTTCGCCGTCACGGGTCGATAGGGAGCCCTTCGCGCCGGCAGGCGGCCTCGGCCGCCCGCCGGCGCCTCCCTCCCCTCACGTTCGCGGGCCGTACCTGAGATATTGGAACCTCGACCAACCCCTGCTTCCCAAGGAGGGTCATGAAGAAGCACGTCCTGGCGGCGTCTGTGGTCGCCGCCTTCCTCTCCACTGCGGCGCCGGCGCTCGCGGGCAACCTCAGCTCGTACGACGGCGCGTCCTGGTTCGACAAGTACCTCGCCGTCTCCGGCGCGCCGACCGTTGTCTGCACGAGCAACACAGGTGACGCGCCGCAACTCGCGTTCGGCAACAACGTCGACGCGAGCCACGAGTGCGGCTCGCAGAGCGAGACGTCGATCGGCGTCAACCCCGCGAACCCGAGCAACGTGATCGCGGGCTCGAACGAGATCCAGCGGCTGCCGATGCGTGCGATGTTCTCGAAGGACGGCGGGCAGACCTTCACCGGCGTCGACCTGCCGCTGCCGCCGCCGCGTGTGCGCAACGGCTTCGACTTCGGCTCCGATCCCGGCGTCGCCTTCGACTCGAAGGGCAACGCGTACTACTCCTACATCGTCGTGTTCTTCTCGAAGGGCGGCTCGATCAACGGAACCGAGATGGCGGTCGCGCGGTCGGGCGACGGCGGCGCGACGTGGACGGCGACCTTCTTCGCTCCGCAGACGGGTGAAGGGCAGTTCAACGACAAGCCGATGATCACGGTCGACACGACGCTCGCCCACCGCGACCGGATCTACGTCGCGTGGGACAATGCAACCGGCAATTCCTCGTCGATCAAGAACGGCAACAACGTCGTCCTGTCGTTCTCCGATGACGGTGGGCAAACGTTCTCGCAACCGGTTTCCGTGAGCGGGAACTTCGCCGGCAAGACCGGAGGCATCGGCGCCGATCCGTACGTCGCGCCGAACGGCGACGTTCATGTCGCGTGGCAAGACTTCGCCCACCTCGTGATCGCGGACGCGGTCTCAAAGGACGGCGGCCTGACGTTCTCGCCGCCCCGGGTGATCTCGCTGATCAACGCGTTCCAGTTCAACATCGCCGCGCAGGCGGTCCGCGGGGCGCTCGTCTATCCCGCCTGCGGCGCGTTCGGCACCGCGCTCTACTGCTCGTACTTGAACGGCAGCGACGCGGCCTCGAACGCCTTCGTCGCGAAGTCGACTGACGGTGGGGCGACGTGGACGTCGACGCAGATGCCGGCCGGCGGCGACCAGTTCAACCAGTGGCTCGCCGTCGATCCGTCGAACGGGTCGATCAACGTCGCGTACTACGACACGGGCACGCACGGCGCAACGGCGACGCGGTACACGCTCGCGCGATCGACCGACGGCGGCAGCACGTACACGGCGGCCCCGATCGCCAACGCGCCGACGGACGAGAGCTGCTGTGCCCCCAGCGTGAACCTCGGCAACCAGTACGGCGACTACGAAGGCATCGCCGCGCTCGGCGGCGTCGTGCGGCCGGTGTGGACCGACCGCCGGCAGGAGGTCATCGACCTCGGCCTGCGCGAGGAGGTGTTCACCGCGACGCTGACGCCGTAGGGAAACCGCGGGTCGCGGCGCTACGGTGCCGCGACCCGCTCCTCGGCCAGCCGACGAGGAGCGCCGAATTCACAGAGCGGCTCGGGCACCGAGATCGACCCGTCCTCGTCCTGGAAGTTCTCGAGGATCGCGATCATCGCCCGCGCCGTCACGGCGGTGCCGTTCAGCGTGTGCACGTGCTCGAGCTTCCCCTCGCGCCGGTAGCGGATGTCGAGGCGGCGCGACTGAAAGTCCGTCGTGTTCGACGTCGACGTGATCTCGCGATAGCGCGACTGACCCGGGAACCACGCCTCGATGTCGTACTTCTTCGCGGCCGACGCGCCGAGGTCGCCGGCCGCGATGTTCTGCACGCGGTACGGCAGCTCGAGCTCCTGCACGAGCTCCTCCTCGATGTCGAGCAGACGCTCGTGCTCGTCTCGCGAGGCTCCCGGCTCGCAGAACACGAACATCTCCACCTTGTCGAACTGGTGCACGCGGAACATCCCGCGCGTGTCGCGGCCGGCGGCGCCCGCCTCCCGGCGGAAGCACGTCGAGAACGCGACGTAGCGGCGCGGCAGCTCGTCGAGCTCCTCGCCTCCGTGAAACGCGGCGAGCGGAACCTCCGACGTGCCGACGAGATAGAGGTCGTCCTCGGGCACGGCGTAGTAGTCCGCCTTCTCCGACGGGAAGAACCCCGTCCCGTACATTGCCTGCTCGCGCACGAGGACCGGCGGGAGCACTGCCACGTGCTCCTTGGCGACGATGCGCGTGAGCGCCCAGCGGTACAGCGCCGTCTCGAGCAGCGCGACGTCGCCCACGCGGTACAGGAACCGCGAGCCCGCGACCTTCGCGCCGCGTTCCATGTCGATCCAGCCGTGTGGCGCGGCGAGGTCGAGATGATCCTTCGGCGTGAAGTCGAAGGACGGCGGCTCGCCCCAGGTGCGGACGGTGGCGGCGTCCTCCTCCTGGTCGCCGTCCGGCGTGTCGTCGGCCGGCGGGTTCGGCACCCGGTCGAGGAGCTCCTGGACGCGACTCTCCGCCGCGGTGAGCTCCTGTTCGAGCGGCTGCAGCTGCTCCTTCATCGCCGTCAGCTCCGCGAGCTGCTCCGGCGTCGGCTTGCCCTTCAGCTTCGTGCGCGCGCGCAGCTCCTCGACAGTCGTCTGCAACGAGCGCTTCGCCTCGTCCGCGGCGAGAAGCTCGTCGAAGACGTCCGCGCCGCCCTTGCGCGCGAGCGCGCGGCGGTACCCCTCGGGATCGTGCCGAGCTGCGCGGAGATCGATCACGACCGCGAGTCTAGATCGAGAAGCGCCTCCAGCACCTGCGCCACGCCTTCGTCGGCGGCCGGCGGGCAGACCCAGCGTGCGACCGCCTTCACGCGCTCGTGCGCGTTGCCTACGGCGATGCCGTACGGTGGCCACTCGACGAGCTCGACGTCGTTCTCGCCGTCGCCGAAGGCGATCGTCCGCTCGCGGTTGAAGCCCATGTACTCGCACAGGAACTGCAGGCCGGCGCCCTTCGTCACGCCGGCCCGGGCGAACTCGAGGAAGTACGGCAGGGACTTCGAGATGTAAAGACGGTCGCCGAACGTCAGCTTGGCGCGCTCCTCCACGCCGTCGAGTGCGTCCGGGTCGCCGACGCAGACGAGCTTGGTCGGCGGTGCGCTGAGCCAGTCCAGGCTGTCCCCGACCTCGTGGATCCGGATGTGCTGGAAGCCTGCGTAGTCGCTCGCCGCTTGGGAGAGGTGCGAGACGTAGAGCTCGTCGTCGATGTAGATGTTCGGGTCGTATCCCTCTTCCTTCAGGGCCGCGAGCGCTTCCCTCGCGAGCTCGAGCGGGATCGGCTCGTGCCGCAGCCACTTCCCGTTCTCGTCCGCGACGACCGCGCCCTGGTAGCAGATGACGGGCTCGCCGAGCTCGGCCGGCGCGAGGAAGCGGCGCACGGACTGCACCATGCGGCCGGTGACGACGATCACGTGCAACCCCGCCTCGCGGGCGGAACGGAGCGCGTGCAGCGTGCGCGGGCGCAGCGTGCCGTCCTCCCAGACGAGCGTCCGGTCGAAGTCGGTGGCGACGACCTCGACGTCGCGCGGGAAATCGGGCGGGAGGAGCGTCAGCCGTTCGGGTTGCCGCCGGTCGCCTTCACCACGTACGCCGCGACGTCGGCGATCTGCTTGTCGGAGAGCTGCCCTTTGAACGGCGGCATCGCGCCCTGCCCGTTCACCACGCGCGTCACGACGAGCGAGAGCGGCGGTTTCGCCTGGTCGAGGTTCGGCCCGACCGTGCCGGTCGCGCCCGCGTCCTTCAGCGTGTGGCAGCCCTTGCAGCCTGCGGTCTCGAAGACCTGCTTGCCCGCGGTCGCGTCGCCGTGCTGGTACTGCGGCGGGACCGTCGCCTGCTGCTGCTTCGGAACCGTCCCGATGACGGTCGTCGGCAGCGGCGCGACGATCTTCTCGCCGGGCCTGTTCTTGGAGCAGCCCGCAACGAGGAAGGCGAGCAGTACGAGCAGGGCAACCCGGCGCACGAGCGCGCAGTCTATACGGCGCGTCGCAGCGCCACGCCGCTGATCGCGCCCCAGAAGAGGACGTCCTGCGGCGTGTCGTTCGCCACGAGGGACACCGCGATGCCGATCAAGAATGCGTCGACGAGTCGCTTGCGCGGCCGGCGCAGCGCGAGCACGACGAGCGCGAGTAGGGACGCAGCCGAGACGAGCCCGCGGCCCCACGCACCGGTCGCGCCGCGCCACGACACGCCCCAGCGATGCCACAGGTCGTGGAGCACGTTCCCGTGCAGCACGCTGTGGGTAACGTGGCTCGAGCCTCCCGTGGCGGCGTCGACCGCCACGAACGCCACCGCCAGCGCGACGACGCCGGCAGCGGCGAGCCGCGGCCGCGGCACGAGCCGCGCGTACGCCGCGAGGTAGACGAGCAGCCCACCCCCGTCGGCACCCGCGCGGCTCCACCCGATCGTGAGGAGCACGAGAGGTGCAGCGGCGAGCCCGAGGACGAGCGCGGGCGCGAGCAGGAGCGTCTCCAGCTCGTTGGAGACCCCGTAGAAGCGGCCGCCGCCCCACGGATGCGGACCGAGCGGCGCGAGCGCCTGCGTCTCGGGCGAGGCGACGAGCACGACGAGGTAGGCCGCGAAGAAGACCCACAGCGCACGCCACGGGAGCAGCGAGCCGAGGAGGGTCAGGAGCGCGAACAGGGTCAGGCTCGTCCAGCCGAGTGCGGAGAGGAGCAGCGCTCCGGCAATCGCCGCCGGGCCTGCCATGATCGCCCGCCGCGGAGCGAACAGCGCCAGCGCGATGAGGATCGTCGCGAGGACGACGCGGAGCCGCAGCGCGCTCGCGCGGGTCTTCTCCAGGCGCGCGCGGAGCGCAGGCACGTTCGCGTCCCCGCCGCCGCGGAGCGAGCCCGTCGAGACGGCGTGCGCGCCGACGAGGCCGTCGACGCGCGTCTCCGGCGAGCGCAGCGTCCCGGCCAGGCCCGGCGCCGTCACCGCGACGAGCCCCGGCCCGGTGGCGGCTCCGCCGCCGCAGACGGCCACGTGCTCGCCGGGGCGCAGCGCAACCAGGCCGTGCGCCCCGCCCGGCACCAAGCCCAGCCGGACGCAGCCCCCTGCGGCCCGTGCTGTTGACGCCCGTGCTGTTGACGGCTCGTTAAGTGCGAGCAGCAGGAGTAGCGGCATCCCTACAATCCACGCCATGAAGCGCAGGGCATACGGCCGCGACGCGGGGCTCACGCTGAGGATGCTGCTCACCACGGGCCTCCTCGGCCTGCTGTACGTGATCTTCGCTGTCGTCCTCTTCCAGGTCCTGAACGTCGGCCTTGTGCCGATGCTGCTGATCGTCGTCGGGCTCGCGTTCTTCCAGTACTACACGTCCGACAAGCTCGCGCTCGCAGCGGCCGGCGCGAAGGTCGTCTCCCGCGAGGAGGCGCCCGCGCTGCACGACATGGTCGAGCGGCTCTGTGCGATGGCCGACCTGCCGAAGCCGAAGGTCGCGATCATGGACACGCCGATGCCGAACGCGTTCGCGACTGGGCGCTCGCCGAAGCACGCGGCCGTGTGTGTGACGACCGGGCTCTGGGACCGCCTGGAGCCGAAGGAGGTCGAGGGCGTCCTCGCGCACGAGCTCTCGCACGTCGCGAACCGGGACGTGCTGGTCATGACCCTGGCGAGCTTCTTCGCGACGCTCGCGGCGTTGCTCACGCGCTTCGGGATCTACGGCGGCATCTTCAGCGGCGGGGGCAACAACCGCGACAACAACAACGGGCCGCCGGTCTGGCTCATCGTCCTGGTCGTCTCGATCCTCGTCTACTTCCTCAGCTACATCCTCATCCGGACGATCTCGCGCTACCGCGAGTACGCCGCCGACCGCGGCTCCGCACTCATCACCGGCACGCCCGAGTACCTGATGAGCGCGCTGCAGAAGATCTCGTCCCAGATGACGCTGATCCCGAACCGCGACCTGCGCGAGGTCGAGGGCCTGAGCGCCTTCTTCATCGTCTCGCCGCGAGTCAAGTCGGCGCTCGGCGAGCTCTTCATGGATCATCCGCCGATCGAGAAGCGCCTCGCCGCCCTCGCGCAGATCGCGCGCGAGATGGGCCGCCCGGTGGCGTAGTCTCCGCGGCTGTTGGGCCTGCGCGACGTCCTCTTCGGGAAGAAGAAGCTCTCCGAGCCGAAAAGCGATCGGCTCTTCGCGCTGGCGACGGCCGCGGTGACGCTCGACACCGAGCTCGGCCTCAAGCCGGCCGGCGTCGGTGCGATCGCGTTCAAGCCGCAGTCCTCGGGAGAGTTCCGGAGCGCGTTCGATGAGGTCGACCAGCTCGTCGACGCGGTCGCCCAGCAGTTCGGCTCGAAGGTCGAGCGCAAGAGCGACGAGTACGGCTACGACTGGATCATCGTGCGCGACCCGGAGCTCGAGGACCTCGTCGCGAGCGCGCACACGCTGGCGTCCGAGCTGACGGCGAAGGGGTTCGGCTCGCTCCTCCTCGCGGCGATCTTCCGCTTCGACGGCTACGAGCACCCGGTCTACTTCATCTACGGCTTCAAGCGCGGCGCCTGGTGGCCGTTCGTTCCCGCAGGCGACTCGAAGCGCGACAACGCGAAGGAGCTCGAGCTGAAGTCACAGCTCGAGCGCGAACTGCCGATCGAGCAGGACCTGACGCGATGGCTCGCGCTGTTCGACGCGCCGGTCTGATCGCCCCGGCGGCGCTCGTCGCCGTCTCGACCGTCGCGTACGCGCTCGCGGGCAGGCGGGTGGCGGGGCTGTGGATCATGCCCGACGAGGCGATCTACGCCGACCGCGCGCTCCGGCTCTGGCACCACGGCTCGCTGCCGGTGTTCCGCGGGCAGGGCGCGGGCTACGGGGTCCTCTACCCCGCGCTTGCCGCGGCGCCGCTGGCGCTCGGCAACCTCGCGTCACTCAAGCTCGTGCAGGCGTTCGTGATGTCGCTCGCCGCCGTCCCCGTCTTCGTGTACGGGAGGCGCCTGATGCCGCCCGTGTACGCGCTGGTCGCCGCCGCGCTCACGGTCGCGACGCCGTTGCTCCTCTACTCGGGTTTCGTGATGACCGAGGTGCTCTTCTATCCGCTCGCCGCGCTGACGCTGATCGCGATCACGTACGCGGTCGAGACGGGACGTACGCGGGACCAGGTGATCGCACTGGCGGCGATCGCCGCCGCCGCGGTCACGCGCTCGCAGGCCGTCGTGTTCGTCCCCGTCCTTGCCGGTGCAGTCCTCGTCGATGCGCTGCTGGCACGCGATCGCTCGCGTCTGCGCGCGTTCTGGCTCGTGTGGCTCGCGCTCGTCGCCGCGGTGCTCGTCGCGCTTGCGGTGCCGGGGGCGTTCGGATCGTATTCGTCGGTGGTCGGCCACAGCTATCCGCTCGGCTCGTCGCTCCGGCTCACCTACGAGCACCTCGCATACATCGTCCTGACGACCGCGGTCGTGCCGTTCGCGGCGCTCGGCGTCCTGCTCGTCGACGCAGCGCGCCGGCCCGAACGGGACGCGTCGGCGCGGGCGCTCCTCGCGGTGACCGTGTGCGCGGTGGTCGCGGTTTGCGTCCAGGTCGGCTTCTTCGCCGCGCGCTTCGCGCCGCATCTGCTCGGCCGCGACCTCGCGGCTCTGCCGCCCCTCCTGTTCCTCGTCTTCTCCCTGTGGCTCGCGCGCGGGCTGCCGCGCCGGCCTTGGCTCGTCGCCTCGGTCTGCTTCGTCGTCCTCGCCGTCTTGGCGCTCGCCCCGTGGGACGATCTGATCGTCGAGAAGGCGCTGCCGGACTCCTTCGGCTTCGCGCTCGTCTACCGCTGGAGCTCGTCGATCGACGCGGCGAGCCTCGTCACGGTCGCGAGCCTCGCGCTCCTCCTCGTGTTCGCCCTCGTGCCGCGTCGCGCGGCGCTCGTCCTCCCGCTCGCGGTGCTCGTGCTGCTCGTCGCTACGTCGGTCTCAGCGTCGGCCATGATCGAGAGCCGCTCGCGCGCCGACCAGGCCGAGCTCGTCGGCGCACCGCGCGACTGGATCGACCGCGCCGCACGCGGGCCCGTGACGTATCTGTACGACGGCGAGCCCGCCTGGAACAGCGTCTGGCAGCAGCGGTTCTGGAACCACCGGATCGCCCACGTGCTGTCGCTGTCGCCGGCGCGCGTGCCGGGGCCGATGCCACAGGTGAGGCGACCGCTGACCGCCGACGGGCGGCTCGCGACGAACGACCCGTACATCGTGGCGGCCGACCGCTTCGCGTTCGTGGGGACCGCGGTGGCCCATCACGCCCGCGGTCCCGACCTGGAAGCGCTGACGCTCTGGCGCCTGAGCGGGCACCCCACGCTCGCGATGATCACGACCGGCGTGCTCCCGAACGGCGACATGGTCGTCCCCGGTCGGATCCTGGTCTACGACTGCGCCGGCGGGACGCTCCACCTCACGCTGATCCCGAAGGCGACGAAGGTCGTGACGATCTCACTCGACGGACGCGTCGTGCGCCGGCAGCACATCGCCGGCCGGCTCTCGTGGACGGGCTCGATCCCGGTTCCGGGCGATCACCGCGGCGTCTGCCGCTTCCGGATCGAGGGAGGCCTGCTGCTCGGCTCGACGGTGCGGACGTTCGAGCGAGCGTCTTCGTGACTAATCCGGCCCGACGCGGACGAGCATCTTGCCGGTGTTGTCGCCGCGGAAGAGGCCGGCGAACGCCTGCGGGATACTCTCGATCCCCTCGAGCACGGTCTCGCGATAGGCGAGCTTGCCGTCCGCGACCAACGGCCCGACCTCGCGGAGGAAGTCCCCGAAGCGCTCGGTGTGGTCGAGGACGATGAAGCCCTCGATGCGCAGCCGCTTCGTGACGACGAAGTTCATGTTGCGCGGCCCCGGCTCGGCGCGCGTGTCGTTGTAGCGTGAGATCGCACCGCACGCGATCACGCGCCCGAACGGGCGGAGCGCGGTGAGTGCGGCCTCGAGCTGCGCACCGCCGACGTTGTCGAAGCAGACGTCGATTCCGTCGGCGAGCGCGTCCTTCATGCGCGTGTGCTTGTAGTCGAACGCCTCTACGCCGAGCGAGCGAAGCCACTGGATCTTCTCCTCGGAGCCGGCGCTGCCGATCACCCGCAAACCCTTGAGCTTCGCGATCTGGGCAGCCGCGCTGCCGACCGCGCCCGCGGCTCCGGAGACGTAGATCGTCTCGCCCTCCTGTACGCGGCCGATGTGCACGAGGCCGATCCACGCCGTGAAGCCGGGCATGCCGAGCACGCCGAGCGCGCACGACGGCGGCGCGAGCGACGCATCGAGCTTCCGCAGCCCCTTTCCGTCGACAACGCCCGACTCGCGCCAGCCCAGCATCGAGCCGACCCAGTCGCCCTCCGCGAGGTCGTCGCAGCGCGACGCGACGACCCGTCCCACGGCGGCGCCGTCGATCGGCGCGCCGACGTCGTACGGCCCGACGTACGTGCGGATGCCGGTCATGCGCCCGCGCATGTAGGGGTCCACGGAGACGAAGACGTTGCGGACGAGCACCTCGCCCTCCCCTGGCTCGCGCTCCTCGACCTCGCGGAGCTCGAAGTCCGACTCCTGCGGCGCGCCCTGAGGCCGCGCCGCGAGAATCACCTCGCGTGTCACGACGCGACCGGGATGTCCGGGATGAACCCTTCGTCCTGCATGAGCTCCCTCGCCTCGTCGAGCGACAGGTCCTCGGGCGGGATGATCGCGTCCGACGGAGAGAGGTCTTCGTCGGCGAGCTTCTCACCGTTCTTCCGCACCATCTCGGCGAGCGACTGGAGCCCGGACCACAGCGCCTGCTCGTCGCCGTCGGCGACCGCCTTCTCGACCTTCGCGTCGATCTCGTTGAGACGCGCGAGGAGCGAGTCGTCGACGCGATACTGCCCCTCTCCGAGCAGACGTACGATCATTTCGCGTCCTCGCCCTCGAGCTGCCTGGGCTCGCTGCCGCGGCCGACCTCGGCCTTCATCTTCGCGAGCTCGTCGTCGACCTGGCTGCTCTGCGAGAGCGCCGCGAGCTGCCGGTCGATGTCGTCGCCGCCGGAGGAGCCGGTGAAGTCCTCGAGCGCGCCGGCCGTCGTCAGTTCGTCGATCGCGTTCGCGCGCGCCTGCATCTGCTCGGTCTTGTCCTTGGCGCGCTGGATCGCGAGGCCGACGTCGGCCATCTGCTCGCCGATCCCGGTCGCCGCCTCACCGATGCGGACCTGCGCTTCGGCGGCGGAGTACTGCGCCTTGATCACTTCCTTCTGCGTGCGGAAGGACTCGACCTTCGCCTGCAGCGTTCGCTCGCCCTCGATCAGCTTCTGCTGCTGAGCCTCGAGCTGCTGGCCCTGCTGCATGATTCCTTCGAGCTGCGACTGCACGGCGGTCTTGCGCGTGAGCGCCTCGCGCGCGAGATCCTCGCGCCCGGCCTGTACGGCGGTGCGCGCCTGCCCGTCGAGCTTCTCGACCTGCTGCTGCATGCCGGTGTACTGCAGCTCGAGGCGCTTCTTCGCCGTCGTGACGTCGGCAATGCCGCGCTTGACGTTCTGCAGCTGGCGCAGCTGCTCCTCGTAGGAGTAGTCGAGCGTTTCGCTCGGATTCTCGGCGCGGTCGAGCGCCTTCGAGAACTTCGCCTTGAAGATGAGACTCAGGCGGGACATCAGGCCGGGCATAACTGGTGTCTCCTCGGTTCGGGTATGCGTGCACGGTTAGCCTAACGACGTGGACATCATCGACCCGAGAATCGAGGGGTACGTCGAGCGGCTGACCTCGCCTCACGAGCCGCTGCTTGCGGAGCTCTCGGCGGAGACGGCGGACGAGCTCGGCTCGACGAGCATGCTGACCGGCCCGGTGGCCGGCCGCCTGCTCGAGCTCCTCGTCTGGGTGGCGCAGCCGACGCGCGTGCTCGAGATCGGCACGTTCAGCGGCCACTCGGCCCTCGCCATGGCCGGCGCCCTGCCGCCGGGCGGGCACCTCGACGCGTGCGAGATCGACCCCGAGCGCGCCGCCTTCGCGCAGCGCTACTTCGACCGCTCGCCGCACGGGTCGAAGATCACCCTGCACGTCGGCCCGGCGCTCGAGACGATCGAGCGGCTCGAGGGCGACTTCGACCTCGTCTTCATCGACGCCGAGAAGGACGGGTACGTCGGCTACTACGAGGCCGTCCTCCCCCGTTTGGCCGAACGTGGCCTGATCGTCGCGGACAACACGCTCGCCGACGGTCGCGTCGTCGACGGGACGCCGGCGATCGCCGTCTTCAACGACCACGTGGCCGCCGATCCCCGCACGGTGCAGGTCCTGCTCAGCGTCCGCGACGGGATAACGCTGATCCGGAAGGCCTAGCCTGAACCGGAGGCTTGTGTAGCTGTACAGCTACACAAGCCTCTTTCCCGGACGCGGCCCTCGTGGCCAAGCCCTTCGTGCAAGACGGGGGAACGCTTACGGGCCTTCCAGATCTCTTCGGTCGGCCGGCGGCGCGCCCACTCCGCGGTGACGGGCAGGCCGGCCGGATCGCCCGCACCCGCGGGCGCCCGAAGCTCGATGAGCGCCTCGACCTCGAGGCCGTTCGCGTGCAGGAGCCGGATCCAGTCGCCGCAGCCGAGGTGGAACTCGACCGACCTGTCGTCTTCGTCCGGCCGCTCGAACCGGTGCATGCCGCCTCCTGGCCGAAACGCAATGGCACACATGGCCCACGAAATCGTCGGGACTGCGATGGTGGATGGTCGTCATCGCTGACGGGTGAATCGGCCCGTGGAGCCGGCACTCGCTTGCGTGCCGGTCATCGCGCGGCCGTTCTTGGTCAGACCAGAGAACGTGTCGAGAAGCGGCTCGTCCCGGCGGCCGGCGATCCTTGCGATTTGCAGGCGTTGTGGACGAAGCGTGGCACTTTCGCGCACTTTGGTCTGACCACGCCTGCTGTCCGAAATGGACAGTAGCCTCCGCCCTCATGCGCCTGATCGTCGCCCGCTGCGAGGTCACCTACTCCGGCCGCCTGCACGCGTTCCTCCCGGACTCGACCCGGCTCGTCATGTTCAAGGACGACGGGTCTGTCCTCGTCCACGCCGACGCAGGCGGATACAAGCCGCTCAACTGGATGACGCCGGCGACGGTGATCGAGGACTGCGGCGACGTGATCGTCGTACGGAAGCGGGCGGGCCGCGCCGAGGACCGGCTCGAGATCAGGCTGCTCGAGGTCTACTCAGACGTCACGCACGACATGGGCGAGGCGGCCGGGCTGGAGAAGGACGGCGTCGAGCGGGACCTGCAGCTCCTGCTCGCCGACGATCCGACGCACGTCGCCCCGGGCCTGCGGCTCGTCAAGCGCGAGTGGCCGACCGACGTCGGCCCGGTCGACCTGATGTGTCGCACCGAAGACGGCGGCTGGGTCGCCGTCGAGATCAAGCGGATCGGGACAATCGACGCGGTCGAGCAGCTCACGCGCTACCTCGACTGCATCCGCGTCGATCCCGCCCGCGCCGACTGCCGCGGGTACCTCGCGGCCCAGGCGATCAAGCCGCAGGCAGCCGCGCTCGCCGACCAGCGTGGGATCGCGTGCGTCGAAGTCGACCTCGCGGTGCTGCGCGGCGAGCGCGAGCCCGAGCTCACGCTCTTCGCCGTCTAGGCGACGTACCACGCGAGCAGCCGCTCGCCCTCTGCGTCCACCTCGCGCCGCACCCGCGCGGGCAGCGGCGCGAACGGCTCGATCGAGAGCTTGCCCTTCTCTATCCGCCACGCGCCCGCGACGAAGCCGTCGACGGTGAACGTGTTCTTGGTCGTCGCGTTCTTCCGGTTGAACACGGTCTCCACATACTCCGGCGGCACGATGCGCGAGCGGTCGCGGTGGGCGAGGATGATCGAGTCGAACGCGGGCAGGAAGCGCACGGGCGGCCTCACACGCGCGTCCGCCAGCGGCGCGCGGGGAAGATCCCAGAGCGTCGTCCCATCCTCCGCCTCGAACGTACGTAACCCGTCGAGTGCCGGGTCGACCTGGCGAAGCCGGAAGCCCGTGAACTGCACCACATCCTCGCGCGACGCCGGACCGTACGCCGCCAGGTACTGGCGAACGACGCGAGTCGAGCTCTCCTGCGCGTCGGGCAAGGGCTCCCGCCACAGCATCGCCGGCGACGGCTTCGTGTGCGGCCACGGCCCGACCGACTCTGTCCGGACGAACGGGAGCGCTCGCAATGCGAACGAGACCGTCCAGAAATCGTCCGTGCCGAGCACACGCTGGGCGAGCTCGTTGAGCTCGGCCGCGGAGAGCGGCGCGGCCGGTACCGCCGCCCGCAGCGCCTCGATGTCGACGCCGAGTCCTTCTGTGCGCCCGCGCTGCGACTCGATGTAGGACGAGACGATGTACGGGAACTCGGAACGCGCCACGACGTGCAGCGTCGTGCGGAAGCAGCCTGCCTTGACGAGCGCCTTGCTGCGCGTCAGGTGCTCCTTGCGAAATCCCTCGACGCGCGACCACAGCGCGACGTAGGGCGACGGCGCGTACTGGGCCTGCAGCGCGACGAGCCGCTTCACCGCCGTCGGTGTCTGCATACGTTGCCGAGCGAGAAGCATCTGCCGCAGCAACAGCGTGCGGTTCAGCTCGCGCAGCGTCACGGAACGACGGCGGCCTTCAGGAGATCGGCCGGAGGATCCGCGAAGAGCGCCGGGAGGTCGTCGAGAAGCACGCGGTGCGTGACGAGCCGCTCCCACGGATACGCGCCGCTCGCCAGGAAGCCGAGCGCCGCCCGCACGGTCGCCGGCGAGTGGTGGAAGGAGCCGCGCACCATGAGCTCCTCGTAGTGCAGCCGGTACGCGTCGATCGGCGGCCGCGCGTCGCGCGGCAGGCCGCCGAACATGACGACGGTGCCGCCTGGCCGCACGAGCTCGATCGCATCGATCCACGCCGTATCGCTCCCCACCGCCTCGATGACGACGTCCGCGCCTGTGCCGGGCCCGCTCTCCGCGCCGAACAGATCGACGAGCTCACGCCGCTCCGGTCGGCCGCCGACGATCACGGGCCAGCCGCCGGCGTCGGCGACGCAGGCGGAGAGCATCAGCCCGATCGGCCCGGCGCCGAGGATGGCGACGCCGTCGCCCGCGTGGATGCCCGCGCGCTCGACCCCGCGGAGGCAGCATGCGAGCGGCTCGACCATCGCAGCGACCTCCGACTGAAGCCCGCGCGGGACCTCGTGGAGGTTCACGTCTGCAATTCGCTCCGGAACGACGAGCCAGTCGGCGTAAGCGCCCGCGAGGAACTCGAGCTCGCGGCACTGCTCGCCCCGCGTGCAGCCGTCGCACCGGCCGCACGGGGCCGAGTTCGCCGCCACGACACGGCGTCCGTCGACGATCCCGCAGAACTCGTGGCCGAACGGCGACGGCGATTCCCTCGCGAGCAGCGGGTGCCCACGCCGGAACGTCTTCAGATCCGTGCCGTCGGTGAGGGCGACCTCGACCTGCACGAGGACGTCCCCCGGCCCCGGCTCAGGGCGCGGCACGTCCTCGACGCGAAGGTCGCCCGGCCCGTACAGCCGCGCCGCCCTCACGGCACGAAGACGACCTTCAGCGCGTCGCCGCGACGGTACAGCTCGACGCCTTCGACGAAGCGCTCGAGCGGCATCGTGGTCACTTCCGGCACGACGAGCGACGGCAGCAGGTCGACCGCGTCGCGAAAGTAGGCGGGAGTCGCCGAGCGCGCACCGAGGACGCGCAGCTCCTTCCGGTAGACGGCATCGAGGCTCATCGCGACGTCGTGCTCCGGCGCGGCGAAGACGAGGAGCGTGCCGCCGGGCAGCAGTCGCCGCAACGCGTCGTTGGCGCCGCCGTGCGCTGTCACTACCGCCGCGCTCACGGGGTCGACGTCGTCCGTCGCGGCCCCGAGCATGTGCGCCTGAGCGCGGCGCTCGTCGCGCGGATCGACGGCCACGACCTCGTCGCCGCGCCGGCGCAGCACCTGGATCCAGAGCTGGCCGATCGCTCCCGCGCCGACGACGAGCACGCGCCCGCGAGGCACGAGCTGCGCCGCGCGCAACACGCAGGCGAGCGGCTCGACCCAGACGCCGTCGAGGTCGCCGAACGCGTCGGGCAGCGGGACGCAGTGCGTCGCGCGCAGCTGCTCGGCGAAGCCGCCCGGGTCGATGCGCAACTCGCGGAACTCACCGCAGGTCGACTGGTGCCCAGCCAGGCAACGCTCGCACGTGCCGCACGGCACATGGTGCATCACCGTGACGCGGGCGCCGTCCTCGAGCTCGCCGGCGACCTCGTGCCCGAGTACCGTCCCGCGCCGGGCGGCGCGGCCGAGCTTCTCGACGTCCGAGCCGCAGAGCCCGCAGCCGACGACACGAACGAGCAGGCCGGCGCCCGCAGGCGCGGGCACGTCGGCGAGCTCGGGAAGCCCGTCGGGATCGAGTACGACCGCACGCACCGCCGTATCGTAGGGCGGTGCGTGCGGCCGGCCGGTCTAGCCGTTGAGCCGGACCGGGAACGAGACGAGGCGGCGGCTCGAGATGCCGCCGAGGACGTTCTCGCCCGCCTTGCGTGCGCGGACGAACACGGCGAGCAGCTGCTGCCGCGGCGAGGCCGGGAAGAAGCGCCCCTGATGGAGCGTCATCGTCGCCCAGCCGTCGGAGCCCGTCGCAGTCTCGGGCGGGATCGAGAACTGCTCAAACGGGATCGCTTGCACGAGCACGAGCGCGTTCTGGACCGAGCGCCCGGTACACGCCGAGACGTGGAAGCGAACCGTGACGTCGGTCGTCGAGCGTGAGATCGCGGACGGCGAGACGCTCTGACCGTCGATCAAGAGGCGTGCGGGCGGCGAGACGCTGCCGACGTCGACCGTGCCGGTGCCGGAACTCGGACAGCCGTTCGTCGTCGTCGGTGGAGGCGAGCCCTTTGGCTTGACTACCTCCGTCGCGTTCGACGTCGCCGTCGCCGAGCCGTCGGCGTTCTTCGCCGTCACGCGGACGCGGATCGTGTTGCCGTTGTCCCCGCCGCGAATGAGGTACGACGACGTGTCTGCCCCGCCGATGTTCGAGCACCCGTTGCCCTGGGCGTCGCAGCGCCGCCACTGGTAGGCAAACGACGTCGGCGAGTTCGTCCAGGTGCCGTTCGACGTGGTCAGCGTCTGGCCGACCTGCGCTGTCCCGGAGATCTTCGGCTCGCCGCTGTTGACCGGCGCGGCGTTGCTCGCAGCGTCGGAGAGCCCGGCGACGAAGAGCACCGTTACGGCCGCGGCCCCGAGCAGGGCCAAGAGATTGAACTTACGGGTCATATTCCCCCTCTTTCTTGGTTCGACGGAGGTCGTTTTCCCGGCGCTATCGAGGAGGCGATGAGGGAAACGTGAGGCTCAGGTAAAACCGCCGGCCGCTACACTGGTGGCCGCCCGGGGCTATAGCTCAGTTGGGAGAGCGCCTGGATCGCACCCAGGAGGTCGGCGGTTCGAGTCCGCCTAGCTCCATCGAGAAAGGTCCTGCACACAGGCCTTTCTGTTGCGTTAATTGGAGACGGTCGATGAGTCGATGTCTGCTTTTTGTCGGGTGTCGGTCAAACGCGGGGCTCGATTGACGCGGCTAGTCGCGCCGACAATGGACCGCGGTTTTCAGCTCGAGAGCTCTATTCCGGAGGCGGGTTCGGCGTGGCCTCTCGTACATCGTCCGCGCAACCCGACAAGAGAGATGCGCTCGCTTATACCTGGGCGCTGATCGGCGTCATGGCGCGCCAGCCCTCGTTGAGCAGTGCGAGGTGGCGCTCCTCCAGGGCTGGGATGTAACGGGCGTAGAAGCGGAGCGTCGTGCGGATGTCTGTGTGGCCGAGCTGTCGGCTGACGAAGTCGATCGGTATACCGGCGGCTAGCGCGCGAGCGTCGCGAACGTGTGCCGCATCTGGTAGAGCGGGCGCCGCTCGACGTCGGCGCGCTCGAGCGCCGGGTACCAGACTCGGCGCCGCCAGTTCGAGAGAGTGATGTACCCGCCCTGGGTCGCCGGGAAGACGAGTTGATCCGGACGGAGCGGCGGCAACTGGTCGAGCGACTCGAGCGCCAAGTCGGCGAGCAGAACGGTCCGGAGGGATGCTTCGCGCTTCCCCTCCGTGCGGAGCTCTCCGGAGGCGTAAGTGCGGTGCACCGCGCAGCGACGGGCGCTGCGGTTGATGTCTCGCCACTGGAGCGCCGACCACTCCTCCGGCCGGAGCCCGGTGGCGCATGCGAAAACGACAAGCGGCTCGTAGCGCCCCGCTGCACGCGCGACCGCGAGGACCTCGTCCCAGGACTCGAATGGGACGACGTCGGGCGCCTGCGACGGGGGCGATTTCACGGCCGCCGGCCGGGCTGGGCTCACTGGCAGGTATCCCCAGACCACACCGACTGAGAGCACCTGTCGCATCGCGGCGAGTGCGTGCTGCTTCGTCTTCTG
>Ga0075435_100000426_pt1 | contig 25947 bp, 24 predicted proteins | sample RhiMethybrSRZTD4_FD_75302 | JGI IMG/M metagenome (GOLD analysis project Ga0075435, IMG submission 75302) | Populus rhizosphere microbial communities from Tennessee, USA - Rhizosphere MetaG P. TD hybrid SRZTD4 | ecosystem: Host-associated > Plants > Roots > Rhizosphere > Soil | place: USA...
GTCGACCTGACCGACGACGCGGGGCAAGCCGTCGCCGAGTCGGTCGGGGGCGTCTTCCATCGGGCCGACGTCGGGGAGCCGAGCGAGGTCGACGCCGCGTTCGCGGCCGTCGAACGCGAGCTGGGCGGCGTCGACATCGCGTTCCTCAACGCGGGCATCGCGATCGGCCACCCGCAGATCGAGACGCTCCCCGATGACCTGTACCGGCTCATCATGCGGGTCAACGTGGACGGTGTCGTGTACGGCGCGCGCGCCGCGGTTCGGGCGATGGAGCGACGCGGCGGTGGCGCCATCGTCGCGACGTCATCGCTCGCCGGGCTGATCCCGTTCCCACCCGATCCCGTCTACGACCTCACCAAGCACGCGGTCGTCGGCTTCATCCGCAGCATCGCGCCCTCGCTCGTTCCGAAGGGCATCACGGCCAACACGGTGAACCCGGGCATGACCGACACCAAGATCATGGGCGAGGACGCCCGACGGACGCTGCGCGAGGCCAACTTCCCGATCATGCCGCCGAGCCAGATCGCCGACGCCGTCCTCCGGATCATCACTGGGGGGCGAACGGGCGAGTGCTGGGTGTGCCAGCCCGGGCGCGAGCCCGAGCCGTATCGCTTCCACGACGTCCCCGGGCCGCGCACCGAGGGCGCGCAGGGCCGGGTGCCGCCGGGCGTTCGCGAGGGCACGCTCGACAGCGGCTGAACACCTGGCAGCCCGGCGCGGGCCACCTTCTATCCTGGGATTCCTCCGGCGGATCCCGGAGGGAAAGGACATCGTGGAAGACGACCCGAGCGCGGCACGCGAGCCCGTCCAGCCCGAGGTGGTCCAGCAGACGTCGGCGCCCGAGGGCGACGGCGCCGACGGAAGCCAGCCCCCGCAGGAGCAGGTCACGCGGCCGACGAAGCTCATCCGGATCGCTTCGATGGTCCGCAACATGCTCGAGGAGGTTCGTCGCGCCCCGATCGACGACGCCGGGCGCAAGGCGCTCCGCGAGATCCACGAGCGGTCGATCCACGAGCTCGAAGAGGTGCTCTCTCCTGATCTGCGGGAGGAGCTGTGCGAGGTCGTGCTGCCGTTCAAGGACGATCCCCCGACCGAGTCCGAGGTCCGACTCGCCCAGGCCCAGCTCGTCGGCTGGCTCGAAGGATTGTTCCAGGGCATCCAGGCCACGTTGTTCACCCAACAGATGGCGGCCCAGGGTCAGTTCGACGAGATGCGTCGTCGCGCGATCGAGTCGGGCCAGTCCCCGCCGCAGGCACCACCGGGCAGCGGCTACCTCTGATGCAGGAACCGCTGGCGGCGTCCGAACCACCGCGGATGTTCGGCTCCTCGTGGACGCCGGACAGCTGGCGCGCGCGTCCCGCCAGCCAGCGGCTCGACTGGCCCGACGCCGCCGCGCTCGACGCGGCGCGGTCGGACCTTCGTCGTCAGCCGCCCCTCGTCTTCGCGGGCGAGGCTCGCCAGCTCACGGAGTCGCTGGCGGCCGTGGCCGCCGGCGACGCGTTCCTGCTGCAAGCGGGCGACTGCGCGGAGTCGTTCGACGCCTTCTCGGCCGACTCGATTCGAGACAAGCTCAAGGTGATCCTCCAGATGGCCGTCGTGCTGACGTATGGCACCGGCGTGCCGGCGGTGAAGGTCGGTCGCATCGCCGGGCAGTTCGCCAAGCCCCGCACCGCGCTCACCGAGACCCGAGACGGCGTCGAGTTGCCGTCCTTCCGCGGTGACATGGTCAACGACTTCGCGTTCGACGCCGACGCGCGCCGGCCGGACCCGCAGCGGATGGTGCGCAGCTACCACCAGTCGGCAGCCACCTTGAACCTGCTCCGCGCGTTCACGAAGGGCGGCTATGCCGACCTCAACCGGGTCCACCAGTGGAACCTGGAATACGTGGCCAGCAGCCGTGAAGGCCAGCGGTACGAGACAGTCGCGCAGGAGATCGAGCGGGCGTTGCGGTTCATGGCCGCGTGCGGCATCGACCTCGCCGCCGAGATGCAACTGCACCAGGTCGACTTCTTCACCGCGCACGAGGCGCTGGTCCTCGAGTACGAGGAGGAGCTCACCCGTCGCGACAGCCTCACCGGACGCTGGTACGACTGCTCGGCCCACCTGCTCTGGGCGGGCGAGCGCACGCGCCAACCCGGCAGCGCCCACGTCGAGTTCCTGTCCGGCGTCGAGAACCCCGTCGGCGTCAAGCTCGGACGCGACGCGGCGCCTCAGGACGTGCTGGCGCTCTGCGAGCGCCTGAACCCGGCGCGCCAGCCCGGCCGGCTCGTGCTCTACAGCCGGATGGGCGCCGACCACGTCGAGGAGAAGCTCCCGCCGTTGCTCCGCGCCGTCCGGATGTCGGGCCACCCCGTCGTGTGGGCCTGCGACCCGATGCACGGGAACACTTTCGTGCACGACAGCGGTTACAAGACAAGGCGCTTCGAGGACGTCATGCGCGAGCTGCGCGGCTTCTTCGCCGCCTGCGACGCCGCAGACGTGTGGCCCGGAGGGGTCCATGTCGAGCTCACGGGTGAGAACGTCACCGAGTGCCTGGGCGGCACCGAGGAAGTCCTCGGCGACCACCTCGAGCACCGGTACGAGACGATGTGCGACCCGCGGCTGAACGCCCGCCAGTCGCTCGACTTGGCCTTCCAGGTCGCCGAGCTGGTACGTCGCTGAGCCACGACGGCGCCGCCGGGGACGTCAGAGCGGCGGCCCCTCGGGAGGATCGATGGGAGAGAGCGAGTTCGAGGACCTCGGCCCCAACTCCGGCCTGGTCGAGGACATGTACGGCCGGTACGTCGAGGATCCCGCTTCCGTGCCCGACGGTTGGCGCGAGTTCTTCGACCAGCGGGAGGAGGAGGGTCCGCTGCCCCAACCTCCGCGATCCCCCTCGCCCGCTCCGCCGGCAACCGCTCCGCCGGCAGCGCAGGCTCCTTCGCCGGCTGCCGCGGCCGAGACCGACGGGGCCGACCGGCCCGTCCCCCTTCGGGGGGCGACGGCGCGGATCGTCGAGAACATGGAGGCTTCGCTCGGCGTCCCGACCGCGACTTCGGTGCGCACCGTCCCGGCCAAGCTGCTCGAGGTCAACCGGCAGATCCTGAACAACCACCTGGCGCGCACCGGTGGCGACAAGGTCAGCTTCACGCACCTGATCTCGTACGCGGTGCTGAAGGCGGTGGCGCGGGTACCGGCGATGAACTCGTCGTTCGAGATCGTCGACGGGCAACCGAACATCGTGCGCCACGAGCACGTGAACCTGGGTCTCGCAGTCGACGTCGAGAAGAGCGACGGGTCGCGCACACTCCTCGTCCCCAACGTCAAGCGCGCCGACACCCTCGACTTCAAGGCGTTCCACGCCGCCTACGAGGAGGCCGTCGGGAAAGTTCGTTCGGGCCAGCTCTCGCCCGACGACTTCGCCGGCACCACCGGCACGATCACGAACCCCGGCACCATCGGCACGATGCATTCCGTGCCGCGCCTCATGTCAGGTCAGGGCTTCATCATCGGGGTCGGCGCCATCGGCTTCCCCGCCGAGTTCGAAGGCGCCGACCAGGCGACCATCGCGCAGCTCGGCGTCAGCAAGACGATCACCCTGACGAGCACGTACGACCACCGCGTCATCCAGGGTGCCGAGAGCGGTCGCTTCCTGGCCGTCGTGCACGACCTCATCCTCGGGAGCGAGGAGTTCTACGACGACATCTTCCAGAGCTTCGCCGTCCCCTACGAGCCGGCGCGTTGGAGCGTGGACGTCAGCCCGCGACGCGCGGGCGGCGAGCCCGCGGCCGTCGCGTCGACCGACAAGGCCGTCGGAGTTCAGCAGCTCATCAACATGTACCGCGTGCGCGGCCATCTGATCGCCAACCTCGACCCGCTGGGCGCCGAGGAGCCGCAGACGCACCCCGAGCTCGACATCAACCACTACGACCTGACGATCTGGGACCTCGACCGCGAGTTCCCGACGGGCGGCCTCGCCGGTCGGCCCACGATGAAGCTGCGCGACATCCTCGGCCTCCTCCGCGACGCGTACGCGCGCACGATCGGCGTCGAGTACATGCACATCCAGGAACCCGACCAGAAGGCCTGGATCCAGGAGCACGTCGAAGGCGTGAGTTGGGAGCCGAGCCGCGACGAGAAGAGCCGGATCCTGGAGCGGCTCGTCGCCGCCGAGGCGTTCGAGCGCTTCCTGCACACGAAGTACCTCGGCCACAAGCGCTACAGCCTCGAGGGCGCCGAGAGCACGATCCCGATGCTCGACGCGCTGCTGTCGTCGGCCGCCGACGACGGCGTCGAAGAGGCGATCCTCGGGATGCCGCACCGCGGACGGCTCAACGTCCTGACGAACGTGGTCGGCAAGTCGTACGCTCAGATCTTCCGCGAGTTCGAGGGCGCGCTCGATCCGCTGTCTGCGCAGGGATCGGGTGACCTCAGGTACCACGTCGGCGCGACCGGCAAGCATGCGTCGCCGGAGGGCAACGAGATCGTGGTCGCGCTGGCGTCGAACCCGAGTCATCTCGAAGCCGTCGATCCCGTGGTCGAGGGCATGGCCCGCGCCGAGGAGGACCAGAAGGGCGACCGGGAGCGCAGGAAGGTGTTGCCGGTGCTGCTCCACGGCGACGCCGCCTTTGCGGGGCAGGGCGTCGTGGCCGAGACGCTGAACCTGTCCGAGGTGCCGGGATACGACGTCGGCGGCACTGTGCACCTCGTCGTGAACAACCAGCTCGGGTTCACCACCGCGCCGGAGATCGGCCGGTCGGCCGTGTACGCGACCGACATCGCCAAAATGGTGCAGGCGCCGATCTTCCACGTGAACGGCGACGATCCCGAAGCGTGCGTCCGGGTGATGCGGCTCGCGTTCGAGTTCCGGCAGACGTTCCGCAAGGACGTCGTCGTCGACATGATCTGCTACCGGCGGTACGGCCACAACGAAGCCGACGAGCCGGCATTCACGCAGCCGCGCATGTACGAGCTCATCGAGGCCCATCCGTCGCCGCGCACGCGCTACACAGAGACGCTCGTACGCGAAGGCGACATGACCGCCGATGAAGCCCAGGGTGTCGGTGAGGACTTCAGGGCCCGCCTCGACGCCGCGTTCAGCGAGACGCACCAGAGCGCGCCCCCCGACGCGAGCCAGGCCGCAACTCCCGACGCGCCGAGCGAGCCGCGGCTGCCGGCGCCGCAGCCCGACCCCTCGGTGCGCGTCGCGACCAACGTCGAGCGCTGGACGCTCGAGCGGGTCGTCGACGGGCTCATGTCGCGCCCCGAGGGCTTCACCGTGCATCCCAAGCTCGAGCGCATCCTCCAGGCCCACCGCGTCGCGTTCGAGAAGGGCGAGGTCGACTGGTCGCTCGCCGAGAGCCTCGCCTTCGGGTCGTTGCTGCTCGAGGGAACGCCCGTCCGCCTCGCGGGGCAGGACACCCGGCGGGGCACGTTCAGCCAGCGCCACGGCGTCCTGATCGATCAGCGCACCGAGGAGGAGTACTTCCCTCTCGCGCACCTGGCGCCGGATCAGGCCCCGTTCATGCTCTACGACTCGGTGCTCTCCGAGTACGCCGCACTGGGCTTCGAGTACGGCTACTCGGTCGAGTACCCCGAGGCGCTCGTCCTCTGGGAAGCGCAGTTCGGCGACTTCGTCAACGCCGCGCAGGTCGTCATCGACCAGTTCATCGCCGCCGCCGAGGACAAGTGGGGCCAGCCCAGCAGTGTCGGGCTGCTTCTCCCCCACGGCTTCGAGGGCCAGGGCCCCGAGCATTCGAGCGCGCGCATGGAGCGCTTCCTCACCCTGAGCGCCGAGGACAACCAGCGGGTCGTCTACCCGTCGACGGCGGCGCAGTACTTCCACGTGCTGCGTCGCCAGGCGCTGGCCACGCGGCGGGTGCCCCTCGTCTGCTTCACGCCCAAGCGCTATCTGCGGATGCCGCAGAGCCGGTCGCCGGTGTCGGAGCTCACCGAAGGCGGGTTCCGCTTGACTCTCGACGATCGGGCCGAGGTGGATCGCGACGCGGTCCGGCGGGTGCTGTTGTGCACGGGGAAGATCGGGCACGAGCTCATGGACAAGCGGGACGAGATGGGCGCACCGGCGGCGGTTGTGCGTGTCGAGCAGCTCTACCCGTGGCCGGAGGACGACATCCTCAACACGGTCGCCACGTACCCGAACGCGCGGGAAGTGTGGTGGGTGCAGGAGGAGCCCGCGAACATGGGCGCCTGGAACTTCGTCCACGCCCGTCTGGCGCGGGCGTTGCGCGAACGGGCCGAGCTCCGACACGTGGCCCGGGAAGCGAGCGCGAGCCCCGCGACGGGCAGCCAGACCATTCACGAACGTGAGCAGCAGCAGCTCCTCGCCGCCGCGTTCGAGGGGCTTCTGGGCGACTCGACGGTCGTCGGGAACTAGCTCGTCGCGCCGAACCCTCGGAGCAGGGCGTCGACGAGGGCGTCGACGAACGCTTCGTTCAGCGGCTCCTGGGTGACCATGAGCCGGTGGAAGATCGGCCCCACGAGCATGCTGCCCATGACCGCGACATCCGTGTCGCGCGGCAGCTCGCCCCGTTCGATGCCGCGCCGCAGGACCTCGCGCGTCCTCGCCTTGCGATCGGCCAGGAACCGGCGGTAGCCGTCGTCGAGCTCGGGGTAGCGGCGCCGCTCGAACGTCATCACCGGCATCACCTTCCCGGCACGCGTGGTCTTGAACGCCTTGACCAGCGAGCGTCCCAGGCCCCGCACGTCGTCGCGCAGATTGCCGGTGTCGGGGAAGGTGATCTCGTCCGTGGCCAGGCAGCTCCCGGCTTCGACGACGAGATCGACCTTCGACGGGTAACGCCGGTACACGGTCGCCTTGCTCACACCGGCCCGATCCGCGACGTCCTCGACGCTGAAGCCTTCGAAGCCGCGCTCGGCGAACAGGTCGACGGCTGCGTCCCTGATCGCCTGGTCCGCGATCGCCGAACGGGGCCGACCCCGCGGCCGCTCCGCGGCTCCCCGTTCGTCGACGACGGTGTCGCTCATCTCGGCTCCGGGGGCTCGGCAGGCACGAAGGCCGGCTCGACGCCCGAGGGGACGTCAACCGGGGCGGGCGTCCCATCGGGTGCCGTCCCGGGCGCGACTGGGCGCTGGGCTTCGTACTCCGCCTCGAGCTCCTCGACCGGCCGCCGGGCCCGGGCCGGCAACCAGATCAGCGCCGCGATCGCGCCGACGAAGAGGACTGCCGCTCCTAAGAGGTAGCCCTGGTGCATCCCGTCGACGAACGCTAACCGGGCCGTGCTCGCCAACGCGTTCCCCGCCGGGCCACCGATCTGGCTGGCGGTCTGGAGCGCGAAGCCGAGCGAGTTCTTGGCGTCGCTCGCCACGCCGGCCGGGAGGTGCTGCCCTGCCACGGCATCGCCGACCTTCGAGCCGTACGTCGATGCGAGCACGCTGCCGATGATCGCGACACCCAAGGCACCGCCGACCTGACGGGTCGTGTCGTTCACGGCCGAGCCGACACCCGCCTTCGCGAGCGGCAACGAGCCCATGATCGACTCCGTCGCCGGCGCCATCGTGAGGCCCATGCCGACGGCCATCAGCATCAGACGCCAGAAGATGTTCTCGTAGCCCGTCGACACCTCGAGCCCCGCGAACGACAGGACGCCGAGCCCGGAGAGCAACAGCCCGGTCGAGACGACGACCTTGGTGCCGATCCTCTCCACGATCCGCGCGCTGAGCGGCGCGACAACCATCATCGTCAGGGCGAGCGGGAGCAGCCGGATGCCCGCTTGGAGCGGCGAGTAGCCGAGCACGAACTGGAAGTACTGCGTCAGCAGGAAGATCACGCCGAACATCGCGAAGAAGAGGATCGAGATGCTTGCGCTCGCGCTCGTGAACCGCGGGTTCTTGAAGAAGTTCAGGTCGAGCATGGGATGCGAGCTGTTGCGCTCCCAGACGAAGAAGGTCACCAGCAGGACTGCGGCCAGGCCGAGCGCGCCCAGGATCGTCGAGTCGCTCCAACCCTTCGTCGGCGCCTCGATGAACGCGTAGACGAGCGAGACGAGACCCGCGATGGAGAGCCCGGCGCCCACCAGGTCGAGCCTCGGCGCGGTGGGGTCCTTCGACGTCGGCATGATGAGCACGCCGGCGCCGAGGGCGAGGGCGACGATCGGCAGGTTCACGAGGAAGATCGAGCCCCAGTAGAAGTGCTCGAGGAGGAACCCGCCCGTCACGGGACCGATCGCGACTGCCAGCCCGGCGACGCCCGCCCAGATGGCGATCGCGCGGCCGCGCTCCTTGCCCTCGAAGACGTTGGTGATCAGCGACAGCGTCCCCGGCATGATGAACGCGCCACCGATGCCCATGAGCGCACGTGAGGCGATGAGCTGGCTCGGCGAGCCCGCCATCGCCGAGAGCAGCGAGCCGAGCCCGAACACGCTCAGACCCACCTGCAGCGCGCCGCGCCGGCCGAAGCGGTCGCCGAGGCTGCCGGCCGTCAGCAACAGGCCCGCGAACACGAGCGTGTACGCGTCGACCATCCACTGGAGCTGGCTGGTGGTCGCGTCGAGCCCGCCCTGACTCACGGGCCGCGCCAGCGTCGGCAGGGCCACGTTCAGGATCGAGTTGTCGACGACGATGATGAGGAGGCTGAGGCAGAGGACCGCGAGGATCCACCACCGCCGCTGGTGCACCTTGTCGCCCATGGACCGGCCTTTCGAGACGAGGGGTGGCGTTCTCGCGGGTTCAACGCGGCCGGATACGAAACGCATCCGTCTCGTATCGAATGTGACGAAGGTCTCAGCCCGATGCGCCCCTCATTGGCGCCGTCGCAAGCTCCGGCTCTGCAGAGACGGTCGGCAGAGCCGCCGTCACTGCGTGCGAAGCGCCCTCCATCCCACGACGCCGATCGCGACCCCGAAACCGATCGAGATCACTGCCAGCGCGCCGTGCACGACGTAGAACGCGGCGGATCGGTCCTCACCGGCCATGTTGACGAGGCGGGTGACCCAGACGAACAGGGTCCACCCGCCCGCGGCGAGCAGGAGGAGCGAAAGGCGGCGACTCACGAAGCGGCGACGATAGCGTCGAGGGCGCGCTGGTTGGCGTCGGGCGACGCGTTGAGGAGCGGCAGCCGCACGTCAGCCGTGGGGATGCGACCCTGGGACTGCAGCACTCCCTTGAAGACCGCCGGGTTCGGCTCTGCGAACAACGCCTGCGTGACGGGCAGCAACGCCTCGGCGTGGGCACGGCCCTCGTCGACCTTGCCTGCGAGCCCGCACTCGATCATCGCGACGAACCGTTCCGTGCACACGTGGGCGCTGGCGCAGATGGTGCCGGCGCCGCCGAGGAGCACGAGCGGGAACAGGAACGTGTCCGTGCCGCCGAGGACGGAGAACCCGTCGACAGTGTTCGTGCGCCGCAGGAGGTCGAGCGTGTCGTCGTCGAGGCCGGCCGGGGCTTGCTTGACTCCGGCGAAGTTCGGAGTGCGCGCGAGCTCGTGCAGGCTCGGCGCGCTCAGGTTCCGACCAGTTCGGGCGGGGATGTTGTAGACGACGAGCGGCACGGGACTCACCTCTGCCACCGACTTGAAGTGGGCGACGATCCCGGCTTCCGACGGACGCACGTAGTACGGCACGACGACGAGCGTGGCGACGAGCGCCGGCGTACCGGCGAGCTCTTTCACCGCCTGACGCGTCGTTCGGGTGTTGTTCGTGCCCGCACCCACGATCAGCTGCGCCGAACGCTCGGCACACACCTTCGAGCACGCCGCGATCACCGCGTGCTTCTCGTCGGGATCGAGCGCGGTCGACTCGCCGGTGGTCCCGAGCGCGACGATCCCTGCCGCGCCGGCGTCGAGGTACTCGTGGCAGAGACGCTCGAGGGCGTCGATCGCGACCGACCCGTCCTCGGCGAACGGCGTGATGATCGGGATGTACACGCCGCGGAGGTTCGCGTCGGTCGCCATCGCGCGAAGGCTACCTTGCGCCGCTCGGAACCGGCCCGGCATAGCCTCGCCGCGGCGACGGCGCGAAGGAAAGAGCCGATAGAGGAGAGAAGTGTCTGAGCCGTGGCAGACGATCCTGACGCTGGCAGCGGGCGTCGCGACCGGGGTGCTGTCCGGGATGTTCGGCGTCGGCGGTGCGGTGGTGTCGACGCCCGCGATCCGCGTCCTGGGCGCGACCCCGCTCGAGGCCGTCGGGTCGACCATCCCGTCGGTGATCCCGTCGGCGGTCAGCGGCTCCCTCCGGTACCGGCGGGAGGGGCTCATCATCGGACGGGTTGCCCTCTGGACGCTGGCCGCCGGTCTCGCCGCTACCGTCGGCGGAGCGCTCCTCACCGGCGCCGTCCCGGGCAACGGCCATCTCCTCATGATCGCGACTGCGACCCTTCTCGCGTTCACGGCCTTTCGCATGGCACGAGTGCCGAGCGGGGCACCGGCACATGCGCAGAACCCGGTCGACGTCGCGGACCCCGTCGGCGACCTCGCCGCGCCCGCCAGCGACCTCGTGCTCGCGCACGAACGGGATCCGGACCGGTCGTCGCCGCTCCACCGCCGGGCCGAGATCTGGCGACTCGGATTGATCGGCCTCGCCGCCGGCGGCCTCAGCGGTCTGCTGGGCATCGGCGGCGGTGTCCTCATGGTGCCCGCGTTCGCGACCTGGGTACGTCTGAGCGTCAAGGAGGCGGTGGCCACGTCGCTCGTGTGCGTCGGCGCGCTCGCCGTTCCGGGAATGGTCACGCACGCCTTTCTCGGCAACATCGACTGGGCGTTCGCGATCCCCCTGTCGATCGCAGTGATCCCCGGCGCGCGGATCGGGGCCCATTTGGCGATCCGGTCGTCTGATCGCGGCTTGCGCCTCGCGGTGGCGATCGTGCTCGGATCGATCGCCGTGGCCTACGGGGCCGGCGAGATCATCGCGCTGGCGTTCTAATCGTCCGACAACGCACGCGCCCGTGCGAACACGTCGTCGAGCATCGACTCGGTGAGCTTGCCCGTGAACGTGTTCTGCTGGCTCGGGTGGTAGCAACCGACCACGATCGCCCGGTCGGTGACGACCTCGACTCCGTGCCCGAACGGCGGACGCGGTGACGGCATCGGCGATCCGCTCTCGGCGAGGACCCGCGCCGTGGCGTCGTACGCGAACTTCCCGAGCACGACGATCACGCGCACCCGTTCGAGGAGGGAGAGCTCACGAACCAGATAGGGCATGCACCGGTCCCGCTCGCCGGGCGTCGGCTTGTTCGCCGGCGGCGCGCAGCGCACCGCGGCCGCGACATACGCGTCCCGCAGCTCCAGCCCGTCGTCCGCGCGAGCGGAGGTCGCTTGATTGGCGTACCCGGTGCGGTGGAGCGCGCCGAAGAGCCAGTCGCCGGAGCGGTCGCCGGTGAAGATCCGCCCCGTGCGATTCCCGCCGTGGGCGGCGGGTGCCAGCCCGACGACGAGGACCCGTGCCCCAGGATCGCCGAAACCCGGAACGGGCCGGCCCCAGTACGGCTCGTCGCGAAAGGCGGCGCGCTTCTCGCGGGCGACGCGCTCGCGCCACTCGACGAGTCGCGGGCACGCCCGGCACGCCACGATCTCGGCGGTCAGCACCGTGAGCCCGGCCTGACCGGACACAGCTCTGCACACGCTCGGGATCGTAGGGGTGCAAGTACGGTTCGGCGCGGCGACGGCGGCTTTGCCGACCGTCGCCGCAGAGCCCGAGCTTGCGAGGGCGCCAAAGGAGAGAGATGCGGATCCTGCTGATCGTGAACGAGACGGCGACGGCGGTGACCGCCCGGCGGCGGGTGCTCGTCCAGCGGGTACTGGGGGCCGACCACAAGCTCGAAGTGGAGGAGACGTCGCGTCGTGGCCATGCGACTCGCATCGCCAGAGGCGCCGCGCTGGACGGCGTCGAAGTCGTCGTCGTCCTGGGCGGTGACGGGACGCTCAGCGAGGCGGCCGACGGTCTTGCCGGCACCACCACCGCGCTCGCTCCGTTGCCCGGCGGGTCGACCAACGTCTTCGCACGCAGCATCGGCGTCGCCTACGACCCCGTCCAGGCGGCGGAGCGGCTGGTCGTGTCGCTCGCCCGCGTCAACTTCAGACGCATCGGGCTGGGCGTCGCCGACGGGAGGCGCTTCCTCTTCCACGCCGGGCTCGGCTTGGACGCCGCCGTGATCGCGCAGGTCGAGCGGCGATCGTTCCTCAAGCGCTACGGTACGCACCCGCTGTTCGTCGCGACCACCGTCGACACGTGGCTGCGGCACTACGACCACAGGCGACCGCGGTTCCGAGTGGAGCTCGGCGACGGCGAGCTCGTCGGAGACTCGGCGTTCACGATCATCTCGAACCAGCGCCCGTGGGCGTACCTCGGCCGACGGCCGTTGATGATCGCGCCCGCGGCGGGACTCGACGTGCCGCTCACCGTCACGCTGTTCCGGTCGTTGGACCTGTCGATGCTCCTCGGTGGAGCCGCGTCGGCACTCAACGGGGGGCAGCGGCTGATGCACCACCCGAAGGTCGCGCAGCGGACCGACGTGCGCTCGATCACCGTCACCGGGTTCGGGCCGTTCCCCTGGCAGGTCGACGGCGACTACCTCGGCGACATCGAACACCTCACGATCTCCTGGGCGCCCGACGCGCTGACGATCGTCATGCCTCCGTGATGTGTCTGTGCCCTACGCGTCGAACACGCGCCGGGCGACGTCCGGCACGTCGGTGATGATGGCGTCGACGCCGACGGCCGCCAGCCGTCGCATCTCGTCCTCGCCGTTCACGGTCCAGACGTTGACCGCCATGCCGAAGCTGTGCGCCCGCGCGACCGTGTCGGCCGCGGCTTCGCCCCCGAGAGCGCGCACGTCGGGGTTCACGGCGCCGTGACCGTGAGCGTGCGCGATGTCCACCCCGTCGACCGGGTCCATGCCGACGAGCGTCAAGAAGCCGGTCGGGATGGAGCCGTCGAGCTCGCGCACGCGGTCGACCGACGCGAGGTTGAACGACGACACCAGCACGTCATCACGGCGGCCGCGCTGCGCGAGCAGCTCGACGACCGCGCCGGCCACCGCTTCCTCCGGGTCGTAGTCGGCGTCGCCGGGCAGGTTCTTGACCTCGATGTTGACGAGCATCCCCGCGCAGGCACCGAGCGCCTCCTCGAGCGTGGGGATCTCGGGGCGGTCGGCGCGGATCTCGGCCTCGGTTCGCTCCGCGAGCACGCCGATCCCGCGGGCGTCGGCGTCGTGGTGCACGACCAGCGAACCGTCGGCGGTGCGATGGACGTCGAGCTCGACCCCGTCGGCGCCGAGCGCGCTCGCGGCCACGAACGCTTCCACCGTGTTCTCGGGCGCCATCCGGGCGGCACCCCGATGGGCGAGGACGCGAGGTACCACCACCGTCAGCCGTCGCAAACCGGCCGGTCACGCGAAAATTGCCCCTTGCGCGCTCGTGCAGCGGTCAATACCCTTCGGTATTGCCTCGAGGTGGGCAGCCCGAGGATGCTTGTGAACGTGCGCACGAGCGCTCGTGCACTACTCGCACGACGACCACGAGTACCGGAGGCTTCGTGGCGCTCACTTGGATCAGAACTCATGACTGGGACGTGGACGCGTGGCGTGGTCGCTCCGCGTGCCGCGATTCCGACCCCGACATCTTCTTCCCCATCGGGAGCACCGGCCCTGCTCTCGAGCAGATCGAGACGGCCAGACGCATCTGCACCGCCTGCGACGTGAACGAGGAGTGCCTCGAGTTCGCGCTCGCGACCAACCAGGAGGCGGGAGTCTGGGGCGGCACGACCGAAGAGGAACGCCGCAAGCTGCGCAAGGCGTGGCTGGCGAAGCAACGCCGCGCCGCCAGCTAGGGCCGTCCCCTCGCGGGGAGCGCCGCTCACAACTCGACGGGCGTGCTGGGCGCCAGCGGTACCCGCAGGCGCACGTGGGTTCCACCTGAGTCACGTGCCGAGGGGCCGAGCTCCATCGATCCGCCGAGCTCGCCGTTCACGAGCGCCTGCACGATCGACAGGCCGAGTCCCTTCGACGAGTCGACGGTGAACCCCGGGGGAAGCCCGACTCCGTCGTCGATCACCTCGACGACCAGCTCGCCGTCGAGGCGCGCCAGCTGCACGAGGACGCTCCCCTCGGTCGGGCCGGCGCCGTCGCGCGGGAAGGCGTGGTCGACCGCGTTCTGCATCAGCTCGTTGAGCACGACCGCCAGCGCGGTGGCGACGTCACCCCGCAGGTTGCCGGCGTCACCGGAGACCTCGAAACGCAGGGCCGCGTCGGGGGTCGAGACGGTCTCCTCGACCGTCCGGACGAGCGGCTTCACGACGTCGCCGAACGGCACGACGTCTCCGGCGTCGCGCGAGAGCGTCTCGTGCACGATGGCGATCGACCGGATGCGCCGCTCCGATTCTTCGATTGCTTCCTGGGCCTCCTCCGACGCGAGCCGCCGACCCTGAAGCCGGAGCAGTGCCGCGATCGTCTGCAGGTTGTTCTTCACCCGGTGGTGGATCTCGCGGATGGTGGCGTCCTTCGACAGCAGCATGCGGTCGCGGCGGCGCAAGTCGGTGACGTCCCGCATCAGAACCAACGCACCGACCGCGTCGCCCGCTTCGAGCAACGGGAGGGCGCGGATCAGGATCGACGTGTCGCCCCGCTCGACCTCCTCGGTGACCGGAAGCCGGGCGGCGAGCGCGGCGTCGACCGCATCCTGGTCGAACCCGATCTCGGCGAGCCGTTGCCCCGACGCGTACGCGTGAATCCCCATCCGATGCAGAGAGCTGATCGCGTTCGGACTCGCGAAGCGGATCTGCGCGTCACCGTCCAGGATGATCACACCGTCGGCCACGCGCGGCGCGTCCTCGAACTCGACCTCGTCGCGCGGGAACGGGAAGCTTCCCTCGGCGATCATGCGGGCGAACCGGTCGAACACCTCGAAGTACTGGCGTTCGAGCGAGCCGGCACGGCGACCGAACTGGAGCGGCGTCTCGCGGGTGACGAGCCCGATCAAGGTTCCCTCGCACCGAACCGGGATGCACTTGATCCGAGCCCGCTCGGTCGAGCCGAGCGCCTTGGTCTCCCCCTCGACGATCTCCCCCTCCCGCCACGCCCGGCTGATGAGCGGCCGTTCCACCTCGCCGACGACGGTGCCGACCATGTCGTCCGTGTACAGCGTCTGGTCGGTGGTCGGGCGCACCTGGCCGAGCACGACGAACCGGTGGCCGTCTTCGCCCTCGATGGCAGCGAGGAACAAGAGGTCGGCGAAGCAGAGGTCGGCGAGCACCTGCCACGACGCAATGAGCCGGCGGGCGTGCGCGAGCGACGCGCCCCCCAGGGCGGTGTTCGTGCGCGCCAGCTCGAAACCGAGCGTCATCAGATTGATGGTACCGGCGAGGGTCGCGAGACCGGCTCAACCTCCGAAGAGGGCGTCCCCGATTCGCGCCAACCCGGTGACGTCGTAGATGTCGATCTCGAAGTTCGGGACGTTCGCCACGACGTCCGGCACCCGCCCAAGCTCGGTCTTGAGCTCCGCCTCGCGCGTGGCGACCACCGCGAAGTTCTTGAACGACTCGCCGATGGTCCGCAGCACTCGAGCCGTGCGCGGCGCGTCGGCGAGCTCGGCCACGCCGGTGCCGGCGAGCTCCTCGGCGATCGGTCCCGCCTCGGCCGCGAGGGCGTCGGCGGCGCGGGCGCCGTCGGCCGAGAGGAGGTACTCGGGCAGCGTCTTGTTGAGGACGAGCGCGCCGAGATGGAAATCGCGTTTGGTGAGCTGCTCGCAGAAGAACTGTGCCTCTCGCAGGGGCGCCCCCTCGAGAGTGGTCACGACCGCGAACGTCGTGCGCCGGTCGTGCAGGAGGCGCTCGACCGCCTCGGCGCGTTGTGCAAACCCGTCGTACATCGACTGGAAGCTGAGGAAGAACTCGGCGATGTCCTGGAGGAACTGACTGCCGAGGATGCGATCGGCAAGCTGGTAGAAGGGCCGGCTGGCGACGTTGAGAACGCGCGCACCGCGCCGCCCGCCCATCCGGTACGGCATGGTGAGCCAGCGCAGGAGCCGCCCGCCGAAGAAGTCCGCCATCCGCTTGGGCGCTTCGAGGAAGTCGATCGCGTTCCGAGTCGGCGGCGTGTCGATGATGATGAGGTCGTACCGCCCGGCGGCGTGCACGTCGAAGAGCCGCTCCATCGCGATGTAGTCGTGGCTCTGCACGAACCGGCCGGTGATGTTCGTGTAGAGGCGGTTCTCGAGGATGCGGTAGGCGGTCTCCTCGTCGGGTGCGTGGCGGAGCACGAGCTCGTCCCACGAGCGCTTGGTGTCGAGCATCGCGGCGTGCAACTGCCCGCGGGGCTCGAGCCCGGCCGCCTTGAACGCCTCGACCGGCACCGGCTTCTCGACGTTGCCGAAGTCCTCGAGCCCCAGCGCGTTCGCCAGCCGGCGCGCCGGGTCGATCGTGAGCACGAGCACCTTGCCGCCCAGGCGGGTGGCGGCGGCGACACCGGCGGCGGCGGCCACCGAGGTCTTGCCGACGCCGCCCGACCCGCAGAAGATGACGATCTCCTTGGTGGCGAGCAGCGACTCGATGCTCGTGGCCCGGGGCTCGGCGCGGGTCACAGCCCGAGCTCCTGGGCGAGCGCGTCGGCCACCATCTTCGTGACCCGCAGCCCCTGGTCGCGCACGAAGAGGTACGGCAGGTAGAGCGTCGGGAGCTCGACGGCCTGGCGGAGCTCGGCGAGGTGGACGGCGCGGGTCCTTCGCAACGACACCGCGAGGCGGGCGGCGTCAAGCACGGCGGTCGCGCCCGATCCGACGCGCGAGGTGAGGACTGCGCTCGCGTCGTCGGCACGCAGCGCCTCGAATGTGGCCTCGTCGGTGTGGGTGAAGAGCTCGGGGAGCACTCGGTTCACGAGGACTGCGCCCAGCGGCACCGTCAGCTCGACGCGCGCGCGTTGCACGAGCTCGATCGTCTCGTTGACGGGCATCTCCTCGGGCGTGGCGACGACGTTGAGGCTCGTCACCGAGGGATCGGAGAGCAGCTCGACCATCCAGTCGGTCTGCTCGCGCACCATGCCGACGGAGACCAGCTCCTGGATGGCGCGGGGCGCGTCGAGCTGGCCGATGATGTGACCGGTGGCGGCGGCGTCGACGACTACGAGATCCCAGTCCGCCCGGCCCTCGATCGACTCGCGCACCTCCCAGCACACCTTGCCGACGGTGAGGATCTCCTTCACGCCCGGCGCCGCCGTCGCCACGAAGTCCAGGACGCGGGCGAGCGGGCCCAGCCGTCCGAGCACCGGAACGCGCAGGTTCAGCTTGAGGTACTCCTTCAGCGAGTCCTCCGTGCGCATCGCCATCGCGCAGACACCGGGGTACACCTCGCGCGGTTCGAAGCCGACCGACGGCTGCTCGAAATTGCCGGGAATGGCGCCCTTGTCGTCGGCTTCGACGACGAGCACGCGCTGGCCCTGTTCCGCGGCGAGCAGCGCGGTCGCCGCGGTCACCGTGCTCTTGCCGACCCCGCCCTTACCGGTGAAGAACAGCAGGCGCCGCGCCAGGAGATCGGGCGCGGGTCGCACGGGTCAGATGCTGCCGAAGCCGACCCGCTTCGATCCCTCTTCCGCGTCGACCTCGATGTAGGCCAGCTTGTCGAGCGCGACGCCGACCCGGCGGCCCTTCGAGTCGGTGAGCCAGACCATCGTGTCCCCGCCCTTGACCGCCTTGTCGATCGTCTTGAACGCCTCCTCGACGCCGCCGTCGAGGTCGAGGGTCAGCTCCTTCGGCGTGTGAACGACACCGATGCGGACTTCCATGGAATCGATCCCCTTCGCGGTCGCGGGCTGACTCCGGCGATGCTAGCGATCCCCCTGCGAGGCAGCCGCCTCGAGATCGAGGCGGCGGTCGTGGCGAGCGGCCGCCCGCTCCTCGGCACTCATCCACTGATACACGACGATTCCGATGCAGAGCAGCCCGAACAGCTCGCCCGAGACCCAGAGGAGGCCGGCGCCGGTCCGCTGGTCGGCGAGCGGGCGGGCCCCCCACGTGCGATCGACGTGGTTGTACCAACCGGACGCGATGACCGTGTTCATTGCGAGTAGCGCGACACCTACGAACGTGTGGAACGGCAACAACACCACCACGTACAGAAGACGCGCGCCATACCCGAGGGCGTGCGGGATCGGGTCGAGCCCGACGACGTGCGCAAGGAACAGGCACCCGGCCAGCACGAAGTACGCATGGGTCGCAACGTGGAACCATCCGTTGCGCAGCGACAACTCGTAGAGCGGCGTGAAATACAGCGTCACGATGCTGGTGCTGAACAACAACCAAGCCGTCAACGGGTGCGTGAGCACCTTCACCGGGCCGCTGCGCAGGATGCGCAGGATGCGGCGCTGCGCAGGTCGCGACCCGGCCTGGAGCGCCAGGGTGATCGGCGCGCCGAGCACCAGGAGGAGCGGGGCCACCATGCCGAGCAGGATGTGCTGGACGATGTGCAGGCTGAACAGCACCTCGTCGTAGGCGGCGATCCCCGACTCGGTGGCGACGAGGACCAGGGCCAACCCGGAGAGGAAGGCGACGGTTCGGGCGGTCGGCCACGATCGGCCGTGGACGCGGAGCCGCCGCACGCCGATGACGTACCCCGCCGCCAGCACCATGACGAACGGGAAGGCCACGTCGAGCGACCAACCGGTGACGAGAATGTCCCACGAGGGGGCCGGAGGCGCGACCAGCGCGCTCACGTGGTCACCGTAACCGGGAGGGCGGTTTCATCACGCGCCCGGAAGCCTTCACCCGCGGCGTGCCGTGTGCCAACCTGTCGGCCGTGGCGGCGGAGGGTATGGCTGCGGATGCGCGACCCCGACAGCAGCCGTCCATGCTGGCCGTCGGCACCGTCGTGTGGCTGGCCTCGGAGCTCATGTTCTTCGGCGGCCTGTTCGCGGCGTACTTCACGCTGAAGGCCGAGGCGCGACAGTGGCCGCCGCCGGGCGTGGAGCTCGAGACGCTCCTGTCGGCGCTCTTCACGGTGTTCCTGATCGCGTCGAGCGGGACGATGGTGCTCGCGGTGCGCTCCCTCGAGCGCGGCAATCGCCGCGCCACGGTGAGCTGGATCCTGGTCACGTTCGGGCTCGGTGGCCTGTTCCTCGCCAACCAGATCCGTGAGTTCTACACGCTCGACTTCCGGGTGTCGTCGAACTCGTACGGCTCGATCTACTACCTCATGACGGGCTTCCACGCGTTGCACGTCGCAGCCGGGCTCCTGCTCATGCTCGTCGCGCTTGCCATCGCCACCGGGCCCGGGCCGGTCGCGCGCCGGGGACCCGTCGTCGACTCGATCGGGTACTACTGGCACTTCGTCGACGTCGTCTGGATCGGTCTGTTCACCACGATCTTCATCATCCGGTGACGAGGGAATCGCGGAATGTCTCGCCGGGCCGTCGCACCGCTGCTCGCCGGCTTGCTCGCGGCGGGATTGCTCGCCATCGGCCTCCACACTGCAGGCGCAGAGGAGCAGCCGCGGGCCCACGGCGCCGGCAACGCCGATCGCGGCCGTCGACTCTTCCTCGTCGGGTGCGCGTACTGCCACGGCCAGAACGGTGAAGGCACCGCGCAGGGCCCCGACCTGCGCAGGGTCGGCGCCGCCTCGGCCGACTTCCAGCTGTCGACCGGCCGCATGCCCAACACGGCGCCCGACCGGCAGTCGGTCGCCAAGCGCTCCCCGTACACGCGCAAGGAGATCGACGACCTCGTCGCGTACGTCGCGTCGCTCGGGCCCGGCCCACCCATCCCCGACGTGCACAATCCGCCCGGTGACCTCCAAGAGGGCGGCCAGCTGTACCTCGACAACTGCGCCGCGTGCCACAGCTCGGCCGGCAACGGCGGCGCATTGAGCGTCGGGCGCGACGCGCCGACGCTCCACGGCTCCACCCCCGTCGAGGTCGGCGAGGCCATGCGCACCGGGCCCGGGAACATGCCGGTCTTCGGGCCCGGGACGTTCACGCCCCAGCAGCTGAACTCGATCGTCCGCTACGTCGAGTACCTCAAGAAGCCCCAGGACCCGGGAGGGTTCTCGCTGGGGCTCGTGGGACCGATCACCGAGGGCCTGGTCGCGATCCTCGTGGGCCTGGGCGCACTGATGCTCATCACCCGTTGGATCGAGCCGCCGGCGATGCGCGAGGAGCCGCCCGCGGTGAAGGCGCCAGAGGATCAACGGTGAACGACGACGTCCAAGAGAAGAAGGCGACGAGCCGGACCGCGCTCGCCTTCGGCATCACGGCGCTGGCGTCGATCGGCCTGGCGGTGACCTACGCCCGCGGCGGTCAGGAGCAGATCGAGGGCGCTCTGCTGGCGGTTGCACTGGGCGGGCTCGGCTTCGGGTTCGTGCAGGTGGCCAAGCACCTGCTTCCCCAAGGGCCGTACGTCGAAGGCCGCGAGACGCTGCCGTCGAGCGACGAGGACCAGGCCGCGTTCGCCGCCGACTTCGAGCGCGGCGAAGGCTGGCTCTCACGACGCGGGTTCCTCCTGAAGATGCTCGGGCTCGCCGCCGGTGCGATCGGCATCGCGGCACTGTTCCCGATCCGGTCGCTCGGTCCGAACCCGGGTCAGGCGCTGTTCCGCACGAGGTGGCGACGGCGCTCCCTCGTCGTCGACGAGCAGGGGGAGCCCGTGGGCGTCGACACGCTCAGCGTCGGCGGCGCCCTCACGGTGTTCCCCGAAGGGCACGTCGACGTCGAGAACTCGCAGACGATCCTCATACGCCTGTCACGCGACGACGTCGTGACCCGTCCCGGTCGCGAGTCCTGGGGACCGCAGGGGTACGTCGGTTTCTCGAAGGTGTGCACGCACGCGGGCTGCCCCGTCGGGCTCTACCAGCAGCAGTTCAAGAGGCTGCTGTGCCCATGCCACCAGTCGACGTTCTCGGTGCCCGACGGGGCCAAGCCCGTGTTCGGCCCGGCGACGCGTTCCCTCCCGCAGCTCCCGCTCATGGTCGACGAAGACGGCATGCTGCGTGCCCAGAGTGACTACACCGAGCCCGTCGGTCCCGGCTTCTGGGATCGCGACACGTGATCGTCAAGCGCCTCGTCCGCTGGTTCGACGAGCGGCTTGGCGCCGCCCGCTTCGTCCGCACCGCGCTGAACAAGGTGTTCCCCGACCACTGGTCGTTCATGCTCGGCGAGCTCGCGCTCTATTGCTTCGCGATCCTGATCCTCACCGGCGTCTATCTCACGTTCTTCTTCACGCCGGGCACCAAGAAGGTCGTCTACCACGGCAGCTACGCCCCGCTGAAGGGCGTGTCGATGTCGCAGGCCTACGAGTCCGTGCTCCGTATCAGCTTCGATGTGCGCGCCGGCCTGGTGATGCGCCAGATCCACCACTGGGCGGCGCTGATCTTCGTCGGAGCGATCATCGCCCACCTCATGCGCGTCTTCTTCACGGGCGCGTTCCGGCGGCCGCGCGAGCTCAATTGGATGATCGGCGTCACCCTGCTCCTGCTCGCCATCGCCAACGGCTTCACGGGTTACTCACTCCCCGACGACCAGCTGTCGGGCACGGGCCTGCGCATCGCGTACTCGGTGGTCATCTCGGTGCCCGTCGTCGGCGTGTGGACCGCGTTCCTCATCTTCGGCGGGGCGTTCCCCGGCAACGAGGTGCTCACACGGTTCTTCGTGATCCACATCCTCATCGTCCCGGTCGCGATCGCGGTGCTGCTCACCGCGCACCTGGCGATCCTCGTGCGCCAGAAGCACACGCAGTACCGCGGGGCGGGCCGCAAGGAGAGGAACGTCGTCGGCGCGCGGCTGTGGCCGACGTTCACGGCCAAGACCCTGGGACTGTTCTTCTTCGTGTTCGCCGCATGCGCGGCGCTGGGCGGTCTCGCCCAGATCAACCCGGTGTGGATCTGGGGGCCGTTCCAACCGGCGGCCGTCAGCGCAGGGTCCCAGCCCGACTGGTACGTCGGCTGGCTCGAGGGGTCGCTGCGGCTGCTGCCCGGCTGGGAGGTGCGGGTGTTCGGCCACGAAGTCCCCAACCCGTTCTTCTCGGGCGTGCTGCTCCCGGGGATCACGTTCATGCTGCTGTACGCGTGGCCGTTCCTCGAGGGCCGCTTCACGAAGGAGAACCGCGAGGAGCACCACCTGCTCGACCGCCCGCGCGACCGGCCCCTCCGGACGGCCGTCGGTGTCGGAGCGCTCGCGTTCTACGCCGTGCTGTTCGTCGCCGGCGGCAACGACGTGCTGGCGTCGCGGTTCAACGTGTCGGTGAACCTGATCACCAACATCCTCCGCGTTTCGCTCTTCGTGGTACCGGTGGCCGCCGGCATCTTCACCTACCGCGTGTGCAAGGAGCTGGCGGCACGGAGCCCGACCGCGGGCGAACCGGAGGCTCCGCCCGGGGCCGACGTCGTCGTGCGCACCCGGGAGGGCGGCTACGTCGACGTCGAGGAGCCGGCCGGTACGCCGTGACGGCGGCGAAGCGTCGGGGAGCCGAGCGCGATCCAGCCGCGTCACGCCGTCGGGGAGGTGTCGCGACTCTGGCGGATCAGGCCGATGACGCCGAAGACGAGGACGATGGCGCCGCCGAGGATGACCCAGACCCCGAACACGAAGCCGGTGGCGAAGACCGCCGCGCCGAACGCGAACACGAACGGCCAGATCGTCGAAGCCGGGAACTGATCGACGGGGCCCGCGCCCTCGGCGAGCGTCGCGTCAGGACGGTCCTCGGGACGGGGCGGGAATCGTCGCGCCTGCAGGAGCAGGTACCCGCCGGCGAGCAGCCCGAGCAGCGAGCTCGCCGCCAGCATCGTCGTACCGGCGTCCTCGTAGCTCGTGAACCAGTAGATCGTGCCGACAACGACGAAGAACGCGGTGACGCCGAGATAGAAGAACGATTCGACTTTCATGTCTTCCGTGCCGCGTCCACGAGGTCGCCGTACTTCTCGTCGAAGAACGGCCGCTCCGAGCGGATCGGGGGCAGCGAATCGAAGTTGCGCTCGGGGGGCGGCGAGGTGGTCGCCCACTCGAGCGTCTGACCGTCCCACGGGTCGTTGCCGGCGGGAGCTCCGCGGCGCAACGACTGGTACAGGTTCCAGGCGAAGATGATGACGCTGACGGCGATGATGAACGAGCCGATCGTCGAGATCAGGTTGAGGTTGCCGAAGCCATCGCTCTCACGGTACGTGGCGACGCGCCGCGGCATCCCTTCCAACCCGAGTTGGTGCTGGACGAGGAACGTCATGTTGAACCCGATGAACAGCAGCCAGAAATGCCATTTGCCGAGCGGCTCGCTCATCATCCTGCCGGTGAACTTCGGGAACCAATAGTAGATCGCGCCGAACCCGGCGAAGCCCGCGGCGGCGAACACCACGTAGTGCAGGTGCGCCACGACGAAGTACGTGTCGGTGACGTTGAAGTCGACGGGCGCCATGGCCTGGAGCACGCCCGTCAATCCGCCGAGCAGGAAGATCACGAGGAAGCCAACGGTGAAGAGCATCGGCGTGGTGAAGCGCAGCTGGCCGCCCCACATGGTGCCGATCCAGTTGAAGAACTTGACGCCGGTCGGGACCGCGATGAGGAGCGACAGCGCGCTGAAGAACGGCAGCAGCACCACACCGGTGGCGAACATGTGGTGGGCCCACACGCCTGTGGACAGGCCGCCGATCGCCAGGGTCGCGAAGATCAAACCCTTGTAGCCGAAGACCGGGCGGCGCGAGAAGACCGGCAAGATCTCGGTGACCACGCCGAAGAACGGCAGCGCGACGATGTACACCTCGGGGTGACCGAAGAACCAGAACAGGTGCTGCCACAGCACGGGCTCGCCGCCCTTCTGGACCACGAAGATGTGAGCGTCGAGGTGGCGGTCGGCGAAGAGCATCGCCAACGCGGCGGTGAGGACGGGGAACGCGAGCAGCACCATGACGCTCGTCACGAGCATGTTCCAGGTGAAGATGGGCATGCGGAACATGGTCATACCCGGCGCGCGCAGCATGAAGATCGTCGTGACCATGTTCACCGCGCCGAGCACGGTCGCAGTACTGGTGACGGTCACGCCCACGATCCAGAGGTCGGGCCCGGCCCCCGGGGCGTACGTCGCCCCGGAGAGCGGCGCGTACGAGAACCACCCGAAGTTCGCGGCGCCGCTCGCGGTGAGAAACCCCGAGATCATGACGAGCCCGCCGAACAGGTACATCCAGTACGCGAGCGCGTTGAGGCGCGGGAACGCCACGTCGGGCGCGCCGACCTGGAGCGGGACGATGTAGTTCGCGAGACCGAACGCGAACGGTACGGCGAAGAGGTACATCATGATGCTGCCGTGCATCGTGAAGAACTCGTTGTACGTCTCGGGGCTGAGGACGCGCAGTCCCGGCTGTGCGAGCTGCGTCCGCATCCCGAGCGCGAGTAGCCCTCCGATGCAGAAGAACCCGAACGACGTCACGAGGTAGCTCAGCCCGATCACCTTGTGGTCGGTGCTCGTCAGCCAGCGCAGGATCCCGGTGTTCTGACGCGGCGCGGGCGCCGGCGCGGCGGCGGTGCCGGGGCGCTCGGTCGTGATCGTCACGGGCGTCCCCCGCTCTGCACTCGCTGCTGCTGCGCGATCCAGTCCCGGTAATCGGTCATGCTCACGGCCTTGACCTCGAAGGTCATCTTGGCGTGGTCCAGGCCGCAGAACTCTGCGCACCGACCCGTGTACGTGCCCTTGTCCCGCACGTCGAAGTCGAATCGGTTCGTTATTCCGGGGATCGCGTCGCGTTTGAACAGGAAGCTGGGCACATAGAACGAGTGGATGACATCGGGCGACGTGAGGACGAGCCGCACGGTGCGGTCTACGGGCATGACCATCGTGGGCACCCTGTTCGGCAGGCCGGTGACCGTGACGTTGTCGTCGCGATAGTGGAACTGCCACTGCCACTGGAAGCCCTTGACGTCGATCGTGACGGCGGGGTGGCTCGAGAGCGCGTCGACCTCGTTCTGCGTGCGGTACGAGAACGCGAACAGCACGGCGACGATGATCACCGGCACGATCGTGTACAGGATCTCGAGCTTGACGAAATACTGCGTCTGGCTCGGGAGGTCGTCGTTGCGTCGCCGGTACCGCAGCACGGCGAACACGATCAGGCCCCACACCAGGCCGCCGACGAGCAGGGCCACGATCACGGACCCCTGCCACAGGCCGAAGATGTCGCGGCCCTGGCGCGTCGCTCCACGCCCGCCGCCGAATTCGAGGCCGCACCCCGAAAGCACGATCGCGACGAGGGCGAGCGGAACGCGCCTCATGGCGGCGGACACTATCCCCGGACTCCCGGGCACGCGATGATGCGCCGTGCTCATCTCGGGCTTGCTCGCAGCCACGTCCAACTCCAACGAGACCACGTTCTCGGTCCCGATCCTCGTGGGCGCGGCGGCCCTCGCCGGCGCCTGGATCCTGCTCCTCGTCGGAGTGGCCGCATGGCGTCGACCACCTCGGGTCCGGTCGGGCCCTCCCACCCAGGATCTGCCACCGGTGCCGCCCGCGGTCGCGGGACTGTTGTGCAACGACTTCGAGCTGCCCGCCGAGCTCCCGCCGGCGACGCTGCTCGACCTCGCGGCCCGGCACGTCGTCCGGCTCGAAGAGGTCGAGCCGGGCAAGACGATCTGCCGCCTGCGGGGAGCGGCGGATGCCGAGCCGCTCACCCGGTACGAGAAGCGCGTGCTCGACGAGGTCCGGCGCAAGGCCGTCGACGGCGTCGTGCCGACCGACGCGCTGACGACCGGCCCCGAGGACGCATCGCGAGGGTGGCATCGGGCATTCGGCCGGGAGGTGATCGCCGATGCGCAGAACCGCGGGCTGACGCGGGACCGCTGGCCCGGCTGGTTGGTGTCGCTCTTGGGCGTTGGCCCGTTCGCGATCGGCGGGCTCCTGTACCTCTCGAGCGTGGTCGGCGGTGAGAGCAGCAAGCATCCTGCGGCGGCGGCCATCGCCGGTGGCGCCGCGCTCGTCGGCATCGTGCTGATCCTCTTGGCCGACGGCCGCCTCTCCCGGTCATTGGCGCAGCTGCCGACGGCGGC
>Ga0075435_100000427_pt1 | contig 25858 bp, 22 predicted proteins | sample RhiMethybrSRZTD4_FD_75302 | JGI IMG/M metagenome (GOLD analysis project Ga0075435, IMG submission 75302) | Populus rhizosphere microbial communities from Tennessee, USA - Rhizosphere MetaG P. TD hybrid SRZTD4 | ecosystem: Host-associated > Plants > Roots > Rhizosphere > Soil | place: USA...
GGTGCGGATGAACGCCACGCCGCCGCCGGGGACGATGCCTTCCTCGACCGCCGCGCGGGTCGCGTGCAGCGCGTCTTCCACGCGGGCCTTCTTCTCCTTCATCTCGACCTCGGTCGCGGCTCCCACCTTGATCACCGCCACACCACCGGCGAGCTTCGCCACGCGCTCCTGCAGCTTCTCGCGGTCGTAGTCGCTGGTCGCCTCGTCGATCTGGACGCGGATCTGCTTGACGCGCGCCTCGATCTGCTTCTTCTCGCCCGCACCGTCGATGACGGTGGTGTTCTCCTTGCCGGACTCGATCTTCTTCGCGCGGCCGAGGTCCTTCAGCGTGGCGTTCTCGAGCTTGAGGCCGAGCTCCTCGCTGATCACCGTGCCGCCGGTGAGAATCGCCATGTCCTCCAGCATCGCCTTGCGGCGGTCGCCGAAGCCCGGCGCCTTCACCGCGACGGTCTTCAGGATGCCGCGGATGTTGTTGACCACCAGGGTGGCGAGCGCCTCGCCCTCGACTTCCTCGGCGATGATCAGCAGCGGCTTGCCGGCCTTGGCGACCTGCTCGAGGATCGGCAGCAGCTCGCGGATCGACGAAACCTTCTTGTCGTGCAGGAGGATGTAGGGATCCTCGAGCACCGCGATCTGCTTCTCGGGATTGTTGATGAAGTACGGCGAGAGGTAGCCGCGGTCGAACTGCATGCCTTCGACGAGCTCGAGCTCGTTCTCGAGCGACTTGCCGTCCTCGACCGTGATCACGCCTTCCTTGCCGACCTTGTCCATGGCGTCGGCGATGATCTTGCCGATGCTCGGATCGGCGTTCGCCGAGATCGAGCCGACCTGCGCGATCTCCTTGGAGCTCGAGCAGGGCTTGGAGATCTTCTTCAACTCCTCAGTCACGGCGATCACCGCCTTGTCGATGCCGCGCTTCAGGTCCATCGGGTTCATGCCCGAGGCGACGAACTTCATGCCCTCGCGCACGATGGCTTGCGCCAGTACCGTCGCGGTGGTGGTGCCGTCGCCGGCGACGTCGGAGGTCTTGGACGCCACTTCCTTCACCATCTGCGCGCCCATGTTCTCGAACTTGTCCTTGAGCTCGATCTCCTTGGCCACCGAGACACCGTCCTTCGTGACGGTAGGGGCGCCGAACGAGCGCTCGAGCACGACGTTGCGGCCCTTGGGCCCCAGCGTCACTTTCACGGCGTCGGCCAGGATGTTCAGGCCATGAACCATCTTGACGCGCGCGCCTTCGTGGAAACGTACTTCCTTGGCAGGCATTGTTTCTTTCTCCTGTATGTCGATCTCTGAAGAATTTGCGCTTGCGCGCCCGGATCAGGAACCTTCGATCACGCCCATGATGTCTTCCTCGCGCATCACGAGGAGCTCATCGCCCTTGACCTTGACGGTCTGCCCCGAGTACTTGCCGAAGAGCACGCGGTCGCCGACCTTGACGTCGATCGGAATGAGCTTGCCCTGGTCATCCTTCTTGCCCTTGCCGACGGCGACGATTTCGCCCTGGTCGGGCTTCTCGGCGGCGGTGTCGGGAATGACGATGCCCCCGGCGGACTTGCGCTCTTCCTCAATGCGCTTGACGATCACGCGGTCGTGCAGCGGACGGATATTCATGCGATCTCCCAAATCAAAAATAGAAAAATGATGTATTACAATGGCTTAGGGTTGAACTCAGGTTGGAACCCGCGTTCCCACAGCCGGGATAACCGGGACTTCAGCCTCCTGCTAGCACTCAGTCCGGACGAGTGCTAATGATAAGTGCGATGGCTAGGGTTTTCAAGACATTCGCGATTCTTTCCGGCTTGCTGTGGTCCTGGAACGCCTGGGGTGAACTGCCGCAGCCCGTGCTGCAAGCCCTCAGGACGGCGGGAATTCCCACCTCCGCCGTCGGCGCAGTAGTGCAGGAGGTCAGCAGCGCTCGCCCTGAGCTCCTGCACGAGTCCAGAGACAGCATGAACCCGGCTTCCGTCATGAAGCTCGTCACGACCTACTCCGCGCTCGAGCTGCTCGGACCCGCGTATCGCTGGAAGACCGAGGTCTACCTCGACGGCAACGACGTGGTCCTCAAAGGCTACGGCGATCCCAAGCTGAACCTCGAAAGCTTCTGGATGCTGTTGCGCGCCCTCCGGGGGCGCGGGCTGCAGGATATCCGGGGCGACCTGGTGCTCGACCGCTCCTGGTTCGGCCCCGTGGCGGACGGACGCATCGACGACGACGCTTTCAGGCCCTACAACGTCGCCCCCGACGCGCTGCTCGTCAACTTCAAGTCGCTGCGGTTCTCCTTCCTGCCCGCCGAATCGGCGGTGCGCGTTTTCGCCGAGCCGGCGCTGCCGGGACTCGAGCTCGTCAACTCGCTCAAGCTCTCGGAAGGGAGCTGCCCCGAGGGCAAGGCGTTCCGCAGCCTGATCGGGGCCGATTTCCGCTCGAAGCCGCCGCGCGCCTCGTTCACCGGCGCCTACCCACTTGCGTGCGGCGAAAAGGAGCTCAACGTCGCGCTCTACGAGCCGCAGGAATACGTCGCGGCGATGGTCAAGCAGCTTTGGGCCGAGATGGGCGGGACCTGGGCCGGCGTGGTGCGGCAGGGTTCGGCGTCGCCGAGCGCACGGCTCGTCTACTCGCACGAATCCGACCCGCTGGCCGAGATCGTGCGCGACATCAATAAATTCTCCAACAACGTGATGGCGCGGCAGCTCTACCTCACGCTCGCCGCCGAAATGGGCGGTGCGCCGGCACGGCCCGAGCTTGCCCTGGTCGCGATCAAGCAGCTTCTGGTCCAGAGAGGCATCAAGGCGCCGGAGCTGGTGATGGAGAACGGCTCCGGGCTCTCGCGGCTCGAACGCGCGAGCGCGGCCACCATCGCGGCAGTCCTGCAGGCGGCTTGGAAAAGCGCGGTGATGCCCGAGTTCGTGTCTTCGCTTCCGGTGGTCGCCGCCGACGGCACGATGAAGAAGCGCCTGCTCGGCCAGGGCGTCGCGGGCCACGCGCACATCAAGACCGGCCTGCTGCAGGACGCGCGCGCGATTGCCGGATACGTGCTCGACCGCAACGGGCAGCGCCACCTCGTGGTGATGCTCATCAATCATCCCCGCGCGAGCTCGGAGGGCGAGCCCGCGCTGAATGCGATGCTCGAGTGGGTCTACGAGGGCGCCGCAGGCCGGGCTACAGGCCGAGCTGCGGCCAGATCGAATCGACCCTCCGGCGGACCTCAGAGTCCATGACGATCGGGCGACCCCAGCGGCGCGACGCTTCGCCGGGCCATTTGTTGGTGGCGTCGATGCCGAGCTTCGAACCGAGCCCCGCTACCGGGCTCGCGAAGTCCAGGTAGTCGATCGGAGTGTTCTCGACCAGCGTGGTGTCGCGCGCCGGATCCACCCGCGTCGCGATCGCCCAGACCACCTCTTTCCAGTCGCGCACGTCGACGTCGTCGTCGCAGACGACGATGAACTTGGTGTACATGAATTGCCGCAGAAAGCTCCACACGCCGAACATCACGCGCTTCGCGTGGCCGGGGTACTGCTTTTTCATGCGCACGACCGCGAGCCGGTAGGAGCAGCCTTCCGGCGGCAGGTAGAAGTCGAGGATCTCGGGAAATTGTTTCTGCAATAAGGGAACAAAAAGCTCATTCAGCGCGACGCCCAGGACGGCCGGCTCGTCGGGCGGCTTGCCGGTATAGGTCGAGTGGTAGATCGGGTCGCGCCGCATGGTGATGCGCTCGATCGTCATCACCGGAAAGCGCTCGACCTCGTTGTAGTACCCGGTGTGATCGCCGAAAGGCCCTTCGTCGGCCACGTCCTCCGGCTTGATGATTCCTTCCAGGATGATCTCGGCAGTGGCCGGAACCTGAAGCTCGCTGCCGATGCACTTGGCGAGCTCGGTACGCGCCCCGCGCAGGAGGCCGGCGAACTGGTATTCGCCGAGCGTGTCGGGCACCGGCGTGACCGCGGCGAGCGTCGTGGCCGGATCGGCGCCCAGCGCCACCGCCACGGGGAAGTTCGATCCCGGATTTGTTCGCTGGTGGTCCTGGAAGTCCAGCGCGCCGCCGCGGTGCGCGAGCCAGCGCATGACCACGCGGTTCGGGCCGAGCACCTGCAGCCGGTAGATGCCCAGGTTTTGCCGAGGCTTCGACGGCCCCCGCGTCACCGTGAGACCCCAGGTAATGAGCGGGCCGGCGTCGCCGGGCCAGCAGGTCTGCACGGGCAGCCGCGCGAGGTCGACTTCGTTCGCCTCGAGCACGAGCTCGTGGCAAGGCGCGCCCGAACGCACGCGCGGCGCCATGTTGAGCACCTGGCGGAAGAGCGGGAACTTGTCCCACAGGTCGCGCAGGCCCTTCGGCGGCTCCGGCTCCTTGAGGTGCGCGAGCAGCACGCCCATGTCGCGCAGCCCTGACGCATCGGCAACGCCCATGGCGGCGGCGATGCGGCGCACGCTGCCAAAGAGGTTCGCGAGCACTGGAACGCGGTGCCCGGCGGGACGCTCGAAGAGCAGCGCCGGCCCGCCTGCGCGCAGCACCCGGTCGGCGATCTCGGTCATCTCGAGCCGCGGCGAAACCTCCGCGCCGATGCGCTTGAGATCGCCCGCGCCCTCCAGTTGCGCCAGGAACCCGCGCAGGTCGGCGTAGCTCACCGCCGCGCCTACCTCTTCAGCGACATCAGCCGCTCGCAGACCGCCTCGGAAAAGTCGATCAGGCCGGGGCTGCGCCCGCGCACCGGGTAGGCGCGCTCCGAGCCGGCGAGGTCGAGCACGAGCGTGGTGCTGCCGATCCAGCCGAACACCCCCAGCGCGATGCCGCCGAGGGCCATGAAGGTGCCGACGAACGGCAGTGCTTTCGCCACCGCCCTGAAGAAAATGAATAACCCGTGCAACGCATTCGTAACAGCGTTCGCGTCCGTTTTCACCATGTCAGCGGCGCGATTGCTGGCGAACTCGGCAAGTGGTCCGGACACCGCGAACAGCACCAGGGCGACGATCAGCAACGCGACGCCCCAGCCGATGCGGCGTGTGTTGTGCTCATAGGCGACGCGCAGCGAGGCGATGCCGGCAAGCGGCAAGGTCTCCAGGTGGTTGTCGCCGCGGTGGGTAAGGCAGGTGGCGTACAGCGTGAAATGCGTTCCGCGCAGCAGGCCGCCCGTGAAGTCGTAGCGCGTGATGGCGGGACCTACGTCGCTCGTCATGCCGGCCAGCGCAGCGGAAGACTGCAGACGATACCGGCGAACACGGCACCGCCGACCCAGTTGTTGCTCATGAAAGCCTTGAAGCAGCCGTCGCGGCCGCGGCCGCGGATCAGGGTCCAATGGTAGACCATCATCACGCCCGCCGCCGCAAGTCCGGTGTAGAAAGGCCACCCGAGGCGCATCCTCACGCCAACCATCGCGAGCAGGACGAGCATCGCGGCATAGCTCGCCATCACGGCGGCGACATCCCAGCGTCCCAGGGTGAGCGCCGAGGTGCGGATGCCGATTTTCGCGTCGTCGTCACGGTCGACCATGGCGTACTCGGTGTCGTAGGCGAACGCATAGAACACGTTCGCCGCGAGCAGCAGCCAGCATTCGAGCGGCAGGTGGCGTTGCACCGCGGCGTACGCCATCGGAATCCCGAAGCCGAAGGCGATGCCGAGGTAGGCCTGCGGCAGCGAGACATAGCGCTTGCTGTAAGGATACGTGGCGGCGATCGCGAGCCCCGCGAAGGAGAGCAGAATCGCGAAGCCGTTCAGGAACAGCACCAGCGTGAACGCAGCCAGCGCGAGCGCCGCCGCCACGACGAGCGCCTCGCGCGGCTCGATCTCGCGCGCCGCGAGCGGCCGCAGCCGCGTGCGCTTGACGTGCGGATCGAAATTGCGGTCGGCATAGTCGTTGATGGCGCAGCCCGCGGAGCGCATCAGCACGGTGCCGACGAAGAAGATGAGGAAGTACTCGAGCCGCGGCGTGCCGCGCGAGGCGAGCCACAGCGCCCACAGCGTCGGCCAGAGGAGGAGCAGCGTGCCGATCGGCTTGTCGAGACGGATCAGGCGCTCGTAGGCGTCCAGTCTCTTGGCTAGGGTAGCCCAGGTCATGGCCTAGAGAATAGCCTATGCATCGAGCAGGTCCCGTTTTGAGCCCAGCCAACGCTCGACGTGAGCGCGCGCTGCCGCGGGGTCGGCTTCGATCAGCTCGGCGGCAGCGCAGTTGGCGGACTCGATCAACGCGCCGTCGCGGGTGAGATCGGCAAAGCGGAACAACGGGTCTCCGCTTTGGCGCACGCCGACATGGTCGCCCGGTCCGCGCAGATCGAGGTCCTGACGCGCGATCTCGAATCCGTCGCTGCTCTCGCGAATCACCTTGATCCGTGCTTTCGCCGCATCCGACAGGTCGTCCCCGAAGAGGAGGATGCACACGCTGTCGCGCATGCCGCGGCCGACGCGGCCGCGCAGTTGGTGAAGCTGGGCCAGGCCGAAGCGCTCCGCGCTCTCGATCACCATCAGGGACGCGTTCGGCACGTCGACGCCGACCTCGATCACCGTCGTGCACACCAGCAGCTGGATCCTGTTTTCCTGAAACCCCTTCATCACGGCGGCCTTCTCCGCCGGCGGCAGCCTGCCGTGAAGCAGGCCGACGCGAAGCGTCGTCAGCTCCCTTTTCAGCCTGTCGAAGGTATCGAGCGCAGTCTGCAGGTCGCCGTCCTTCGACTCCTCTATGACGGGGCACACCCAGTAACACTGCTGTCCATCGACGCAGGCATCCTGCACCCGCGCAAGCACCTCGTCCCGGCGAGCCGCCGAGAACGTGCGCGTGGCAATGGGCCGCCTGCCGGGCGGCAGCTCGTCGATCACCGACACGTCCAAGTCGGCGTAACAGGCCATCCAAAGCGTGCGTGGAATCGGCGTCGCGCTCATCATCAATTGATGCGGCCAGACCTTGGCCGCCTTGTGCCGGAGCTTCAGGCGCTGGTTCACGCCGAAGCGGTGCTGCTCGTCCACGACCGCCAGGGCGAGGCTCGCGAAGTCCACGCCCGACTGCACCAGGGCATGCGTGCCGATCACGATTTGCACCGAACCGTCGGCGCTCGCTTCGAGAACCGCTTTTTTCTCTTTCCGGGTGAGACCGCCATGAAGCCAGCCGAGACGAACGCCCAACGGTGCCAGCCAGTCGCTGAACTTGCGCCAGTGCTGCTCCGAGAGGATTTCCGTCGGCGCCATCACTGCGGCCTGGTGGCCGCCGTCCACGGCGGCGAGGCAGGCGATCGCCGCCACGATGGTCTTTCCGCTGCCCACGTCGCCCTGAAGGAGGCGCTGCATCGGCCGCGGTGTCGCGACATCGCTCAGCACGTCGCCCACCGCACGCTCCTGGGCCTGCGTCAGCCTGAAGGGAAGCCGTTCCATGAAGTGACGCAGGAGCGCACCCTTCGACGGAAGCGCGTGGGCGCGGCGGATGCGCCGCTTCTCATATGCGAAGCGCATCGAAAGCTGCTGGGCGAGGAGTTCGTCGAACTTCATGCGCTGCCAGGCCGCGTGGGTGCGCTCGGCCAGTGCCGACAGCTCGATCCCGGGGGGCGGCCGGTGCAGGAGGCGCACGCTCTCGGCAAACCCCTCCACGTTGTAGGTGGTCTTCAACGTCGCCGGCAGCGTGTCACCAAGGTCTGCGCCGTCAAGTTCCTGGAGCACCCGCGCCCGCAGTTCCGTTTGGGAAAGCCCCGCGGTGGTCGGATAAATCGGCGTCAGCGTATCGGGCAGCGGCTCGCCCGCCGGCACGATGCGGTAGCGCGGGTGAGCCATTTCGGCGCCGAAGAAGCCCGGCCGCACTTCGCCGTAGGCGCGCACCATCAGGGCTTGCTCCGCGGCGCGCTGGAACTGCTTCAGCTGGCTCGGGTAGAAGTTGAAGAAGCGCAGCACGAGGCCTTCGGCGTGCACGACGAGCTGCCGCTTGGGGCGGTACATGACCTGCGCCTTGAGCACCCTTGCCTCGACGCTCACTGGCCTGCCCGGCGGCGCGGACTGCGGGGCGGTGAGCGCCGTCTCGTCCTCATAGCGCAGCGGCAGGTGCAGGACGAAGTCGAAGCCCGAGCGCAGCCCGAGCTTTTCGAACTTGCCTGCGGACTTCACCCCCGGTGCAGGATGGCGTCGATCTCGACCAGGGCGCCGCGCGGCAGGCCCGCCACGCCGACCGCCGCGCGCGCCGGGTACGGCTCGCGCACGTACTGCGCCATGATCTCGTTGACGCGCGCGAAGTGAGCGAGATCCGTCAAATACACGGTCATGCGCACCGCGTCGTCGAGTCGCATGCCCGAGGCGTCCGCCACGGCGGCGAGGTTGCGGAACACCCGGTGCGTCTGCGCCTCGATTCCCTCGGCCATCTGCATGCTGTCCGGGTCGAGCCCGATCTGGCCGGAAAGGTAGACGGTGTCGCCCGCGCGCACGGCCTGCGAGTACGTGCCGATGGCGGCCGGCGCGCCCTTCGATTGGATCGCGGTCTTCATGGGGGTATCTTAGCCCAATGATTTCGGCGCTAGAAAAGCTCCTCGGCACGCCGCGCGACGGCGCCCTGCTGCGCTACTCCCTCGGGCTCGAGTACCAGAAGGCGGGGAATCCCGAGAAAGCGCTCGAGCATTTGCGCGAGGCGGTGAAGCACGACCCGCTGTACTCCGCGGCCTGGAAGGCGCTCGGAAAGACCCTCGCCGAGCTCGAGCGGCCCGCCGAAGCGTTGGCGGCGTACCGCGACGGCATCGCGGCGGCGCAGCGCAAGGGCGACCGCCAGGCCGAGAAGGAAATGACCGTGTTCGCGCGCCGGCTCGAAAAGAAGCTAGGCGGCGCGCCCTAGCCGCGGCGCGAGCTGCGCGGCGCTCATCGGCGCATCGAACAGGAAGCCCTGGCCCAGGTCGCAGCCGTGGCGGCGCAGGAAGGCGACCTGCTCCTCGGTTTCCACGCCCTCGGCGATGACGGTGAACCCGAGGTTGTGGGCCATGTCGATGACGGCCCGCACGATCGAAGCCGATTCGCTCCTCGTCGCCACATCGCGCACGAAGCCGCGATCGATCTTGAGCGCGGTCAGCGGCAGGCGCGTGAGGTACGAAAGGCTCGAGTAGCCGGTGCCGAAATCGTCCACCGAGATCTTGAGCCCCGCCTCGCGCAGGCTCGCGAGCAGACGCACGGCCTCCTCGGGCTCGTCCATCAGGCAGCTCTCCGTGATCTCGAGCTCGATCAGGCCCGGCGGCACCTGCGTGGCCGCGAGAACGCCGCGGATCAGCGCGTCGAGATCGCGGCGCCTGAACTGCTTGGCCGAGAGGTTGACCGCGACCGGCACCGGCGCGAAGCCCGCGCGCCGCCAGGCGCCGACCTGGCGCGCGGCCTCGGCGAGCACCCATTCGCCCACGGGCAGGATGAGCCCCGAGTCCTCCAGCGCCGGGATGAAGTCGGCCGGCAGCACCATGCCGCGCTGCGGGTGGTTCCAGCGCAGCAGCGCCTCGACCCCGTGGATGCGGCCGTCGCGCAGGTCGACCTTCGGCTGGTAGTGCAGCACGAACTCGTCGCGCTCGATGGCGCGCCGCAGGTCGGTGTTGAGCTGGAGCTTCGCCACCGAGCGCTCGTTCATCTCGGCGGTGAAGAAGCAATACGCGTTGCGCGTGAGCTCCTTTGCGCGGTACATCGCCATGTCCGCGTTCTTGAGCAGCGTCTCGGCGTCGGTCCCGTCGGCCGGGAATACCGAGATGCCGATGCTCGCGGTGACATAGGCCTCGTTGCCGCCGAGGTCGAACGGCTGCGACAGTCCGTCGAGGATCTTCTGGGCCACGAGCGCCGCGTCGTCCGCCTGGGCGAGATCGGTGAGCACCACGCCGAACTCGTCGCCGCTCACGCGTCCGACCGTGTCGCCGCCGCGCAGGCATTGGCGGATGCGGCGGCCGACTTCCGCGATCAGGCGGTCGCCGACGTGGTGGCCCAGCGTGTCGTTGATCAGCTTGAACCGGTCGAGGTCGATGAAGAGCACCGCTCCCTGCCACTGGCGCCGGCGCGCCTGCGCGACGCTCTGGTTGAGCCGGTCCTGCAGCAGGTTGCGGTTCGGCAGCCCGGTCAGCGCATCGAACTCGGCCATGTACGCGAGCCGCGTCTGGGCGTGGTGGCGGCGCACCGCGGTGGAGAGCACGTGCGCGATCGCCTCGGCGAAGGAGAGGTCCTCGACGTCGAATGCGGCGTCGCGCAGCGAACCCATCATCAGGATGCCGAAGGGCCCGGTTTCCGAGCGGATCGGGACGTACACGCCGCTGCCGAGGCGGCGCAGCCAGAACGACCACGGGCGGTCGGAATCGCGCGCCTCGAAATACTTGCGGTCGTGCTCCACCGCGCCCGCCGCCGAATCGAGCATCGCCGACCACTTCGAATGCGCCGGCAGGGTCTTGCTCTTGCCGACCGAGGCCTCGGCGTTTTCGCCGCACGCGGCGCGCACCAGGAATTCGTGGCCGCGATCGCCGACGCGCTCGATGATCGCGGCGACATCGCAGCCGCCCGCGCGCAGCACCCGGGCCGCTTCCGCGAGCACCTGCTCGAGGTCGGCGCCCCCCAGGGCGAACTGGCCCAGGCGCGCGATGATCTCCTGGCGCTGGGCGTGCAGCGCGAGCTTGCGCTCGGCGCGCTTGCGCTCGCTGATGTCGACCATGGCCCCGATCATGCGCACCGGCTGCCCTGCGCTGTCGCGCAGCGGCAGGCCGCGGTCGAGCACGTTGGCGTACGAGCCGTCCTTGCGGCGGAAGCGGTATTCCGCGGTCCACACCTGGTCGCCGCGGTCGATCGCGCTGCGGATGTCCTGCCGCACGCGCGCCGAGTCCTCGGGATGGATGCGGCTGGTCCAGGCGTCGACGTAGGCGCCGACGTCGGCGCTCGCGTAGCCGAACACCGAGCAGAAATTGTCGTTCAGCCACAGCTGGTCGGTGACGAGGTTCCAGTCCCACACCACGTCGTTCGTGGCGCGCGCCACCACCTCGAAGCGCTCAAGGCTCTGCTGCAGGCGCTCCTCCGCGCCGATGCGCTCGGCGACGCTCTCGCGCAGGTCCTGCTCGGCCTCCAGCCGGCGCGCCTCGTGCGCGAAATTGGCGAGCGCGAAGGACATGTTGTCCGCGAGGCGCTGCAGGAGCAGCGTCAGCTCCTCCGAGAACGCGTTCTTCTCCGAGTGCAGGAGCGAAAAGACGCCGACGCGCTCGCCGTCCACGAAAAGCGGGAACACGGCGCCGGCGCCGAGGTGGTGGGGGTAGGGACGCGGATTCTCGCGGCGGCGCCGGGTGCGCGGGTCGGCTTGGTAGTCGTTCGCGACCATCGCCCCGCCGCTCTGCCACGAGGCGACGACAAACGAGTCGTAGACCGGATTTTCGGTCAGCGGATAGGCCGCCGCCGGGCCGCTCTTCGCCACGCGCTTGAGCTGTCCGCTACCCTGGTCGAACAGGAAAACGGTGCCGAGGACGAAACTGCCGGCGGCAACCGCGATCTCGCAGGCGCGGCTGAGGAGCTCGGCGGGCGAGCTCGCGCGCAGGATTGCCTCGTTCGCCGAGCTGAGGGCCGCGTTCAGGTTGGCGAGGCTGCGGAAGCGCGCTTCGCTCTCGCGCATGCGCCGCTCGGCGTCGAGCCGGTCGAGGGCGTGGCCGACGTTCGCGGCCATGCGCTCGACCAGCGTCACGAGCTCGGGGTCGAAGTAGCCCGTCTCGGCGGCGTACAGCGCGAGCATGGCGACCGCCGTCCCCGCGCGCCGCAGCGGCACGCAGGCGACCGAAGCGAAGCCGAAGCGGCGCGCGCCGGCGTGCCAGGGCGCAAGGCGCGCCTCGGCGACGAAGTCGTTGGAAACGATGGTGCGGTTCTCGCGCATCGCCGGTCCGGCGAGCCCCCGGCCCTCGGCGAGCGAAGGATCGGTCGAGATGCGCGCGTCGACGAGGTAGCTCGCGGCGGCGCCGGCATAGGCGCAGGTGTCGAGCCAGTGGCTCCCGGGCCTGGGCAACCTGACGCACGCAAGCCGCATCCCGCCGAACTGCACCGCGATGTCGCAAATGCGCTGGTACAAATGGCGCTCGTCCTTGAGCTGCGCCGACGCCTCGTTCGCCGCGCTGAGCGCGGCGTACATCTGGCTCACGCGGCGCGCCTGCGCGACCGCGTCCTCGCGCTCGCTGAGATCGCCGAACGGCAGCTCGGCGGCGTTGCTCATGCGGTGATCTCCGCCGGGAAGAGGCGCGCGAGAAGCTGCGTCAGGTCGGACACGAAGCCTTCCTTGCCCACGAGGCCGACGGCGCCGGCGGCGACCGCCGCCGCGGCCGCTTCGGGCGAGCGGAAGAGCGTCATCGCCACCACCAGCGGCGCGGCCGGAAGCGCCTTTACGCGCCGCAGCAGCTCGAGGCCGCGCGCGGGCGCGGCGCCGAGGTCGAGGAGCAGGATGTCGGGAGCCGAGGACTTGACCAGCGTCAGGGCATGCGCGGTGGCATGCACGGTGCCGGCGAGGGCATATCCGGGAAGCGCGGCGACATAACGTGCCGCCGCTTCGACGAAGGTCGGGCTGTCGTCGGCGATCGCGATGCGGCGCGCCCTGCCAGGTTGCATGCCGGGAGCCTAAGGGCCACCCAGGGGGCAGGGTATCGGGGTTCCCCTGAGGCCCGCTCTAGGGAATCCCCTTAGGGACTATTTCTCATCCCTCGGGGGGAATGAGGCCTGTGCGCAGGGCATAGCGCACCAGCCCGGCGACGTCGCGAATGCCCAGGCGCTCCATGATCTGGGCGCGGTGGGTCTCGACGGTCTTCACCGAGAGATTCAGGGCGAAGGCGATCTCCTTGGTGCTCTTGCCGCCCGCCACCAGGCGCAGCACCTCGCGCTGGCGTGCGGTAAGCACGTCGGGTCCGGCGTCGCCGCCCACCCGCTGGACGTAGCCCTCCACCACCTGCCGCGACACCGCCGGGCTGAGCCAGCTCTCGCCCCGGATCACGGTGCGCAGGGCAAGCTCGAGCTCGCCCGTGGCGGCGTCCTTGAGGAGATAGCCCATGGCGCCGGCGCGCAGCGCCTGCAGCACGTATTCCTCGCCGGAGTGCATCGACAGGATGATGACGCGCACCCCGGGCTGCTGCTCGCGCATCCGCGCCGCCGCCTCCAGGCCGGTGATGCCCTTCATGGCGATGTCCATGAGGACAACGTCGGGCCTCTCGCGGCTCGCGATCTCGAGCGCTTCCTCGCCGCTCGCGGCCTCGCCGACGACCTCGACGTCCTGCATCGCGTTCAGGAGCGAGCGGATGCCCGCGCGCACGAGCGCGTGGTCGTCTGCGAGCACGACGCGGATCAACTTGCGCGCTCCTTTTCGCCGGGGGCCAGCGCGAATGTTGCCAGCAATACCGTGCCCTGTCCGGGCGACGAGCGCAGCTCGAGCGAGCCGCCGGCGAGCGCCACACGCTCCTCCATGCCGACCAGGCCCAGGCTCGCGCCGGCCGCGCCGCGGCGCCGCGCCGCTTCCAGGTCGAATCCGGCGCCGTCATCGCGCACGGAAAGCGCGAGGTGGCCTCCCGCGGTGAAGAGGCGCAGCCACAAATTGCGCGCGCCGGCGTGGCGCAGGACGTTGGTGATGGCCTCCTGGGCGACGCGGAAGCACGCGGTCTCGACTTCGGCGCGCGCCCCCGCGGGCGCGTCGGCGGCATCGAAATGCGGCGTCAGCGCGCCGATGCTCGCCTGCCGATCGAGGTGCGAGCGCAGCGCGGCGACGAGGCCCAGGTCGTCGAGCTGCAGCGGCCGCAGCATGAGCGAGAGCTGGCGCACGCGCTCGAGGGTGTGCCGCGTCGTCTCGACGCATTCGTCGACACGGTTGGTGATCGGCCCGGCGGCGCGAGCGAGCGACTCGAGCTGGATCTTCAGCGCCGTGAGCGCCTGTCCGACGTCGTCGTGCAGGTCGCGCGCGAGACGCCCGCGCTCCCCCTCCTGCACCTCGAGGAGGCGCCGCGACAAGGCGCGCAGCCGCACTTCGGACACTTCGAGCTCCCGCTGCGTGCGCTTGCGCTCGGTGATGTCGTTCAGCACGACCAGACGCGCGGCGCGCCCTCGCCAGATGACGAGGTGGCCGATGGCGTCGATGTCCATCGGCTCGCCGCCCTTCTTGAGGTGCCGGAACGTGCCGCGGATCACGGCGCCCGAGGTGCGGCGCAGGAATGTCCGGAAAGGCTCGCGCTCCTGCGGCACGCGCACGTCGTCGGCCGACATGGCGAGGAACGCCTCGCGCGCGTACCCGTAGAGCCGCACCGCCGCCTCGTTCACGCCGAGAAAGCGCTGCGTCTCGACGTCGACCACCCACATCGGCAGCGGACTGTGCTCGAACAGCATGCGGTAGCGGCCCTCCTGGGGGTCCATCCGGTCGACCAGCCGCTGCAGCGCCGCCGCCAGGAACCGAAGCGCGCTCATAGTCCGGATGGTAGCGTGGCACGCCGATTGCAGCCCGCCCCGCCATGGCGCTCGCCAAGCGGTTGAACGGCAATTCTTACGACTGTGCGCGCGCCGCGGGCCTGCGATACGTCTCCGACGGCGCGCCGGGCATCCTGCGGCGGCGTCGCGGCAGGGCGTTTCGCTACAGCCACGCCGACGGCGCCCCGGTGCGAGATCCGCGCACGCTGGGCCGCATCCGCGCGCTCGCCATCCCGCCCGCCTGGCGCGACGTGTGGATCTGCAGCGCCGACGACGGGCACCTCCAGGCGACCGGGCGCGATGCGCGCCAGCGCAAGCAATACCGCTATCACCGGCGCTGGCGCGAGGTGCGCGACGAGACGAAGTACGGCCGGCTGATTCCGTTCGCGGCCGCGCTGCCGCGCATCCGGCGGCGCGTCGCGCGCGATCTCGCGCGCCCCGGCCTGCCGCGCGAGAAAGTGCTCGCGACGGTGGTGCGGCTGCTCGAGACGACGCGGGCGCGCATCGGCAACGAAGAGTACGCCCGCGAGAACGAATCGTTCGGGCTCACCACGCTGCGCGAGCGGCAGGTGCGGGTGCGCGGCTCGAGGCTCAAATTCCGCTTTCGCGGCAAGAGCGGCGTCGAGCACGCGATCGAGCTCGACGACCGCCGGCTCGCGGCCATCGTGCGGCACATGCAGGACCTCCCGGGCGAGGAGCTCTTCCGCTATATCGACGACGACGGCGAGACGCGGCGCATCGAGTCGGACGACGTGAATGCCTATCTGAAGGACGTCTCGGGCGAGGATTTCACAAGCAAGGATTTCCGCACCTGGGCCGGCACGGTGCTCGCCGCCCGCGCGCTCCACGCGCTCGGGCCTTGCGCCGGCCAGAACGAAGGCAAGCGCAACATCGTTCAAGCGATCGCGGCCGTGGCCGGCGCGCTCGGCAATACCAGGGCCGTCTGCCGCAAGTGCTACATCCACCCGGAGATTCTCGAAAGCTACCTCGAGGGCGAGCTCGGCGACTTCATGCAGCGCGGCAGCGGAAGCAGGGCGGCGGAAAAGGCGGTCGCGGCGCTGCTCAAGGCGCGGTCGAAGAAAGCGCTCGTCGCGGCGAGGCGCAGCGGCGCGGAAGGCAGAACCCTCGTCCCAGCGCTCGCGCGCTCGCTCTCCCGTCAGGCACGCCGGTTGCAGCACAACCCTCAACCCGTCGCTAGAGGCGCCCCATGAGCCTTCACTTCCTCGGAATCGCACTCCTGGCAGCCTGTACCGCCGTTTCTGCCCAGACTCAATCGGGCTCCAGCATCGGCGGGAACAGCCCCGGCGTCGGGGGTAACGTGCAGCCGCGACCGGTTGCGCCGACGCTTCCCTCGATCGATACGAGGCCGAGCTCGACCGGCGTCCAGGGCACGAGCCCGCGCACGCCGCCCGAGGAAAGCAGCGTCAGCACTAGCGGCGCCACCGCGCCACCGCTGCCCGATCGTTCGAGCGGTCTGTGCGACACGCTGACGGGACAGGAGCGCAGGCAATGCCAGCGCGAGCAGGCCAATACCGGCACTGCCGGCACCGGGAGCGTTGGCGGGGCCGGCGGCGGCGTGAGATAACTTTGCAAAGAATTTTGTGAGCTTGTGTCCGGATGTCCAAGGGGGCCATAGCGAACCCCGGACGCCACCGTCAGGATAGCCCTCTGCTATTGGCTTTCGGGGGAGACAATGGATCTGGAATTCTATTGGTACGAGATCTCGCCGTTTATCTACACGGTCGCGGGCGGCTTCTTCCTGGGCCGGGCCGACGCGGCGCTGCCGATCATGTCCGCCCTCCTGCTGCTGACCGCAGGCGGGACGATCCTCTTCCTGCGCAGGACCCATGCGCTGCGGATGAGGGAGCTCGCGGACCGGCCTGCGGTTCGCCCAGCGCCGGCGAAGGGCTGAGCCGCACGCTCAGCGGCCGGATGTGAACATTTTGACTGACGCGTCGGGTGCATTTGCCCAGAATCGGGCTTTCGACCACCTGACAGGCCAGGCGGCAACCCAATGGCCGAGCCGCAAGAACAAAAACCCGCGGTTGCTCAGGCCGCGATCGCGGACAAGCGCTCGCCCGCAACCACATCGCTAAACGCGCTCAGGGAGCAGGCCGCGGGCCTGCGCCGGGCCCAGCTCATGGCAAGCCTGGCCCACGTCGTGACGGGCCCTGACGGAGCGTTCGAGAGCTGGTCCGAGACGCTCCCTACGCTCATCGGCGTGCCGGACTCAGAAGTCGCCGGCAGCACGCGCCAGTGGCTGGATCTGGTGCATCCCGACGACCGCGCGTTGTTCCGCGACACCGCCCTCGCGGCGCGTGCACACGGCCGCAGAAGCGAAGTGCAGTATCGGCTGTGGCGCGCCGATGGCAACTGGATCCACGTCCGGCAGATGATGGAGCCGATTGCCGGCAGCGTCGACGCCCAGGGCCACAGCCGCTGGTTCAACACTCTTCAGGACATCACCGCCATCAAAGCCGCCGAGGATCGCTACCGCCGGCTGGTTCGCGTGTACGCGGTGCTGAGCGGCATCAATTCGCTCATCGTAAGAACGCAAGATCGCGACGAGCTCTTCAAGGCGGCGTGCGAGCTGCTCGTGCGCGAGGGCAATTACCCGATGGCCTGGATCGGACTCGTGAACAGCCAGGGGACACGCGTCATCGTCGAGGCGTTCGCAGGCGAGCCGGGCGACACCCTCCGGAGCGGTCGCCTCTCGCTGGTGGAAGGCGGCCTCAATTTCGGCCTGCCGGGACAGGCGCTGAAGACCATGCGGCCGGCCCTTTCCCAGGACCTCGAGCGCGACCCGCAAGCACGGCGCAACGCGGACTACCAGGCGCGCGGGATTCAGTCCGCCTGCATGATCCCGCTCATCCTCGGCGGGCGGGGCATCGGTGTGCTGGGCCTGTACGCTTCCGGCGTCGGCTTCTTCGACGATGAGGAGCTGCGCCTGCTTCTCGACCTCGCGGGCGATATCGCCTTTGCAATCGACCACATCGACAAGAGCGAGCAGGCGGCGTACGCGTCGTTCTACGATCAGCTTACCGGCCTTGCAAACCGCGTCCTGCTGCACGAGCGGGTCGAGCAGAGCGTGCGCACCGCCGCGCGCGAGTCGCGCAACATTGCGCTCGTGATGCTGGATATCGAGCGCTTCCGCAGCGTCAATGAGAGCCTGGGACGGCGCGCCGGGGACGAGCTGCTCAAGCAGGTCACGGCGCGGCTGACGACCTTGGTGCGCGACACGAACTGGGTCGCGCGGATGGGCAGCGACGTGTTCGCCGTCATGGTCCCCGACGTGTCGAGCGCCGAGGAAGTGGCGAGCCGCACCGATCACCTGATGCGGGGTCTTTTCGCGGCAGCCTATCGATTCGAGCAGGCCGACATCGCGCTATCGGGCCGCGCCGGTATCGCGCTGTTTCCGAACGATGCGCCGGACGCCGACGCGCTGCTCCTTCGCGCGGAAGCGGCGCTGAAGAAAGCCAAGAGCTCCGGCGAGCGCTATTTCTTCTATGAGCAGAGGATGGGCGAGCGGGTGTCCGAGCACATGGCCCTGGAGAGCCAGCTGCGCCGGGCGCTGGGAAAGAACGAATTCGTGCTCCACTATCAGCCCAAAGTCGAGGTGGATACCCGAAACGTCGTCGGGGTCGAGGCGCTGATCCGATGGCAGCACCCGGAGCTCGGCCTGGTGCCGCCGACGCGGTTCATTCCCATCCTGGAAGAAACCGGGCTGATTCTCGACGTCGGATCCTGGGTGCTCAAGCGCGCGTCGCTGGACCGGAAGGATTGGCTCGAACGGGGCCTGGAAGCGCCGCGCGTGGCGGTGAACGTCTCGCTGATGCAGCTGCGCCAGCGCAACTTCGTGCACCTCGTGGAGGACGCCATCGTTCACGGGGCCACCCCGGCCGGCATCGACCTCGAGCTCACCGAGAGCCTGCTGATGGACGACATCGAGGCCAATATCGCGAAGCTGAAGGCGCTGCGCGCGCTCGGACTGGAGATCGCGATCGACGACTTCGGGACCGGATATTCATCGCTCGCCTACCTGGCGAAGCTTCCGGTCCAGGCGCTGAAGATCGACCGCTCCTTCATCAACGGGCTGCACAAGGATCCGGACGCGATGACCCTCGCCTCGACCATGATCTCGCTCGCGCACTCGCTCCGCCTGCAGGTCGTAGCCGAGGGCGTGGAAACCGAGGAGCAGGCGCACCTGCTGCGGCTGCTGCGCTGCGATCAGATGCAGGGGTGGCTCGTCAGCAAAGCCGTTCCGGCTGCAGCGCTGGTGGAGCTCCTCAGCCCCGCCCGGGACGCGAACCGGCCTTAGAACCGCCTGGCGGGGGGATTGGTGGAGTGGAGGAGGATCGAACTCCCGACCTTCGCATTGCGAACGCGACGCTCTCCCAGCTGAGCTACCACCCCGTGGAGGGGGCGGATTTTACCGCAATGGGGCTACAATGTTTCGATGAGCGGCCCCTCGCGTAATCGGCGCGCCGACGACATGTCGGCCGAGGAAGTGAAGGAGTTCTGGCACGGCTTCTGCGAGCGCAAGGGCGTCGACGCGGCCACGCGGGCGCGCGGCGACGAGAAGATCGAGCGCGACCCGGACTACTGGGCCGACCAGACGATGGCCCGGCTGCTCGACTCGGTCTCGAGCTAGCTTTTTTTGCTCTTCGTCCTGCGGCCGTGTAATCTCGCGGCGGGGATGGTTAAAAAGAAGAAGAAAGCTCGCCGGGCGGCCGGGCCCAGGCCGGCGCCGCGGCGCGCCGCCGCGCAAAGCCGCACGCTGGCCGAGGAGCGCTTTCACGCGCTCGTGCGCCTCTCGTCCGACTTCTACTGGGAAACCGACGCCGAGCACCGGCTGACCGAGCTTGCGCACGGCGCGGGCTACCGCGGCACGCTGCCGCGCGAGCGGCTCATCGGCAGGCCGCGCTCGGAGCTGCACTCCGTGTCCCCGGACGCCGCGGGCTGGCAGGCCCACATGGCGACGCTCGAGGCGCGCCTGCCCTTTCGCGGCTTCGAGTTCGTGCGCCAGCATGCCGGCGGCGAATTGCGCCACTTCACCCTGAGCGGCGAGCCGGTGTTCGACCGTTCCGGCGCGTTCCGCGGCTATCGCGGCGTCGGCACCGAGATCACCGAGAGGAAGCGCGTCGAGCAGGCGCTCGCGCGCCTCACGCATTACGAATCGCTCACCGGGCTGCCGAACCGGGCGTTGCTCACCGACCGCCTGAATCACGCCATCGCCCGCGCCGATCGCAGCGGGAGCCTCCTCGCGGTGATGATCCTCGATCTCGACAACTTCAAGGAGATCAACGACGCGCTCGGGCAGGCGGTGGGCGACCACGTGCTCACGGAGGCCGCGCGCCGGCTGCAGTCGTGCCTGCGCAGCATCGACACCTTGGCGCGGCTGGGCGACGACGAGTTCGCCGTGCTGCTCGAGGGCCTGCCCGACTTCGACGAGATCTCGCAGGTCGCGCAGCGCCTGCTCGCCGCGGTGGCCGAGCGCGCCGTGGTTTCGGGCCACGAGCTGTACCTCTCGGCAAGCATCGGCCTCGCGGTCTACCCGGTGGACGACCAGGACGCCGACGCGCTCCTGCGCAACGCCAACCTCGCGATGCACCATGCCAAGCGCGAAGGGCGCAACAACTTCCAGCGCTTCTCGCACGACATGGCCACGCGCACCGAACGCCATGCGGAGCTGAAGCTGCGCCTGCGTCGTGCGCTCGAGCGCCACGAATTCGTGCTGCACTTCCAGCCGATCGTGACGCTGGAGACCGGGCGCATCCTCGGCGCCGAGGCGCTGCTGCGGTGGAACGACAGGGAGCGGGTGGTGTCGCCCGCGGAATTCATCCCGATCGCGGAGGAAAGCGGGCTCATCGTGCCGATCGGGCTGTGGGCGTTGCAGGAGGCCTGCTGCCAGTGCCGGACCTGGCTCGACCTGGGCCACGCCTGGATGCAGGTCTCGGTGAACCTCTCGCCGCGCCAGTTCCGCCAGAAGGACATCGTGAAAGCGATCGAGGCGATCCTGATGCAGACCAGGCTCCCGGCGAGCTGCCTCGAGGTCGAGATCACCGAGACGACGATCATGCACAGCACTGCGCATACCATCGGCGCGCTGCACGAGCTCACGGCGCTGGGCGTGCGCATCTCGGTGGACGACTTCGGCACGGGTTACTCGTCGCTCGCTTATCTCCACCGCTTCCCGGTGCACAAGCTCAAGATCGACCAGTCGTTCGTGCGCGATATCGGCGCCGATCGTGCCGACACCGCGCTCGTCGGCACCATGGTGGCGCTGTCGAAGCAGCTCAAGCTCACCTCGGTGGCGGAAGGCGTCGAGACCCGGGAGCAGCTCGACTACCTGCTCGAAATCGGCTGCGATGCCGGGCAGGGCCACTACCTCAGCGTGCCGCTCGGGGCGGGCGAGCTTACTGCCCTGCTGGGAAAGGCGGGATCGGGGGGATCGAGGGAGAGTCCGACGGTCGCACCGCTGCGTGCGCACTTGCGCTCGCTGGGACCGAGTCGGAGCTGAAGAAGCAGTAGCCGTTCTTGCCCGCCTGCTTGGCGGCGTACATCGCGGTGTCCGCGTGCTTCACGAGCGAGGCCGCGTCGAGCGCGTGCTCCGGGAACAGGCTCACGCCGATGCTGGCGGAGAGACGCGCCTGGCCGCCGCCGGGGAGCTCGTACGGGCGCACCGCTTCGCCCAGGAGCTTGCGGATCACGCTCTCCACCGCGGCCTCGTCCTGCACTTCCTCCAGCAGGACGAAGAACTCGTCGCCGCCGAGCCTCGCCACCACGTCGCTCGCGCGTACCGTGACGCGCAGACGGCGCGCGATCTCGATGAGGAAACGGTCCCCGGCGTCGTGGCCGTAGAGGTCGTTCACCTGCTTGAAGCCGTCCAGGTCGATGAACACGCCCGCGAGCCGGACCGCGCGGCGGCGCGCGCGCTCCACCGCCTGCTCCAGCGCCGGCCCGAGGCTGGTGCGGTTGGCGAGGCCGGTGAGCGGGTCGCGGTATGCGAGCGACGCGATGCGCTCGCGCGTGAGCGCGCTCTCGGTGACGTCGCGCCCCACGCCGCGATAGCCGAGGAAGGTGCCGTCGGCCGCGAGGCGCGGCTCGCCGGAGAGCGAGAAATAGCGCGTCATGCCGTCCGGCATGGAGCGCGCGAACTCGAAATCGCGGAACGGGATGTGGCTCTCGAGCGTCGCGCGATGCGCCGCCCAGCCGGTCTCGTCGGGGCTGACGGCGGGAAGATCCCAGAGGGTGCGGCCGACGACACCGTAGCCCATCTCTGCGGTCGGGTAGGTGGGCCCGTGCACGATGGCCGAGACGCGGTGCTGCGGATCGGTCTCCCAGAAGAAGTCGCTCGACATCTGGGTGAGGCTGCGGAAGCGCGCCTCGCTCTCGCGCAGCGACTCTTCGGCGAGCTTGCGGCGCAGAAACTGCCCGACCTGGCTGCCGATGACACGCGCCGCCTGCTGGAGGCGCTCGTCGGGCGAGCTCACGCTGCGCCCCGAGAACACCAGCACGCCGATGGTCTTGCCCCCCGAGACGACGCCGAAGGCGAACACGCCGTGTCCGGAATCGATGCCCGCACCGATCGCGCGCGGTTGCGGCGCCGCGGCCGCGGGCAGCCCGCCCGACCACACCGCCTTCCCCGACTGCCACACCTGCCGCGATTGCTCGATGAAATTGTCGAGCGAAGGCTCGCTCACGCACCATCCGTCCTGGAAATGGAGCTGCCCTGAAGTGCTGTCGAGGCGGAAGTAGCGCCCGGCGTTCCAGCCTTCGGCTTCGCACAGCGCGAGGATCACGCCCTTCAGGCCGCTCGCCGTGTCCTCGGCGGCGGCGAGTGACCGCGCCACCTCGTGCTCGAGCCGCAGCATCTTCTCGGCGCGCTTCTGCACGGTGACGTCGCGGCCGACGCCGTGGTAGCCGGCGAAGCTGCCATCGGGACCGAATACCGGCTCGCCGCTGATGCTCATGTAGCGCGCGCGTCCGTCGGCCATCGCGCGCCACATCAGCACGTCGTAGAAGGGCTTGCGGGCGTCGAGGATCGCGCGATGCGCCTCCCAGCCGCCCTCGACCTCCAGCCCGCTCTCCCAGCGGCGGATGCCGATCAGGCGGCGCGCCAGCTCCTTGTCGCCGCCGGCGACGTTGCGGCCCTCGATGCGCGTGAAGGAGTGCGTCGCGTCGAGCTCCCAGTACCAGTCGGCCGAAAGGTGGGTCAGGCTGCGCAGGCGCGCGTCGCTGTCGCGCCGCGCCTGCTCGACCGAAGCGCGCTGGAGGAGAGGACCGAGGTGGTGCGCGATCGTCTCGAGCGTCTCCATGAAGCGCGGCTCCGGCGCGCGCACTGCCCGGCTTGCGAGATCGAGCACGCCGACGACGCGCCCGGCGTGGCGCACCGGGACCACGACCGCCGCGTGCAGGCCGGTCTCCTCGGGCTTCAACGTGGCCGGACCGCGCGGGTCGTGCGTCGCGTCGGCGATCCAGATCGGCTCGCCCGACTGCCACACCATGCCGGCGAGCCCGGCACCGGGCCTTAGCGCGGCGTCGCCGGCGCGCTCGCGCGGACGCGCGGCGGCGTCCATCCCGGAAGCCGACCAGCGCTCGAAGGGCCGCAGCAGCGACGCGCCTTCGTCGACGCGCCAGAAATCGGCGCAGTCCCAGCCTTCGCTTTCGCCGATGCCGCGCAGGACCAGCCGCACCGCCTCGACCACGTTCGCGGCCTCGGCCATGGCGCGCGCGACGGCATGCTCGAGCTGCAGCAGCTGCTCGATGCGCTTGGTCGCGGTGACGTCGCGCCCGACTCCGAGGTAGCCGCTGAACCCGCCGTCCTCGTCGAGCAGGGGCTGCGCGCTGAGCGAGAGCCAGAGCTTGCGACCGCCGTCGGCGAGGCACTGGATCTCGAAATCCTTGAACGGCTCGTGGCGCTCGACCTGGGCGCGGTGGCGGTCCCAGTCGGTCTGCGTAAGGTTGAGCGCGGGCTGGTCCCAGCGGCGCGCGCCGAGGTACAGGGCGAGGTCGATCCCCGAGTGCTCGCCGAGGCGGCTCGACATGTAGGTGAGACGAAGCTGAGCGTCCTGGACCCAGAACCAGTCGCCCGAGAGCGCGCTGAACCTGCGCAGCGGATCGTCGCCAGCACCCGACGGCGCTTCCGCGCGATCGGTCACTGGCTCCTTCTCCTCTGCACCGGCCTCGTTCTGCGCCGTTTTTGTATTGGTACCCGTTTGCGCCATTGGGGCCGCCTCTGGCGACCCTGCCTCCCCGTGTTTCGAATGTACTGGACGCCTATCCGCGAGTCCAGCGTTTAGCCGCCACAAGATCTAGGTGCGCGAGCAACGAACATTCCTACTCTTAGTGCGTTCGAACTACTTGTCTTGAGGTAGCGCGCGAAGGATGCGCGGCAAGCCAACTGATGCGCCGGCCAATTCACTCAACGCGGCGGCAACCCGGCGCGCCGAGCGGTCAGTTAGAGAGCGCCAACACCTTGCATGGCTTTGCATTCCACGACCGCCGCCGGCGCCGCTCGGCCGGGGTATTGACTGCGAAACGCAAAACTGCTCTCGGAAAAAGCCTTGCGGCTCACGCCGGCTCGAACAATTCGAGCGGGTTGCCGTCCGGATCGAGCAACTGGATCTGCCTGCCGCCTGGTCCGGCTTCCATCTCGTTCCGGAAGCGCACTCCGGCTTTCTTCAAAGCCTCAGTGGCAGCGGAGAGATTGGCCACCTGGAGCATGACCCGATTCCAGCCGCCCGGCTCTTGCGCCCGGCCGTCAGGCATCGGGCGCGAACCCGATGCACCGGGGCCGCTTAGCGTCAGCTTGAAATCTCCGAGCGACACCTGCGCGAAAGCGGGGAGGTGCTTGCGATCGAGCTTGAAACCGAGCTGTTGCGTATAGAAGTCGATGGAACGGCCGACATCCTTGACCTGGTAGCGCACACCGTACAGGCCCGAAAGCATGGAACCTCCTTTTGGGTTATCGGTTACCCATGCCCGGGAGCAAGCGGCGCGCCACGATCCGCCGAGCCAACGACCAAGGGCCATGGGTGTCCAACTAAGGCGGCGCGGCGAGCGTCCGCCACGGCGACGGCCTTACGGTATGTCTTCGGTCTGCTGCCCTGGGTTGCTGACTTCAATGACCCCGGCCCAGATGCACATCAGCTTGGAGGTGTCGTCGAGGGCCGGAAAATTGTTGAGCAGGACGGTAGGCGCGCCCGGCACCCACGGCGCCGGCGTATTGGGGATGCAGGGCATCGGGGTCAGCGTCCCCATTGCCGCGGCGGTGGCAGCGGCCACGGTCGGATTCGCGGGACTCTTGCACATTCCGAACGGCAGGATGTTCTTCATCGGGATGTGGTCCATGATATTTGCCGCCGGCTGGAAGCTAGTGTTCACCATCTTCTCGGGCGTGACCATGAACGTGCCCGGAGCAAGGCCCATCGAGCATTTCAACATCGCCAGATTGCAGACGTGCTTGGCCATCTCGAGTCCCCCCTCGGATTCGACCACCAAGGCCATTCTGGAAGCGATCGCTTCGCGTGACAAGTGGTGGTGGGCCGGGTTGGATTCGAACCAACGACCAAGGGATTATTAGGCTCTCGGTCTGACGTCCGAGGAACGTCCTGGCAACGATCACTCCGTCTCCCGAGTCGCAGTAACTTTCACGCCCATTACCGTGGCTGTCTTTCCTAAAGAGAACAATGAGCAGGCTGCCTTCGAAAGCGGCTACCTTACGGAACTTGAAGGACGTTAGCGCCCCAGATTCACTTCATTCAGACCATCCGCCGGTCGCTCCTTAACCGAGCCGACCGAGGGCGCCTCACCGAGCCATTCGCTCACCGGTTGACTCTCCCTGCTGGCGAAGTGCACGGAAACGCCCAGATAGACGAAGAAGCCCACTGCCAGGCCGATGGAATAGACGCCAAGCGCGCCAGACTCTTTGGGAAACAGGCCCGTTATCGTCGCCCCACCGACGGCCCCGATCACGGTGGCGATATCGCTCAGCCCGTTGGGTTTAGTTCGCCGCAGGGTCCGGTACGTGATCCAGCCGATTACTACGCCGAATAAAGCTGCCCCTATCAAATTCAACATTGTTCCTCCTCCCTTGGTTAGCGATTGGCCTGCGGCCCTGCATGCGTTTGCAGATCTGCCATGGCATAGAGCGTATAGGCGAGGCCAAGCAGATTGCCCTTATTCGCAAGGTGCCAGCGCATTTCCCGTAGCGCAGTGCCCGCCGGCGTCCCGGCGAAGAGGCGACGCAAGAAGACTTCCGCCGCTTCAATGGCTACCGGCACCTTGATGCTGATCTCTGTGCCGATGACGCCGCTGGCCCGGGCAAAGCTGAACCCACTGACGAAGTTGAGTAGCTGGTCGGGACTGAGGTCCGTGGTATGGCACCCGTTGATGAAAACCAGCGGTCGTCGCTCCTTCCAAGGCTTGAGATTCGGCAAGGCTTTCCTTCGCACCCAAGTGTCAACCGTGCCCACAAAGATGCGG